>Ga0209751_10006307_pt1 | contig 11005 bp, 9 predicted proteins | sample RifCSP13_1_FD_184019 | JGI IMG/M metagenome (GOLD analysis project Ga0209751, IMG submission 184019) | Soil microbial communities from Rifle, Colorado - Rifle CSP2_sed 13_1 (SPAdes) (version 2) | ecosystem: Environmental > Terrestrial > Deep subsurface > Rock core/Sediment | place: Rifle...
CCTCCCGCTTCTCCCTCGGTGCTCCCGGCGGAAAGAACTCGGTGCCACGGGGGCGATCTGCCGCCAGGACCGCTCGTCCGCACAGGGCGGGCAGGTCGCCGCCCGGTCGATGGAATTGATACTCGCCAAGTGATGGAGGTTTCCCAGATGGATGACCTGCGATCATTCCTGACGCTGTATTCCGACAAGGTTCCAGATGGGGTGTGGCACATTCGCGAGCAGGTTCCCCGCGAGTATTATGTGACGGCCGCAGTCCTGGAGACCGAGCAAATGGCCGATCCCCCCGTCCTGGTCTTCGAAAACGCCAAGGGCTCGTCGATGCCAGTCGTCACGAACCTGTTTGCCTCGCGACCACGGATTGCCGCCGCCTTGGGCACAACCCTTGCCGAACTCCATGACCATTGGATCACGTTGCAGGGGAAACTCCTCCCGCCCGAGCCGACCAGCCACGGGGTCTGCCAGGAGGTCTGCCACATCGGGGAGAATGCCAATGCCGAAGCTCTTCCCCTCCTGACTCACTTCGAGCAGGATGCCGGGCGCTATATCACCTCGAGTGTCTTCTACGCCAAGGATCCGGATCACGGCTGGGGGAATCTCAGCTTTCACCGCATGCAGGTCAGAGGACCTCGCACGTTCGGCGTGAGCCTTCACTCACGTGCACATTTGTGGGACTACCAGCGGAGGTCGGAAGCGCAGGGACGTGCCCTGGAGGTCGCAGTCGTGGTCGGGATGCATCCGGCCTATCTGATTGCAGCCACTAGCCGGGTTCCCATTCATGTCGACGAGACGGATATCGCCGGGGCCCTGCTCGGGCATCCCCTTCAAGTTGTGCGGTGCAAGACCGTGGATCTCGCCGTCCCCGCCGACGCGGAGATCATCCTGGAGGGCACCATTGAGGCCAATGAGCGCGAACCCGAGGGCCCATTTGGGGAGTACACCCGTCACTCGAGTGGTCGTTCCACCAACCACGTGTTCAGGCTCCGGGCGATCACGCACCGCTCCCGCCCCATGTTCTTGGACATCTGCCCGGGAGGATCGCGGGAGCACCTCAATCTTGGCCAAGTCCCCGCCGAGGCCGGCCTGCTTCAGAAGCTGCGAGAGACGCTCCCGAACGTCAAGTCGGTGTTTACGCCGTACAGCGGGACGATCTACCACTGCTACGTCTCCATTGAGAAGAGACGTCCGAGCGATGGCCGGCAGGCCGGGCTCCTGGTTCTCGGGCTGGACCCCTACGTCAAGTTGGTGGTCGTCGTGGACGACGATATCGACATCACCGACGAGGCCCAGGTTCTGTGGGCCATGGCCACTCGCATGCAGGCAGCGAGCGACACCATCATCATGGACGACATGACCTGCAACCTGCTCGATCCATCGGCCTCTAGGGAAGGGACCTCTTCCAAGATGGTGATCGACGCGACCCGTCCTGAGGCGTGGGAGGCCGATCGACTATCCTTGCCGCGGGAGGCCCTGGCTTGGGCGCGGCAGGCATGGCGGTCTCTCGCCACGGCGCGCTGAGGCCCTCATGGAGGGTGCAAGCTAGTCGACGCAATCGCGCGGATTGGTCGTCTTCTGCCCGTGCCGATGGGAGGCGGGTTCCCCGCTCGCGGTATCCTCCCCGCCACGGCGCGAAGAGAAAGGGGTGTTGGGCTTGAAGGTGGTTGTGGGTCTCTCCGGCGCCAGCGGGGCGATCTTTGGAATCCGGCTTCTGGACATCACTCGAAGTCTCCCGGAGGTTGAGACGCACCTGGTGATCTCCCGCGCAGCGCGCCTCACGATCGTGCAGGAAACCGACTACTCTGTCGCCCAAGTGCAGGCCCTGGCAGACATCAGCCACGAGCCGGAAGACGTCGGGGCCTCGATCGCCTCAGGCTCCTTCCCGTCGTCGGGTATGGTGGTGATTCCTTGCTCGATGAAGACCCTCTCGGCGATTGCCACCGGCTTCTGCGCCGACTTGCTCACCCGCGCTGCCGACGTCACCCTGAAGGAGGGTCGTCCGCTCATCCTCGTTGTTCGCGAGACACCGCTGCACCTCGGCCACCTGCGGCGGATGGTTGAGGCGGCAGAAGTCGGAGCCGTGATCTTCCCCCTAGTGCCAGCATTCTACACACGGCCGCTGACCCTCCAGGACATGGTGGATCAGACCGTAGGGAGGATCCTGGCACGACTGGGTATACCGAACGGGTATTACCACGAGTGGAAGGGAACCTAGGGCAGGTCCTGGAAAACTGCCTTCAATGTCGCGTGCTGACCCTAGCCACACGTGGTCCACGCGATTTGCCCATGTCGGCGGCCCTCTTCTTCGCGTACACTCCCGATCTGCGGCTCTTCTTCCTGTCGTCGCCCAAGAGCCAACACAGCCTGAATCTCGAGAGAGACCCTCGGGCTTCAGTCTGTTTCTTTCCCTCCCCCAGTGACGACTGGAGGCAAATCCGGGGCGTGCAGATGGTCGGCAACGGGCGGATTGCGACCGGCAAAGAAGCGGCAGAGGGTTGGGCGGTTTACCTGAGGAGATTCGGCTTTGTTGTCACCCTGGCATCAGAAGTCAAGAAGACACGGCTTTACTGCTTCACGCCAGAATGGGTGAGGCTCATCGACAATCGCCGCGGCCTCGGACACAAAGAGGAATGGTTCTTGGAATGAGTATGTGAGGCGATCGCTGCCTCAGGCCTCAAGGTCCATGCGGGTCTCCTGCACTGGAAGACGGCGACTCCCCTGATTGGGGAAAGACGACCAAGGCGAGGCTCGAGTAGCCGCTGCCCGCGGACAGTTGCGCGCGCCTCCCGCAGGCTCGCAGCCCGTTGCGCGTGTCACTTCCTGCAGGCCGGTGCGAAGGGCACGTTCACTCGAGCGGGATCGCTAGGCGAGGGACTCACTGAGAGGTTCGCAGCGTCGCGATGCCACGAAAGCTGTGCGGCTGCTTCAGGCGCCCGCCAGGTAGTGGCGATTCGACCTGCTCGCTGGCTGAGCAGCCCGAGCTGAGAGGCGATGACCGCCGACGCATTCTCGTCATCTCACACCACCTTCCGCGACGGACGTTCCTGCCCATGCGAATTTCCACCGCCGAGGACGGCGACTGGAGCTGGGGGAAAAGCAGGAGACCGCGTTTCTTTGCGCAGCCCCCCAATCGAAGGGGGGAGCGGAGGGGGCTAGAATCCGGTCTTCTCGGAGAAACTCGGTTTCTTGGAGCATCCGCTGTGTGAACGGATGCTCCTTTGAATCTCTGCGACCTCAGGGTTCTCCGCGTTGATACCCCTCATCGCCTTACCGCAGAGTTCGCGGAGAACGCGGAGATCTCGATGGATTTCAGCGCTCTCCGCGTTCTCGGCGGTTGAGTCCCCGGACCCACATCTTGTTCCTTGCGGTCTCCTCACCCCGCGGCCCCAGGCGCTGGGCCGCTTTCAGTCCTCCCCAGGGAGGCAAGAAACCGGGCTCCTTGCACAAACCCGGTTTCTTGGGCGCTCAATGATTGGTTAGTGCCTGCGCCTCCTAAGAGCTACAACCCCGATCACTGCAGCACCGCCGATGACCAGCCCGCATAGCAGGATCCCGCACAGGCTTGCCACCCACAACGGCTCGATCTGAAGCAGGTCGGGCCACCATCCCCCTCCCTCATCCTCGCCCACCGGGCGCGACTCGGCCTCCTGAGATTCCGCCTCGTTCAGGAAGACGACCGTGTCCTCCCGATCTTGCCAGGCGGCCAAGTCTGGGTCGCCGTCGCCGTCGAAATCGCCGAATGTCGGGTAGTAGTAGCAGGCGCCGGTATCATGGAGCCCGGTGGATGGGTCTTGCTGCAGACTGCCGGTTGGGCTGTTGGCGAGTGTCCTGGTCTGGCATCCTGAGCCCGTCGGGCTGCTCACGAATAAGTCGGGGAGGCCGTCCCGGTTGTAGTCGCCCCATGCCAGCATCCCCTCATTGATCCCCGGAATCCCCAGGTCGGCCATCTCGGCCAACGTGGGCTGATCCGCGTCCAGGACAAAGTTGCCTGCCGGCCCTTGCCTCCAAAGCTCGACGAAGCTGGCGCCCGGCTCGAAGCCGCCCACGACCGAAATGTCGAGAAGCCCGTCCTGGTCGAAGTCCACCCATCCGACCGAGCCCGCCCTGGGTCCGAGGTCGACGGCCAGGCCGAACGCTCCCGCCTCGTTTTCGTAGATCTCGAGGTGGAAGCGACCGGAGCCCGAGCCACCTCCGGGTACGGCGCCAACCACGACGAGATCCAAGTCCCCGTCACCATCGAAGTCCCCCAGATCGGCCGAGTGGTTGTCACGCGTCGGCAACGACTGGCTGGCCGTGAGCGAACCGGAGCCGTCATTAAGGAAGACGCCGGACTCATTGACGCCCACGATCACGAGGTCGAGCCCGCCTCGACTGTCCACGTCAGCCCAGCGAAACCAGGCGCCTCCGGAGTACTGGGTGGGCAGGGAGACGCGCTCGTCCGCCACAAACTCCCCGGCGTCATTACGATAGAAGTAGGATGCGCCGCGCAGCGGCAAGGCGAGATCAAGATCGCCGTCGCCATCGTAGTCCCCCCAGGGTTGAGAGTTGCCGTGAGTATTGCTACCGCACGGGAGGGCCTGGATCTCGTCGAACGAGCCAGACTCGTTCCTGATGATGTGGGCAATCCCGTCACCGGCGCAGCCCGTCACGAGATCCGGGTCGCCGTCCTGATCGAAATCCCCCCAGGCGACGAACCCGCCAGGCAAGCGGGCGTACTCCTCGAACTCGTACTCCGGCATAGCCGATCCTGGGTCGAGGCGAATGGCGAGAGCGCTCAGGACGAGCGCGGCAACAAAGGCTCTCATAGATTTGCTCCTTGGGTAGGTGACGGAACGGGGGTTGGGGCGCCGCCCCGAGTGATTCGCTGGGCCGAAATTCAGGCCCAGCTCCCTGCCGTCAGACGAAACGGCGGCCACCAGCCGTAGATCGACGCTCCCCCACCGGGGACTCTATCGGAGATCTTCGGGACGCGCAACTTGGGCTCCTTGTCCTCTTGGCCGAAACCAATGAAGTTGGCGTGAGACGTCGTAAGTCGCCGCCCTCGTCCCTATTCTTCTGGCCGAATAGATTGACGCGCTTTTCCGCAGAGCCCGCGGAGAACGCAGAGATCCTTGTGAGTCTCTGCGACCTCAGGGTTCTCCGCGGTGGTGCCCCTCATCGCTTTTCCGCAGAGTTCGCGGGGAACGCGGAGATCCTTGTGAATCCCTGCGACCTCCGCGTTCTCCTCGGTGATCCCGCTCATCAGCCACGCGCGCGGGGTCAGCATCCCGAGCCAGACGTCCACGAGGGGTGCGGGCGGGGTGACGAGACGCCGGGTTTCTCCCAGAAACCCGGTGCCTTGGGCCTCCTCTTCCCATAAATCTCTGCGATCTCAGCGTTCCATTTGCCCCGGACGGATGTGCCGGGACACCTGCCCCGGATGCAACTGCCGGGGCACCTGCCCCGGATGCAACTGCCGGGGCACCTGCCCCGGATGCAACTGCCGGGGCACCTGCCCCGGATGCAACTGCCGGGGTCTGCGGTGCATCCTCGAAGCGTAGTATCATGGCCCCGGGCGTGACGCCCGTGAGCCGCCCGACCCTCATTCAAGGCGCTACGGCACTGCGCCCCATGCGACGAAGTCGATGACGCCATGACGGACCCCGCAATCCACATCCATGACCTGCACAAGACCTATCTCGTCAGCGAGCGCGAAGCGGGCGTCGCCGCGGCGCTCCGAAGCCTGGTTCGGCGGCGCACAGAGAAGGTTCGCGCCGTCGACGGGATCTCCTTCGACGTCGCCCCCGGTGAGATCGTGGGTTTCCTCGGGCCCAACGGCGCCGGCAAGACGACCACGCTCAAGATGCTTTCGGGCCTGCTGCACCCGACGTCCGGCGCGGTGACCGTCCTGGGACATGTGCCCTCGAAGCGCGAAAGGGACTTTCTGCGACAGATCACGCTCGTGATGGGCCAGCGCAATCAGCTCGTCTGGGATATCCCCGCCGCCGACTCCTTCGAGCTCAACCGGGCCATCTATCGCCTCCCGGCCGCCGACTACCGCCGCACGCTCGATGAGGTCACCGATCTCCTCGAGCTCGGCCCTCTGCTTCGCAAGCCGGTGCGCAATCTTTCGCTGGGCGAACGGATGAAGTGCGAGATCGCCGCCGCCCTGTTGCATCGCCCACAAGTGGTGTTCCTCGATGAGCCGACGATCGGGCTGGACGTGACGATGCAGCGCCGCATCCGGGGCTTCATCTCGGAGTACAACCGCCGGGCCGGGGCGACGGTCTTGCTCACCAGCCACTACATGGCCGACGTCGAAGCGCTCTGCCGTCGGGTGGTCGTCATCCACCACGGAAAGCTCCTCTTCGACGGCGATCTTTCGAAGCTGGTGCAGCGCTTCACCGCCCACAAGACGATCGTCGTTCAGCTCGGCGATTGCCGCGACGACCTGGGCGCCTACGGCGAGGTCGTCTCCTGCGAGGAGGGCTACGCCACGTTGCGCGTTCCCAAAGGCGAGACCGCCCGCGTGACCGAGCGAATCCTCGCCGATCTCCCCGTGATCGATCTGACGGTGGAGGATCCGCCCATCGAAGAGGTGATCGAGCGCGTCTTTGCGCAGGAGGGGTGATGAGGGGTTTCGCCGAGCTGTACGCCCAGCAATTCAAGACCACGTTCGCCGCGATGCTCCAATACCGCGCCTCGCTGGCGATCTGGCTCATCGGGCACGTGCTCGAGCCGCTCATCTTCCTTGTCGTGTGGTCGACGGTCTCTGCCTCCGGCGGCGGCAGCGTCGGCGGGTTCACCCGCGCGGACTTCGCCGCCTACTTCATTCTCCTGATGCTCGTCAACCACCTCACCTACACGTGGATCATGTACGAGTATGAGTACCGCGTTCGCCACGGAAGCCTTTCCTTCGCCTTGCTGCGGCCCGTTCATCCCATTCACGCGGACGTCGCCGACAATCTCATCTCGAAGGTGGTCAGCTTTCCAGGGATGCTGCTTGTGGCCCTGTTGCTGGCCCTGATCTTCCGGCCCCAGTTTCATTTCCTCCCCTGGGCCGCCATCGCGTTCGTTCCCGCCCTCCTCTTCGCCTTCGTGGTGCGTTTCCTGGTGGAATGGACCTTGGCGTTGGCGGCGTTCTGGACGACGCGCGTGAGCGCCCTCAATCAGATGTACTTCGTGGCCCTCCTGTTCCTTTCGGGCCAGATCGCGCCGATCTCCCTCTTGCCTCCGCCGATCCAGATGGCCGCGTCGCTGCTTCCCTTCCGCTGGATGATCGGATTCCCTGTGGAGCTCCTGCTCGGCAGGCTGACGCCCCTCGAAGCCCTCACCGGTTTCGCAGCCCAGATCGTCTGGCTCGGGCTGAGCCTGGCGCTTGTCCGCCTCGTTTGGCGGGCCGGCGTGCGGGTCTACTCGGCGGTGGGTGCATGAACGCGCTGCGGCTCCTATGGCTCTTCTTTCGCATCGGCGTGATGGGCGAGCTTGCCTACCGCGTCAACTTCGCCATCCAGCTGCTCCAGTCGCTCCTTCAGCTGGGCACAGCCCTCGCCGCCGTCGCCGTGGTCTTCTCCTACACCGACACCCTCGGCGGATGGCGGGCGGACGAGATCCTGGCGCTGGTGGGGGTCTACCTTCTCGTGGGTGGGGTGATCGGCCTGGTGATCCAGCCCAGCATGGAGGCCTTCATCGAATCGGTGCGCGATGGGACGCTCGACTTCGCGCTCACCAAGCCGGAAGATGCCCAGCTTCTGGTCAGCGTCCAGAGCGTGGAGATCTGGCAGCTGATCGACATCGTCCTGGGGATCGGCGTGCTCGTCGTGGCGCTGGCCCGGCTGGGGGAGGGGGTGGGCCCGCTGCAGGCGGCGGCTTTCGCCGGTATGCTCCTCGCCGGCTGCGCGATCGTCTACAGCTTCTGGCTGATCCTGGCTACCCTCTCGTTCTGGTTCGTGCGGGTCGAAAACATCCTGGTGATCTTCCAGAGCATGTACGAAGCCGGCCGCTGGCCCGTAAGCATCTACCCTGGCTGGTTGCGGTTCGGCCTTACGTTCCTTGTCCCCGTCGCCTTCGCTACCACAGTCCCTGCGCAGGCTCTCACCGGCCGCCTGAACGCCGAGACGCTGCTCGGCGCGCTGGCGTTGGCTATCGCTCTCCTCGCTCTCTCTCGCCTCTTCTGGCGAGTCGGGATCCGCCACTACTCCGGCGCTTCGGCCTGAGACGCGACGTGGCATTCCACAACGCCCAAGCCTTCGCTGAGATCCCTCGGGTTTTTGGCGGAGGGGCAGGCCGCGGCCGTACCGTCGGTGCCTGAGATGGCAGATCGCTGGCCCGGGATCGCGCAAGGCTTGCGAGCGACGAACGACGCATTCCACCGCTCCCCAAGGTCATCCAAGCACCCTCCGCGGGCTGGCAAAGGAAGGCCCGCCGAGCGTCGTGAGCCGGCCCGCAGCCCAGTAACGATTCTGAGGCGCCAGTGGAATACGGAACCGGCCCCTTGTTACAGCACTGGAACACAAGGACAATTGCAGTGCATCGCGGTTAGAGCGCATAATCGCCTCGTGGATGGCCCGCGGGGAGTCGGCGGTCCGGGCCGAGAGCAGGCCCTCGTCCAGGAGGTTGCTCATGAAGGTCGAGCGTCAGGTTGTGCAACAGCAAGAAGTCCGAACGGCGGCCCGGCTTCTGCTGCTCGGTGTGATCGGAATCCTCGCCGCGGCCTGCGCCTCGCCGGCCTCTTCAACGGGTGAGGCCGGATCGCCTCCCGCCGGCGAGCCGTCCGCCACCTTGAGTTCTGCCTACAGCGAGGAGCTCGCTGAGGCGACGCCAACGCCGGCGGACCCTCCTCCTTCTGAGACTGTCGGAACGGACTCAGGGGCGGCACTCACCGCGAGCGCCACGCCCTTCCCCATATCTCCCACACCGACCGAACTCCCGCCGACGGGGTCCTTGACAGCAAGCCCCAACCCTCGAACGTACACTCCAACGAGTATGCCGGGCCCGGCAACGCTCATCGCCCCTGCCGACGGCGCGACCTTGCCTCAGCCGGTGGCGCCAAGCCAGTGGACGTTCTCGTGGTCAGGGAGGACGGGCCCGTGCTACTCCACGATCACCATTCAGGGCCCGGGAGGAAGGCGCCTGGGGAGCGGCTACATCCCCTGGCAGAACACACAAGGATACTCCTACACCTACTCCACGACTGAGCCACTTCCCGACGACGCCTTGGGGCCTTGGGCCTGGTTCGTCGAGATCCACTGCCCGGGCGGCACCAGCCGCAGCCTCACCCGAACCTTCCGCGTGGCGGCTGGGCCGCCGATCCCGACCACGCCGGCGGTCACCCCTCCTTCTCCCACACCGACGCGAGGAACCCCCACGCTCGTTCCCACGCAGCCGGGTCTGATCGTGAGAGGGACCGTCCGGCGCGAGGATGGCATGGGTCTGGCAAGTGTGACCATCGTCCGTGCCTTCGCCGGCTACATCGGTGAAGTCGTGGCGACGACGGGCCCCGACGGTTCCTATGTGAGCGCCTTTCAATATATCCCGGGAGATGAGACGGTTCGCGTATGGGCTCAGGCGCCGGGCTACACCTTCAGCCCGGCGAGCGGCACCACCTGGGACAACGGGACGTACATCTGGCGACACTACTACGGCCGGGAGGACAGAACGCTCAACTTCGTCGCAATCCCGGCTGTCCCTCCTCCGACCGTTCAGCCGGGCCTGATCATCCGTGGAACCGTCCGCCGCGAGGACGGCACGGGGCTTCCGAACGTGAACATCTACCGTGCGTTTGCCGGCTATGGCGGCGTGGTGGTTGCCACGACAGGCCCGGACGGTTCCTACGAGAGCGCCTTCCAATACATCCCAGGGGATGAGATGGTGCGCGTGTGGGCGGAAGCGCCGGGCTACGCCTTCCTGCCCGCGAGCGACACTTGGTGGGAGGACGGCGAATACATCTGGCGGCACTACTACGGCCGCGAAGACCACACGCTCGATTTCGTCGCCAGCCGGGGTTCCACGGCCTCGCCCACGCCTGCCGTAGTCCCGACGACATCGCCCTCGATCACGCCCACGAGTATCCCAGGCCCACCTGCCCTCATCGCGCCGGCGGACGGCGCGACGCTGCCCCAGCCGGCAGGGCAGAACGAGTGGGTCTTCTCCTGGTCGGGAAGGACCGGCCCTTGCTCTTCCTTCATCCGTGGCGACGGCCCTGGAGGACGCCAGATCGGCTATGCCTACGTCAATTGGCAAGAGAGCGGATACACCTACCACTACTCGGCGCCGGAGCCTCTTCCTGATGACGCCCTGTGGCCGTGGAACTGGTCTGTCGAGATCCGGTGCCCCGCGGGGAGCAGCCGCAGCGAGTCCCGGACTTTCCGAGTGATGTCGGCAAATCCAACGCCAACCCCCGTGAACCCCTGAGCACGACTCTCAGCTTGGTCGGCTTCCCCGATGGGGCGTCAGCCGGCGCGAGGGCAGGCAGGCCGGGGCATCAGGCGTGTCGGGCGAAGAATGCTGTGGGGAAATCGACGCCACGAGGAGCCCGGAACTTCCTCGCCAACGGCGTTGCCGCGGGCGTTCGACAACCGGGCGGCGGAAGCAGGCCGCTCACCCGCCGGCGAGCGCCGGGAAGATCGCCACCTCGTCGCCGTCCTCCAAACGAAGGTCGAGGCCGGCCTCCGCTTGGGCCGTCGAGCGGCCGTTCACGAGGACGGCCACGCCGGCCCGCAGGCCGTGCTCCGGATCGAAGACGCTCGCCGCGAACTCCTGGCCGCCTCGGCTAGCCATGAGCTCGAGGAGGCCGCGCAGAGTCGTCCCCTCCTCGAGGCTTGTTTGCCCCGACGGGATGATGCCGGCGAGCGTGAGATAACCTCGCACCCAGATGTTCATCGCCGTGCGATTGCGCCTGGGTCGGCCCCTGGTTCCCGCCCCCTGGCCCTGAGGCGAAGGTCAGACGCCCAGGCGGGCTCTGAACTCGCCAACGTCCTTGCGGAAGAGCTCCAGCTCGTCGGGGCTCATCTCATCCGGAAACCGCAGCTCG
>Ga0209751_10006308_pt1 | contig 11004 bp, 20 predicted proteins | sample RifCSP13_1_FD_184019 | JGI IMG/M metagenome (GOLD analysis project Ga0209751, IMG submission 184019) | Soil microbial communities from Rifle, Colorado - Rifle CSP2_sed 13_1 (SPAdes) (version 2) | ecosystem: Environmental > Terrestrial > Deep subsurface > Rock core/Sediment | place: Rifle...
CGAACTTCATCACTCCCCTCCCGCCCTTTCCGTCCAGGCAAAGTAGTCCTCTCGCCTCTGGAAGTGATGCCGGCAGTCGTCGTCTAGGATCGCCTTGTTCATCACTATCTGGTGACACCTCGAGCACTCGTAGCCCTGGAACTCTTCAATCGGATCTTCCTCAAGGGACACCACAAACGCCACCCGGGTCGACATCTGGCCGGCCATCCTACGGGCCTCGTTCACTAGCGACTGCGGCCCGCAGACGTCATAACCTCGCCCGCGATGCAGCTTCTCGCTCAGGTCCCGCTGAAGCTCGATCAGAACCTCGCCGGGAGCGTGCGGCTGACACGCGTCCGAGAGCTCACGGCCTGCCTTAATCCAGAGCTTGAACCCGGCCGTCTTCTTCGTCGGCGGCCGCAAGTTGAATACCTGGCTCACCGCCCGTATCGCTGGCACGACGTCTGCCGGCCAGTCCGCTAGGTCAGGATCGGCGGCCAGTGGAGGCAATTCGCGTCGGAAGTAGTCAGCAAATGTAACCTCGGTCACTTCGGTACTCCCTTCCAGCATATCTAGCCTTTCAGACTCGTTCTTGCCTATGGGTGCTAGTTCTAAGTGTCCTACGTGATGCCGCACGGGCTGGCCGTTCGTTACTCTTGGCCCCGGCGATCACTTCCGCCGCTCCTGGCCGCCAGCCTCTCCGTCCGCATGGCCCTTTCGGGCGCGCCCCAGGTCCTTCAATTGACGCTCGCGGAATCGGTGCCGTCCACTTCCGTTCAAGGGACAGTCGGGCTTTCCGCCCACATCTGGGTTCCGCCCCACCCGGTAGAAGGCCGGGGCCTTATGTAGGGGCTATGACAAATCGCCCGCCCTGCGACAGGCGCTGCGCGTTAGCAGACCGGGGGGAAAGCTCCGCGCAACGCCCGCCGGAGGGCGGGCGATCCATTCGTTCGCTGTGATTCTCCCCGATCTGCATGCTCTCATTGTATTCCACCCGTCAAGACGCCACGGCTAGGCCCGGCGCTGACGCCTTGCCCACATCTGCCGCCATCGTCAGCGCCAGGATCAACCGGAGCTCGGCTGGCCGGTCTCGCACCTCATTCGGGATCCAGACGATACAGCGGATGGGCCTAGCCTCCTCTCGTAGCACGAGAGGAATGCCCTCGGAGGACGAGACCCAATGACGCTTGACGATGCTCGTGTCAAGGATTCCCACCGCGTCAGAGAGCGCTTGGTAGGAGACCATGTTTAACGCCATCCGATCGGCATTCGGAGAACATCGCGCTCGATCCAGGGAACCCAACAGCCCAAGATGGTCTGGGCATAGACTGCCCCACCGTTCTGGCCACAGATTTCGGGGCCCGTACCAGATTGTGCGACGTTTCCAATGCCGCACTGATAGATGGCTAATGCAGTCCGCCCAGCATCGGAATACCAAAATCCGAGTCCGACTTGCCGTTTCTCAACCAAGACGAGAAATATCCAATCCCGGCCGTTCTCAAGCGCCACAGAGCCCCGAGCCGCAAAGTCCAAAATCCTCAGACCCTCATAGATGTTTTTCCGGCTCTCCCACAGGTCGTTCTCTTCCTCGCAACACCAGAGGTGTCTCGTTGGTACCACTTGAAAGAGTCCAATCTCTCCGGCTCCACCATGCGCGAAGGGGGATCCACGACTCTCCTGCGCGATCACACCCAAGGCCACGATCCGATTCGTATGCCAGTCATCATAGAATGGATCTCGCATCAATTTCCACCAGTAGCGAAGGCGGGAGGCCACGGTATCAATCCACTCCTGATCCATCCATTCCGCGGCGTCGCTATCGCAAGGCAGATGCGGAGGCCTTGGCGTTGGGGTTGGGAAGTAAGTCGGTGTTGGTTGTCGGGTGTCCGTCGCCGCGATAATCGAAGAGGCCTCAACCATCCCGAGGTTCGCGATCCATAATGCCAACCCGCACAGTGCCACGGCGACGGCCCACAAGAAGCAGTGCAAGACGCGTCTCAGAGAAGCCTCCCTTGCTCAACCCTCTCAAGCTCAAGCCGCTGCAGCAGACGGCGCCGATTCTCCACCTTCGCGCCAGTCGCCTGAATGCGAGAAAAGTCTTCCGCCTGCGCTGCCTCGATCTCGGACTCCTTGGTCGCCCAGAAGTATCCGGGCTCCTCGGAGGACGAGCATATCCACGGGCCCTCAGGGTGATTGGCTCTCAGGTCCTCGATCGCCTTGCGCACTTGACGATCGCTCACGTCCACAAAGCCACAGGTCTTCATGCGCCAGACGAGCTCAGAGCGCGTGAACCTCTGCCCGGGATTAGCCTTGAGCTGGATCAAGATTGTGTCTTCTAACGACTGCTCAGGCATCGCTCCCCTTCGCCCGCCGCCGGCGCACCCCAGATCCAGGAGAGAACCGGCGGCGGGCTGCTGGAGGGGATGGGCATTCGCCACACCCGATCTGCTGCCCGGGTGGAGGCCTCTGCGCCCGGGGGGCTGGCCTGCAGGCGCAAGGGAACCGGGCAACAGACCGCGAGTGGCGAACGGCCGTTCTATCCCTGCGGTACTACTTGCTTCAATAGGACCGAGACTCGCTGCCGGCTGATGCCGAACTTGTTTCCAATGCGCTCTAGAGTCCAGCCCTTGTGGCGTAGGCGGTTCATCTTCGCCCTACGCCTGGCGGCAGTCTCGGCAGTCTTCTTCTGGTAGCTATTCATGGCGCCCACAGCCTAGCACAACTTTAGGTCCCCTGTCAAGTATTACGGTATGGGGTTGACAAGACGGCCATATTCGGCTATGCTGGTGGCAAGATGACCACCCTAAACCGCCGATCCTTCAACCGCAAGCCGTGGGTCAGGGACATGGCATACCAAGCCACCGAAGAGCTAGAACACCAGATCTCCAAGGAGATCGCCAAGGCGGTTGACGTCCTGGCGAATCGGATGCCATTGAACGAGGCAATGGGCTTGGCATGTCGGACAGCAGACGAGGCCGCGGCCGGCTACCAAGGATGGGCCAAGCTCAAGCCGGTTCAGGATGCCCTAGCCAAGCTCGTCGGTCCGGCACCGATGCGGTGTCCTGGCTGTGGCGCCGAGATCGTCTGCCCGATGTGCGGGCGAGATGGGAGGGCGAAATGACTGAACCGCGCCCGATCCGCATCGTCGGAGGGAGTTGGACGCACACCTGTCTCCGTATCCCAGGATACGATGGCCGGCCGACGAAGATTCATCTTGAAGGTGTTGGGGCCTGCATCTACTGTGGCGATCCTGGACCCGAGAAGCAGGCGGAGATCGACCGCCAATCCGTAGAACTGCTGAGGAGCAAAACATAGAGGGAATTCAATCTGCAATGCCCACCGAATCCGCATCCGCAACCACAAGGAGAATGGACATGAAGACCGGAGAAGTGTTCCCAAGCAAGTATGTGAAGGCCGAAGATCTGGACCACGACATTGATGTCGTGATTGAGCGCGTCTCTCTTGAGGACTTCGAGGATCCTCAGACGAAGAAGCAGAGCAAGAAGCCCGTCTGCTACTTCCAGGGTGCTCGGAAAGGGCTCATCCTAAACAAGACAAATTGGGGTCTGATTGCCCGCCAGTTCGGCGACGAGTCCGAGGAGTGGGTCGGCAAGACCGTGACCTTGACCGTCGTTGACGTGGAGGCCTTCGGTGACATTGTGTCTGCCATTCGCATCAAGCTGCCAAAAGGCGAGAAGACCGCCGGAGCCGGACTGAACTAGTCCACTACCGCCTCCACCTCGCTATCTGGGCGGGATGGAGGCCGAAATGGATTACGCGTGACATGGAGGATCCCCAGGAACCCATCCTTACGGCTCATAAGGCAGCCGCAGATAGATTACGGGAGCTTCACGAGCAGTTGCATAGTTGGGAACTCGTAGGTCGTTCCTTGGGCATTTCGGGCGGGATGGCCTACCGGGTTGCTCTGCAGGGATATGAGCCGAAAGACTCTGGGATTAGGCACCGTTTGGGCCTCCCCGTGAATCCCCTAGTCATGGGGACGGCAGTCTTTTGCGCCAAGTGCGGCCGGGCCTTCGTTGGTAAGTGGGGAAACCGGAGGAAGTTCTGCCCGATCTGCAGACCCGTGAATCAGAGCGAGGAGGCCAGGGATGAGTGACTTGACTAGGGGCGACGATGGAACAGGATATGCTTGCGATGATCCAAGGTATGCCGGGGCCATAGAACTCCTCCGTCGTTTAGCAGACAGTGGGACCGGCTACGGTGTGGATACGAGTGATCTGAACCCGAGGCCATTGCAAGACGTACTGGATGCCCTTGCCGCATCGCAGAAGCAGGTGCGGGAGCTGGCCTCGGCCGCCTTGGCTGTCACAAACTCCAGAAGCATTGACGAAGAATTGCGTCAGAACCTAAACAGGCTTGCCACCCTTTCGGAAGCCGCCCTCATGGCCGGCCCCGCCGACCTGAGGCCAACTCCCGAACCGCCCCCGGTCCCTCCTGACCAAGGAGTGAAAGGGGATTGGCCTAGGGCCACCCGCTGCAAAGCGGCTCCGCCGGGGGAGGAGGGGACGTGAGAGTACTTGTGGCCTGCGAGTTCTCTGGCGTCGTTCGCGACGCATTCCTTGCAAGAGGCCACGATGCGATTTCCTGCGACCTTCTCCCGACAGAGCGTCCGGGACCACACATCGAGGGCGACGTGCTTGGCGTCTTGGGCTACGGGTGGGACCTGCTGATTGCGCATCCTCCCTGCACTCACTTGGCAGTCTCCGGGGCACGGTGGTTCAAGGAGAAGGCACGGGAACAGTCCGACGCCCTTGCATTCGTCAGGCTTCTGATGGACGCCCCCGTTTCCAAAATTGCCATCGAGAACCCGGTCTCTATCCTAAGCAGTCGGATACGGAAACCGGACCAGATCATTCAGCCGTGGCAGTTTGGGCACGGGGAAACCAAGGCGACTTGCCTGTGGTTGAAGAACCTTCCACTGCTTGTCCCAACCAACGTGGTTGAGGGACGCGAGGCACGCGTTCATCGAGAGTCTCCAAGTCCTGACAGGTGGAAGAACCGAAGCCGGTTCTATCGTGGCATTGCGGAGGCGATGGCGGAGCAGTGGGACGCCCCGGAGCCGCCGAGGGAGGAGGGGACGTGAAACGCATTACGGTCGAGACGCTGAAGGCGGCGAAAGCCTGCCACCCTGAGGTGATGAAGTTCAGCAAGGTATTCCCTAAGGGCGCGCCCGTTTCAATGCGTTCCTTTGACCGGGCACGTCAGGCAGGGCTCAACGTGTTCTGGATGGTACGTCTTATCACAGGCCCGGCCCGGGCGGAGTACGAGAAGGCCATAGGCCCAGCCTGGGCGGAGTACGAGAAGGCCAGAGACGAGGTCTTGGCGGAGTACGAGAAGGCCATAGGCCCAGCCTGGGTGGAGTACGAGAGGGCCATAGGCCCAGCCTGGGTGGAGTACGAGAGGGCCATAGGCCCAGCCTGGGTGGAGTACGAGAGGGCCATAGGTGCGGCTTTGGTCACGGCGTTGCTTGCCCAGCAGCCACCGGGGGAGGAGGGGACGTGATGAACGAGTTGACGATTGCCCAGCGTGAGGCCGCTCGAATCGAGAACGCCGGGGACAGGGCGTTCGGCCTGCGCCAGAAGTACGTTGTCACCCGGATTGGCGGGACACCCCACAAGCACGATGACTGCGACTACTTCGTGCTGGATTGGAACCACGACCGCTATGCCAGGATCGCGGCTGTGGCCTATGCCGATGCTTGTGAGGCTGAGTTCCCCGCGCTGGCTGCTGACCTGCGGGCGAAGGCCCCGGAGCCGCCGGGGGAGAGCAAAAGGGCCATCCGGCCAGGATAGCAGACCGGATGGCCCCATAGCCGGCGAAGTCGTACTAGGCTAGGCCGACCTTCTCGTACAGGGCCTTCCACACGATCCGGTAGAGCAATTCAACCGGACCCCAAGCCGCAACAAGAAGAGTGAGCCAGACGGTAACGAATCCGATGGGATCACCGGCGTAGACTGGGATCTCAATCCCCGCAAAGCCTCCATTGAGAAAGACGAAGACGATCGCCAGAAGGGCAGCAATCGCCTGCACAACGCCGATGGGGATCGGCTTGCTCGTCTTGTCCGCAACGTAACGGAAGAGCTGGATGAGGCCCGGGACGATGATCAGGTAGAGCAGAGTGTTCCAGGGTTCAGCGATCATTTCGATTGACCTCCTAAGTCAAGTAGACAGTACGGCGGATCCGACAGGTTGTCTTATTTCACCCCTCCTATGATAGCTTGAAGAGCATGAATCGCGTCCCAAATGTTCGCGTGGGTAATGGTAGTGAAGGCTGCTGACGCCGTGATGGCGGCGAACAAGATGATCACAGCCTTCCATTGTCGGCTGAGTTGATTCTGGTTCCTTGACGAAGAACGCCATACCTCCCGAACGGCGGCCAGCGTCAACCGCTGGACGAGTACGGGATCACTCGGGATCTTCCCTCCGTTCTTCAATATGTCGGCCAAGGTGTCCAGAACCATACTATCGTCTGGATACTCCGGCCCTTCAGGAGGATTCATGGACGGGAAACTCATGCGTGTAGCTCCGGGTGCGCGCAGTGGACGCAGGCTAGTGTCGTCACAATCGGCCCTGGCATAGGAATGGACCACTGGAACTCCCCAAGGGCTTCCAGCTCTTGCGGCTGGGACGTGTCCAACGCGAACAGGCCAGCACCTTCCAATTTCAACTCCTGCGCCTTTGTGAGGAAGGCCATGATCTGCGCCTTGGTCGGGCGCCAGCCGCCAGTGCCCTTGTAGGCCGGCCCGATCGCAGTGATGGGTTGCGTCCCGATCTTGCGGTACTCCCGGACGCACATCTCGAGTTGGATGGCCCCGCCCCACAGCCGATTGTCGCCTTCCCAATAGACCTGCGGCGAGAAGTGTTCCATGTACGTAGCGAACGGCCTGACAGGGAACTCCGGCTGCTGAGTGAGTGGGAAGCGATAGGTGCAGAGTGAGTGAACGCGTGGATCCATCTCAAGGCCAAGGCAGTAATGCTGTGCTCGTCCGCCCTGATCGGGAGCCCTTCGATACTCCCTCTCCGCATCCACCTGGAAGCCGACGATGCCATGCTTCTGTAGAACCCTGACCGTGGCCAGACCTTCCTTGCGGGCGGTGTCTTTTGAGGGGACGAGGATCCGCTTTCCCATCTTCCACACGTACCATCCGCCATAGGTCCAGCCCCACAAGGCGACCTCGATTCCTTCTCCCCGAAGCGCAGAGATGGCGGCCGGCAACAGGTCAAAGTTGTGTCGGCCCGGGACCGATCCGTCACGCCACCTTTCCTCGGTCCCATCAATCACCTTGAGGGAAACCCAGTCGAGCCCCAAAGCCGAGGCATGTTCGGCTTGCGAAACCGGATCCCCGCCCTTCCAATTGCGAAGTTGCCAAACCATCGCTCCCTTACCAGATAGCATCATGGCGCCAACTCGAACAGGGTCTGGAAGTCTTCGTTGGTCATCACTTGTATCTCCGTTTTGCTTCGGACAACCCAGGCGCTCTCGTTCACGTGATTCCAGCGCCGGCTGATGAACACGAACAGGTTCCGATTGGCGACACGCACCTTCACTCCCGGGAGAGCCTCGATGGCCTGTGCAGATTCGATACTGCCATCGAACTGCTCTGCAAGCACCTGCTGAACCTTCGGAATGTACCTGGCCATCAGATGTCGTCTCCCGAGAACAGGGCCGCCAGCTCTGGAGCAAAGATCGTGAACGAGCTCCCGATGTAGGCCGTGTCCTTTTCTAGGTTGGCCTCTACGACCTTGTTGCCTGCGTATGCCGATGCTCCACTTCCGCCGCTATTAGATGGATCCCGAGTTCCCAAACTGACAATAGTCAGCTCGCTTCGACTGCCAGAGAATGTCGTGCCCGCAACGATGGCCACTATAGACTCCCAGCCGAGTTCGCCAGTCCTCGGATGAGCTGCTCACCCAACCCCTCGGCAGATGGGACGATGTCGAGCGAGACGCCTGATGCGCTCTGGCTGTACTTCACCGAATCGATCGGCAAGAGCGTATCATCTTCCCATGCGTTAGACGGTGACGCGCTATCGGGCATTTCTCCCGAAGTCACCCGCATCCAGCCCACATTCGGCTGAACTTCCTCGTAGGGTAGCTCCTCTCCGGTGCGGCCGTCGAGCACGCGCTGCATCGGGTCCATGTCGTCCATGACGTAGGCGATGACCCGCGTCCGGCCCACCACCGTGATAGTGTAGAGAACTTCCAAGCCGATCAATGTGACGGTTGATGTACCAGAGGATGTGGCTCTCTTGGCACCAACTTCCACGGAATCAATGGCAGAGACCGTCCAAGATCCGGCCGTCGCCGGGTCGGTTAGAAAGAGACGCTGCTGTGCCACATAAGAGACGCCCGGACCGAATGCTGATGTATCTGCGTCTGTCGTTCCACTTCGCAATCGCAAGATGATTGTTCCACCAGCGTCGTTGATCTCGACAGAGAATGCAGTAGCAGCGTAGATCGTTCCTGCCTGAGCCGCGAGGCCAGAGGTCGGCGTCATGGCCTGTGTGAAGACCTCGTTTATCGTTGTCTCTTGTCGGACAGTCGAACCGGAATCGTGGGGCACCTCATCAACATAGGTGTAATCGTTGGTCCATTGGTCATAGAAGCCAGCACCATTGGGAAGAAGAAGACCACATGCATATTTCGTTCCGAGCTGATTGACCGGGTCGTCGATATTAGCGGCTGTGTCGCTGCTTTCAAAGACAATGTTGTCGAAGATCATATCGGCACCATTTACGGCATCAGAATAAGGACCGATTCTAGACTCCGCGATGGTGTTATTGGAATTCTCTGCAACTGTTGTCGTGGCCACTGTTGATCCCGTGTCTCTATTCCGAGCGACGATCTGATTTGTCCCGTTGCGATTGAAGTATACCGACACCACATACCATGTTCCCGTTGCAATAGCCCCGGCGGTTGTAGAGTTGGCCGCTACGCCAGAGTTGTAGATAGTGAACGTTCCGGTCGAATTCAAAACGACTTGCAATCTCCTGATAGCGAGTGTGGCATCTAACAAGACTAGCACCTGGGAAATTGTGCTTGGTAGAGAAACAGCGTAGAAATGGAAGGTGAACCACTGGTGGTTTTTTTCTGTAGTAGACCAGGAGCCATTTGCAGCCAGACCAGATGGTTTATAGGAAACACCAGATGATGAGGTAGCTATGCGATAGGCGGCGCGACCATAGGAGACTGTAGTCAACTCATTCGATACTGTCCCGGTGGACGCGAAGCATCTAACCTCATCCCTCGTTTCCGCCCCGTCATGGAATACGATGTTGTGCGCCATTAGAGGCTCACATCCTCTGCCGGCGTCCAGGGCTCAAGGATCGGAACCCGATCCTCAGTCAGATAGAAGGTCCACGGCTGTTGCAAGTTGTCTCCCTGGGCAACGATCCCAAGAATGATGTCGAGTGACCACTGATCGGCGTCGTAGTATTTGAGAGATCCCATCGGATTTGCGGTCAGTCTCCATGTCGCAGAGGACGCGAGAAACTGGCCGATGGAAGTCAGGATCGTTGAGATTTGCAGGTCGGCAGATTGAGTGTCGGCCGTCCCGCCCGTCGTGTTGTTGTAGACCCGCCAGCGAAGCGTCCAGATGTAGCCACGCAGAAGGAGATCGATGCTCTCTTGCTGTGGTCTCAGGCTCCCCTGGCGCATCCCCTCTCGAGCGTACTTCGGCCATGCCTTCATAGGGAGCAGGCGTTCCGCAACGCCAGCCGCGACAGACGCAGACGGGACCCGACCTCCAGAAACGGGGAACTCCTTGATCCCAAACCGTGCCTGACTAGCCGTATCGTTCGCCTGTGTCGATCGATCAAAGGCGTCGGCGGCCGAAGCATCCTTGAAACGACAGAAGATCCGATTGGCCATCAAGTCGAGCGACTTGTACTTGGCGCCCCCGCCCGGGAGATGCCAGCGCATGCCGTTGACGAAACCGTGGAATGCAGTGAAGCCACGGGTACCCATGAGCTTCATGTCCCGTCCGAGCGCATCTTGAAAGAGCTGCGCCAGCCAGGTTGACTCGCCAAGGACAGTCACCTTCGCCTGCCAGTAGCCGCCCAGCCTTCGATTCTCATAGTCGCAGGCGACGAACGAACTCCGCGCTTCCGTCCCGTAGGGAAGCTCGATCGGCGCGAAGTTCTCCCAAGCCATTACTGGATTGGCGGCCATGATCGCCCGTTCGATCATCCGCCGCCTCTGATGGCCTCGTAAGAGTTGACGGAATAGACGCTGACAGCCAAATGAGAGCCGGCCGTCACGAGTAGCGGAGGCGTTCCGAAGGTCGTTGAGTAGTGCCCCATCAGGCAGTGGAAACGATACTGTGTGGCCGGCTCCACGCGCCGAGCGGATGCAGATCGGAACCACTTAGGCCCCGGGACGTAGTTGGCACCCGATCTTCGATACTTCTGCGTCCGATCAGCGAGGACAGAGAAGTCCACATCAAGTGCCTCATCCGATAGAAGGTGAAGGGTGGCATTCGAGTTATCCATCCACGCCTTGAAAAAGAAGACATCGATCGGGATGAGGGCGAGCCTCGAGAAGCGCAATGTCCCTGCACCGGACAGCCTCTCAGCGAACACCTGAAGGATGAGATCGTCCGACAGGCTATCGGCCGACACGACGTCGGGAGCGATCGAGATGTTCCCCAAGTCCACCAACTCATAGCCGAGATCGACGCCCTGGAGCTTCACGGTCTTCGTGTCGATGTAGGGATTGGTCGCTCCACTGCCGCCCTGCAGCGCCCGGACCTTGACCTGCGTCTCGCCCTCGTCTCCTGAGGTTTGTTCGCAGATCAGGAATACCCGATAGGTCCCCTGGTAGACGGACCATTTCGAGGTGCCAGTCAGAGTCACGCGTGCCACCATGCTGGTCGAGGTTCCGAACGAACAGGCCGCACGGCGTGCGCTGGGAGCTCTGGTATCCGCCGCCTCGGTCGTGTCCGTCCCCATCGCCACGGACCATCCGGAAGGAAGCTCGTACTGATGCAGGTTCAGGATCGACTCA
>Ga0209751_10006310_pt1 | contig 11003 bp, 12 predicted proteins | sample RifCSP13_1_FD_184019 | JGI IMG/M metagenome (GOLD analysis project Ga0209751, IMG submission 184019) | Soil microbial communities from Rifle, Colorado - Rifle CSP2_sed 13_1 (SPAdes) (version 2) | ecosystem: Environmental > Terrestrial > Deep subsurface > Rock core/Sediment | place: Rifle...
GAACCACGGTCGTGCCATTACGTTATGTTGAGTCGCAAACAGACCGAGCAAGACAACGTTGATGAGAAGCGCCGTAGTAAAGGGGGTTTCGGGACCAGAGTCAATGGACTTCGGGACCACCATATTCCCGACGAATCCGATGGCATAAAGAAAGGTGACGAAAAAGATCAGATAACTAACCAGGCCGTAAAAGAAGGCGACGATTCTTCCCATGTTAAGACCTCCTCCGTGATGAGAAAGCATAACCTGCTTGCTCGTCGACTCTCATTGAATCAGTAAGCCAATTAAAGCGAACGGTAGTACCAGAAACGCGTTTATCAAAAGTGTGGCGACAATGTCAAACCGTTTTAGGCAAAGGCGTTGGGGATATGATATTGCTCAGATTGAACCGCGCGCCACAGTCAAATCTCACAGGATTTGTTCGAAGGAGAATACAGTTCAATCCTGGGGGTTAACGACCAGCATCACCGGGCGCGAAGCCGCCGACCAACGTTACCGAGGCACGAAGCTCTGCGGCAAGCGCTCCGGTGCATGTGTTTGTTCGACGCCGTTTTCGGCCATTGTCGTAAATCAGGCTGTTGAAGATGAGCGTCTCCGGATTGGCTCGGACGGTCGTGACGGGGGTGATGCCGCCGTTACACTTGAAAGATTCGAGCCGGCACCCGGAGACGGGCGGGTCGTACAGGTACGAGATCCTCGACGAGACACCCCCGCGCCGCTCCGCCGCGACCCCGGGCTACCAGTGGGCGACCAGCGCGTACTCGGCGAAGAGCCCGGGCAGTGCCGTCCGTGACAGCAGCTGTACGCCCGGCACCAGCTCGCCGCGCTTGATCCCGCGGTCGGCGAGGTCCTCGGCGACCACGTACACGGGGATCTTCCGCTTCTCGATCAGATCCAGGACGTCGCGATCCATCTTCGGAGCCTGGGTCTGCTTCCACTCGCCGACCGTGAGGCCCGGGACACCCTGGCCGGCGACCGCGTAGTTCACTGCGTTGCCGCGCAGCACCACGGTGTGCTCCGCACCCGCGCCCTGCATCGCGGCCAGCAGCCAGAGGATGGTGTCATCCTGCTCTTCCATCACGGCCCGATAGGCCGACTCTACGATGTTCAGCGTCTTCTTAGCCACGACTTCACCTCATTTGGTCGGGATGACGAGAACGTTGTCCGATGCCTCGACGAAGGCGTGGAAGTCGGCCGGCGAGCCGCGCCGCGTGCCCGGCACGAACTCGTTGACACCTCGCTCGTCGACACACATGCCACAGTTTACCCAGTCCACCTTGCCGCCGTTCTTCTCGGCTTCGGCGAGCAGGGCCGCGACCTGGTCCTTCGTGGTGGGATGGTTCTCCTCGGCCACGTTCTTGCCGTGGACGGGGTTCGGGTGTGGCGTCTGGCGCACGAACGCCAGGCCCGCGGCGCCCTCGTAGGCGAAGACGTTGATGTGGTAGCCACGCCGGGCGGCGACGTCGAGGATGCGAAACGCCGTGGTCAGGTTCTCCGACTCGTAGGGAGGATCCATGAGCGCGATGGTCAGTGTCTTCTTGGACATGCTTCGTCTCCTAGTGCCAAAGGGTTTTGTGGCCGGCCGCGAGGTGGTCCACGACTACGTCGATTGGGGCCGCGGCGACGCCCTCGGCCAGCTTGGCGATGCCGCGCTCCTGCAACGAGAATTCATCGGCAAGCACCGTCACCCCGCTCCGCACCAGCGCGCTGAGCGCGGCCGAATGCGCCGACGGGCGCGCCGACAGCACCCCGTTCTGGGCGAGGAACAACGTCACCTGGTTACTGCCCTCGACCAGCCCCTTGGCCAAGTCGTAGTAGTAGCCAACGTCTTTGGATTCAAACGGATCACGCGACTCGATGAGCAGGTACTGAGCCATCTACGGATTCCTCCTCGCCTGCGATAGTGCAACGCTAGCACAGCGCGAGACCAGTTAGCAATAATCATGAGCGTGTCACCCGAAACGTCGAATTAGTAAGTGAACCGCAACTCTTCGGCGGGGATATCTAGATATCAGCCTGCGGTGTATCCAGGCAAATTAACCACACACCGCAGGATTGAACTGTAAGACGCTTCAGTCCAACATCAATCGTTCGAATCAGCATTATTGCGGTTTCGATATTCTGGCAGGACGAACGACGAAATATCCGAACACAAAAAGAAATGCTCCAAGCGTGGCACGAACCAGTTTACCGCGGGAGTCGTGCATGGTGGACGCTAAAAGGACCAGATAAACAGCCGTGATCTCAACGAATAGACCGAAAGCATAGGCACAGTAAAGCACGACTAACTTGAGAGACGTGAAGTTCGTTAGTCTCTCGTCCGCGCCAGGCTTCGATTGCCGGTCAGATCATCGACGCATATTTCGAGGATGCCAATATCGAGCCTGTCGGTGGTGCAATTGATTTTTGCATCACGAACTACTGAGGCGTCATCTGCGCCTATAGCAAGATTTACGTCTACCTTGCCGACGAAGAAACAGTCGAGACCGCTGGCGCATGGGTTAACGGCCGCTTGTCGAGCAGCGATTGGACTCTTTCGAACGGCTCCCCGCCTTCCTTTACCGCTTCCCGAATCGCGTCGATGACTTCAATTAGATTCTTTTCTTTCGCCTCGTAGACGGCTTCGAACAGCTTAAGATTCTTGAGATAAAGCAGATAGTGAATCATCACCGCGTTGTTGAGCGGTTGTTTGGCGAAGCCCCGAAAGCGATGCGGCGGACGGCCAGCGATGCGTTCCTCCCACTCGTTCTTACCGCGCTCGAAGATCGCCTCGCGCAGCCGTAGCTTTTCTTCGAGCGGAATCTCTCTACCGTAGAGTTCGCTAAGCGACTCGGCGAGCTTTTCGATGAAATCCGAAAATTCCAAGTCTTCCTGCCAGGCCTGGATGGCTCTCTGGTGCTCCGCGCTGTTTTCGCCGAAGCGGTCGCGAAAGAAGTCGATGGCGGCGCGATGGCCGATAAAATTAGCCGAGCTCTCGTTGAAATCACCGGCGCCTTTCACGTAGAGCGTGTTATGAAACAGCTCGTGAAAAACAACCTCGGACAACGTGACTTTGTCGTAGCGCAGGAGGTGAGAAAGCAGCGGATCGTCGAACCAGCCGAGCGTGCTGAAGGCCGCCGAAGGCCGAATGTTGGTGTCGTATCCCTCGGATTGAAGATTCGCCGCCGCGCCGTCCGCGTCCGCTTTGGAAAAGTAACCTTTATAAGGAACCCGGCCGACGATGAGGAACCACCAGGTATAGGGTTTCAATTCCGTCCTGGGCGCGGCAGTAAGAATGAAGGTGAGATCCGGCCGGTCGACGTAGGAGTAGCTGGCGTAGCTCCCGCCGACGTTCATTTTCAAGACGTCCCGCGCATACTCGCGTACGGCCAAGACCAGCTTCAATTTTTCCTGGGTGTCCTGATTTACGTCCGCCTTTTCAAGAAACTGCGCGATCGGTTCGCGCCGCCAGAGGATCTTTCCCTCTTCATAGGCGGCGCGCAGCACGTAAAAGGGCGAGCAGGCGGAAAGAAACGCCGACAAAAGTAAGCACAGAGCGATTACAAGACTGATAGTCGAAAATTTATGGGGCGCTAGCACAGCAGGAGATTATAGCATCCCATTGCTAAAGGAAAATCTCCCTGATCCGATCCCCATCCAGGAGCGCCGCGGAGGAACCTTCGTAGGCTACCCGGCCCATTTTCAGCAAGTAGGTCCGTTGGCTCATTTTGAGCATCAGGCTGATGATCACTGATCCATCTTCCCGCTTTCTATCGACACATCTTCGGGCCTCCAGGACGAGATTGGGTGGGCAGGGCCTGCAACCAAGCATTTCATCAAAACCCTTCTTCAATGCGCCATACAGATCCTAAACCAAATGTTCGGCTGGGGCAGAACCAGTCCGGGATATGTTGCGGAATCCAAGATGTGACCGGCTCGAGCGCCCATCCGCACTTAGTTGCGCGTAAAATAGGGCAAAAGGAAGGTGGGAGTCAAGGGCAAGAAAAAAAAGGCCAGTGTCGGAAGCCCCTGGCCCTCTGAATTTTAGATTCGTCGCCCCTTGTGGTTCAGGAAAGATTGTCAGGATTGGCGGGGGAATAAACCTCGCACGTGCCTGCGACTTCACGTTCAGGGTTTACACTCGCTAGGGAGCCAATCCAGGTAGCTCCGCCAATTTCCGGAGGAGTAAGGAATCTGGGTTCGATCGAACAATAAGGCAAACATTGCGCCTGTAATCAGCCAGGTGGTTTCAAAGGCATTTTTGGCTTCAGGTATTTGAGTCGCAACTTGTGCCAAGTCGGACACACCGCCCCCATAGTTCAGATATGCAACAAGATGGCGAGATACCGCTTGCTTTCGTGCCTTTTTCACCTTGCCAAGTACCGGATGGCGGATCCATGAGGGATCAGATGTTCGACCAGAAAAGTCAGAAAGTTTTTGGGGAGGGCGTTGTCCGCGACGATATTCCGTACCTGGTTGCTCTCCTGGTCGCAAGACCGTGATAACTTCAAACTCCCATTCCCTGCCGTCCTTAAACCGCAGAATCCCGTCCAGCAACGGCCCATCAACTACTTTGACCTGGACTGACGAAATTACATGATCAATGGCCGTCCCTATTCGGGCTAACACCCAGGCCTCACGTAGTTTCTGATATAGGCCCTGAGCGGCCTTGTTGAAAAAATCCTCATCCGAGATGCCGAGACTATCAGGGTCCACCAGTTGACAGAGATCCTCAGGGGACCGGAATACTGCAAGTTGTTGCACGGTCGGGATTTGCATCAACTCCCTTTCAAAAACACACGCCCCATTGATACCGAACCGGGGCAAGCCGCCGAAATTAGCTGTCGCGCAAAATTAGGGCAAACGGAAGAGGAGAGTCAAGGAAAAAAGCCGAGTCGGAAGCCCCGGGCCGGCTGAATTTTAAATTCGTCGCCACTTGCGGTTCAGGAAAAACTGGCGAGATTACGGGACTTGAGCTTTCGGGTCTCGGTAAACCTTGGTTGTGGACCAGGGGTGCAGGTCAGTGTTAGAATTCATCTGCGGCAACACGGTGTTCCGGGGGCTGGAAGGCGGCCGTAAGTACGGTGGAGAAAGCGGCTCGGGCGCGACGATGAAGGGCTATCAACCTGGAGGAGCGTTCTACCTGTCTCCGTGGTGCCGCACCACTAAACCAACGTGACGCATGCTGACTGACCTGCACCGCCGTACTCAGCTGGGCTTTTTAGGAGGTAATTTGGATGATCTGCGGTTGAGCTGACGACCATCTTCGGTGGCTTCCGCTACAAACGGAAGCCCTATTTCCACCTGTGTATAGCGCCGCGCACGTGTCGGCAACTCAAACAGACTAGCGATCTGTCGTACCACAAACGTCATGTGATGATTGACACCAGCCGTCACCCAAGTCGTAGGTGTTCCCGGTTTATCTCTATTGAATGGTCTTTCATAGATGTAGGTATCACCAAAGCTAAAATCACGTCCGCAAAATTCCGGCCGTTCCATAAGCAATTGCGCATTGGCGGGGTATTGGGCGTGACCGGCGCCACCTTCATTTCGAAGGCCCTCGCCCCTCATTATGACCCAAACATCATCGCTGGTGTAGCGGATACTGGCGCTTGGATTCATGCCCGGAATGTTCGGCTTGAGAAGCGGGTGAAGAGTCGCATAATCCCCGAACGTCGGTACTCGCAGGAGGCGGGTGTTTACCATTTGCTTCCAGTGATGCCACTCAATTCGGGGCAAAAGATGCTCCCCAACAGAAAGATCTTGTAAGTCTAGTGGAAATGAACCTCCCACAATTGTCACGGTTTTCCACTCGTCGAGCAAGGGAACGTTGCTGTAAGATCCCAAATAGCCTCGATCTTTTTGATCGATGGTCCGAAGATCCAAGATGAGGTGGACTTTGGAAGGATCAGATTCGTGGCTGGAGATCCATGCGCTGATGTGGCGAGCCAATTCCTCGGACTGCACCTCTTCCCGGTTTAGGCGTAGACACATATCACTCCCAAGACCGGTGGTGCCACCGCGTAAACTAGCCACGAATGCGCGGCCGATGCCGGTGACGGGGACAAGGGCTAGACCAAGCGCATTAGCTTGCTTGTGAAAATGTTGTGTAAATGCAATTCGCTGGTTCGAATCGACTCTCGCGGTCAAGTTAGAAAGGTCTAAGAAAGCCGGTCGTCTTCCCCAACACTCCAGAATCTGCACGTGTACTTGGTTGGCAAATTCCGTTAACGATATTTTCTTATTGAGCGCCTTTTGAATGTTCTCATCCGGAATCTCGATAAGCGGAGTGAGGGCGGCCTTATCGTCGTCATACAGCTCACGTAGGGCGATACGTTCTCCCGCCTTCCATCTAACGATCGGAACATAGTGTTTGTAGTCGAACATAGAACCTCACACCGTATCCCAAGTGATTTCTGGAAACAGTTTTCTTACCTTTCCGTGACCAACAAATTGATTCAGGAGTCGGAAGTTTCTGCGTTCATAACGGATTCGGCCAGCTACGATTGCAGGGTGAATCCGCAATTCTTTGGCTAAACGTTCCACTGCCTGTGGAGAACGAACAGCTTTCGCAGGACTAGCTGCCCATACGTCCCGTGGAATAAGACTTTCCCCAGCAATCTCGTCGGCCTCAACCTCGCGAGGATCACCGGGCTTATCTACATCCAGGTCATCGTAGAAGGCTTCATTGTTGTTCTTCAAATGGTTCGAAACGTGAGCTAGTTCATGCATCAGGCAATACCAAAAGTTGTCGATTCTGTCGTACCTTAACGACATTCCTATAACAGGTGTTTTTTCTTTCGGAGTTAACATTGAAGCCCCATCTAAATAAGTCTTGGGCAAGTGTGGCTCAATTATTAACGCTATCCCATGTTTTTCCAGGAATTCTTTCGCCAGACGTGGGCCTTCATCGAACCAGCTGAGCTTGGTGACTTCCCGCATGAAATCCGAATCGATTGTTGCGGGTTTTTGCGTAAACCGCGCACAAGTTTCAATAGCTCGTGTAAGAACTCGGACGGTCCAGGCAAAAAGCGCATACTTGTCCAGCGGACGTGTAGCACGAACGTTGGTCGACTTCCGATATAGAGCAAGAACACTACGCGGGTCCCCCACTGGAGCAAGAAAGCACTCGATTAAAGCTTGCGGACGCGCGGCAGCATCGACCGGCTTCGCTGCGAGCCACCCACGTTTGATCATAGTCGTAAGAGGAAACTGGCTCCAGTCAAAGGTATTGTTATCATCTACGCTGTTCGCTTCTGCCTTTGTCAGAAGAGCTTTAGCAGGTATGCCGAGACCCTCGTGGAGGGCTCGGATCATTGAAAGAGTCAGTGGTCGCCTTTTGGACAACACTTCAGAGACTTTACTTTTGCTTCCCATGTACGGAACAAGATCACGTTGAGATAAACGCAACTGATCCATACGGAACCTGATGGCATCAATGGGATCGGGCGAAGCAATTGAAAAATGTTTAGACTCGAAATCGCGTACAAGAAGCGTCAACAACTCCAGGTGATCTGCTGCCACTGTGCCTGGATCTGGATCCAGATCCATACAACGTTCGATCGCACGAAGTGCTTCGTCATATTCTTGGCGATTCTTGATGACTTTAGTTTCCATAACGATTACTCAGAAAGTCCACCTATCGTATTCAGCGTGTGTTCCACATCGCTTAATCAATACGATCTTGTTTTTGTAATTCACTTTAACGTCCAATCGGTAACTATTCCCTTTTAGATTGAAAACTACACGGTCGTTCCCAATAAAACTGGCGCTTGGAAAACGGTTTTTAATGTCCTGGGGGTTTCCCCAGTCAGTTTCCTCCACCTCAGTTAACCAAGCCCTCACCTGAGTCCGAACATCTCCATGATGCTCCGAAAACTCATCTAGGAGCGCCACCCCAACAACCTTCATCCCGGTCCTTGTCTCCCACCTGGGGCAGTAAATAGTTAACTATTCCCGTAGAGGGAACATGATCTATGGTTCCCATATTGGGAACATTACGTTAAAGTCTTTGCTTTGTCAAGGGCTTATTCTCGGCACTAGTTGCGCGCTCCGCGTCTCAGAGGATGGAGTCAAGGATAGGAGAAGGCATGGGATTAAGTCCACTCTTGCCACTTGACGCAGGAACGAAACTGCCTGGACTTTGCCGGGTTTAGGGGTTTGACTGTTTACAGGACGGGCGGGTAAAGCCCAACCCCGCAGGGCTATCCGAGAATCTTCGGCGCATGGTCGTGCGGCGGGCGCTGTAATTCCTCCCGCTCGTATTGCAATTGGTAGAGGCGGTAATAAAGGCCCTGCCTCGCCATTAGCTCGGCAGGGGAACCGACCTCGCGCACCTCGCCGTGGTACAAGACATTGATGCGACTCTTTGGCCCCTGGAATGACCTTTCAAGACCGGTCATCTGCCGGAATGACATTTAGACCGAAGATCCGAAAGTCGCTGTCCAGAGCAAATGCCTCCTGAATCCCTGTGTTTCGACATATTGCGAAGCTGGTACAGTCCGTAAAAGAGAACTCCTGATCGTGGTAACGCTCGAAGATGCGACGAGCTTGATCAAAGTAGGTCTGATTGACCCATATGAGGGATAGCCGGCGGCGCTGAACGAGCTGAATCAAGTTGGTTAGGACTTGCACGGCGATCGCGTGTGAGACCCTAGAGCGTAGCCGCGTCATCAGCTCGTCCGGGATGTAGTCTGAGATCACCGGTTCATAATTCCGCTTCTGGGAGAGCTCGTTCCAAAAATCGCTGCACACGGAATGATGGTCATCGCTTCGGTCGAAGACAGAGAGCAAGCCACCTGTATCCAAGAATAGCTTCATTTCCTTGACCCATACATCTCGTCGTGATGCTCCGCAAAGTGGCGATCACCGGATGCAAAAATGCCGACAAGGCCGAGCCACAACTCCTCGTCCGTGGGTTTCCGAACCAGTGCGTCCACCGGAGTTGCTGAAACAGAGGAAGTCTCGCCGAATCCGAACAAGTCGGCAAGGCTTTTATTATAATCCGGCTGCGACGAGGCGCTGCCTACCAACGTCTGGCTGATCGGCACATATTCCGCGACACCAGGAGACGTGACGGGCCGGTCGTAATACGCGAGGCGCCAATAGCCGTTGGATTCCAACTGAGTGCCTGGCGGCATGGTGACTATGCCTTCTTTCTTTCAGAACGGATTGGTTTAAACCCTGCCAGCGCTTCCTTGGTGACCGATGCATGAAACACGTTTTCTATTGTATCATGCGCCGTGTCGACCCATTCCATCAGTTTCTGGTGCTCGACCTGATCGGGTTTGGCGAGAACATAGTCCATATCCAACACGATCGCGGCTCCACCTTGCTGCCCGGGAATCTTTGTCGTGATAAGAATCAACCGATCCCTGCCGGCCTGGTAGGTAAATTCCAGTCGTAAAAGGTACGGATCGGGTTTTCCCGGGAGGGACGGGGGTATCTTAAATCCAATTTGAATCGGCGCCGCCAAATTCTTATTTTCCCCGACTGCCATATGATTGATATATCGCAAGGCCAGCCTGGTGAGCTTCTTGGGGAGCGCAATCTCGCGGTAATCCGCAAGGCGCTTCTCAATTTCTCCCCGAAAGGTCGCGTAGTCGGAATAGGGGCGAAGCTGATTGACCGCTAGCATCCCAAACCCAACCTGAACGAGTCGCTTGGCCGAAGGATTGCGGACAACTGTTATTTCCTCCGTCGCCATCGTCAACTCTTGGCCCCCGGCTTGCACCCCCAATCCTCGCCTTACCTCAATGTCGGGATATTCCGCCTTGACCCGCTCATAATACCGACCCGGTACGAGAACTCGCTGCACGCCGATCTCTCCAAACCGAAACTCACATACCGCTTCGACGAGCGGCGGATTTTCGAATTGGACCCGTTCGGGTTTTGTCGCGCCCATGATCTATGCTCCTAATTACACTTGGCCGCAGGAACCGTCAAGGCGATGAAAACGGCGAGAACCGTGATCAACGCGAGTTTACTGGCAGCCGATCGAGCTAAGCCGAATACGGCAACGGCGTGATGAATGACTCCCGTCGCCGCAAAATTATCCGAGAATCTTGGGCGCATGGTCGTGCGGCGGGAGCTGCAACGCTTCCCGCTCGTATTGCAATTGGTAGAGGCGGTGATAGATACCCTGCCTCTCCATCAGCTCGGCGTGGGAGCCGATCTCGCGCACCTCGCCGTGGTGCAAAACAATAATGCGGTCGGCGTTGCGGATGGTCGAGAGGCGGTGTGCAATCACGAGGCAGGTGCGGTCGCGCATGATTTTTTCCAGAGCGTCCTGAATCAGCGTCTCGGTCTCGGTGTCGACGCTGGAGGTCGCTTCGTCCATCACCAGAATTTCCGGCTCAAACACCAGCACCCGGGCCAGCGACAAAAGCTGGCGCTGGCCGCCGGAAAAATTGCTGCCGCGCTCCCGCACCGGGGATTGGAACCCGTCGGGAAGCCGGCAAATGAAGCTCTCGGCATTGGCAACCCGGGCCGCTCTTTCGATCTGGTCCATCGGTATCGAGCTATCGCCGAGCTCCAGATTCGCTTTGATATCGCCGCTGAACAGGAAGACGTCCTGGAGCACAACCCCGATGTGTCGCCGCAGCGCCTGGAGATCCCACTGGCGCACGTCGACACCGCCCACTTGGATGGCGCCTTTTTGCACGTCATAGAAACGGTTGAGCAATTTGATCGTCGTCGTCTTGCCTGAGCCGGTGGCCCCGACCAGCGCAACTTTCTCGCCGGGCTCAATGCGGAACGACACGCCCTTGAGCACCGGATCGTCCGGCCGGTAGTGAAACCCAACGTTGTCAAACACCACTTCGCCGCGAAACGGCTTCGGCACCACGGCGTTTCTGGGACTCTCGATCGACACCGGGGTATCCAGCAGTTGAAAGATTCTCTCCGCCGCGGCCATGGCCGATTGCATGACGGCGTATTTTTGGCTGAAATCGCGCAGCGGCACGAAGAAGCGATGGATGTATTCGTTGAACGCCACCAGCGTGCCGATGCCGATCACACCGTGG
>Ga0209751_10006311_pt1 | contig 11000 bp, 13 predicted proteins | sample RifCSP13_1_FD_184019 | JGI IMG/M metagenome (GOLD analysis project Ga0209751, IMG submission 184019) | Soil microbial communities from Rifle, Colorado - Rifle CSP2_sed 13_1 (SPAdes) (version 2) | ecosystem: Environmental > Terrestrial > Deep subsurface > Rock core/Sediment | place: Rifle...
GAGATCCAGATGCCGCCCATTGGCGAGAGCCACTTGCGCTTGAGCCTTCCGCGCCCGCCGGTCTGCTGTTCTGCAATCACGGCGACGCCGTGCGAACCGGGCTTTTCTGCAAGCGCGATTGCGAGGCTCTGTGTCGACTGCGTGCTTTCCCTGTAGATCATGTTCTTGCCCACGAACGACGTCTTAAGCACCCTTGCAAGTTCCCAGGGCACGGGACTTTCCGTAGCGCTCTGCAGCCGGTAGCCCTTGCCGTGCAGTGACTCTATCCTGTAGCCGAGCCGGCGAAGCCTGCGTATGTGCTTCCACACGGCGCTCCTAGAAATCCCTGCTTTTCTAGCAAGCGACTGGCCCGACGCATAGTCGACGTTTGCCTTGAGCAAATCAAGAAACTCGACGATCCTTTTGTCCCTTGGCAGAGCGCGAGTCATGCCTTTACCGGTTCCACTTGTAGTAGACGGTGCCGCCCCTGCATGTGGCATAGACGTCAGAGCCAGCCTCCCTGAGCGAGCTTGACACCTCAAGCTCGGCAAGAAGGCTTTCGACCGCCATGTCGTTGTCCTTTTTCCCAAAAAGGTTGAGTATCTCCTCTCTTGAGTACTTCCTGTCCGGCTCCCTTTTCAGGATGCTGCGGATCTCTTGCAAGAGTTCCTGTCTTGTCATTTCTTTTTCTTTGCAGATACTATTGAAAGCACGTCCCTGTCTTTCAGGTGGTAGTCGGAAGGCAGGTGGAGCCCGTCGCGGATGTCTACTGCGTACAGCAGGCCCTTGGCAAGCTCGCTGTGTACTTCTCGCGCAAGGTCCTCCACAGTAGAGCCGGACCGCATCAGATACACGTCAGGGAGCACGTTTCCGTGCTTGTCTGCCATCTTCTTTGCGTCGGCGACAGGGTAGACTGCGTTCATCTTTAGTAGCTTGAAGACCGCGACGTTGATGGCAAACTGCACGCCCGTGCGCATGTACTCGCCCAGTATATCCTTTCTTATCAGGTTGAGAGCCCACTTTTGCTTGTCGTTGAGGGATGCAGGGTCGTTTATTTCAAAGCGCTCGTCGCCCGGAACGTATTTTATGAGGCCCTTGTGCTCGGCGCGCCTGAGCGTTAGTTCGGCGTCCGCGCTTGACGGCACGACTATCATATCCTTGTACTCCTCGCGCAGGCGCTTGAAGTTGTCAGTCGAACTGGACAGGTCAACTTTGTTTGCCACGATAAGGGTCGGCTTTGAAATGTCGCGCAGGCTCCAGCAAAAGTCCTTGCTCTGTTCCGGCCCAAAGTCGTCGAGCAGGATGCCGACAAGGTTGTTCTGCGCCAGTGCGAGTTTGACGTGGTCCTCCCTTACCCCTATACCTCTGAACACCTCCGTTATCGCTTCGACCATGTCTGCTGCCCTTGACATTTTGTCGCGGTTTGCCTCGAACAGTTTCAGGTACCACATCACCATCTCTTCCTCGATGTCGCCCACGTCGGCAACCGGGTCGCCAGAGCCGGGCTCTGCTATCCTGCCCGATGCGTCGATGCTTCCAGAGGCGTCAACTATGTGCAGTAGCGCGTCTGACTGCGCCGCGATTGAGAGGAACTGGTTGCCAAGGCCCTTGCCCTCCCACGCTCCTTTTATAAGGCCTGGCAGGTCCACAAGCTCTACAGGTATAAAGCGCCACCCGTCTATGCACCGCGAGTTTTTCGGGTGGTCCTGAACGCCAAATTCCTTGTGGACACACAAGGTGATTGCGGTCGCGTTGCCCACCGACGGCTGCTTGGTCGTGAACGGGTAGTTCGATATCTCGGCCGAAGCAAGTGTTGCGGAGTTGAAGAAGGTTGTCTTACCGGTGTTGGTCTTGCCGATCAGGCCGATCTTGATCATGTAAAAACCCCCACTGTTTTATTATATATAGGATGTGGATTAGTGGACATGGCTGCATACCGAGCCTACAAAGCCCACCAGCCCGACGAAACTTGCAAGCAGCGATGCATGGACAGCAAACGATAGCTTGTGTGATGTTGGTTTTGCATGTAAAGTCGTTAACGCCTGTGCCATCGCGTTATTTACGCCGAGCTAGCCGATAAACTAGTCGGCATGACGTTCGCCGGCCCTTTCTTTGGCCACCCTTATCTCGTCGCATCGCCACGCTATCTCTAACAGGTTGTCCTCCGTTAGGTCTGAGTCCCACTTCTCAAGCAGCATCCTCGATATCTCCGTAGCGTGGTAAAGCATACCCCAGTAGGGGTGGTGCTCTGCGGTCGTGTACGCAAGTTCCAAAACTTCTGCAAGCCCCGACGACGCCTTTTTTAGCGCGTCGGACTTTTCCGTGTACACCTTAACGATACCGGCGTCGCCATCGACGCCAACCCTAGCCATTACCCCCTCGGCTGCAAGCGCGTCTACGGCCTCCCTGACTTTCTGCGCTACCCTGTCTGTGCTCTCTGCCATACCCTGCATCCAGCGCGCCGGATAATTGAGCTTATGGTCAGGAGTCGAAAAGCCGATGGTGCTCTTCAAGCATGCACCGGTTGTAAACGACCTTGATGCCTTTCTGTTTTGCGAGCTTTTCTGCCTGTTCGTTGTAGATTCCAAGCTGCATCCAGATGAGTTTTATCCCCGGCTTTTTTATCGCGTCCTGGACAACAGGCAGTACGTCATCTGACGGCCGGAACACGTCGACGATGTCGACTGGCTCCTGCACGCTTGAAACCGCGGGATACGATTTCCTCCCCATTATCTCCGGCGCCGTCGGGTTGACCGGTATCACGTTGTACCCCTGCTCCATCAGATACTTGGGGACGTAGTTTGCCGGCTTGCCGTCAGTCTTGGACATGCCGACCACTGCGATGTTTTTCATTTTGTAGAACTCCCTCAGCTCGGCGTCAGAGAATGAGTCGATGTTCATCAGAATTTCCGCGGCGGTTTTGTTATTTAAACGCAGTCATGAGCCTATCATGCCAGGCAACTTTATCGGAGTGCGATATTGCTGCACTTTCCTGATGTCCGGGTCTGCAGTCACGGTGACAGACTCTAGCTGCGCCCCCTCGGGCGGCGACACCGTCCTCTTGGTACCGGCCTCCATTGTTCCAACAGACTCCGTCTGGCCGCCACCAAAATCGACCACGACGTTTGTAAGCGTGAGCCGGCCGGTGTTTGAAAGCACTACGCGGACGTCGGTAAAAAGCGACTGCTCATCCTTCAGCGCGTCAACGTTCAGCGAATAGTCTTGCGTCGGGATGGCGGGCACAAGCATGATTGCCATTGCCGCAGCGACAACGCCGCTTGCGATTGCAATCACGATGCCAACGCGCACTTGCAAAAAAGCCCGTTTCTAAGATATAAGTTCTCATTCGCCCTTGATCTGGGCCCTGGTCTTGAACACCGGCTTGATGCCAAGCGGGGCATAGTTGCCAGTGGAGCAGGTAAAGCACAGCTCTTGCTCCGGGATGCCTATGGCCTGCGCCAGGTTTGCGGTGTCGTTGTAGGCGACGTAGTCTGCGCCAATCACATGCGCCACTTTTGACGCTACCTTTTCGTTGGACTGCTCTTCTGCTCCGTGCTGGTACGCGATGAGCTCTTCCTGCGACGGAAAGTCGATGCCAGCGTAGCACGGATAGCGTATCGGCGGGTACGTGACGACAAGGCTTATCCGCCTTGCGCCGGACGCCTTGAGCGTGCTTATTATCGAGGCCGAGCTTGTGCCCCGGACGATGCTGTCGTCCACCACGATGACGTGCTTGCCCTCGACCACATCGCGAATTGGGATGATGCCTTTGTTTATCTCGACCCTGTCGTTTTGATATGGCTCGATGAAGCTTCTCATATTGCCCTTCTTGCTGTACCTGTCCTTCAGAAGCCCCTCCTCAAATGGCAGACCCGCCTCGAGCGCGTAGCCAAGCGCCGCCGGCCTTGCCGAGTCCGGCACCGGGACGACGACGTCGGCCTCCCTTATCGGGAAACTCTTGGCTAGGAACTGCCCGATGCGCTTGCGCGCCGCATATACGTTGATGCCCTCCATTATGGAAGACGGATGTGCAAAGTATGTGTATTCAAAGGCACAGTGCGCGTGCGGGCTCTCCGTTGCAAACTGCTTGGTCTCGATGCCGGCCTTGCCCATCTTGACCAGCTCGCCCGGCTCGACGTCGCGCACCAGCTGCGCTCCAACTGCTGAAAGGGCACATGACTCCGACGCCACCATGTAGGTCGAAGTCTCTTTGTGAAAGCCGAGTACCAACGGGCGGAAGCCTCGCGTGTCGCGGGCGGCGTAAACAGAGCCGGCGTCTGTAAGGAACGTAAAGCAGAACGAGCCGACCATCTCGCTCTTTAGTATTGACATTGCAGAAGCGATGTCGTCCTTCTCTGCTATGTGCATAACGAGCCTCTGCGCCGCCACAAGCGTGTCACTCATTGTCTGTGGTGTGAACGTACACCCGCCCACCATTCCTGAAAGTTCTTCGACGTTTGCTATCGTGCCGTTATGCGCTATGCACAGGTCCTTGACCTTGAGCGGCTGCGCGTTTTCAAGGTTGCTCTTGCCAAAGGTGGAATACCTGACGTGACCTATGGCCGCACTTGACTTGTACTTTCTGACTATGGACTGAAAGTCGGGCGCAGACGCTGACACGAGCCCGAGCCTCTTGAAGGGCGCCTTGCCCGGGACGGCAATCCCCCAGGCTTCTTGCCCCCTGTGCTGGACCGCGCGAAGCATATCTATTGCAAACGGCACTACGTTGTGGCCGGCGAGCGAGAAGATGCCTACTACGCCGCAGTTTTCATGGACCAAGGGCTGTTCCCTCCCTGAAAAGTGCACAGGCCATAAGTGGAGCTAGCTTGGCGGCATGATCTAAAAAACGTATCTTCACTGCATTATCCTGCTAAGCGCGCCGAAAGCCTGTTCGAGTTTTGCAAGCGGAAGCGATATTTGCATTTTCCTGCCCTTAGTAAATTCGGCCCTGCCCCGGGCAGACCGGCCCACCTGGGCAAATTTCACCCCCTCTGACTTTAGCAGCTGGTCTACCTCCGCAGACTTGCTGGTGCCTACGACGTAGCGAGAGTGCGACTCGGAAAAGAGGAGCTCGTCTGACCTATTGCAGGTGCTTGGAACCTTGTCGATGTTTACTCTGAACCCGGTCCTTCCCGTCACTGCCATCTCTGCAAGCGCCACTGCGAGTCCGCCCTTTGAGCAGTCATGCGCGCAGCCCACAAGGCCGTTTCTTATCAGTTTCATGACGGCAACGCCGTTTGCTCTGTCTGTTGCAAGATCTACCTGCGGCACCTGTCCTCCCGTTATCCCGTGCACGTATTCATAGTATTCGGAACCGCCCATCTCCGGCTTGGTTTCCCCGACCACAAAGATCGTATCGCCCTGTTTTAGTGCGGAGCGGGTAATCCACGACCTGTCGTCGATGAGCCCGAGCGTGCCCATGACAGGCGACGGCTTTATTGCGCCCTTGGAAGTCTCGTTGTAAAAACTGACCTTGCCCCCGACGACCGGAATTTCCATGAAGTTGCAGTAATCCACAATGGCGTTTACTGCCTGCGCAAACGTCCAGAATATCTTGGGGTCTTCGGGACTCCCAAACTGCAGGTGGTCCACCACGCCTATTGGCTCGGCGCCGGTGCATATCACGTTGCGCACGCCCTCTGACATGCAGCCAAGCGTGCCCTGGTAGGGGTCTAGGTAGCAGTGCTTGGAGTTGCCGTCAAGCTTTGCCGCGACAAACTTTCCGTTGTCAAGCCGCATCACCGCCGCGTCGGCCGCGCCGGGCTTGACCACCGTGCGTACGCCGACTTCGTGGTCGTACTGCTGGTAGACCCAGCTCTTGCCTGCAATCGTCGGGTTTGACAAAAGCGCCAGTAGCGCCTTACCAAGGTTTATGGCTTTTGGCTGGCGCGCCTTTTTCAGCCTGTCGAGGTACGCCGGCTTCTTGTTGGCCCTGTCTGCATGCGGCGCATGTGCCACCAGACTCGATGGCATGTCCGCGACTACCTTGCCGTCTTGCCTGACAGTCAGGTTCTTGTGTCCTTCCGCCTTGCCAATAACTGAATATCCTATCTCGTACTTGTCAAGAATAGACTGTAGCGCAGGCATCTTTTCTGCATCCGTGACATACAGCATGCGTTCCTGCGACTCCGATATCATCAGCTCGTTGGGGGTCATGCCTGTTTCCCGCGCGTGCACCTTGGACAGCTCCACGTCAAAGCCCCTGCCCAGGCTGTCCGAGGTTTCTGAAAGGCAACAGGACAGCCCGCCGCCGCCGAGGTCCTTGATTGCCTTGACGCAACCCTGCTTGACTGCTTCCATCGTCGCTTCTAACAACAATTTTTCAAGGAACGGGTCGGGTATCTGTACTGCGGAGCGGTTCTCTGCTTCCAACGCCTTTGAGGCAAACGACGCGCCGTGGATGCCGTCCCGGCCGGTAGCGCCACCCACAAGCACCAAATAGTCGCCTGCCTCTGCGCGGTTTGCAATAACCTCCTCCTTCTTGCCAACACCAATCGACGCCACGTCCACGAGGCAATAATCCTCAAACGATGGGTCGAACTCTACCTCTCCCCCGACGGTAGGTATCCCGATGCAGTTGCCATAGTCGGCTATGCCCTTGACGACGTTCTTGAAGAGCCACCTTGACTTTTGAGCCTGATTGCCCTTGCCCTCTATGGGCGCAAAGCGCAGAGAATCAAAGACCGCTATCGGTCTGGTGCCCATAGACATGATGTCGCGTATGACGCCGCCCACGCCTGTTGCAGCGCCGCCAAATGGCTCGACTGCCGACGGGTGGTTGTGGCTTTCAATGTGGACCGTGAGCACGTAGCCGTCGCCCACGTCAAGCACGCCGGCGTCGTATCCGGGGCCCACAATAACACGTCTGCCCTTTGTCGGCAGGAGCTTGAGGTATTTTTTGGACGACTTGTACGAGCAGTGCTCCGACCACTCAGCGCCGACAATATCCTGCTCGACCGCATTTGCGCGCCTTTTCAGCTTTTCCTCGAGGTGGCGCAGCTCCCACGGTGTGAGGACGCCCATCGTCAGGCGACCGCCTTTTGCTCAAGGAAAGACGCAAGAGAGCGGAATATTCCTATGGCCTCGCCAGAGCCGCGTGCAGAGACTATGCTCTCGCTCGCCCTCTCTGGGTGCGGCATCATGCCCATGACGTTTCCCTGCTCGTTGCAGATCGCCGCTATAAGTTCGGTTGAGCCGTTAGGGTCGTCGTGAGAGTACTGAAGGACGACCTGGTTCTTTTTCTTTAGTTCCTTGACGATGTCAGGAGTTGCGACGTACCGCCCCTCGCCGTGCGCAACAGGTATGTCAAACTCTTGGCGCTTTGAAAACGACCGCGTAAATGGAGTGCTGTTATTTTGCACCTTGACCTTCGTCCACCTGCAGACAAACCTTAGCGAATGGTTCATCAAGAGCGCGCCAGGCAACAGCCCCGACTCGACGAGTATCTGAAAGCCGTTACATATCCCAAGAACCGGCGTCCCCTCCTTCGCAAGCCTCTTGACCTCCTGCACAATCGGGCTGTGTGCTGCGATTATCCCTGCGCGCAGTCGGTCTCCAAAGGCAAAGCCTCCGGGTATGACCATCGCGTCGTAGCCCAATATTCTGTCTTTTGTATGCCAGATAAAGTCAGCCTGCACGCCGACAACATTGTTCAAAACGTGGTGGACATCGCGGTCGCAATTGCTCCCGGGGAAAACGGCGATCCCTATTTTCATTATTTTGAGTCTGACTTCTCAATGCTCGTATTAATATCTTGAGGGCCTTTCCCGGATTCTAACTGGCTCACCACGGCAAGGATTAAATCGGTACACGTGCGTGTGTAGGACATGGCAGCAAGCGTGGTGCGCGACATCATGACAAAGGAAATTGTCACCATCGACGGAGACAAAACGGCACTCGAAGCCGCCAAGATGATGACCGAGAAGGGCATAAGCTCGCTCTTTGTAGTAAAGGAAGGTACGACTGCAGGCATCGTGACAGAGCGGGACTTTATCAAGAAAATATGCGCAAAAGAGCTCGCCGTTTCACAGGTCAATGTGTCAGACATAATGTCCAAGATCCTAACGACTGCTACGCCCGACACGCCGATTGAAGTCGCGGTGCAGCGCATGGTGAACCACAAGGTACGCCGGCTACCGATAATGGAAGGCGACAGGGTCGTCGGCATAATAACAGTCACAGACCTTGCCAAGCACCTGAGAACAACGTTGCTTTTGGAAGGCACACTGGGCGACACGGGAAGCATCGACGACGTAATCGCAACAATGACCCACGACAAGCACTAGGCTTTTGACGCCTTTACCATGCAGGTACTCACCACTGGATTGAAGATACGCAATTCTTCGCACAGCTTTTGCACAGTCTTTTCGGCGTCCTTTTCGGAACGTGCACTCACCGCCATCTTTAGCATCTTGGCGGAGCGCACGGACTGAACCTGCGAGTACCCGCCCTTGAGGACCAAGTCCCGGTGTATGGTCTCGCCTTCCGGGTCGTTGATGTAGGGCTTATTCTCGATGATGACTTGCACGAGAAATTTCTGCGCCATCGCCTGTTTTGGATGCGCGCTGTAATTTAAATACATAAGGCGCCTGTCGCCGAAAGTATTAATTATGTACAACCAAATCTGCCAGCTCGAGGTCACGTAGCTCAGCCTGGCAGAGCGGCTGACTTGTAATCAGCAGGTCGTGGGTCCAAATCCCACCGTGACCTTTTTCACGTCTCTCGCCAGATAGCCTTTGTTTTAGCAAGAGCAACAAAGCCTACCAGATATGCTATTTGCACGGCAAATCCAAAGCCAAGCGACCAGTCCGCCGGCGTTGCAAGCCCCATCGTCTGCTGGAACATTATGGAGGCGTGCGTAGTGGGAACCGCGTACGACAGGTAACGTAATGCGTCTGGCAGCGTCGACACTGAATAAAACACCGGCGGCAGCACAGCCAAGATGACGTTTACAAACGATATCACCTGCGTGGCGTTTCGCATGTGGAGCATGTGCGACGATATGAAAAAGCCCATCGCGGACATCGAACCCCACAGGAGCAGTATTGTGACCAAGAGCAGGGGGATGGTCAATAGCGACCCGCCAAAGTACACCACAAGAATTGCAAGCACGGTAAGTGCCGGCAAGCCAAATAGCAGTTCAGAAAGCGCGAGTCCCATCATGTATGTCAACGGCGACACTGGCGACGCGACGAAAATGTCCTGTATCTTGTACTCTGTCTTGTAAAACGATATGTCCTGCCCGAGCGCAAGGCCGTACCCAACAAGCGCCATGACAAGCGAGCCGGCGACGGCAAGGTGCACGTACTGGCCGCCGCTTACCACGAAGAGCACGAACAAGAGCGAGAACGGGCTTATCGCGGTGAACACCAGTGACATCGGGTTTCGCTGAAGCCATAAAATCCCGGTCGAATACGCGATAAGCATGGCCTGTCTCACAGGTAGCATCAACTTTCGTTTCCCTCCATGTTTCCGACCAAATAGACAAACACGTCGTCAAGCGTGACAGGCGACACGGTGAACGGCAGGTTGCGCCGTATCGCAAGCTCTGACAGTTCGCGCACGGCAGACTCAAATGCAAACACGCGAAGCGTCCCTACTCCCGTGTCGGTGACTGCGCCGTACGACTTTAGGGTCTCTTCGTCAAGCCCGTCCTTGGCGATATCAATCCTCGTGTTGTGCGGTATAACTTTGCGCAGGTCAGAGATCGTGCCCTGCGCCACGACCGAGCCCCTGTCGATTATTACGAGACGGTCTGACAGCATCTCTGCCTCGTCCATGTAGTGTGTTGTGAGCAAGATGGAGCGCCCTTCTGCCTTCCAGTCTTTTATAGCGCACCAAACCTGCCTCCTCGAGACCGGGTCGAGTCCTATAGTGGGCTCGTCCAGAAACAGCATTTGCGCGTCGACTGCCATCGCCATAGCGACCAGCACCTTCTGTTTCATGCCGCCGGACAGGTTCATCGCCGGCCTGCTGCGCGCTTCCCACAACTCGAGCCTCTTGAGCATCGCCTCGGTCTTTTCCCGTGCCCGCTCCTTGTTCTCGCCCCTTATCCTGAGCCAGTTGTACACGTGGTCCCATGGTGTCAAGGCTCGCAGCGGCCTTCCTTCCTGCGGCACCACTGAGATGAGGTCGCGCACCTGCTTTGCGTGCTTTATGACGTCGAGCCCGAGCACACTTAAGCTGCCTGCTGTGGGCATCAACTGCGTCGCACACATGCGCACAAAGGTGGTCTTGCCAGCGCCGTTTCTGCCAAGGAGCGTGAACACCTGGCCCGACTCGACTTCCAGCGAGATGTCGGAGAGCGCTGGGCTGGGCGAACCCTTGTACACCTTTGTAACATGCTCGGCTTGAATGGCAAGCACGCAGGTGCTACGGCAAGCCCAAATTAGAGTTTTTGAACATAGAAGCTGCAAGTAGACGAATCGTCGACGACCATTTTATCTGCCGGCATAGAAAATAGCCTGTCCGCGCCGCTGACAAAAGCATCTGTCTTTCCGAAAAAACCAGATAGTATCCCCAGGGAAGGCCCTGCCGTTGCGTGCAGGATCGTTCCGGCTTCGATATGCAAATAAGGGTCTCCTGAGAAGAGCTTTTTGATGAAAAGAGAGTTCGTAGTAGCCAGGATTGAAGCTTCTCAGGACGGTAGCCCATACGTCTATGTCACTTTCAACGACCCAAAGGAGTACAAGCCCGACAAGTCCATGAGCCCCTTTGGCCAGAACACTATGGCATTCTCGTCGATAGAGGACATGATGAAGAACATGCCAAAGGTGATGGCAGGGATGCCCGGCATGTTCGGCGGCATGACAGAGACGCCAGTCATGAAGTTGAGTATGAGGGAGTACCAGGACCTAGGCATAAAGGTGGGCGACAAGGTCGCAATCGAGATACAGAAGGTCGAGGCTTCGGGCGTCTAGCCGTTATGCTTTAAATAATCAAACAGCGTAGAAGCGGCGATTGGAACAGCAAAGGAAAGTCCGCGCAGAGGTAAAGCTGCCACTCATTCTCATCCACACGCC
>Ga0209751_10006312_pt1 | contig 11000 bp, 8 predicted proteins | sample RifCSP13_1_FD_184019 | JGI IMG/M metagenome (GOLD analysis project Ga0209751, IMG submission 184019) | Soil microbial communities from Rifle, Colorado - Rifle CSP2_sed 13_1 (SPAdes) (version 2) | ecosystem: Environmental > Terrestrial > Deep subsurface > Rock core/Sediment | place: Rifle...
CGGCCGCAGGAGAGGTGGAGGTTTAGTTCACTTTTTCGCGCACCGGGTAGAACCCGGTGTATATTTTTGCGAAGCTCACCAAGAACAAGGTAAGCGATATGCAAAAATTACTTCCTTCAGCCCAGCACGCGGGCTAAAAAATTACGACTCTCAGGTGGCCATAGAGAGGGACGGCTTTGTAGTAAAAAGCCAGGGGGGTTTCAACTACACGGAAACCCACACTAACGCTCCCATACCCACCGTTGTGTCAGAGTTTGGTTTCAACACTGTGTTCCAGGCAGTCTGGATCACAGTTGGCCACGCTTACTCGAAAGAAAGTGTAGCCAGACTAGAAGCGGGTCCAAACCAGTTTATTATGACTGGGGAGGATTCACTGAAAACCCCGCCCGACGAGATTATTGGTCGCTTGGCGACCCAAAACCAAAAGGAGAAGAATGTCCTCCTTGGTTTTGAAAGATCATCCTCGGAAGAGGGTATGACGCATAATGTCCGAAGAGCTAGATTATATGGTTTCTCGGACGAATTTATCCGGCATCATTTAGTAGCTGTTGCAAATAGTAACAGCTATTCAAAGTTCGCAGCAAAGGAGGCTTTAGAAAAATTGGGCTGGTTATAACACTTAAGCTCGGCTGCTAATTTATGAGCCTCTTCTTGTTTAGCTTGAGTGTGCAACAAGCAGTTATCTCGCAGCTGTCCCCTACAATCCCAAGGGAAAAAACGAGAAGGAAATATGGAAAGGGAAAGAACAAATAATCCATATTTTACGGGAGAGTCCCAAATCGGCACTCTTATCGAGATTGCGCTATCCCTCTTGAAATAACTTTCAGGGAAAAAGCGTTGTGGGACTCATTAAAATAACCCACGTAAAAGGGCGGCATGCGCTTACACCCCCTGGATAGGAGTATCTAGGTAGAAAAAGAAACGTGGCCCGGCCTATACGATAGAATGGTACGTTTTAACATTCTGTCTGAACTGACCAGGAGAGGGTCTACGATATCTCCAATCCTTCGGGGTCCGAACTTGAAATTATTTCAAGTTCAGCACGAGCTTATCCGTGCTTAATCTCGCCAGACGAGTCTAGGTAAGCATTTTACTATAATCCCGCTAGACGGGTCGCCATTATCTTTCTCTCATTGCCCTGGGAAGGCAATAACTTTGTCTAACTTGTCATCGCGACAAGCCACACAATTATCATTTATTTTTTTATCAACCTTCCCAGGGATTTATTTTTCAAGTCCTGAAAATATTCAGAGCTTGAAAGAATGAACTAGTACATTAAAAAAGGTTGAATGCGAAGCCGAGTCTGACTCGGCCGATGAGTCCCGTTAGATATGGAATTATCTAATGGGACGAAACTAACTTTTGCACATTTATAAATAATTATGCCTTAATGAACTCATCGCGAGAGATGTCTGCTTCGCGAAGGATAGAAGATAAAGTTCCCGGCTTTAAATCCTTTAAATAAAATGGCACTACTGCTCGTCTTTTTGTTTCTGAATTATAATAAACTCTGTGGCTTCCTGTTTGATGATCTAAAATAAAGCCCAGATTTTTAAGTTTCTTTTCGACTTTACGAGGCGTAAGTGCGGGAAGTTTTGACATCTTGTATATCAATATAACCTGTAACGGTATTGTCGTCTGTTGGTACTGGTTCTTTGTGTTTTTTAAGGCTTTGGATAAAGGCTGTAATTGCATCGCGCACCATTTTTTTTGCTTCTTCCAAATCTTTACCATAAGTCACACAGCCTGGCAAAGTAGGAACGGAGGCTGTAAATCCGCCTTCCGGTTCTTCCCTGAAAATTACATTGTAATGACTAATTCTTGTCGATCTCGCCATATTGGGTAATTATACCATACACCCAGTGACCAGAAATTAGTGACTTGATTTATTTTCAAGCATTAATCACTCGTCACTACGGTGCTCTGTGTAATATGCACTCTGCACTTTAATTTGCTCTTTAACAAGAGAGAAAGGAAGGAAAACCTTAAATTTTATCGGTCAGCGGATCGGGTGTTCCGAAACCGCTTAAATCCATTTTCGTTTGACAGGGATAGCCCCTGTTAAATAGGAGGAAAAAGTGAAGACAAAAGCTGCAAGGGCCCTCGTGTGGGCTATGTGGATCATTTGCGTACTTTTTTTTTCGCTCGGCAGGGCAGTTTATGCCGAGTTCGGTCTCTTGGCTACCATTGTTTGGGCGGGGATATCCCTAATTCTCGTCGTAGTGATCTACGGCGCAGGAAGGAAAATTCGATAATATTCGATAATAAAAGCCAAAAGGTCCCGAGGAAAAGCTCAAGACTACCATTCCGAAAGGATTGGCGCTATCGATGGTGTGTACGGTCGAAAGATACGTACCCAGGGATAGCTTAATGTGTACACACTAGCTCAGGGATACCTTCAATGGCATAACAAAATCTTTAGTTCTCAAGGAGACTTAAATGAAAACCAAGACTTTTGATCAGTTTTTAAGTTTGAAAGAGGGCGACCGAGTGGAAATTCTCGGATTCGCCGAGAAGGGTGATTCCCTGGGATTTAACCAGGTAATCACAGTAAATGGTTCCACGGCAAGGATGACCGATGGAACCGCTGCCCCCCTTTTTGAGAAATTCGACTCGCCCATTAAGTATGTCTGCAAATTAAAATTAGTCGAACAAGGCTGATCGCCTATCCCTGCCAACTCTCGGTTTAAAGGGACAAATGATTCGTCTGACTGCAAACGGACGTTAAAATTCTCAAAGGAGCAGGATCGTGGATAACATACAGGATTCGGTTACCTGTTTGGGGTAGATAGCCCTTCCACAGCATTATCCTTTGAGCGGAGAACGGAGCGAGAGGTTCCAAACACCAAAGCGCCGCCCGAAAGTGATTAAAGTTTGGCAAATTATGATCGGATCGGAAGTTTTACTTTCGAGATCCTGATTTCCAAGTAGTGGAAGTCACCGGTCAAACCAATATGCCTAAACCGGCTGAGGTTACAGGATCGAAGGGCATTGCCCATTTAAGGTTTTATCCTTTCTCTCGCCTGAGTCCGTAGAGGATTTTCAGGAAAGAATTGTCGTAATGCGACTTTTTCTTTTTTGATTTGTAATCATTTTTATCATTTTTCCTCTAGGGCTCGGGTTTTGTTAGTCTCCCGAAGCTGCGGGACTGATGAGTCCCGTTAGATATGGAATTATCTAATGGGACGAAACTAACTGTTTAAGCACATTAAAAATTACGAAGATATTGAGAAGTCAACTAAGCAGGATAATATTTGTCGACTTTTACTTTGAGTTGGTTGAATTCTTTCTTTGAAACTTGGAGGGAAAATTCAGACTTTAATCCTCTTACATCATCTTTCATATATCGGATATCATTTTTTACTGAAGTGAGAGTAGATTCCATCTCATCAAGTCGATTTTCAACTTTTCCAAATCTTTTTTCCTGCTCTCTATTATGTTCGTCGAACATAGTTTGTACACCTTGAAGTATCGTGTGAGCAACATCAATGACAACCTTATTAACTATTTTCTTTATATCTTTAGTTGTTGCAAAGTTTTTTGCGTCGTTTTTTGTCAGGAAGCTTTTCCCAAGCACTTCTATATCTGCTTGATTTAGAGTTGGTTTTTGTTTTGCCATAGCTCATTAAAACACTGAAAAATTTTATTGTCAACGAGATGTAGTGGTTAAAAATGGATGGATTACCAATGGATTACCAATAGTAGTTAGTGATTAGTTGTTTGAAGTTAGCATATTCAAAAAACAATTAATCACTGACCACTAAAGTCAGTAGATATGGGAAATGAGAACTGAGAAGTAAGTATTGCACTTACTTCCTACAACTTACAACCTATATCTTGCAATTTTATTGCACATTTACATAAGGTTCTGAAAATAATAAGGAGATTAAATCTTTTTTTATCCCGCGTGGCTCGGGAATAAGGTGGCGGTCACCAAAGCTGCGAAAACTTCAGGAAATGTTTTTTCTCAAACTTAACTTTAAGGAGGTTAAGTCATGAACCAAAGTCGTACGTCTATGATTTTTGTGCCACGATCCTGGCAATCATTGCCTGGGTTGTGCTTCTTGGACGGCCAGTTGTGCGTCCGGAAGTTTATGCCACACCGGCTAGCGCAAATGCTTCGGCTGAGTCTTCGACCGGCGGGGGTAACGTCGTTAGTCCTGTCGGAACCGAAAAGGTTTCACACAAGGTGCCGAAGGTCACACCTCGTCTATCGGAAAATGGAGGACCTGGCCAGGTAAGTTCGCTTGAACAACCCGCCTGTAAAGGATGGGTTGATCTGTCGGGAACATACCGACTTGCGAATAAACCCGGCAGAAGGGACCATGCCTTTACGATAAATGTCCCGGAAAGCGGAAACTATAAACTTTATATCCGCTACTTCCAGGATTATGCTGACGACGGGTGCCCGTTTTTTAATCCTGCTGATCTACAAGCAGACGAAACTTTCGAAGGTGATTCACCTTTCGGAGGTTTCGAAGCGGCCGACGGAAAATTTGGGGCGAAGAAAGGTTCAGTGGCTAAGGAAGGCTACCTTGATGCCAGCACTATTAATGTCAATACTTACGCCACTGGGCGTGATAGTGCAGCATCAGTAAATGTTGGCGTTAAGCTTATTAAAATCGAGCCGACGCCGACGCCGGTAACCCCTACGTCAACGGCCACCTTTACTGCGACTGCAACGGCAACGAACACGTCAACGGCCACCTTTACTGCGACTGCAACGGCAACGAACACGTCAACGGCCACCGCCACGTTCACCACTACACCAACCGAAACGGCTACGCCGACAACGCCTCCGACCGAAACACCGGAACCTTCCCCTACTCCAACCGAGGAGCCTAAGGAACGGAAGGTCAAACCAACGACTGCGCCTGTTGCAGGTTGCGTCATTCCTTCCAGTGAGTATCTTTTCTGGAAGAACGGCTTAAGCCTGTTCAATGTGCGTCTTGGCTTAACTCGTGAAGCTGTCCAGGTCGGAAATCCGGTCAAGGCAGAAATCCGTCTTGCTGGGATGAGCAACGAAGAACAAATCTGGGTAGATGAAACCCGATGTATCGTGTTCTTCACGGCAGTACCTAACGGTGCGACTGAGACCGAAGTCTTCAAGACTACGGTTTCTGGTTACCCAGTTACACGGTTAACCTATACACCGAACGTTGCTGAGAACCAGATCGTTGGTTATCATGGCCACCTTTACTTCACTCGTGAAGTGGATGGAAACAAAAACGTGATCGCCAGCGATTATTATGGCAACAACGAACGCTTCGTTGCTCTGGACTGCAATAAGCCTTCTGTCAGCCCAGATGGTAAGTTTTTGACCTGCCAGTCAACGAAAGAAGATGGCGGTTGGAAGCTTATCGGTATCGAAGCGGGAGAAGAGGTCGTCGAGCTTGGCTTGGCTAGTGAAGTGGTCACTTGGCAACCTGACGGGAGTGCCCTTATGAATAAAGTAATGAGCACTCTTTATCAGCAAATGCCTTTCGACCGATCACACGGTTTTGTCCTGCGAGCGACTTCTGTTGCCTTCCAACCCAATGGCGAGCATCTCGCGTATCTCTATGAGAACGAGCTGTTTTTAGCCGACCTGGTTGATTGGCAGTTGGTTGCGGCCGAGCATCGGCTGGTCACGAACGTAGATGCCAACAATGGCCTCGATAAAGATGCCGTTCTTTTCTGGTGGGCTCCGGCCAACCGTCATGTCGGCATCGATATGAGTGCTTTCCAAAGCTTCCTTGCCCTGGCCACAGCCGAGTAAGTAGTTTTTTTCAGAACCTTTAACAATTAACCGATTGGTAACACGCGGTAGTGCCTGGTTTTCCAAACCTAGCAAAGCAGTTACGGCTAGTTCGGAACGCCTTAAAGGAGACTTAGCAATAAGTCTGTGCGGACATTGAGTTCGCATCTGCTATGGATGGGCGCGAGGGAATCTCCTCCAAACTCATTACAAAGGTAGCAGCAACCAGGCCAAATAGGTTTTTGATTTTCGAGTAACAACTCAATATCTTGCAGGTTCATAGCGAACTTTTGGCAAGAAGCAATATTCTTGAAAATCGGAAAACCCGAGGGTGGCAGTATTTACTGCAATTTTAGAAAAGACTTTAGATAGACGGTGGTTTATTATCATAGACCCCATCGCATGAGGCATGCATTCATCTTTATCCGCCTCTTCTATCCAATCTCTTCTTTCTAAATTTTACTTCCACCCTTCTTTTTTTGGACACTTAAAGAAATTTAAGTAGCCAAAGAAGGGAAATAAGTGCACTCTGCACTACGTTCTTTGTTCTTTAATAAATTGAGAAAAGCAAAAAGGAGGAAACGCCAAAGTTGTAAGTTTTTATCGGCAACAGTGCGGATTTTTTTCTGCGCTGAAGCATTTTTTATTCCGAGACAGCCTAAAAACTGTGTAGGAGAAGGGACTTGTTCGTAATGGACGCACAGTTGGTTGAAACCCAAGTAAAACTGGATGAAGTCGCAGTGGAAAAAATCGACAAAGAACTTGAAAAAAGATTCAAGGAAGTAGCACATAAGTGGGATAAAATTAGACAACATCTCGAACAACTCGCTGAAAACGATGAAAACCTAGCCTATACTTTGTTATCGCTACTGAATGAGTGGAAATCCGCCGAAGATCTATTTATCGACAAAGGTGGTGAAGCTATTGGAATTTTCTGGAGCGTAGTAACAAAGGGTAACTACCTTCAGTTACCGAGCCTCATTGAAAAGGCTAACAAAGCCATTGAGAAGGCAAGAAAGTTCGAGGGAGTAGATCTCGAAGGGGTCGAAACAAATTTGGCGATTGCCGAAGAACCAAAAAACAGAATTGGTTACCGCGTCTGGGCGGCAATAGAAGCAGAAAAATTAGCACTAGATTTTCGTCTTTCCCACCTTATTGTGGAAGTCCGTCAACTCATCGACTGGGTATCCTCAAATTTGGACGAGGCGAATCTCGATGATGCGAAAAATCATCTACAAATAGCCGAAGACGAACGTAACGGTGCGCCAAAGCGACTTTGGGCAGCTTACAAGGCGAGAGACCTCATCTACACTGAGCGAAGTCGAGTTTACCGAACGTGGAAACAAAAACGTGCTGACCAGGAAAAGGCGGCGGAAGAAAAACGCCAACGGTTGGTCGAGGAAGAAAAAGCTCACCACGCCAGGCAGGTTGAGAACGCCCGCCGAGCCCACGAACAGACTCTGGCTGCGACCGACCGGGCCGTAGCTACGTTCGACACAAGCCGCGCCCCAGCAGGACCCACGCTCGGGATTGCCGAAGCTGAACGCGAGGCTGCTGAAGCTGTCAAATCCTCTAAAGCCAGTGGTAAACGGAAACACGATAATAACAATAACGGCAGGGGTGAAAGACCCAAGACCAAGCGCCGCCGCGGCTAATACCTTTCGTTTTTGAATGGCAAACCCGGTCTGGGAAAAAAGAAATAAACTTTTGTTTGCTTGCAACTCAACGTTGCTTCAACGCGCAAACCTACGTTTCTTTCCAATTTCCAGATCGGGATCTTTTTATTTAGAAATTAATAACTAAAATTTAGTTATTAATAGACTGAATAAAGGCACTTTAAAAATTTGCACCTAAGAGGCTCAAAATGATAACAAAAGACAATATTTTTATTGTTATTTGCTGTTTACCAGTAATGGTAGCAGCAATATCCACTTTTTTTATTTTGGTTTACGAAAGTATTTTCAAGAAAAGGTAGTGGAGGTAAATAAAACATTTCTGTTTTTTCTCGGTCTCGTAGCTTTAGCTATAATGGCAAACCTAATCAAACCTTAACTGGAGGAAAAAATGAACGCAAAACTTGCAAAAAATATTGTCTCGTCAATACTTATTATATATTTTACTTTGATCCTGATAAGATTCGTATACGCATTTTTTTACGAGCATAATTTGATGGAGTTGCTTAAAGACCCACAGTACGCTTTATTTGCATTTGTCTTTACAGCACCCCTTAAGTTTCCCTTTTGGTTCCTGCTGGCGGGTTTCGTTTGGTTCGTCGTAGCTCCCTTGGTAATTAAGTATTTGAGGCTTTTGAAGGCTTTTATCGATAACAAGCGGAAAAAGTAAGTAAAAACAAACAATTAACAATTAATGGAGCTCACAATGAAGCACAGAAACCTATTCTCATTTTCAGGTGTTTTAATATTCAACGTATTAATCTTTTCAACTTTCCGATTGGTAGAGAAAATCAAAGAAAATCCTATACCACCGTACAGTGCGATAGCTGCAATTATCGGTGTAATTATTATGATTTATGCAGCATACATATTGTTAGACGGTTATAGGAAAAGAGATTTAATTTCAATGCAAATTGCAGTATGGAAATTTTTTGGGCTGCTGTTAATTGGCGTCCTGATTTCATTCATTTCCTATATTTAATGGAGGAAATATGAACGATGAAAAGAACTCAAAGGGATCTTGGTTTAGTTTCTTTTATATCATTGGGGGGTAATAACGGTAGGCATTTGCACACCGACGGTTTTCGATTCCATCGTTAGCACTGCTGATAAATTTGATGTTGGACTTAAAGGTATGACATTTTTATTGTTGTATTTGTTTGCGTCTGTACCGATATTTTTACTCTGGCCGTTTGTTTTGGGATTGTTATTGAGTAAGTCTTTTTTCTTTTAGGTGCAAAATAGGCATGGCGGATTTAAATCCAAAAAAGTAGAGTCGAATTTTTCGACTGCAATTTTACTCTACTCTCAGGATCATCCGCCATGCAATTTATTAAATAGTATAATTAAAATAGAACAAGTATAGGGAAGCGTGGAGGTAAAGGGCCCAACCTAAAAACATACCTCTAAAGCATGTTTTAGCCCAGTCAAGCTCAGCTTGACGGAGTAGCCCCTTGCCTCCACACTTCCCCGTATACAGCATAAAAAGTGTATAATCCTATATCCTAGTAATTTATTGTCTTATTTTTGATTACCAAGCACCTTTAAATAAAAACTAACGTCTTGTCAAAGGAGGCATATCGATTCATTTTTTCGAAATCAAAGTTTGTAAACCTAAGTTAACAAGAAAAAACACAAGTCCAAAATCAGGAGAATAAAATGAATAGAGTTAAGAGCACGCTAATCGTTTTGGGATGTATCTTTTTCGTGATCGGAATCTACGTTGGAGTTTTGTATACAACAAACTGGTTCAGTCCTTCAAATTTGTACCACACCGGTGAAATCGCTTTTAATTTACCTCCTATAAGATGTGAGATAAATAAAATAGGTACTCCGGTAAAAGGCAACGAGGCGAAGATTTTAACCAGGAGTGGTATTTCTGTCATCGCTCTCAAAAGCATCGTATTAGACAATAAATATTTGGATTGGTTTGATGGTCCTGAAAACAAAGTATTCATACTGGAATTGAGTACACAGCCTGACACAAAATATACTACTCACTATATCTTTTTGGCACGCTGCAACGGAAAGCTTTATGAAAGAAGGGCAAGCAGACTTTGGATCGACGTAGTCGAACAACATCACTGGTCTCGTTTTGTCTTGTCCAAAATTTACTTTTTTGGAAGCAAAGCTGTAAGGACAAAGCTGGATTTTGGGAAAATAGATATCACTGCTCCTGATCGTATAATGGTATACAATACTTATCCAGCCAGTGTTTGGTGCAATGAAATTGATAAGAAAAACTGGCAAAGCTTTGGGGAAACTCTGAGAATCACTTCACCGGAGAGAGAACTAGTGGAAATCATTGTCGGAAAAGACTCTAATGCGCAAGTAAATGTTTACTCAGAAAATATCGACAACTTCCCCTATCTCAAATTCTCATTTTTTCCTGGTCTCAAACTAGAGGAAAATCATCGACTATATCTTGGTTTGCAAGATCGTACAACAATCGCAAACATTTTGCTTTGCCGAGGTGAACTTTACTTCTCCGGCTGGGAAAATAATAAATAATAACGACACTGGACATTCGCGTCCAAAAAGTCGTTCATAATAAAATCTACGGACTTACTAAGGGTAAAAGGTTGAACTCCAACAGTTCAGCAAAATAATTTTTTAACTAACCCAAGGTAAGTCCCAATTCTGAATACTTAAATACGGTCTTTTTAAATATTGAGAATTGTTAAATAAATTGGCCTTGCCTGATTTTCGACCTAACCACCGCCTCCACACTTCCGTGTATTAGCCCGACTACCAACTACCTACTTTCAATTTTCTATTTCTTACATCCTACGTCTTACTTCTTAATTCTTATATCTTTCTTCTTTTTACTCATTTCTTACCCTCCTATTAATATTTCTAATACTTAATCCTATAACTTGTAGATATTGCGTTTATTTGCTAGAATTGTCGTAACTTTCCCAATAAAACGCTGGGAAAAGATTTCATGCACCTTAAAAAGTGAATAGCGACTTTTTCTACTAGTTAACCAAATGGTGCTTAATAGATTTTCCTGGAAGAGGATCATATTCTTCCTAAGTATCCTTGAGGTTAATCGAGTCGAAGTCAAAAGCGTTAGGTGCAGAGTAGTTTCTTCATTTACCAAATCAGATCAAACCAACCTTGTTAAGGGGAGGTCGAAATGCATACAAAATGGAAAGTCCTCTTTAGAGTCATACTTGCTCCAATAATTGCTTTGTCAATGTTTTTGAGCAATCTCGGGATTCAGTTATGGCTAAACCCTCAGTCAGTCCAAAAAGTGAGTGCACACGACTGCTACTCTCTTTCGATCAACAACCAATTCGAAAGGACGGTCTGGGTATCGTGGAGTTACCAGGCCAACGATAGCGAGAGTGCGATTCTTAAATGGGGTGATGGAAATGAAAAGAACCTGCCGACTGGTGGAGTTCAAAACGGAGACGCCGAACATACTTACGACAACGACGGTAGTTACACTATCAAGCTTATCGTAAACGATGCTGACGGAAACGAAGCATGCAGTAAGAGTGCTGACGTCAATGTATCGGGTCCGCCCACGCCAGTTCCGACTCAGGAACCGACCAACACACCTGAAGCAACACCAACAGAAGTGC
>Ga0209751_10006314_pt1 | contig 10998 bp, 11 predicted proteins | sample RifCSP13_1_FD_184019 | JGI IMG/M metagenome (GOLD analysis project Ga0209751, IMG submission 184019) | Soil microbial communities from Rifle, Colorado - Rifle CSP2_sed 13_1 (SPAdes) (version 2) | ecosystem: Environmental > Terrestrial > Deep subsurface > Rock core/Sediment | place: Rifle...
TAATTCATAGCTTTCGAATCCCCCTTTGAAAAAGGGGGAACTAGGGGGATTTGCCTTGGGACGCCTTGGGAAAATCCCCCCTCACCCCCCTTTAGAAAGGGGGGAATCCTATTTACGGATAAGCTCTTAGTTTACGTATTAATTATGTATGCATGAAAGGAGTACGAGATGGCTAGCACGAGGCGAAGACTGAATCTCATTATCGATGCCGAATTGATGGAACAACTACAAAAGGTTGCCAGAGAAAAAGAACTCTCCGTCTCCTGGCTGGTCCGGAAGGGTGTAAAACTCCTCCTCGACGCTGCGGCGGTGGAGGACGATACCCCCCGAAGAAGAACGGAGATGGCTTCGAAGAGGAAGTCCCCTCTCGATGACCCCATTTTGAAAGTGATCGGTCTTTTTGAGGGACCAACTTCCTCAAGTCGGGCAATGGACGATGACCTGTACAAGGCAAAGCGCCGGTGAGGTTCCTCATCGATACCTGGGGTTGGTACGCCCCCTCGGCAACGTCCGTGACCTGCAGCACGATCTCACCGATCTGACATCATTCGTGGTCATGCAGGATGTTCGACTCACATACGTTCTTACGGATGATGTCCACTTCTCACGAATTGGAATGGGTTTCCAGACCCTACCCGAGCGCACGGAGAAGCGGCGATGACACTTCAAGAGATGACAACGCCCCAGAAGGTCAAAGCACTTATAGACGATTTCGAGCGTGAGCAAGCCTCCGGTGGAGCCGCCAATGGCAACCCCTGAGGAACTGAAGGAGGAGGAAAGGAAGTTGAGACAGCTCCAGCTTGTGGTGAGTCTGACGATGAGCGTAATCAGCCAAACCAAGGTCTCGCTGGAGGAGGCCTCCCGGATGGTGGCCGCCACGAGGCAACTGGCGCTGCGGCTCTTCCCCGGGAAGGAGTTGGCCTTCGATCTGATCTATCAGCCCCGCTTCCGCCGGCTTCTGGCCGAGCGGTTCCACCTCCATTGAGATCAGCGCCCACTCCGACGATCACGCTGATGAAGTCCCGGGAACAGCAGCGCTCAGCAACAGCGGACTTGCTCCTCGGCGCCCACATGTCGATCGCAGGAGGGCTGGATCTGGCGCCACTGAGAGGGCAGGAGGTCGGCTGTCGAGCCATCCAGCTCTTCACCAAGAGCAGCAATCAGTGGCGGGCCAGGCCGCTGCCGCGCGAAGAGATCGAGCGATACCGAGCAAACCTTCAGGCTGCGGGAATCGCCCACACCGTGGCCCACGATTCATACCTGATCAATCTCGCCTCGACCGACCCTTCCTTACATCAGAGGTCGATGACGGCCTTCCAGGAAGAACTGGAGCGGGCCGAAGCGCTGGGCATTCCCTATCTGGTGACCCATCCCGGGGCCCACGTGGGTGCCGGCGAGGAAACAGGGGTACGTCAGGTGGCGAACAGTATCCGGGATCTTTTGAAGCGGACGAAAGGCTACCGCGCGCAGGTGGTTCTCGAGACCACCGCGGGCCAGGGTACCAGCTTGGGCCACCGCTTCGACCAGATCGCCGCCATCCTGGATCAGATCGGCCTCGCAGAGCGAACCGGGGTCTGCCTTGACACCTGCCACGTGTTTGCCGCAGGCTACGATATCAAGACTCCCCAGGGATACGCCGACGTCCTTGGGGCGTTCGACCAGATCGTGGGAATCTCGCACCTGAAGGTCATTCACCTCAATGATAGCAAGAAAGAGCTGGGGTGTCGCGTGGACCGCCACGAGCATATCGGCGAGGGAGCGATCGGACTCGAGGCTTTCCGCTGTCTGCTGACCGACCCCCGTCTGCGGGGACTGCCGATGATCCTCGAAACCCCGAAAGAGAACGACTTCATAGCCGCTGACCGCCGAAACCTGGAGACCCTGCGACGCTTGGCGCAGGAGGCCGATGCCGCCTGACGTTTCCGGGTTTGAGTTCATCGACCAATCTGAGCCGCCGGGCGACCTTCCCATCTTCCCGCTCCCGAATGTGGTCCTTTTCCCGAACATGGTCCTGCCGCTCCACATCTTCGAGGAGCGGTACAGGCGGATGATCCATGACTGTCTGCAGGCCGACCGGTACCTCGGGATCTTCCTGCTCAGAAAGGGATGGGAACAGGCCAACGAGCCACAGCCCTACGACGTGGGCGGGTTTGGTCAGATCACCCGCGCCGTCAAGCTGCCGACCGGCAACTACGAGATCGTGGTACGAGGCCTGGGAAAGGCGCGCGTCCTCTCATATCAGCAGGAGATTCCCTACAGGCGGGCAGTGGTGGAGATTCTGGACGACGAGGGCGAGGATTCGCCGAGGCTCAGGGCCCAGGCCGCCTGCATGGTGGAGCGGTTGAACAAGATTTCGACCCTCCGACCCGGCCTAGGCCCGGAACTCCGGGCGCACTTGAAACTCCTCGCCAGTCCGAGGGACATCGCGTACGGAGTCGCCGCTCACTATCCAGACCTGACGGTGTACGAGCGGCAGTCGCTTCTGGAGCTCAGGGACGTGGAGGCACAAATCGCCCAGCTCACTCGATTGCTGGGTCGTGGCCTTGCGGGGCTGAACTAGTGCCGTTCCAACTTGTTCAGAAAGATGGAAAAATTACGCAACGGCCAATCCAGACGGCTGCGCGTCATTTTATCGTTAGGGGGATAAAGTTGGAACGGCACTAGCCATCTCCTGCGCCAACCTGGCCAGCGTCGCCGAGGCCGGCGTTTTCAGGAATGCCGAACGGACCTTTCGTCGCGACCAGAGCCCCGCTTCGGTGATGACCCCGGTGATCATGTCAAGCGGGGTGACCTCAAAATACCGGTTGCGCACCTGTAGCGTGGGATGTTCGGCTTCCCAGATCTCGGCCTGCGGGCGATCCGGGATCCGCAGGAGCGGCGCCAACGATGGCGGCAGGAGTTTGTCCAGCGATGCGGCGATGTAAAAGGGCCGCTCCATCGCCTTGGCGGCAAGGGCCAATGGGTAGGTCCCGATCTTGTTAATCGCCCCGTCTTCGACCACCGCATCCGCGCCAACCAGTACGAGGTCGGCCTCCCGCACAAGACCCGGGAGGGCCGCATCCGCGCAGAGCTGGACCGGGGCGGCGGCGGCGGCGAGGGCTTCGGCCAAGCGGACTCCCTCTAAGGCTGGCCGACCCTCCGAGCAGAAAATGCGGATCCCCTTCCCCGCCTCGTGGGCGGCCAGGAGCGCCCGAAGCACGGTGGAACTGAACGAGTGCACGACAACCACACTCCCTTCGGGAAGCCGGTCCGAACAGGCCTCTGCGAGCCGATCCAGACGCAGCTCGGTTTCAAGGCCCATCTGCTCCAGCTCTGCCGCAAGGGCCACGCGGACCGGTTCGGGCTCACGCACCTGCTCCAGCTTCAGCCAGAGGTGATTCAGGAGGGTAATGATCGGCGCCATGGCGGGCTGAGCATCGAGGATGCGCCGGGTGAGCGAAAGGAGGCGTTCGCGACACCCTTCCTCGCTCTTCTCCGCGCAGAGGTACCGTGACAAGAGGAAGGACGCAAGCCGGGTCAGCTCCTGTGCTCCCGACGTCCTGTCCTTGGCCAACTTGTCGAGCAGCGGCTCCCATGTCATCGGCGATCCTCGGGTGATTGCTCTGGGCTGGGCCATCATAGGGAAGGGGGGACCGGCAGCGCAAGGAAATTCTCCGGTATCATGCGCTCATCACTGCTCCACGACGAAGCGTAGCAACGCGCAGCAGGGCACCATCTCGGTTCCGGAGTTTCCGGCCCTCCGGACAATGGGGATCCAGCATCGCTGCGGCGACCGTTTGGACATGCTTTGGCCCGAGATCCCTCGAGGTTTTTTGTTGAAATCGGTCTGAAAAAGAGTTAACGTTGCACCGCATGCGCAGGGAGGGTGAGCTTCGAGCCTGTGGCCCTGCCTCAGACAGGTGGAATAGAAGAAGGAGATCGACCAGGGCTATTTCGCCATGATCCAGATGTTCCATGTCTACAAGACGTTTGGAAATGATCTGGAAGCCTTGGTTGACGTCAATCTTCACATTCGCAAAGGAGAGTTTGTCTTCCTGGCCGGTTCCAGCGGCGCCGGCAAGAGCACGTTACTTCGTCTGATCTTCCGCGACGAGCTTCCCACCTCAGGCCAGATCCTGGTGAACGGGCGCAACATCGTCCGCATGAAACCACGGGCGGTGCCGCATCTGAGACGGACACTCGGGATCGTCTTTCAGGACTTCAAGCTCCTTCGCGATCGGAGCGTTGAGGAAAATCTGGCCTTGGTCGCCCGTGTCGTCGGCATGCCAACCGTGGAGGGGCAGCGCAGGGTTGCCCAACTGCTGAAGCTGGCGGGGCTTACTCACAGGGCAGAGACGCCGCCCTACAAGCTTTCCGGCGGCGAACAACAACGGGTGGCGATCGCCAGGGCGCTGATGAATTATCCGCTCATCCTCCTGGCCGACGAGCCGACCGGGAACCTGGACCCCGAACTGGCGACGGATGTCACCCGGCTTTTGCTTGAGATCAATGCGCACGGGACCACTGTCTTGGTAGCGACTCACGATCTGAAGCTGGCAAAGGAGGCGGGCCGCCGCACCGTGTTCCTCAAGCAGGGAAGGATCGTGGAGGAACGGCGCCTGGAGGCCCCTTTCAAAACGACGCTTGATGCGAAGGAAAGGGACTCCGATGAAAACATTCGCGGTGGCGTAGCACACACACCATGCTAGAGAAGCTAAAACATGTCTTCGCGCATGCTCTGATCAACCTCGTTCGCGCCGGGTGGGGCGGGCTTGCCTCGATCGCAACCATCGGGGTGTCTTTTGTGATCATCGGCATCTTTCTCCTGTTGATCCTGCATTTCAACGCCCTTGTCGCTGAATGGAAGGAACAATTCCAGGTATCTGTCTTCTTGGATGACAAGATCACCCCGACGCAATTAGAGATCCTCGGGAAACGGATCCAGAACGAGACGGCCATCAAGGCCATTACCTTCACGACCAAAGAGGAGGCCCTGGCCAACTTCCGGCGGGAGCTCAGAGGCCAGGAGAGCCTCCTCGAGGGGTTAGGCGATAACCCGCTCCCGGCTTCGTTCCAGCTCAAGATCCGCGAAGGGTATCAGAGCCCGGACGCCCTCAGGAGACTCAGTGCGTTCCTCAGTCGCCTCGAGGGGGTGGAGGATGTCCAGTACGGGCAAGATTGGATCGAGCGCATCTCCAACGCCGCGCGAATCATGAAGATCCTCGGCATGATGATCGGGTCGGTGCTGACGTTGGGGTCAGCCATGATCGTTTCGAACACGATTCGACTCGCCGTCTATGCCCGCGCTGCCGAGGTCGAGATCATGCGGCTGGTGGGCGCCACGAAGGCGTACATCCGCGCCCCCTTTGTGGTGGAGGGGATGCTGCAGGGCGGCCTGGGCGCCCTCCTAGCCCTGGGCCTGCTGTTTGCGGCCTACCGCTTCGTCGCGCCGACGTTCAACCTGGCCTCCCCGATCTTCCAGGCGGCGGGAGACCCGGGATTCCTTGAGTCCTCGATGATGGCGGGTCTGGTAGGCGGCGGAGCGGTGATCGGCGCCCTCGGCAGTTTGATGGCTGTCCGCCGCTTTCTCAAGATGTAGTCAGCCATCAGCGCAGGGGACGATGGCCCGATCGCTCTTCACCATCCGGACCGTGGCGGCTTTCGGAGCGGCCCTCCTGCTCTGCCCTCCTCCAGGCCTGTCAGCCCAGAAAGAGCCGGGGTCCTCGTCACGCCTCCGTGACAAGCGCCAGGAGCTGACTAAGGTCAGGCGGGAACTGGATCGGGAGCGGAAGCAGGCGAAGCTGGTGGCCCGGAAAGAGCAGTCTCTTTTCGAGGAGCTGGATCAGATCGATCGACAGCTTCGGCAGAGGGGCCAGGAACTCAAGGAGTTACAGGTCAAGCTCCGAACCAGCACGCAACGGCTCCACGCCATCCAGAGGGAGATCAAGCTGACCCAGACGCAGCTCGACCAGATCAAGGGCCTGTTTCGGAGGCGCGTTCGCGCCATCTACAAGCAGGGACGGCACGGCTATGTACAGGCCCTCCTCTCCTCGGAGGATCTGTCTGGCGCCGGTCGCCGGATACGATACCTCGCTGCGATCGCCAACCAGGACCGGCGGATGGTCGCATCCTACACAGCGGGGCTCGAGACCCTTCAAACGCAACAGGCCGAACTGGAACGTTCGAAGGCGGAGCTCACGCTGAGTCAGAAGGCTGTCGCGGCAAAGCGCGAAGAGGTCCTTGAAGAGCAGCATGCCAGGCGCGTTCTGCTGGCCAAGGTTCAAGAGCAGAAGAAGGGCCACATGGCCGCCATCCACCAATTGGAGCTGGCGGCCCGCGAGCTGCGGGGACTCCTCGGTCGCCTGCAGCGCGAGAAGCGGCCCCAGATCGGCAGAGCGCCAGCCCCCGAGCTTTCGGGAGTACCCGCCCCTCCGGAAGGGAGCGTGGCGGCCTTTGCGTCGCTGAAAGGCCGATTGCCCTGGCCGACCTCCGGCACCCTGGCCTCCACGTTCGGCCGGCAAGAGCACCCGCGCTACAGGACGGTGACCTTCAACCGTGGCATCGAGATCAATGCCCCCGAGGGGCAAGAGATCGTCGCGGTCTCCGACGGCGCCGTGCTGTACGCCGACTGGTTCAAAGGGTACGGACGTTTGATCGTCCTCGACCACGGGGAGGGGTACTACACGGTCTATGCGCACGCCGCGGAGATCCTGGTCCGGATAGGCGATCGGGCGGCGAAAGGGCAGTCCATCGGGTTGGTCGGCAACAGCGGCTCGGTGGCCGGCTCACAACTCTATTTCGAAGTGCGACATCGGGGCAGGCCCCAGGATCCCATAGCGTGGCTTGCGCCCAATTGACATGAAACGACAGTATAGGGTCGAGGCTCAGGGTTGAGTGCCAGCGGGGTGGTCCCCTGGACCCTGAACCTCACACCCTTCTTTTAGGAGGGATAGATGATGTTCGGAGGCATCGTCCGGCACGGGTGGAAGAGTATGGTCGCGGCCTTCACTCTGGCTCTGCTGATCATCAGTGGAGGCGGCCACCATGAGGTCACTGCCGTCGAAGACAGCTACGAGCGGCTGAAGGTCTTCACGGAGGTCCTTTCGCTGATTCAGGCCAATTACGTGGATGAGACCAAGTCGCGTGACCTGATCTATGGTGGCATAAAAGGGATGTTGGAGACGCTCGATCCCCACAGCTCCTTCATGCCGCCCGATATCTTCAAAGAAATGCAGGTGGAGACCCAGGGCTCATTCGGCGGCCTGGGAATTGAGATCACGGTCAAGGACCGGCAGCTTACGGTGGTGGCCCCGATCGAAGGGACCCCCGCCGATCGGGCCGGGCTTCATCCGGGGGACCGGATCGTGAAGATCGACGGGAACCCGACCAAAGACATGACCTTGATGGAGGCGGTGAAAAAGCTCCGGGGCCCAAAGGGCACCAGCGTCACCCTGACCATTCTCCGCGAGGAGTCGCCCGGCCCATTCGAGCTGACGCTGGTGCGGGAGGTCATCGAGGTAAGGAGCGTCAGGTCCAAGGACCTGGGCGACGGGATCGCGTACATCCGGATCAGCTCATTCCAGGAGCGGACCAGCAAGGACCTCATGAAGGCGGTCGAGCAATTCGCACAGAACGGGATGACAGCAATGGTGTTGGATCTCCGCAACGACCCTGGTGGCCTTCTCAATCAGGCCGTGCAGGTGGCCGATCTCTTTCTCGACAAGGGCCAGCTCATCGTCTACACCGAAGGCCGCATCAAGAATCAGGATCTCCGCTTCTCGGCCGAACACGGGGCCCAGATCCCCAAGGTCCCTATGGTGGTCCTGGTAAATGGCGGTTCCGCCAGCGCCTCCGAGATCGTCGCGGGCGCGCTGCAGGACTGGAAGCGCGGTGTGGTGCTTGGGACGAAGACATTCGGCAAGGGGTCGGTGCAAACGGTTATTCCGCTGAGCGACGGCTCCGGGCTGCGCTTGACCACGGCGAAGTACTTCACACCGAAGGGGCGGTCGATCCACGGCACCGGGCTTATCCCTGATATCATCGTGGAGGCGCCGCGTCCCACGTTGGCCAAGGCCCAGGCCGCCCAGGGGGAAAAGGAAAAGGAGGGAGAGGCAGGCAAGGAACGGCCCGAGGGACGACAGGAGCGGAAGATCTCCGAAGAGGAAGGGGACCCGACCCTGCAGATCGGCAAGCGGGAGGGACCCGATCCCAACATCGACGTCCAATTGAAGCGGGCCATGGAGATCCTGAAGGCAAGCCGGATCTTGGAGAAGGGGTTCGCGAAGGGAAACGCCGGTTAAAACGAAGCTTGTAGCTTTCAGCGGTCGGCGGTCGGCCACTAGCTGATAGCTGAGGGCTGAGGGCTAGCGAGAGCTATTTACGATGGGACACCTGACCCTGGGCATCGAGACGTCGTGCGACGAAACGGCCGCAGCGGTGGTTGAGGATGGCCGGCGAATCCGTTCCTCCGTGATCGCCTCCCAGGATGCCATCCACGCCCCCTACGGCGGGATCGTTCCTGAGCTGGCCTCGCGCCGACACATCGAGGCCATCTGGCCGGTGGTCCAGGAGGCGCTCGCCAGGGCCGGGGCGACCCTCGCCGATCTCGACGGGATCGCGGCCACGGCGGGACCCGGGCTGATCGGGTCGCTCCTGGTCGGACTCTCCTTCGGCAAGGCGCTCGCCTTCGCCCTCGACATTCCACTGGTGGGCGTGAACCACCTCGAGGGCCACCTCTACGCGGCCCTGCTGGAGCATGAGGGGCTGACCTTCCCATTCACGGGCCTTGTCGCGTCCGGCGGCCACACGCACCTCTACGCCGCGACGGCTCCAGGGGAGTATCGCCAGCTCGGCCGCACCAGGGACGATGCCGCCGGAGAGGCCTTCGACAAGGTGGCCAAATTCCTTGGCCTTGGCTATCCAGGAGGGCCGGCGATCGAGGAACTGGCCCGAAAGGGCGACCCCGATTCCATCCGATTCCCCAGGCCAATGCCGCAGCGAGGATCGTACGATTTCAGCTTCAGCGGCCTGAAGACTGCGGTGGTGAACTACGTGCGAGGTGCGGGGTGCGGGGTGCGGGGTGCGGAGCGAGCTGATCTAGACCCTGCATTTGTTGCCAACATTTGCGCCGGGTTTCAGGAGGCTGTGGTGGACACGCTGGTACGGGTCACAGTGGCGGCGGCGAAAGTGTCCGCCGCCCCGCGCCGTATCGTCCTGGCCGGAGGCGTGGCCTGTAATGGGAGGCTCCGATCGAAATTGACCCAAGGGGCAGCGGAGGAAGGCATCGAAGTCTACTACCCCAGTCCCTCCCTCTGCACAGACAACGCGGCCATGATCGCAGCCGCCGGGTACCCTCGACTCGTTCGCGGCCAGCGCGCCCCGCTCTCATTCAACGCCGACGCCGATCTGGCTCTCGGCCTGGTGTAAGAGGACATCCGTGGCGAAACTGCCGATCTTGATCTATCCATCCCCCCTGATACGAAAGAAGTCGCAGCCTGTCACATCGATCAACGGCGAACTTCAACGGCTCATCGACGACATGGTGGAAACCATGTATGCCGCCCCCGGCGTGGGGCTTGCCGCTCCCCAGGTGGGAGCACTCAAGCAGGTCATCGTCCTGAACCCGCACGATGAGCGCAAGTCAAAACGGCCACTAGCCCTCATCAATCCCGAGCTGGTTGCTGCCGATGGGCAGGTCATCGAGGAAGAAGGATGTCTCTGCATCCCCGACCTGAGGGAGGGGGTGCCGCGATTCAAGCAGGTGGTGGTGAAGGCGTACGAACGGAATGAGAAGCAGATCGTTCTGGAGGCCAGCGATCTGCTCGCGCGTATCCTCCAGCACGAGATTGACCACCTGAACGGCGTCCTGTTCATCGACCGCCTCAGCCCGGCAAAGCGGGAACTGGTCAAGCGACGGCTGAAAAAGGCGGTCAAGGAACAGGGTTTAGGGTAGAGAGGGGGTAGGGGCGCTGCTTGCTGCGCCCTCTTGGACAGGGCAGGCCCTGACCCTACCGCACTTCGCGCCCCGCAGCTAACATCTACATTTTCATCTCGACGCTCGCCTTTGCCTTGAGGCTCTGCACCCACTCTTTGAATTTAGCCTCTGCCTTCTGCTCGAAAAGGATGATGTGAAGGTTCTCCTTGACCTGTTCGAATGGGAGGATCTGGCCCGCCACTCGCTCCTCCACCTGGATCAGGTGAAAGCCCGCCGGATTTGGAATGATCCCGCTCACCTGCCCGATCGGCAGGATAAGGGCCATCTGCTCCAATTCAGGCGCGAGCTCCCCGCGCTTCATCGTCCAGATCTCACCGCTGGAGGTCGCAAGCGGCCCCTCCGAGTACTGCTTGGCCACTGTGGAGAACCTGGCTCCCAATTTCATAAGCGCCTGTGCCTCTTCAATCCGGCTCTTGGCCCGCAGCATGTCCTCCAGTGCCGGCTGCTGTGGAATGGGCACGAGGAGATGGCGGATCCTGACCTGGGGAATGGCCTTGAATTGCTCCTTATGCTGATCGTAATATCGCCGGGCTTCCTCGTCAGACACCACAACCTTCGACCGCACCTGCCTCGTCACCAGCTTTGTCAGTGCCACCTGCTCGGCGATCCCTTTTCGGAACTGCTCTTCGCTGAGCAATTCTCTGGACATGGCCGCCTTGAGCTCGTCGTCGCTGGTGAGATTGTTGCGCTTCTTCAGTTCCTCAATGGCGGACCGAACCTCCGAGGCGGTCGCCTCGATCTTCTCCTTCTTCGCCTCCTGAAGCTGAAGCTTCCTGGTGATCAACTCGTCCAGGATCTGGCGTTCCGTGCTTCGAAGCCGTCGCTCCCGCTCCTCCCCCAGAGTTTCCTGCACAATCTTTCGGATGGTCTGGAGTCCCTCCTCCTGCACCTCAGTCAGCGTGATCACGTCGTCGTTGACGACGGCAACCACGCGATCGATGATCACCCCCTCAGAGGCAGCGGCTGTCAGGACTACGGGGAGGAGAGCTGCCACTGCCAGCAGGCGCCTGCACAGTCGATAACCA
>Ga0209751_10006315_pt1 | contig 10996 bp, 8 predicted proteins | sample RifCSP13_1_FD_184019 | JGI IMG/M metagenome (GOLD analysis project Ga0209751, IMG submission 184019) | Soil microbial communities from Rifle, Colorado - Rifle CSP2_sed 13_1 (SPAdes) (version 2) | ecosystem: Environmental > Terrestrial > Deep subsurface > Rock core/Sediment | place: Rifle...
CTTCCCCTGACCGGGTGGAATGACCCGGTCTTTGTCTCCCCAGACGACCAGCGTCGGCGCGGTGATCCTGGCGGCCGCCCGGCGCACGCTGTAGATGTGCTCGAGCCTCACACCATCCAGTGTTGCGGCGGTCCGGAGCGCGCGCAGGTACGTGCGCCCCGTCACCGCGCGCTTCGCGTTCTGGCGCGTCACGTCGACCAACTCGTCGGGGATCCGGCGAGGGTCGTGGAACGTGAAGGCGAGCGTCCGGCGCGGCGCAAACTTCGCCAGCGACGTGATGGCCTCGCCGAGTCCCCGGATCGTTTGCAGGCGTAGCAGCGGGCTCAACCCGGCATCGAAGCCGCCGGGGTCCGCGAGCACCACCGCGGTGAATCGCTCAGGGGCCGTGCCGGCGGCCAACGTGGCGATCGCGCCCCCAAGCGACGAACCGATGATGGCCGTCGTGTGCAGGTCCATCGCATCCATGAAGGCCAGCACGACCCGGGCGGCGCCTTCGGGTGTCAGGGCTGAGTCGAGCGGCTCCGACTGTCCAAACCCGGGAAAGTCCACTGCGACCGTCGTGTACGTATCGCGGAGCGCCGGGATCGTCCAGTTCCAGGTTTCCAGCGACGCGCCCAGACCGTGAACCAGCAACACGTTGGGGCCCCGGCCCTCGCTGCGGTACCGCAGCCGCGCGCCCATGACCTCGATGTATCGGTCGGTCATGACACACGAGCCGCAGCTCGACGCGCGGGTCTGCCGCGGTCACCGCGCAGCCGCTTCAGCCGCGCCAGGTTCTTGCGGTCGGGTCCTTGCTGATCGAACCCCGGCGTCTCGATGATCCCGGGCAGCGTCCGGAGGAGCGGGTGGGTCACGATCGCTCGGAAGCCGTCGATGCCCAGATATCCTTCACCGATGTTTTCATGCCGGTCGAGGTGCGAGCCGAGCGACCCTTTCGAGTCGTTGAGGTGCAGCACCCGGACCCGTTCCCATCCGGCGGCGCGGTCGAAGGCATCGACCATCGCATCGACGCAGTCGCGCTGCCGCAGATCCCAACCGGCTGCGAAGAGGTGTGCGGTATCCAGGCAGACGCCGACGCGGGGCTCGCCGCCGAGCAGGTCGACGATGTCGCCAAAATCTTCAAAGGCCGCCCCCAAGAAACCTCCGGCTCCCGCGCTGTTCTCCAACAGCACCATCACCCGGTCGGTCTGCGCCAGGATATCTCGCACCGACCCGGCGATCCTCCGGAGCGACTCTCGTCTGGACGCGCCCATCCGGCTGCCCAAATGCGTGACGGCACCAAGACCCGCGAGCCGCTCGACGCCACGGGTGGTGGCGAGCAACGAGGTGACCGACCTGCGCCGATACTCGCGGTTCGGCGTAGCCAGGTTGACCAGATAGGCGCCGTGCGCCACCAGGGGGTCGAGGTGGGCCGCGCGGCGTTTCCGCACGAACCGCGCTATGATTTCATCGCTGTAGGAGATCAGCCGCCACTGGCGCGGCGATCCATAGAAGATCTGCAGGCACTCGCAACCCAACGCCTGTGCGCGATCCACCGCCAGATCGAGCGAGCCGCTGATCGACACGTGCGCGCCCAGCCGCATGGGTCTGCTGTTCTTCTCTGGGCGCGCGGGCGAGCCCTGCGTCAGAGCGGCCAGAGCAACGCGACGATACCCAGCAGCGTCACCGTCAGCAACGCGGCCAGCGGCGCGCCGACCCGTGTGTAGTCGGTGAACCGGTATCCACCAGGCCCCATGACCATTAGGCTGATCGGATGGGACAGCGGGGTCAGGAGCGTCGCCGAGGTCGCGGAGGCCACCGTGATCATGAACGGTACGGGGTTGGCGCCCAGCGCGGTGGCCGTGCCGAGCGCGATCGGCCCCATCAGGATCGTGGCCGGTACCGCCGGCACGACCTGTCCGATCGCGAACTGCGCGAGGAAGATCAACACGAGAGCCGCGAGCAGCCCGTGGCCGGCAAGCGATACCAGACCGCCGGCGATGGCCGCCGCGGCGCCCGTCGTTTGCAGCGCCAAACCCAGGGGGAGGAGGCTCCCCGTCACGATCACCGTGGGCCAGTCCACCGCCCTGAAGGCTTCTTCTGCCGTGACGCAGCCACCGATCACCACGACGCCGGCGGCCAGCAGCGCCGCCAGGCTGATCGGTGTCATCCCGGTGGCCCCGAGCACGATGAGCGCCGCCGCGGCGATCAGGGCGAAGACCATCCGCGACGGGCGCATCGCCACGGGCTCGCTCAACGAGATGAAGTCCGGTTCCTGTCCAAGCTCGCGAATCCGCTCGCGTGGACCCTGCACCAGCAGTGCGTCGCCAAACTGCAGCGGCACGTCGGCCAATCCTGTGCGGTGTGACCGGCCATCGCGCCAGATGGCGACGACGTTCAGCGAGTAGCGCGCGCGAAAACCTAGTTCGCGCAGGCTCTTGCCGGCCAACTCCGAGCGGGGCGCGAGCACGACTTCCGCGAGCCCCGCCTCATCTTCGGTAAAGAAGCCATCCTCGGCGCCGGGCTCCGGCTCGATCCTGACCGACCCCTGGGGGCCCAGGCGATCGAGCGCCTCGGGGCGCGCCTCGACGAGCAGCGTGTCGCCCTCGCGAAGATTCTCGCGGCGCGACGGCGCGTGTATGCGCTGCTTCCCTCTCGCGATGGCGAGGACGGTGATCCCAAACGCATGACCGAGCGCCGCTTGGTCCAGCGTTTTGCCGATCAGCACCGAGCCGGCGTCAACACGGAGACGGAACAAGCGCTCCGGCAACTGGTATGTTTCGTGGAGGTCTCGCCACGCCAGCCCCGACGACGCAGAGCGACCGGTCCCCCTCGTCGGAAGCAATTTGCGGCCGTACGTTGCCATGAACACCACGCCGACGATTAACATCGCGATACCCACCGGGAAGAACTCGAAAAATGACAGCGGCGCATGCCCGGCTTTGACGAGCAACCCACTGACGATCAGGTTCGAGGGCTTGCCGATCAGCGTGAGCCCGCCACCCAACCGCGCACCGATCGCCAGCGGCATGAGCAGCCGCGACGAACTCAGACCGGTCTCGCGGCAGATGGCGAGGGCGACCGGCAGCAGCATTGCCATCGCCGCCATGTGATACATCACGCTGGACAGGATGCCGGCCAGCACCATAAACGTGACGATGAGCACCACTTCGCCTGCGCCTACGGTGCGCATCAGCCATCGTGCCAGCCGATAGGCGATGCCGGTACGTTCGAGCCCCGCGCTGAGGACGAAGAGGGTCGCAATCGTGACGACGGTGGGATCGCCGAAACCGGCGAAGGCGGCGTTGGGCGTCGCGACGCCGGTCAGTCCCACCGCCAGGACCGTCGAGAGCGCGATCACGTCGGCCCGCAGACGGCCCCAGGCAAACGCCGCCAGCGCGGCGAGCAAGATGCCGAGCGTGACCCACCCGTCGGTCGAGACCGTCACGTCAACTACTTCCTCCGTGCCTTCGTGCGCCCTGCTATGATGGGCGCCATGGGTGCGCCCCAGAACACCCGTCGCCTCGCGGCGGATGCCGCGCTGCTGGCGGTGGCGGCCTCCTGGGGGTTGACGTTTCCGCTGGGGAAGATTGTTCTCACCGCGTTGCCGCCATTCACGTACCTCGCTCTGCGTTTCACCGTGGCCGCGCTGTTGTTGCTGACACTCGTGTCGCGGCGCGCCGGCGCGCCCGCGGGGCGGGCGGCTCACGCGGGCCGAGTCTGGACCCAGGCGCTGGCGGTCGGCGTCATGTTCTTCCTCGGCTACGCGTTCCAGGTGCTCGGGCTGCGAATGACCACGGCCTCACAGGCCGGATTCATCACCGGCACGTCGGTCATCATGGTGCCTGTCATCTCAGGCCTGTGGCTGCGTCGTGCGCCGCGTCCGCTGGTGGTGGCCGGTATTGCCGCCGCGACGGTTGGCCTCGGGCTCCTCGCGCTGGAAGGACCTGTAGAGGCGCGGATCGGCGATGGGCTGGTCCTGGCGTGTGCGGTCTGCTTTGCCGTCCACATCGTGCTGGTGGGACGGTTGGCGCCGGCGCTCGACCACCGTGTGTTCGCGGTCGCGCAGGCGATCCCGGTCGCGGTGCTCGGCGCGATCGCGGCGCTGACCGAGCACCCGGGCGCGGCGATCGCGTCGGCCAGCCCCGCCATTTGGGCCGCCATCGCCTTCATGGCCGTGACGGCGTCTGCCGGCGCGCTGCTCGTTCAATCGTGGGCCCAGCGATTTACGACGCCGTCTCACACCGGCTTGATGTTCACCTTCGAGCCCGTGGCCGCGGCATTGCTGGCGTATTGGGTCCTCGGAGAGGCGCTGACGGGCCGGCAGGCGGTGGGCGCGGGACTCATCCTCGCAGGCATCCTGATAGCGGAATTGCGTTCCGACGCTTCGTCGGTATAGTCTTCAATGCGAACGGGGTGATGTAGTGTGCATGGAGGGACGTGCATGAAGGATACGCGAGGTTTTCACACCCGCGCGATTCACGGCGGCGCCGTCCGGGATCCGCTCAAGTCGATCAGCCTGCCCATCTACCAGACCTCGACGTTCTCGTATGACTCGGTCGCCGACGGTGCGCTGCTCGGCAAGGACGGCGGCACCGGTTGGTACTACACGCGGTGGGGCAACCCGACCACGCGGCTGTTCGAGGAGCGCATCGCACTGCTCGAAGAGGCCGACGATGCAGTCGCCACCGCCTCCGGGATGGGGGCGATGGCTATGGCCATCCTGGCGGTCGCCGACCCCGGCACGCACGTCGTCTCGCCCCGCGCCGTCTATCAGGCCACGTTCCAGATCTTCCACGAGATCCTACCGAAGCAAGGCGTGGAGGTCACGCTCATCGATTCCATCGACATCGCTGCGTACGAGCGCGCGGCGCGGCCCGGCACCCGGCTCCTCTACATCGAAACGCCGAACAACCCACTGATCCAGGTTACCGACATCACCGCCGTCGTGGCCCTCGCCCGCCGTCTGGGCGCGGTCACGATCGCCGACAGCACCTTTGCCTCGCCGTACAACACGACACCCTGCGCGCTCGGGGTCGACCTGGTGGCGCACAGCGCGACCAAGTACCTTGGCGGTCATGCGGATGTCTCGGCGGGCGTGATTGCCGGCCGCGCCGATCTGGTCGCGCGGGCCAGACACTTTTTGCGGATCTATGGTCCGGTGCTCGATCCGTTCGCCGCCTGGCTGCTGCTGCGCGGGCTCAAGACGTTGGGCCTGCGCGTCGAGCGCCATAATCACAACGCCCGGCGGCTGGCCGAGTTTCTAGCGGCGGACCCGCGCGTCGCGCGCGTCAACTATCCGGGGCTGCAGTCGGATCCCGGGCACGCCATCGCACAGCGCCAGATGCGGGGTTTCGGGGGCATGTTGTCGTTTGAAGTCAGGGGAGGATATGAGGCCGGCGTCCGGTGTGTCGAGTCGCTGCGCCTCGGCCAGATGGCGGTCAGCCTCGGCGGCACGGAAACGCTCGTCACGCACCCGGCGTCAACGACGAGCGTCGACATTCCGAAGGAGCACCGCGAGCGCGCGGGCATCACCGACGGTCTGATCCGCGTGTCGGTGGGTATCGAGGATATCAACGATCTCATCGCCGACTTCGATCAGGCCCTGCGCGCGGGTCACTGACGCGGGGCGACCGACCAACGTGTCGTCCCCATCGCCCGCGGACCTCTCGCATCTGCTGGCGCAGACACGGGTTCGGGTCGATCCTCGGACGTTCGTCATCGTCTCTGTGCCGGTTCGGTTCGACTCCGCCTTGCGGAAGGCCCTCGCCCAGGTCCACGCGCCGTTCTTCGTGCAGATAGGCTCAGAGGAGCTAACGGCGGTGCTGGCCACGGACGAGTGGACCAGGGCGCGGAGTGCCTTTCGAGACACAGAGGCGGAGGCGGGGTACCGGTTGATCACGCTCGAAGTGCGCCTCGACTGGCAGGTCACCGGGTACCTGGCCGCTGTGACACGCGCGCTGGCCGACGCCGGCGTTCCCGTGGGCGTGCTGTCCTCCTTTCAGTACGATCACCTGCTCGTCCGCGATGATCTGCTGGGAAAGGCGGAAGCGGCGCTGCAGCATCTCATCGATGCCGCAGGCACCGCCTCCGGTCAAGCCGGTCCTACGCGCGGACTCTAGCGCCGGAAGGTCAGCGCGCCGGTGATGCCCTCAAAGCGGTACTCACACCCGGGCGTCGTGCATCCGGGGCTGGTGGGAATCTGCCACCGGAACTGCCGGTAGCCGACCTCAACGCCCCAGCCGCCCATGAACTCATAGCCCACCGCGACTCGGCCATCCCAGGTGTTGCCGGCCGCTAACGCCGGAAAGCCGGGGAAGCTGGAAGACCAGGATGGACCGTACGCGATGTCGCCGGCGAAGTAGAGACCGCTCGGCTGGCGGTTCAGGAACTCCGCTCCGATTCTGAAGCCCGCTGCGGAGCCGTTTTGCCCCGGTAGCGGCGTCGAGTTGACCCTCACCCCGCCATACCCGGCAAAGGCCCCCAAGTACGTGTTGGGGTTGGGACCGAACCGATAGTGGACGTTCGCGTCCCACATCGACGCGCTGTCCCACGGCCAGGCCGAGATCGTAGCGTTGATCGAGTCGTACCGGGCGCTGAACGACCACGGTCGCGCGGTCTGATCGAGGCGCAGCGTGCCGCCCCAGCCGCTACCGGAGTTGGTGGCGGTCGGCGGCGCGGGGTTGCCGAAGTTGATGCCGGCTCCCCAATACCGAATCTGGATCGTGGTCTGATAGTTTTGCGCTGCGGCCGGCAGACTGGATGCAGCGACGAGGGCAATGACTGCCAGGATCACGGTCACACGACGCATACGACCCTCCTTGAGATGTAATCCCCTTCGGTTCCCACCATATACTAATGTCCAAATCGGGCGTTGTGAAGTCCCGTATCACCGCGCCGAGTGAACGATGGGTCACGCAGGGGATTATCCGATAGGCCAGAAGGGATTCCGCGTGGTCCCGGATCCAGTCAGTCTGCTCCGGCGAGTGTCGCTCTTCGCGGATCTGAACGAGGATGCGCTGGTGGGTCTCGCCGCGCATCTACGCCGGCGCACCTTCCGCAAGGACACCATCATGTTTCACCAGGATCAGGCCGGCGATGCCCTCTATGTCATTGAGTCGGGGCGCGTCAGGATGTTTCGCTCGGCCGAAGATGGCCAAGAGTTCACGGTCGACACGCTGGGGCCCGGTGAGTATTTTGGCGATATGGCGCTGCTCGACGGCCTGCCGAGATCGGCCAGCGCGTTTGCCGAGGAAGACTGCGTGACGTATACGCTCGGGCGTCCGGACTTTCAGACCCAATTGTCACGGTCCCCGGAGATGGCCAGCGCCCTGCTGGGGTTGTTAAGTGCCCGACTGCGCAAGCTCATGCACCATGCCGAAACGCTCGCGTTCCTCGATGTCCACGCCCGCGTCCGGCACGTCCTCGTGGATCTCGCGCGCCGCTATGGTCTCAAGGATGCCGGTGGCGTCTTGATCAATGTTGAGGTCACGCAGGGCGAGCTGGCCACGATGGTGGGCGCCACTCGCGAGCGGGTCAACCGTGCGCTGGCGTCGCTCCGGGCCCAGGGGCTGATCGGCCTGCGGGGACGCAAGATGGTCATCCGCGACCTGACGCGACTGAGCGACGGGATCTCATAACCCTACCGCTAACGGCGAAACTCGTCAGACACGACTTTGGCGTTGACGTCGAGGGCGAACGCGACGACCTCGTCGAGCGTCATGCGCCGACCGTCCGCCCAGACAGCCGCGTAGGCGTCGTCGCCGATCGCCTGCCGGCAGGCGATGAGCGTGCGCTCCCACGTGGGCCTGTCCGCGACCGGCAGCGGAAATCCGATGGTGTGGCGGAGGCCGGCCGCGGCTCCAAATAGGCGGACGCCGCGTCTATGATCGTGTTCCGCGACCGCAAGGTAGGCAAACCCTTCAAGGCACTCGGCGATGCCCCAGGTTTCGCCCTGCTCCCATCTCAGCGTCAGTGATTCACGAAGCAGCGTCTTCCCGCGCTCGAGGTCGGCCTGCCGAATGACGATCCGGCTCAAGGTGTGCAGCGACCACGCCAGCAGGGGTCTGTTTTTCATCGCCCGCGAGAGCTCGATGCTCTCCTCGATCAATGCCGTGGCACGCTGCTCTTCCCCGAGTCCAGTCACGGCGTTGGCCAGATGCGTCAGCGCCCAGGCGATCCCCCACCGGTCACCCGCGCGGCGGGAGAGCGCCAGCGCTTCTTCGCACAGTGCGACCGCCCTACGGAAGTCCGCCTGCGAATATGCCGTCTGACCGAGCAGCGTCAGCACGGCAGCCTGTTCCCACGGTTGTCCCTGGTCTCGCCAAATGGCCAGGCTTTCCTCGAACATCTGCGCCGCGCGTTCGTATTCGCCCTGTAGGAGCGGCACGAGGCCGAGGATGCCCAGGGCATAGGCGGTCCCGTGTTGGTCCCCCATCGCGCGGCAGAGCGCCACGGCTTCATTGGCCAGCACCACCGCTCGTTCGAGGTTGCCCTGGTGCCAGGCCAGGGCCGCAGCCCCGCAGAGGGCCTTGACGCGCGCGGGCGTGCCGCTGTCGTCGGCGGCCAGCGCGCCTTCGAGCCATTCGCGCCCTTCGTGTAGGGACCCACGCATGTCCCAGAACCACCAGAGGGCGCCGGCAAGACGCAACCACGCCTGCGTGTGCGCGGACCGCTTGCACCACTCCATCGCCGCGCGCAAGTTATCCAGTTCGGTCTCCAGCCGGGCCAGCCACGCGGCCTGATCGGGCCCGTGCAGTTCCGGCTCCGCGCGTTCGGCGAGCGCCAGGAAGTAGTCGCGGTGCCGGTCGTGCCAGATCACCTCTGAGCCCTGCCCGCGGAGTTTGTCCGCCCCGTATTGTCGGACCGTTTCCAGCAGCCAATACCGCGCCTCTGGCGTCGCCCCTTCGTTGATCACGGCCATCACCAGTGATTTGTTGACCAGCGACGTGACGAGATCGAGGAGGTCGGTCCCGTCGACGCCCTCACCCGCGCAGACGGCTTCCACCGCCTCCAGGGTCAGGCCGCCCGCGAAGACCGACAACCGTCCGAGCAGCGTGCGTTCAGGTGGCTCCAACAGGTCGTAGCTCCAGTCCATGAGGGCCTGCAGCGTCTGCTGTCGGGCGAGGGCGGTACGGCCGCCCCCGGTGAGCAAACGAAACCGATCGTCCAACCGCGCGGCAATTTGCTCGACCGACAGCACTTTGACCCGCGCCGCCGCCAGTTCAATGGCCAACGGGATGCCGTCGAGCCGCCGGCAGATGCGGGCCACCGTCGGAGCGTTCCGTTCCGTCAGGCGGAATGTCGGGTCGGCCGCCAGCGCGCGGTCGACGAAGAGATGCGCCGCTTCGGTCGCCCGCACCGTCTCGAGGGGCGCGTGATCGACCTCGGGGAGTGAGAGCGAGGGCACCCGCCAGAGTTGCTCGCCCCCAATGCCAAGCGGTTCGCGGCTCGTCGCGATGATCTTTAGACGCGCGCAGTGGCGCAGCAGCTCCTCGACCAGCCGGGCGCAATCGACGACCAGATGCTCGCAGTTGTCCATGACCAGAAGCAGTTCCCGCGACTGGAGTTCGGCCAAGAGTGTGGCCCGAATCGGACGGCCGTACTGCTCATGCACGTTCAAGGCGTCGGCGACCGCCTCCGCGATGAGCGAGGGCTCCGACAGCGGGGCCAGTTCCACCAGCCAGGCGCCGTCTTCAAATTCATCGGCCACGTCCGCGGCGACCTGCGTCGCCAGTCGGGTCTTTCCGCATCCGCCCGAACCGATCAATGTCACCAGCCGCCGATCGGAGGAGAGGAGCAACCGTTTCACCTCGGCCATTTCACGCTCGCGTCCGATGAAACTCGTCAGCTGGCGTGGGAGGTTGTTGGGCAGGCTGTCCAACGTCCTCGGCTGCGGGAAGTGCTCGCGCAGATCCGCATGCACCACCTGGAAGAGCCGCTCGCGCCGTTCAAGGTCCTTGAGCTGGTACGCTCCCAGATCGCGGAGTGTGACGCCGACCGGTAGGTTGTTCTCCAGCACTGACATAGCCGTCCCAGACACCAGGATCTGCTCGCCCCAGCCCGCCGCGCAGATCCGGGCGGCCTTGTGAATGCCCAGACCGTAGTATTCGTTACCGGCGACAACCACTTCGGCCGTGTGCAGCCCCATCCGTACGCGAAGCTGTGCGTCAGGCGGCCACGGGTGTGCGGCAATAGCGCGCTGGATGTCGATGGCGGTGAGCACGGCGGCGCGGGCGCTTTCGAAGACGATCAGAAAGCCGTCACCCTGATCTTGATACTCGAAACCCCCGCCGGCCGCGATTCGAGCCCGCAGCAACTGCCGGTGTTGGACGGCAATCGCCGATCCGCGTGCGTCACCAAGGTGGCCGAGCAACCGCGTCGATCCTTCGATGTCGGTGAAGAGGAAGGTGACCGTCCCGCCTGGCAGAGACGCCATCTTCCCACCCCGCCGAGCGATGAAGTATGCAGAAACCGCTCAGTGCGACGTTCGCTGTGCGTGGGTGAGTCCCTGCGGAGGAGACCCGAGCAGGCCATCGAACGCTCCAGATACCGATCGCCAGTCTCGGAGACGTTTGCGCCTGAGTTCGAGCCGCCACACGTTGTCGCGATCGTCCATCTCGATGAGGGGCCGCGCCTGTTAACCAACGTGGTCGGCGGGCGATCCCGTATCGGCGACCGGGTCCGCATCACCTGGAGAGATCGCGAGAGGCTGCCGCCGCTGCCCGTGTTTCGCGTGATGAGCGCGGCGACAGACGGGATGGCGTCAACAGGGGGACGCGATGGGCAGGCTTGACGGCCGGGTGGCAATCGTGACGGGCGCCGGGCGCGGGTTGGGACGCTCGCACGCAGTGCTGTTGGCCGCCGAAGGCGCGAGCGTCGTGGTCAACGATCTCGGCGGCGACGTCCACGGCGTCGGTCAGGATCCCACCCCCGCGCAGCAGGTGGTGGGGGAGATCCGCGGTGCCGGGGGTCAGGCGGTCGTCAGTGGGCATGACGTCGCGGACTGGCACCAGGC
>Ga0209751_10006316_pt1 | contig 10994 bp, 10 predicted proteins | sample RifCSP13_1_FD_184019 | JGI IMG/M metagenome (GOLD analysis project Ga0209751, IMG submission 184019) | Soil microbial communities from Rifle, Colorado - Rifle CSP2_sed 13_1 (SPAdes) (version 2) | ecosystem: Environmental > Terrestrial > Deep subsurface > Rock core/Sediment | place: Rifle...
CGCGGTACCCGCAAGCCCGCCTGAGCGAGTGAGCCCGCGACCGCGTCTACCGTGGCCCGCCACCTGCAGAGGTTCATCCATGACCGAGCCAGTCCCCGATCTCAGCCACGGCCTCAACGGTGCCCTCGGCTTCGAGTTCGTCGAAATCGGACCAAACCGAGTGAGGGTCCAGGTCGAGGTCGCCCGGATCCACCAGCAGCCCTACGGGATCGTCCACGGCGGGGCGTACTGCGCCCTCATCGAGGCAGCGGCGTCGGCGGCCGGGGCATTCTGGGCCATCGACCAGGGCATGGCCGGGGCGGTCGGAGTATCCAATACGACCGACTTCCTCCGCTCGGTGCGCACCGGTCGCCTCGTGGCCGAGGCCACCCCGCTCCACCGCGGGCGCTCCCAGCAACTGTGGCAGGTGGTGGTGACCCGGGATCTCGACGACAAACCGGTGGCCTGGGGTCGGGTGCGGTTACACAACCTCCACGATTCGGGCGCGGTCGGAGGATTCACCCCGGACCGGCTGAGTTAGTACCCCGACCCGCAACGTGACGGGGTACTACTCGAGTTCGCGCAGCGCCCTGGCCACAAAGGTGGCCGCCATCCACTTGCGATACCGGGAGCCGAGGTCGGCGTTGTCGAACGTCCGCACCGGAAGGGCTGCGATCCGGGAAGCCGCTTCGACCACCTCCGGGGTGAGCCGCCTTCCCACCAGGAACTCCTCGGTGGCCCCGGCGCGCAACGGCGCCGGCGCGATCGCCCCGAGGACGATACGGGCCTTTTCGATCGTGCCGTCTTCGGCGTATCGCAGCGCGGCGGCAACCCCCAGAATGGGGAAGTCGACCGCCCGGCGCCTGCGCAACTTCAAATAGGTGCTGCGCAGCCCGGCCGATGGTGGAATCGACACCTCGGTGAGAATCTCATTCCTCGCCTTGACCATGTGGTCGATGCCGTCCGGCCGGTACAGGTCGGCCACCGGCAACGTCCGCTCCCCGTCGGGACCCACCAGCCGCACCGAGGCTCCCACAACGATCGCCGCCGGCGCCAGGTCGGTGGACGACACGGCCCAGCACTGCTCCCCCTTGGGGGCCACCCAGCACACGTCGCCCCCGGCCTTCAAACAGGGGCCCGAGGCCACCCGCCACTCCTCCGTCACGTTGATGAAACTGCATCGGGTGTCGACGCAGAGGTTGCCGCCGACGGTGGCGGTGTTGCGGATCTGAGGGGACCCCACCGACCCGGCGGCGGCGCGCAGCGCCCTCGGCACGTCGCCAGACCGGGCCACATCCCGGAGCGTCGTCAGCGCTCCGATCACCACACCGCCGGCGTCCCGGCGGATCCCGGCGAGACCCGGGATGGCGCCGATCGACACCAGCGTCGTCGGCCGCACCTGCCGACGCTTCATGTTGGGGAGGAGATCGGTCCCCGCCCCGACCACGGCGGACCCGGGCCGATCCCGCAGCATCTCCAGGGCCTCCTCCAGCGTGGACGGGGTGAGGTAGGTGAAGACGGGGAGCCGCATCATGATGCGAAGCCCTCCGGGACCTCGACCCGGATCAACCTGCCGAAATCGAACTCCGGCGGCGAATCGGGTCCTACCCGGCCGCTCCCGCCCTTGGCCAGGTCGCGCATCGCCCGCACGACCTTGTCGGGAGTGATCGGGACCTCGTCGATCCGAACCCCGAGGGCGTCGTGGATGGCGTTGGCCACGGCCGGGATCACCGGGAGCAGCGGGCCCTGCCCCACCTCCTTCGCCCCGAACGGCCCCTCCGGGTCGACGGTCTCGACCAGGATCGACTCCACCGGCGGCATGTCGAGAAAAGTGGGCATCTTGTAGTCGAGAAGGGAGGGGCCGCGGTGCAGCGCGCCGCGGAAGGCCTGCTCCTCCATGAGCGCCTCCCCCAGGCCCATGTAGATGCCGCCCTCGATCTGGCCTTCCACGAGCAGCCGGTTCAGGGCGCGGCCTACGTCGTGCGCCAGCCACACCCGCTCCACATGCACCTGCCCGGTCTCGGCATCGCACTCCACCTCGACGACGGCCGCCGAGAAGCTGTAGGCCGGGGAGATGCCGACCCCCGATCCCTTGTAGGGCCCGGCCAGGTCCGGGGCCCGGTAGGACCCCGATGCTGCGAGCGGTCCGGAGCGGGCGATGGCGGCCCGCACCGCATCCGGCCACGACATGCTCTTCTCGGGGGCCCCTTCGACGCCGACTCGGCCCTCGGCGACGACGAGCATGTCTCCCGTGGTGCCCAGCTCAGCGGCCACGGCCTCCACCACGGTGTCGCGGATCCTCTGCGCCGCCTCCAGCGCGGCGTTGCCGGCCATGAACGTCACCCGGCTGGAGTAGCTGCCCAGATCGACCGGGGTCAGGTCGGTGTCGGCGGTCACCATGACCAGGGTCGACGGGTCGAGCCCGAGCACCTCCCCCACGATCGTGGCGAGCACCGAGGTCGATCCCTGGCCCACGTCGGCTGCCATGGAGAACACGGTCACCCCGCCGCCGCGGTCCACCTTGATCGTCACCTCGGACTGCGGCATGTCGTTCCAGTAGATGGGCAGTCCGGCACCCGACAGATAGGCGCCGACCGCCAATCCCACCCCGCGACCCGGAGGCAGCCTGCCGTGTTTCTCCCGGAAACCCGAAGCCGCCGCCACCTGCTCGATGCACTCCCGCAGCCCGCAGCTGGTGATCCGCAGGTAGTTGACCGTGGTCGAGAACGGCTTCACCAAGTTGCGCAACCTGATCGTGACCGGATCGATCCCGAGGTCGGCGGCGGCGGCGTCGAGCTGGCATTCGAGACCGAACCGGGGCTGCGGGGTGCCGTGGCCGCGCTTGGGACCGCATGGGGGTTTGTTGGTGAAGACCCGAACGCCCTCGAACTTGTAGTTGGGGATCCGATAGGTGGAGGGCTGGAGGGCACCCGTGTAATAGAGCGTCGCCAGCCCGTAGCTGCCGAAGGCGCCCCCGTCGAGGTGGGTGCGAAAGTGCATGGCGGTGATCGTCCCGTCGCGGCGGAACCCGGTCCGGACCCACATCAGCACCGGGTGGCGGCCGCGGTGGGAGTAGAACACCTCCTCGCGCGACAGGGTGATCTTTACCGGCCGGCCGGTCTCCATCGAGAGCCGGGCGGCGACGATCTCGTGCGAAAAGGGGTCGGTCTTGCCCCCGAAGCCCCCGCCTACCGGGGTGGCCACCACCCGGATCCGTCCCGCCGGAAGCTCCAGGACCTTCTCCAGGGTGCGATGCAAGTAGTGCGGCACCTGGGTCGACGACCAGACGGTGAGCCGCCCGTCGGCGCCGCAGGAGGCGACCGCGGCATGCTGCTCGAGTGCGGCATGGGTGCTCCCGCGGAAGTCGTAGAGATCCTCCCGAATGTGGTCCGCCTCCGCGAAACCCCGGGCCACGTCGCCGAATTCGAGGGCGACGCTGCGATGTACGTTCTTGCCGACACCCTCGCCGTGGATCAGAACCCGGTCGGTGGCGGCCTCTTCGAGGGAAACGGTCTCCTCGATGGGCTCGTACTCCACCTCGATCAGTTCCAAGGCCCGGGCCGCGGTCTCGGCGTCCACCGCCGCTACCGCCACCACCGGCTCGCCCACATACCTGACCCGCTCCACAGCGAGGGCGTGCTCGTCCTGGCTCACCGGGAGGATGCCGTAGGTGATGGGGAGGTCGGCTCCGGTGATCACCGCCTCCACCCCTTCCAGGGCCCGAGCCCGGGCGGTGTCGATACGCCTGATGCGGGCGTGGCCGTGGGGGCTGCGCAGTTGCCGCCCCACCAGCATGCCGGGAAGCCAGATGTCGTCGGCGAAGACGGTCCGCCCGCTGACCTGGGCGCCGGCATCCACTCGGGGGCGGCTGCTGCCGACATAGGAGAACCCGGGCACGGTCATCCCCGGCTCCGGGCGGCGAGATGGACGGCGTCGAGGATCTTCTGGTAACCGGTGCACCGGCACAGGTTGCCCGACAGCGCCTCCCGGATCTCATCGGCGGATGGGGCGGGGACCGACTCCAGCAAGGCGCAGGCCGCCATCAACATCCCGGGGGTGCAGTAGCCGCACTGAGCCGCACCCAGGCGGGCGAATGCGTCCTGGAGGGGATGGGGGACGCCGCGCGTTTCGAGCCCCTCGACGGTTCTCACCTCGCGACCCCCGGCGCTGCGGGCCAGGGTGAGGCAGGACAGCACCGGAGTCCCGTCGACCAGAACGGTGCACGCCCCGCACTCGCCGAGTTCGCAGCCGTGCTTGGTCCCGGTCAGCCGGAGATCCTCGCGCAACAACTCGAGGAGCGTGCGATGGTCGGTGGTGAGAACCCGCTGCTCCCGGCCGTTCACCGAGAGTGCGAGCATCCGCTCCGTCATGTGGAAGTGGGCTCCCGGCGGCGCACGAACGTGCTGCCCTCGGCGAGCCGACGCGCGGTGCGGTCGTAGGAGGCCTGCTCGACCCTCCAGGTGGCGCCGTCGGCCACCACCCGGGCCCGCACCTCCATGACGCCGCTGGTGTGCCCGATCCGGAACAACCCGTCCGTCCGGCGCACGACTTCGGCCACCGTGCTTCCCGGAATACAGGCCGCCACCGCGGTACAGGCCGCCACCGTCCCCGGATAGGCCTTGTGCAACATGGGGGGTCGGCCGCCGACGACGCGAGCCACCAGGTCCACGTCGGCGGCCGCCACCGACCGGCCCGACCCGAAGCCGGTGTAGGCGGCCGGGACCGCTACCGCGGCCGGAATCGGCGTCAGACCGTCCGGCGTGATCCCGAGGAGCCGGGCGGCGGCCTCCTTGACCGCGAGGATCGCCGTCATGTCCTCGACATCGCCGGGACTTTCGATGCCGGTCATTCCCACCGCAGCCGCCGCCACGAACACGCACAGGTTGGCGAGGTCGACGATGGTGGCCTCGACCGGTCCGATGGCGGTGTCGAGCACGTCACGGGGTCGACCGGTGGGAAGCAGAGCACCGGTGATGCCGCCCGCCGTCCGGCTGTAGTCGAGCGCGATGGGGGCACCGGTTCCGGGAACTCCGTCGATGCTGAGGTCGCCGTCGACGGCGGCGACTCCGTCGTGCACCGGGACCCGCGCCAGGAGGATGCGGGCGGTGTTGGTGTTGTGGATGCGGACGACCGTGACCGGCTCCCGCAGTGCCACCAGCCCCTCGTCCACGGCGAAGGCGCCCACCGCCGCCGAGATGTTGCCGCAATTGATGTCGTAGTCGACCACCGGATGGGTGATGCTCACCTGACCGAACGTGAAGTCGAGGTCGGCCTCCGCCACCGAAGGGGCGTCGATGATCGCCAGTTTGCTGGTGAGAATGTCGGCTCCGCCCAGGCCGTCGACCTGACGGGGATCGGGACTTCCGAACACCTCGAGGATCATGCGGTCGCGCTCCCTCCCGGGCGGGGGGAGATCCTCCCCGCGGAGAAAGACGGCCTTGCTGGTTCCGCCCCGCATCAAGACGAACGGCAGCGCCTCCTGTTCGGTGGAGGCCCTCACCTCACCAGGATCTGAACGGTGCATGCCGCCCCCTCGATCCCAACCGCCTTGCCGCCCCGGCAATGTGCCAGACCGATCCGGGGGTGCGGGATTTGCCGGTCTCCGGCTTCACCCCGCAGCTGACGGACCAACTCCACGACTTGAGCGACCCCCGTACCCCCGAGAGGGTGGCCCTTGCCGATCAGCCCGCCGCTGGAATTGATCGGGAGCCGACCCCCGATGTCGGCCTCGCCGCGCTCGACGGCGCCGGGGTACTCCCCCTGGGGAAAGAGACCGAGGCCCTCCACCCGGAGCACCTCGGCAATGCTGAAACAGTCGTGGACCTCGGCGAAATCGACCTCGTCGGGTCCGATCCCGGCGCGCTCGTAGGCGGCCTCGGCCGTCTTCCGGGTGAGCGGCTCGAAGGTCATCGACGTCGGCTCCGTCTCCACCGACCCCGTGAGCAGCGTGGAGGCGGCGAGACGCACCGTCCGGCCCCCGCCCAGCCGCTTCGCCACCCGGTCGCTGACGAGGATGGCGGCGGCGGCCCCGTCGGTAACCGGGGAGCAGTCGAGCAGGTTCAGGGGATCGGCGATGGGACGCGACGCCAGGACCTCCGCGACGGTGATCTCCTTGCGGAAGTGGGCCAGGGGGTTGGCGGCGGCGTTCTTGCGGTTCTTCACCGCCACCCGGGCCAGCTGCTCCCGGGTCATCCCGGTCTCCGCCATGTAGCGCCGGGCTCGCATGGCGTACACCGCGGGCATGGTGGCTCCGACCGCGGCCTCCGGGTCGCCGGGATCGGGAGTGAGCGCCCCGGCGAACCGGGTGGTGAGGTGTTCGGTCCCGACGGCCGCCACCACGTCGTGCTCTCCCGCCCGGATCGCCAGCGAGGCTTCCCGGATGGCGGTGGCCCCGCTGCTGCAGGCGTTCTCGACGTTGGAGAGGGGCAGACCGGCCAGGCCGACCTGTGCCAGGATCCGCTGGCCGGTGACCATGCCCTGGAACACGTGGCCGCAGTACGCAGCCTCGATCAGCCTCGGATCGATCCCGGCATCGGAGATGGCCTCGAGCAACGCCTGGGCACCGAGATCGGCGGCATTGCGGTCGGGATGCTTGCCGAACCGGGTCATGCCGACCCCGATCACATGGACCTTGGTCATCGCGGGGCTACCGCTCCCGCCGGTCGGAAGCGGTAGCCGACGAGCGGGGTGCCGTCCTCCGACGCTCCGAATGGCTCGACTGCCAGTTCGAGTTCCATGCCGATGGTGACCTCCTCCGCGTCGCACCCGCTGATCTGGCTCATGATGCGGACACCCTCCGGGAGGTCCACATACCCCAACACGTAGGGGACCTCGAAGGCAGGGGTCGACTGCCGCACCACCGAGAACGTGTAGAGGGTACCGGTGGTGGCGAAGCGCACCTTGTCCAGGTCGGTGCCGAGACAGCCCGAGCATGCCGCACGGATGGGGAAGAAGTGGGCGCCGCAGGTGCGGCAACGACTGCCGAGAAGGCGCCCCGAGCCGTCCGGAGAAACCTCGAACTCCCCGGGGCGGAACGACACCGGGTTCGTGGCCTGGTTAGTCGCGGTCACCGTCGCCTCCTCGTCCGCGCCGTCCGGCCGTTCGGTCGAATCAGTTTCGACGCCCCGACGCGGATCCGTCAATGGGTCATGTGACCCATTTCCCCGATGCACCGGAACCATGGCCTCGACTCCACCGATCCCACCGGCGTGGTGTATCCGCACCAGAGGAATGATGCAGCCGACGGATTGCCCGCCGCCCCCGCCTTTGCCAGCCTCAACCGAACGGCCGGACGGGGGATCCCTTCCGGCCGGGATCCGGCACGGACGGAGGACGCGATGGCCGACCAGCGGAGTTACGACGATCGCGAGGAGGAGCTCCTCCACGACTGGAACACGGTGGGGGAGACCGCCAAGGAGCGTCCCGCCCGGGTCGAGCTCGACGACGAGACCCTGCGGGACGGCCTGCAGAGCCCCTCGGTCCACCAACCGAATCTCGGCCAGAAGCTCGAGATCCTCCACGCCATGGCGCCGCTCGGCATCCGTTTCGCCGACATCGGGTACCCGGGAGTCGGTTCCGGAATGCTCGACGAGGTGGTCGGTCTGGCCCGCGAGATCGCCGACGCCGGCCTCGACATCGAGGCCAATTGCGCCGCCCGTTCCCACCGCGCCGACATCCTTCCGATTGCGGAAGCCCAGCAGCGAGCCGGAGTCCCGATCGAGGCGTCGATCTTCCTCGGCTCCAGCCCCATCCGGCAGTTCGTCGAGGGGTGGGATCTCCAATTCCTGCTGCACACCACCGAGGATGCGGTGAAACTGGCACGCTCCGAGGGTCTCGAGGTGATGTTCGTCACCGAAGACACCACGCGGGCCCGGCCCGACGTCCTGCGCCGCGTGTACACCGTCGCCATCGAATCGGGGGCCCGTCGCATCTGCCTGGCGGACACCGTCGGCCACGCCACCCCGTGGGGGGTGCGCGCCCTGGTCCGCTTCGCCCGCGAGGTGGTGGCGGACACCGGAACCGAGGTGAAGATCGACTACCACGGCCATCGCGACCGGGGACTCTCGGTGATGAACTCCCTCGCCGCCCTCGCCGAGGGCGCCGACCGCGTCCACGGATGCGGACTCGGCATCGGCGAGAGGTCGGGCAACACCCCGATGGAACTGCTGCTGGTCAACCTCAAACTGCTCGGCTGGCTCGACTCCGACCTGCACGGGCTCCCCGCCTACTGCGATGCGGTTTCCCGCGGCACCCAGACTCCGATACCGCGCAACACACCGGCCGTGGGAAGGGACGCCTTCGAGACCAGCACCGGAGTCCACGCCGCCGCGGTGCTCAAGGCGATGCGGATCGGCCACACCTGGCTGGCCGACCGCATCTACAGCGGAGTCCCCGCCGCCGAGCTCGGCCGGGAGCAGTCGATCACGGTGGGGCCGATGAGCGGCCAGGCCAACGCCGTGGCCTGGCTCACCAAGCGCGGCCTGGAGTGCACCGACGAGAGGGTCGCCATCATCCTCGCGGCGGCCAAGGCCGGCGACCACGTCCTCACCGAGGACGAAACCTTCGCCCTCCTCGGCGACGAGCCCGGATGACCGTCGTGAAAGACCAGACCCCGGACACCTCGGAGCGCATTCGCCGGGCGGCGGCAAGCCTGTTTCGCACCAGGGGGTTCAACGGAACCAGCATGCACGACCTGGCAGCCGCGGTCGGCATCACCAAGTCGAGCGTGTATCACCATTTCCCGAGCAAGCAGGCGCTGCTGGCGGAGATCATCGAGCTGACGATCGGCCGGGTCCTCCCCCAGGTCCAGGAGGTGGCCGAATCCGCCGGGCCCGCCTCGGAGCGCCTGCACCGGGCGCTGGTGCTGCACACCACCGCCGCCCTCCGGGACGGCGACTCGGTGGCCTGCTTTACCGAGGAGGGCCGCTATCTCTCCCCGGAGTTCATGACCGCTCACGTGGCCAAGCGCGACCGCTACGAGCGGTTCTTCCGCCGGATCCTCGAGGACGGCATCACCCGCGGAGAGTTCCTCCCCCAGGACCCGCGGCTCTCGGCCATGGCGCTGCTGGGCATGTGCAATGCCGCGATGCGCTGGTACCGCCCCGACGGCGACCACTCCCCCGAGGCCATCGCCGCCCACTTCGCCGACCTGGCGGTACGCGGGGTCTCCGTTCTCGGGGCGACCCGGTTCCAGAGAGCGGCCGGCGCCGCATGAACGGCCCCCTCGACGGCATCAAGGTGCTCGACCTCTCCCAGGGGGCGGCGGGCCCCACCTGCGCAATGCATCTCGGAGACCTGGGAGCCGAGGTGATCAAGGTGGAGCCTCCGGGAGGCGACTGGGCCCGCGACCTGGGGCCTCCGTTCGTCGCCGGAGTGGCCGCATCGTTCCTGGGCATGAACCGCAACAAACGCGGGATCGTGGTCGATCTCAAGCATCCCGGCGGCGCCGAAGTGGTGCTGCGGCTGGCGGAGCAGTGCGACGTCGCGCTGGAGAGCTTCCGACCCGGTGTGGCGGATCGGCTCGGCACCGGCTACGAGGCGATGGCGGCCCGCAACCCCCGCCTGGTGTATGCCGCCATCTCGGCCTTCGGCCAGGAGGGCCCCTGGCGGGACCGACCGGGTGTCGATGGGGTGGCGCAGGCGATGAGCGGGATCATGAGCGTCACCGGCGCCGCCGGCGGCCCCCCGGTGAAGGTCGGAGTCCCCGCCGCCGACATGGCCGGAGGCGCCTTCACCTCCCAGGCGGTGCTGGCGGCGCTCCTGGCACGCGAGCGCACCGGGCGAGGCCAGAGGGTGGACGTGTCCCTGCTCGATGCTCTGCTGGCCTTCCAGGTGGTTCCGCTCTCGATGTACCTCGCCGACGGCCGGCCGCCGCCGCGGCTGGGCAGCGCCGCACCGTATGCGGCGCCCAACGAGGCCTACCCCACCCGCGACGGATACGTGATGGTGGCGGCCTACACCCCCACCCGCTGGGCGGCGCTCTGCCGGGCGATGGGAATGCCCGAACTTGCCACCGATCCCCGCTTTGAGACGAACGAGAAGCGGGTGGTGGGGAGGCGCGACCTCGCCGCGGTGCTCGAGCCGGTGTTCCGCACCCGCACCACCGCGGAGTGGATCGGGATCCTCGACGGCGCCGACGTCCTCTGCGGCCCGCTGCTCGGCTACCCCGAACTGATGGCCGAGGAGCACGTGGCCACCAGCGCCGCCGTGGTGACGGTCGAGCACCCGGCCGTCGGAACGATCCGCGGCACCGCCGCGCCGGGCCGGTTTTCCGACACCCGGGCCGGGCCGGGTCGACCGGGCCCCGTCTTTGCCGGTGAGGACACGACGGCGGTCCTGGAGGAACACGGCTTCACCGCAGACGAGATCGCGGGGTTACTTCAAAGCGGGGTCGTTTCCGACCCGGGACGAGAGAGGAGCGGAAATGGCGGATGACACCGCGGGAGAGGAACTGGTCCGGTTCGAGATCGAGGCGGGCGGTATCGGCGTCATGACGCTGAACCGCCCCGAGGCGCTCAACGCCCTCACCGTCGCCATGCTGCAGCGAATACGCGATCTGCTCGACCAGATCGCATCGAACCCTGAAGTCCGGGTGCTGATCCTGGCCGCCGCCGGGGAGAAGGCCTTCTGCGTGGGGGCCGATCTCAAGAGCCGCGCCGCCGAGTACGAGGCCGGAACCGTGCACGATCCCCTGGGCCTGTTGATCCGTGACGTCTTCGGCAGGATGGAGGGGCTCAACGTTCCCGTGATCGCCGCCATCCAGGGATACGCCCTGGGAGGCGGGATGGAGATGGCCCTCGCCTGCGATCTGCGAGTGGCCGCCGACACCGCCAAGGTGGGATTCCCCGAGGCCAAGGTCGGTAGCCTGCCCGGGGCGGGAGGAACCCAGCGGCTGACCCGGCTGGCGGGCCCGGGGTACGCCAAGGAGATGATGTTCACCGGCGAGCAGTTCGATGCCGCCGAGGCATGGCGCATGGGAGTGGTCAATCGCGTCGTGCCGGCCGCAGCCCTCCCCC
>Ga0209751_10006317_pt1 | contig 10993 bp, 9 predicted proteins | sample RifCSP13_1_FD_184019 | JGI IMG/M metagenome (GOLD analysis project Ga0209751, IMG submission 184019) | Soil microbial communities from Rifle, Colorado - Rifle CSP2_sed 13_1 (SPAdes) (version 2) | ecosystem: Environmental > Terrestrial > Deep subsurface > Rock core/Sediment | place: Rifle...
CACCTGAGCAAGTTCCGATTGAACCAATCTGGTTCCGGCGCCAAGGTCGCCGTTCAGAATCGCAATCCGAAGCCGCTGCAGAACTCTCTTCTGAACCGTCTGGCGGGTACCGGCGTCTGCGCCCTCAAGGGCTGCACCCACGAACTCGACACGAGATAGCGACTGGTCTTCGTCTCTAGAAATCAAGTTGACCGCTTTCGACGGAATCGGCAGACGCTGCTGAATACTCGCCGTATTGAGGCCTGGCCTTGCCTGCGGTCTCCAGTGTACAGAATTGAGCGCCCAGCCATCTTTGAGGCGTTTCTCCCACCGCTGAGGGACGCTCAGCGGTCGCCATGCGTCGCGATTCCTGGCCCTCACTCGACTCGGTCGACCGCCATCTTGACCCTATGCGGGTGCCACCGCTCCGACCGCTTCGATCGCAACCCCTTGGTTATCGCTGTCATCGACCTGCTGACTACCCACCGTGTCCAGATGGTCGGGGTCGAGGAATCAGCCAGCTGGGGTGCTCATGTCGCCATTGCGGTGTTGCTGCCGGGTTCGACGCCCGTGAGGTCCCCGCCCAGAGGGTCGGCGGCCCAACGGCGCTCCCGCTTAAACAAGACCGACGTCGTCGACTCTATTTCCGTTGCGAGAGCGTTGCTGGCCAAACCTTCCCTCGGTTCGGTCCAGACCCTGGAGGTCTACGACTCGCATCGTAGCGGTGCTCGAACACCGCAGGGCCCTGGTCACAACCCGAACCCTGCTGCTGCACCACGTCGCCGATTCAGACCGCCGAACTCCCCACCGAGATCCGCCATCAGCTCGACGCCAAAGACAAGATCGAATCGAGACTCCGTTGCCTCGAGACCATCCACCCCACTTGTGTGTCGACGATGGCAGGCGAATATCGGCTGTCATGGCTGCTGCCCCTCATCGACCAAGACCGCCAAGCCCGCCGTGAGATCCGTCGCCTGGAGCGGCTCATCGGCGAGTTCCTCGACCAGCACTCGGCTGTGGAGAGCTCGAGGCCGAGGATCTCTCGATGACCGTCGCCGTTCACCCCAACCGCACTCAGTCTGGACTCGGCTCCTTGCGTCCTACCTCTTCGGCTTCACTCGTTTGACCCAAGTGCGTCAAGTGGGCGGGGGCCAACGTTGCCAGGGGTAGACGCCCCCTTCCGGTTCGAGGTGGAAACCTCACCGACCCGCAACGTCGCCTCCTGGCAGCCCTGAGCGCCGGTCCCCGACGTGTGGGCGATCTTCATGCGGGAGATGCTCACCAAACCCCTCGCCGAGCTACGCGTGATCGTCGCCGGTCGAAGAACGATTAGAAGGGTGTTGGCGTCAGAGAGGTTATTGCCGTCATATGTTGGGGATCTCCCACTCGTACGAGAACTTCGCCACCTTGAGGATCACCGACGTTTCTGCGTTGGTCACGCCACCAAGCTGACCGAGCTTCTCCGCGACGAACTCGTACAGATGCTGCTGATCCGTGAAGAAGGCCTCGATCATGATGTCGTACCGTCCGGTGGCGACGCCCACGTAGCGGGTTTCGGGGAACAGGGCGATTTGCTCGACGAGGTCCGTCAGCTGCCTGAGGTCGATCGAGATGCCGATGATGGCCGACATCGTCAGCCCGACGGCCCGGGGGGTCGGGACCGCCACGATGTTGATCAGGCCCTCGCCGGTGAGTCGCGTGATGCGGTTGCGGATCGTCGCCTCGCTCACATCCAGGGAGCGTGCGATCTCGCTGTTGGGGGTGCGGCCGGCCCGCTGCAGGATGCGGATGATGCCGCGATCGAGGTCGTCGAGCAAGGCATCGCGTTGACCCGTCACCAGCACCTCCCGGACGTCCGATTGCCCCCGAGCTCGCCAGAACTCATCCATTTCCTGCGAATCTCGAGTAGGTAACCAGATTCTAGTTGCGAACTCGTATTTTGGATGGCTAACTTCTGCGACAATCGATGGGAGGAAGCGTATGGCGAATGCCCCGAGTTCGGCGTCACCGGGAGTCTTCTCGCGTCCGGCGTCCGGCCTGATCCGCGTCGCTGGTGCGAGCGACGTCTTCATCTTCAACGTTGGGCTGGTGTCGATCGGCATCGCGATCGCGTTCAACCAGTTCTTCGGGCCAAGTCTCTATCCGGGGGTGGCCGTCTGGCTGTCCACCCTGCTCGCGATGCTCGGCATGCTGTTTGTCGCCGCCACGTTCTACGCGTGGTCCGTGACGTTCCCTCGTTCGGGCGGCGTCTATGTGTCGTTGTCGAGGACCACTAACCCCGGTCTCGGGTTCGTCTTCTCGCTGATCGAGACGATCATCCTGATGTACTACGCGGCGCTGGCCGCATCCCTGATCGTCACGGTGGGCCTGTCGTCGTTCTTCGCCACGATCGGCATCATCGCCGACAACTCTACGCTTGCATCGTGGGCGGAGACCACGGCGGCAGAGAGCGGGATCTTCTGGATCGGCTCAGTGATCCTGATCCTCGCAGGGGTCCTGTTGACCACAGGCACCCGCCGCTACTTCACGGTGCAGAAAGTGCTGTTCGGCGTTGCCGTCGCAGGCACACTCGTGCTGGCGCTCGTGATGCTGTTCGGCAGCCGCGCCGCGTTCGAGGCCAACCTCGCCCGATTGACCGGGCTCGACTACGGCCAGGTCATCGCCGATGCCGTCGCCAACGGGTGGGAGACCGCAAGGTTCTCCTTCTCACAATCGTGGGCCTTCCTCGTGTGGCCGCTCCTCCCGCTGCTCGGTGCGATTCAGTCGGTCGCAATCGGCGGTGAGATCAAGGGCGTCCGCCGCAGCCAGGCCGTCGGCATGCTCGGGGCGGTGGCCGGAACGGCCGTGGTGATTGCGCTCTTCGACGTCCTCGCCAACAAGACATTTGGATTCGACTTCCAGGGGGCGGTCGCCTTCAACTCGCTGTCCGGGCTCTTCGAATCCTCGACCGAGGCTGCTACGGGTGCGGCCCCGTGGTTCACGGTCCTCGCCGGGATCCTCACCAACAACATCCTGCTGGCGGGCATCATCATGGCGACCTTTGTGGCATGGATCTGGTTCTGGATCCCTGCCGAGATTGCGTACACCACCCGGACGATGATCGCCTGGTCCTTCGACCGGGTCGCCCCCGACCGTCTCGGTTACGTGAGCGAGCGGTTCCACACGCCCGTCGTGGCCATCTGGCTCTCGACTGCGGTGGCAATCGTGTTCATGTGGTTCATCGCGTTCCAGGCGATCGCCCTCCTCACCCTGATCCAGGTGCTGCTCGTCATCTGGGGTGCAGCGATGCTCTCAGCGGTGGTGTTCCCCCGGACTCGCAAGTCGTTCTACGACATGTCACCGGCATCCGAATGGAAGATCGGCGGCATCCCGGTGATGTCGATCACCGGCGCCGTCGCCGCGGTGTTCTTCCTCATCACGATCTTCATGTTGTGGAACGACGATATCGCCGCCGGTCCGCTCATCACCGGTGACCACATCCGCGGCGAGTTCTGGCTTGTCGTCGTGGCGCTTGTGACGGGCACCGCGTGGTACCTTGGTACTAAGGCGTACCGGCGCAACCAGGGCATCGACATCGATCTCGCCTTCAAGCAGATCCCGATCGAGTGACGAACGTGCCGCCGGAGCCCGATACGCAGCGCGCCGGATGGCCAGGCCTGGTCGACGAGGCCAAGCGGCTGGTAGACCGGGCCCGCCCTGTCGGCGTCGAGATGCGCCTGCTCGGCTCGATCGGCATTCGCCTCCACTGCCAGGATGCGGCCGATGAGCTCGACGCCCGAAGTCGCGCCCCCAAAGACATCGACTTCGTCGTCGGGAAGCTCCATCGCCGGGACCTACGGCACCTGTTCGAGGCCGAGGGATACGAGGTCGACCGTGGCGTCCTGGTGACGATGGAAGGCCGGCGCTACATCTTCCGAGACGTCGAACGCGACATCGAGATCGACGTGTTCGTCGAGGAGCTCGACTTCAACCACACGATCGACGTCTCGAAGCGGCTCGACATCCATCGGTACGTGCTCTCCGTCGAGGACTTGGTGCTCTCCAAGCTGCAGATCGTCGAGCTCACCGACAACGATGTCTGTGACTTGCAGGCGATTCTGGCGACCCACGTCGTGGGGGAGGGCCCGACCGATCCCGAGGTGGTCGACCTCGACTACGTCACAGGACTGCTGGCCGACGACTGGGGGTTCTGGCGAACCGCCACCGCGAACCTCGAAACGGTTCGCGACCGGGCTCGACTCAATCATGTAGCCGAGCGAGCCGGTGTGCTCCTCGCCGCGGTTCGGTCTCGGCCGAAGACCCTCAAGTGGAGACTGCGGTCGCGCGTCGGGGAGCGCCGCCAATGGTGGCAGGACGTCGATTTACCGCGGAGTGCCTACTGATGGCCCTCTTCACTCGACGCCGTGCTCGTGAGGAGAGCCTGGCCTTCTTCTTCGCCTCGGACATCCACGGATCGGAGCTGTGCTGGCGGAAATTCGTCAAAGCCACCGAGTTCTACCGTGCTGACCTGTTGATTCTCGGTGGGGATTTCACGGGCAAGCTCGTCATCCCGATCGTCGATGATGGCTCCGGGACCTACCGTGCTCGATACCTGGAGAAGGATCACGAGCTCACCGCGGCTAACGTGCGCGAATTCGAGCAGCGAGTCGCCAACCAGGGGTTCTACCCGACCCGCGTCGACCCCGACCGGTACACGGCGCTCGAGGCCGACCGCGGCGAGGTCGACCGGCTCTTCGAGGAACTCATCAAGGAACGACTCATCGACTGGATCGCGTACGCCAAGGATCAGCTTGCCGGCAGCGGGGTCCGGATCCTGACCGCTCCGGCAAACGACGATCCGTTCAGCATCGATCCCCTCATCGAAGAGCGCGGAGGCGGCGTCTTTGTCAACGTCGAAGACGAGATCATCGAGATCGCTCACGGACACGAGATGATATCGACCGGGTGGACCAACCCGACCCCGTGGAATACGCCGCGTGAGTTCCCCGAGGACGCGATCTACGCCCACGTGGCCGCGATGGCTGATCGCATCGAGAACGTCGATACCGCAATCTTCAACTTACATCCGCCGCCGTTCGACTCCTCGATCGACAGTGCTCCGCTCCTCAGTGCCGATCTCGAGGTCCAAACCGCTGCAGGCGCGCCCGTGATGATGCCGGTCGGCTCGACGGCGGTTCGGCGGATCATCGACGAGTACCAGCCGTTACTCAGCTTGCACGGCCACATCCACGAGTCCGGCGGCGCCGTGAAATTGGGACGCACCCTCGCCATCAATCCCGGGTCCGAGTACGGCGAAGGAGTCCTGCGAGGGGCCCTCGTGCGAATCGGCGGAGGTCGTATCCACACCCATCAGGCCACGTCGGGTTGACCGCCGGCCAGCATTCGAAACGCAGGGAGATACACACATGACACAACGCACCGGCACCGAACTCGCAGCGCTGCGCGAGGACCTGCGCGAACGGGGCGTGCGCTACCTGTTCGGGGCCTACGTCGACATCTACGGCGTGCCCAAAGCCAAGGCCGTGCCGATCGACCACCTCGAGCAATGGGCTGCCGGATCCGAGCTCTACACGGTCGGTGCGCTCGAAGGGATGGGCGAGCTCGGCCCCAACGAGGATGAGTGCGCCGGGGTCCCAGACCTCAGCACCCTCGTGCAGTTGCCGTGGAAGCCCGAGTACGCGCTCGCGGCAGCCGATCTCGAGTTCCACGGCGAGCCTTATGGTTACGACTCACGGCGCGTCTTGCGCGACCAGGTCGCAGCTGCCGCTGCCGCCGGGTACACCGTGAATGTCGGGATCGAGACCGAGGTGTATGTGCTGCGCGAGACCGACGACGGCTGGCGGCCATGGATCGAAGCCGATACCTGGAATGCGCCGACGCGGGGGTACGACGTCGAGACGACGATTCTCGCCGAAGGGTTCCTGGACACGATGGTGCGCTACATGAACGAGCTCGGCTGGGGGGTCTACTCGTTCGACCACGAAGGCGGGGACGGGCAATACGAGTTCGACTTTCGCTACGCGGACGCGTTGGCCATGGCCGATCAGATGATGGTCTTCCGATTGCTCGCCAAACACGTCGCACGCGAGCTCGGATGCATCGTCACATTCATGCCGAAGCCGTGGTCCTCGGCGTTCGGCTCGGGCGCCCACTTCAACGTGAACCTTGCGGACATCGAGACGGGCGAGAACCGCTTCGAGATCGGGGCCGGCGAAGACCCCTCGCACGTTCCCGGCTACAGCGAAGTCGCTCACCAGTTCACGGCCGGCATGCTTAATCACGCCGAGGCGATGACCGCCGTGCTCTGTCCGACGGTCAACTCGTACAAGCGACTCCTGCCGCGAGGCCTGATGAACGAGATCTCGTGGGCTCCGGTATTCCGCGCCTACGGACAGAACAACCGCACGTTGATGTGCAGGCTCCCGGCAAACCGCCGTTGCCTCGAGATCCGGACGGCCGACAGTGCCGCCAACGTCTACCTCGGGCTTGCCGCGGTGATCGCCGCCGGCCTCGCCGGAATCGACGATCGGCTCGATCCGGGTCCCCCGGTGAACTTCGACACCTACAAGGCTACACCGGAGCAGCTCGCTGCAGCCGGGGCGGTCCGGTTGCCGCAGACCCTGCACGAGGCGCTGGTCGCGTTCCAGGACGACTCTTTCATCGCCTCGGTGATGGGCAAGGAGTACCGCGCCGAGTACGCCAGAGCGAAGCGGGCCGAATGGGATGAATACAGCACCGTCGTCGGCCAATGGGAGGTCGACAAGTACCTCCGCCTTATCTGAATCGGGGAGCACCAGCATGGCCGAGTACACGGCACGCGAAGCGGCCAACCAGGAAGCCTTTCGTCGCTTGACGAGCTGTGAGCCGGTGCTCGTCGACGTCCAGCGCGCTATCGACGTCATCCCGGGCATGACGAAGACCACCGTGCTGACATCGGGTTCGCCGCTGCCGTGGGAGGCCTATGTCGGGCCGCAGCGAAGTGCCTTGATCTACGGAGCGATGTACGAAGGACTTGCAGGCTCGGAAGAGGAGTCCGTCGAGGGTTACGCGTCAGGGGCGTTCCAGATCGAGCCGTGTCATCACCACGCTGCCGTCGGATCCGTTGCCGGGATCTACACGGCGTCGATGCCGGTGTTCGTGGTCGAGAACCGCAATGGCGGCAACTTCGGCTTCTGCAACTTTTATGAGGGGGAGTCAACTCGGAGGCTGAACTATGGCACGTACGGAGAGGACGTCAAAGCACGGCTCGACTTCATCGACGCGATCCTCGCCCCGACGATCGGTGAGGCAGTGCGTTCGCTCGGAGGTATCCCATTGAAGCCAATCATGTCCCGGGCGTTGCGCCTTGGAGACGAACTCCACAGCCGCAACACGGCGGCCACGGTGCTCTTCACTCGGGAGCTGTTCCCCGCGCTGCTCGACCAGGCCGAGTCCAATCGCAACGGAGTGGACAAGACGCTGCGATTCCTCGCTGAGAGTGACTACTCCTTCCTCCGGCTCTCGATGGCCGCGAGCAAGGCTGCCGTCGATGCCGGCCTCTACGTGGATCGGTCGAGCATGGTCGTGACCATGTCGATCTCATGTCTCGGGTTCGGGATCCGGGTGAGCGGCACCGGCGACGACTGGTTCGTCGGCCCGGACGCAGTCGTCGAGGGCCATTTCTTCGACGGGTTCGGCCCGGACGATCTGGTGTGGATGGGCGGCGAGAGCCAGGTTACCGAAACGGCCGGGCTTGGTGGGTTCGCCCAGGCATGTGCCTTCCCGCTCCAGCGGTACCAGGGCGGTACCCCGCAGGCAATGATCGACGCCAACCTCGCGATGTATGAAATCACCGTGGGTGAGCACCCGGACTACTTCATCCCCTTCTTCCAGTACCGCGGCACACCAACGGGTATCGATATCTTCAAGGTCGTAGACACTGGTATCACCCCCGTGATCGACGGTGGGCTTGGAGGTCGGGACGGTGGGCAGATCGGTGCCGGCGTGCTGAGAGCGCCGATCGAGTGCTTCGAGCAGGCCGCTGCGGCGTACGAAGCGAAGTACGGGACCTGAGCCCGTGCGGGAGTTCGACCGCGACCGGACCACGATGTTCTTCGACCCGCTCGGCGAACCAATCGCGGAGGTCGATCCCGGCGAGCGCATCCTGGTTCGGACGGCTGACTCTCTCTGTGGCCTCGCCAAACGAACGGCACCCCGGGGCTACCACATCGATGACGTCCTCGACGAGCTCGGCGGTGCCTGCCCGCTCACTGGCCCGTTCTACGTGACGGGTGCGCAGCCCGGCGACCTGCTAGTGCTCGAGCTGCATCAGGTGGCACCGGATCCGTCTGCCGGAGAGGCATGGACCGGGGTGTTCGACGGGTTCGGCGCACTCACGTCGGAGGTGTACTCCCTACAACCATCGATTGGTCGCGAGACCAGGGTCGTCCCGTACCGCGATGGTGTGGCGCAGTTCCCGGCGAAGGGCGGTTCGATCCCGATACCGATGAAACCCTTTCTCGGGACCGTCGGAGTCGCACCGAAACGGGAGCGGCGCATGACTTTTTCGCAGGCGGCCGAGTACCTGGGTGACGTCGATCTGCCTCAGCTCAGAGCCGGAGCTTCGGTGGTGCTGCCCGTGAACGTGCCGGGTGCCTTGTTCTCCCTGGGTGATGCTCATGCCGCCCAGGGGGACGGCGAGATCACCGGAACAGCCCTCGAGATCGAAGCCGAGGTCCAACTCACCGTGCGCGTCGTTCCCGGTGATGGTGCCGACTTCGCCGGGTTGCCGCAGCTCAACACGGAGAAGTCGATCGGGTCGATCGCCAGCCTGTACGGAGTCCACCTCGGTGACTGTGCCCGTGCCGCCTACGTGGATCTAGTGCGGCGCCTGGTGAAGTCACATGGGTTTTCACAGCTCGAGGCTTACGAGCTGGTCGGCCAGGTTGGGCGCTTGCGGATCGGAAACATGATCGACCCCTTCTACTCGGCTCTAGCCACGATCGATCGCCGATATCTGTAGCCACGTCGCCTGCCAACTCCCTCGCACCGTTCGGCAAGCAGATCATCACCCTGAAGGAAGCGTGGAATCTCGGCGCACCCGTCGTCACCGAAATTCGGGATCTCGAAGCCCGGTAGGTGGGGCCGCCGGCCATCGAGGCCTCCCGTATTGCGGGTCCCCGACATGAATCCAGAAATACGGCAGCCGTTGCCGGACCGCCTCCACGGCTTGGAACACCCGCCGGCAGTTTGAACACAAGGACCGGAACCCTGGGCGGGGCCAACCTTGCCGGGGGTAGACGCCCCGTTCCGGTTCGAGGTGCAAATCCGGGCGACGTGACCCGAAGCAAACAGAAACACCGAAGAACATTGGGGCCCAGAATGCGTGGCGCCGGGTTCGCGGACCCCAGAAGACATTCCAGCGCATAGAACGTCGACCCAGGCGTTTCTCTCAGACCCCCTCCCCCGTGAAGCAACGCCTTACCACTACGCCCGCTAATCGAGACGCCGTCCATGGACCACCGGCGAGCGCCTTTGGAAGGCGTTGAGTCGTCTCCCGCGGTTCGGCGAGGGGCGTGGCGGACAAGTCGAGAGCAGAAATCGCCACAGGGAATCCCGAGGCCGGGCGGCCTGCCCGTCGGCGACCTGACAATCCCGGCAGGATGTCACTCAGGAGATTAAGGTCGATGTGGTCGAAGAACTCCGGCGACGTGTCGTAGAATGACTTCAGATCCTCGATGATTCGGGCCTCCCCTTTGTTGAGTGGATCGGAGTGACATCAACGACTGTCTCATCTAGATGGATGAGCAGTTGATACAGGTGGCGATCGAACCAGATGGTATTGATGCCGCGGAACTTGAGCGGGAGCATCTTCCCTGAGAGGATCGCGTCTCGGAGATCATGGAGCCTGGCTGCGATCTCGGCTTCGGAGTCGTCGATCAGAATCCGGTAATAGTCGTCGTTCGATCCGTCGCCAACACCGAGGGGGTTCGGGTCATTCTGGGCGAGGGCCTGGTGTTTGAGGTGTGGGAGCTGCCACCCCTTCTTTCGGAATGTGAGTACCGCTCGGTGTACTTCTTGAGCAGGGCGAGGGCGATCTCCTCCCAGAGGAGCACCCTCTCGAACGAGTCGAACGCCAACGTCGAGACGCCCGACGCGCCCACAAACGTCAACTCGCCAACCGTCTCATCTGGCGAATGTGGCGAGACTAACAAGCCCGACAGGTAACACTTTCAGCCGTAGCTTGACAAGGGAGCGTTCAACACCCCCATGCATACTGCGACAATGCCGGTAGGACATCGTCGGGAATGGAAACAATCCAATACTGCCGAATAGTCAGTCTGGTGGAACACTGTGACACCAGTCCCCTTACGGGGTGAGTACCGTTCTCCCCATCGCTTCGCCGGTTGCCAACTCCTCGAGTGCGCGGGCTGCTTCCTCCAGAGGGTAAGAACGCATCACGAGGGGATTCAACAGGCCTTCATCGATCATCGCGAGCACCTCTCGCATGTCTGTGAGCGACGCCCAATGCGAGCCGTACACCTCGATCTCGCGGAAGACCACGTCGGGTACCACAGCCGTGAACGGCACATCCGGCCGATACCCAACTAAAACCAGCCGCCCTCCCGACTCGAGCGCGGCAAGGCTGGCCGCCATGGTCGAGGCAGTCGCCACCAGGTCGACAACTACCGCAGCTCCTTGCCCTTGGGTTAGATCGAGGACACCCTCGGCGAAACCGTCTTCACTTGACAGCACCGTTTCGTGCGCACCTTGTTCAGTCGCAAGGGGGAACCTGCGCTTGTCGGTATCTACCGCAATGACCCTCGCTCCAGCATGTGCCGCTATCTGAACTGCTTGAAGGCCGACACCTCCTCCCGCTCCCACGACGACCACTACCTCGCCCTGCCTCACCTTTGCTCTCTTGACGAGGGCCCGGTAGGAAGTCACGACAGAGCATGAGGCGACCGCTGCCTTGTCAGCGGGGGTGGATGCGCCGACCGGCATGAAGAACTGTTCGGGAACGGTAAGGAACTGG
>Ga0209751_10006319_pt1 | contig 10991 bp, 10 predicted proteins | sample RifCSP13_1_FD_184019 | JGI IMG/M metagenome (GOLD analysis project Ga0209751, IMG submission 184019) | Soil microbial communities from Rifle, Colorado - Rifle CSP2_sed 13_1 (SPAdes) (version 2) | ecosystem: Environmental > Terrestrial > Deep subsurface > Rock core/Sediment | place: Rifle...
CCTCGATCTCTTCCACGAGCTCGTCGAGCTGCTTCCGGACGAGGGCCAATACCTTGCGGCCGACAGCGGTCAGGTGGTAGTCCCTGCGCCCCTTCGGTCCGTTGCCAGTCAGCTCGCTCCTGAGCCAGCCCAGCCGCTCCATGCGGCTCAGCAGGGGATACAGCGTGCCGGGGCTGATGTCGTAGCCGTGCCGGCGCAGCTCGTCGAGGGCCCACTGCCCGTGGACCGGCCCCTGGCCGGCATGGTGCAGGATGTGGGCCTTCCAGAAGCTCAGCAGGATCTCGCGGTTGGCTTCCTTCATGGAGTAATATCGATTACCGATATCGGTAATCGATATAATACCATCATACTCCGCCGAGGCGGTTGGCCGCAACCCAGAATGAAGGTCGGCTCGGTGCTCTTCGGCAGCGGCTACGTTCTCCTCGCCTTCCTGCGCGCCGACCTCGTGGACCGCTGGGGATGGCTCACCCAAGGCCAGCTCCTGGACGCAGTCGCGGTCGGACAGGTGACCCCGGGGCCGGTGTTCACCACGGCTACCTTCATCGGCTACCTTCTCGGCGGCCTACCGGGTGCGATCGTGGCGACGGTCGGTATCTTCCTCCCGGCGTTCTTCTTTGTCGCCGTCAGCGGCCCGCTCGTGCCTCGGCTCCGTCGCTCGCCCGTGGCGGGCGCCTTTCTGGACGGGGTGAACGTGGCCTCGGTCGCCCTCATGGCTCTGGTGACGGTCCACTTGGCGCGCGCGGCCGTCGTCGATGTTGCGACGGCGCTCTTGGCCATCGTCAGCGCGACCCTCCTGATCCGGTTCCGGGCGAGCTCCGCCTGGCTCGTCCTGGCGGGAGGGCTCCTCGGTGCTGCTCTTCACCGATAGCTTGGGCATCGAGCGCGCGGCGCCAGCGGATCATCATGTGCAGGCGCAGCTTCAGCTTCCGCTGCCAGCTCCAGCGCGCGGCGCGCCTGCTCGGGGGACGCGGCCTACTTGGCGGTGGAGTACTCTCCGGAGCACTCGAACGTGGTGGTTCCGTCAGGCTTGGCGACACCCTTGCACGTGCCGACCGCCTTGATGCCCTTGAAGGTCCCGGTCCCGCTCTTGGCCGACCACTTGTTGTCCGCCGCCTGCAGCTTCCCGTCCTTGATCGTCGCGGTGCCTTCGTAGCTGTAGGTGATCTTCTCCCCATTGGCCAGGGTCTCGACGAAGACGCCGTGGAAGCGGTCCGAGGCGCCGGTGAGTTCGTGAAACTCCGTGCCCACGCCCTCCATCGACTTCACTCCCGCGATCTCGCCCCGGGCAGCGGTGCACTTCACCTGGCTGATCGAGTAGGAGTGATTCGGCTCTCCCGTGTCCATGCTGTGTGAAGGAGCGGGCTGGGCGCAATTCCACTGCACGTCCACCTTGCCCTGCGCCATGGCCATGGAGGCCGAGAGGAACAGGAAACAGCACACCAGCATCACCTTGTGCATCTTCATTATTCTTTCCTCCGTTTTGTTGAATCCGAAGGACAGCACTATACATCCTATCTGGGCCGAGGCCGCGCCGTGGGGTTGACTTCACATTCAATTGAGTGATTGAATATCCCTCGTGGAGGAGGGGCGCCTCAAGGGCGACGTCTACGCCCACGTTGCCCGCATCGCGAAGGCGGCCAGCAGCCCCCGGCGGCTGGAGATCCTGGAGGTGCTCGCGCAGGCTCCACGCACGGTCGAGACCCTGGCCAGGCAGGCGTCCCTATCCGTGGCGAACACCTCGCGGCACCTCCAGGTGCTGCGCGAGGCCGGGCTCGTCGAGGGACGCCGGCAGGGCCTGTTCGTCGAGTACCGCCTGTCGGAGCCAGAGGTCTTCGACCTCGTGCGGCTGCTCCGTGCGATCGCCGAGCGCCGGCTCGCGGACGTCGACCGGCTCGTGCGGAGCTACCTGGGCACCCGCGACGAGATGGAGGCGCTCAGCCGTGAGGAGCTGCGGCGGCGGGTGCGCTCGGGATCGGTCGTGGTGGTGGACGTCCGGCCGTCCGAGGAGTATCGGGCGGGGCACATCCCGGGCGCGATTTCGGTCCCGCTGAAGGACCTGCCGCGTCGCCTGCGGGAGCTGCCGGCCCGGAAAGAGGTCGTTGCGTACTGCCGGGGCCCGTATTGCCTGATGGCCTTCGAGGCGCTGCGGGTCCTCCGCGGGCGCGGGCGACGGGCTCGGCGGCTGGTGGAGGGGTTCCCCGAGTGGCGTGCCGCCGGCCTGCCGGTGGAGGCGGGGGAGCGGAGGCCGATCGCGGCCGGAGCCGGTGGCGGAGGCAAGCGGTGACCCCGCCGGTACGTCTCGGGCTTCGCGCCAACCTCGCGCAGTTCTCGCTGCTGGTGGTGGTGAACGCCTTCGTCGGCGCCATGGTTGGGCTCGAGCGGAGCATCTTGCCCGCGATGGCGGAGGAGGAGTTCCACCTCGCGGCGCGGGCCGCGATCCTGTCGTTCATCGTCGTCTTCGGCATCGTCAAGGCGCTCACCAACTACTTCGCGGGGCGGCTCTCCGACCGCTTCGGCCGCAAGCCCGTCCTCGTCGCCGGCTGGGTGGTGGCCGTCCCCGTGCCCTTCCTCCTAATGTGGGCGCCGTCCTGGGACTGGGTCCTCTTCGCCAACGTCCTTCTGGGCGCGAGCCAGGGTCTCACCTGGTCGACGACGGTCATCATGAAGATCGACCTGGCCGGCCCCGAGCGCCGTGGCCTCGCCATGGGCCTCAACGAGTTCGCAGGGTACCTCGCCGTGGCCATGGCCGCCCTAGCCACGGGGCTCGTGGCGGCCCGCTACGGGGTGCGGCCGGAGCCGTTCTACCTGGGCGTCGCCTTCGCTGCGGCGGGGTTGCTCCTCTCGGTCCTGCTGGTCCGTGAGAGCCACGGTCACGCGCGCCACGAGGCGCACGGCCGCGCCGGCGGCGGTGAGCTGTCGCAACGCGAGGTGTTCTGGCGCACGACGATCCACGACCCTGACTTGTCCGCCGTCAGTCAGGCCGGCCTCGTCAACAACCTCAACGACGGCATGGCCTGGGGCCTGTTCCCGCTTTTCTTCGCCGCCGCCGGGTTGGACCTGCGCCAGATCGGCTGGCTGGCGGCCATCTATCCGGCCGTCTGGGGAGTCGGACAGCTCTTCACGGGCGTGCTTTCCGATCGCCTCGGGCGGAAAGGGCTCATCGTTTCCGGCATGTGGGTGCAGGCGGTGGGTATCGGCTCCGTGGCGGTGTCGTCGGGGTTCGCCGGGTTCGCGATCGGTGGAGTGCTCCTGGGGATCGGGACGGCCATGGTCTATCCGACCCTGCTCGCAGCGATCGGCGACGTCGCCCACCCTTCGTGGCGGGCCTCCGCCGTCGGGGTGTACCGCCTGTGGCGGGACTCGGGATATGCGGCCGGAGCGCTCCTGGCGGGGCTAACCGCGGACTGGCTGGGCGTGCGCACGGCGATCTGGTCGGTCGCCGTCCTCACCTTCCTGTCCGGAGTCGTGGTGGCGGCGCGAATGCGCGAGACGCGGCGGCGGTCAGACCCGCAGGCGGCGGCGCGGCGCGAAGGCCTCGCGTGCCTGCCCCCGGCGGAGCTGCGAGGCCGGCTGAGCCAGGGCGAGCGGATCCTGGTCCTCGACGTCCGCTCCCCTGAGGAGTTCGAGTTGGATCACGTCGAAGGCGCGGTCAACATCCCGGTCGATCTCCTGAGCGAGAGCCTGGAGCGCATCGAGCGCGGCGTTGCGGTCGTGACCGTGTGCGGCAAGGGCGGGGGCCGCTCCGAGCGTGCCGCGCGCCTACTCCGGGATCGGGGCTGGACCGAGGCTCGCCCGTTGTGCGGCGGCACGTGGGCCTGGCGACAGGCCTCGGGCGTCGGTGGGTAGGTGAACCGTGAAGATGCTCTTCCTGTTGAACGACGCGCCCTACGGAAGCGAGCGGACGTACAACGCCCTGCGTCTCGCAGGCTGTTCCTCGCGTCAGGCCGGCGTGGACATCAAGTTGTTCCTGATGGGCGACGCCGTCGCCTCCGCCAAGAGCGGCCAGAAGGTCCCGTCCGGCTATTACAACGCCGCCACCATGCTCGGCGCCGTGGTCAGGCACGGGGGGGCAGTCGGTGTGTGCGGCTCATGCCTCGACGCACGCGGGATCGGGGAGGCGGAGCTTCTCGAGGGGGCACACAGAAGCTCCATGGACGAGCTGACGACCTGGACGCTCGAGTCGGACAAGGTGCTGGTCTTCTGAAGGCGGCCATGGCCAAGACGGTCGTCATCCTGGGTGGGGGCATCGGCGGTCTGGTCACGGCGAACGAGGTGCGCCGCCGGCTGCCGAGGGAGCACCGTGTGGTGGTCGTGGAGCGTGAGGAGGCGTTCGTCTTCCCCGCGTCGCTCTTGTGGGTGCTCACGGGAGACCGTGAGCTCGCCGAGATCTCGCGACCGTTGGCCCGCCTGGCGAGGAAGGGGATCGAGGTCGTCCGCGGCGAAGTGGACGCGATCGACCCATCGCGCCGGGAGGTGTCCGTCGGCGGGCGGCGGCTCACCAGCGACTATCTGGTCATCGCGCTCGGCGCGGAGCCGGCGCCCGAACTGGTGCCCGGGCTCGCGGAGGCGGGACACAGCCTGTACACGCCGGCAGGAGTGATGGCCGCTCGCGCCGCCCTCCGGCGCTTCGAGGGCGGACGACTGGTCCTGCTGACCGCGGCCCCGGCCTATAAGTGCCCGGCGGCACCTTACGAGGCCGCCATGCTGGTTGAGTCCTACTGCCGGCGGAGGGCGATCCGGGATCGCACGGAGATCGATCTGTACGCCGCGGAAGCGGGCCCGATGGGGGTGGCAGGTCCGGAGGTGACGCGGGCGGTACGCGGGATGGTCGAGGCGAAGGGCATTGTCTACCATCCCGAGCACCAGCTGACGCGCGTGGACCCCTCCGCGCGGAGGCTCGTCTTCGCGAATGGAGCCGAGGCCTCGTACGACCTGCTGCTCTATGTCCCACCCCATCGGGCCCCCGCTCCGGTCCGGGACGCTGGCCTGACCGGGGAGAGCGGGTGGATCGGCGTGGACAGGGCCACGCTCGAGTCGAGCTACCCTCGCGTGTACGCGATCGGCGACGTGGTCTCGATCCCGCTGAAGCTCGGCAAGCCGCTCCCCAAGGCGGGCGTCTTCGCCCGAAACCAGGCCGCTGTCGTGGCCCGCAACATCGCCCGGTCGATCATGGGCCGGGGGAGGCCCGCCACCTTCGACGGCCACGGCGCGTGCTTCATCGAGATGGGCGACGGCAAGGCCGGCTTCGGCAGCGGCGACTTCTACGCCGAGCCCGTGCCACGGATGACGATGCGCAAGCCCGGACGCGTTTGGCATCTGGGGAAGGTGCTCTTCGAGAAGACCTGGCTGTGGCGGTGGCTCTGAGTGGGTCCGCTCAGGCCGCCGGACGCACCACCGTGCACACCGAGGCACAGATGGGACCGCCGATGTTGAACGTGGCGGCGAGGCGCGGCTGCTTCACCTGCAGCCCGGCCGGGGCCTTCCCGAGCAGCTGCCAGGCCGACCAGCCCACCATCGCGATCCCCGTCGCCCCGATCGGGTGGCCTTTGGCGATGAGGCCGCCGGAGCTGTTGATCGCGCACTCGCCGTCGACGGCCGCCTTGCCCTCCGCCCAGTAGCGCGCGCCCTTGCCGTACTCCGCCTTGCCCACCACCTCGGCGCCGATCGCCCCCATGACCGAGAAGCAGTCGTGGACCTCGGCCACGTTGACGTCGGCCGGCTTCGCCCCCGCGCGCTCGTAGGCCCTCTGCATCGCGCGGTAGGCCCCGGCGGGCCGCAGGACGTCGCGCCCCGCCTTCTTGAGAGGATCGGTCGCCTGGCCGAACCCGGCGAGCTCCACGCAGTCGGCCTTCTTCACGGAGAGCCGGGCGAGCCCCTCCTCGGTGGCGAGGATGAGCGCGGCGTAGCCGTCGCTGATCTGCGAGCAGTCGTAGGTCTTGAGGGGCAGGCCGTCCACGATGTAGCGGTTCGGGCCCTCGATCTTCAGCGCCTGCTCGAGGGTGACCGTCACCTTCTGCATCTGCGCCCAGGGGTTCTTGTTGGCGTTGGCGTACTCGATGACCGCGATCCGGGCGAGGTCCTCCTCCGAGACGCCGTGGGTGCGCAGGTAGCAGTCCATGACCTCGGCGAAGAGGTGCGGGAAGACGAAGAGCTTGCCCTCCCGCTCGTCGGGGTGGGAGAAGTAGCCGAGCACCTTGCCGATGAGCTTGCCGTCCATCTTGCCCTCGGCGTCCCGCATCTTCTCGTAGCCGAGGGCGAGGCCGACCTCCCCCTCCCCGAGGAGCAGCTTCTGGGCGACGGAGACGATGGCCTGCCCGCCGGAGGCGCACGCGTTCTCGACCGCCTCGATGGGCTTGCCCTCGAGCCCGGGGACGCTGGCCACGAGGCCGGCGAGCAGCCCCTGCTCGTTGAGCGAGAAGTTGCAGGTGGCCCCGATCGAGCCGACGTCGATCTGGGCCGGCGCCGCCGAGATCTCGCCGCATGCGCCCTCGACCGCGCCCTTGACGATCTCGGGCACGGTCATGCCCATGAGCTTGCCGAACTTGGACTGGTGGTAGGCGGCGATGTACAGGCGCTTCATGGTCGGCCTCCCTCACCACTCTACGTCCCGATCCCGGGCCGGGGCAAGCGGTCGCGCGGGATATACTTTTCCTCGACCACCGATGAGCGAGACCGCGCGGAGGGTCTACTCTCCCCAGCGCCTGAAGATCGTCGCCCTCCTGCTCAGCCTGATCTTCCTGCCGATCGTGGTCGGCACCTCCGCACTCATCTACAACTACCTGCGCTTCAGCGTGATGGTCGAGCGCCGCCTGCAGGGCGAGCGCTGGATGATCCCGTCCCGCGTCTACGGGCGTCCGTTGCGGCTCCGACCGGGCCTCGTCCTGGAGCCGCCGGGGCTGGTCAAGGTGCTGAACAGCCTGCGCTATACCCGCCACGAGGCCATGCCCGAGGGGACGGGGCAGTTCGCGGTCGAGGGTGCCCGGGTGACCTTCTTGCCCCGCCCGATCCCGGACGCGGCCTCGGAGCCGCTGGTCGTGACCTTCGACAAGGGCAAGGTGCAGGAGATCCGGGGACGGCAGACGAAGAGACGCTACCCGGAGCAGACGCTCGAACCCGAGCTCATCACCTACCTCTTCGATGAGAGCCGCGAGAAGAGGCGGCGCGTGCGCTACGAGGACCTGCCCGACCACCTGGTGAAGGCCGTGCTCGCGATCGAAGACCGGCGCTTCTTCAGCCACCCCGGGCTCGACCCCTTCCGCCTCGTCGGCGCCGCCCTCCGAAACTTGCGCACGGAGAGCGAGATCATGCACGGTGGCAGTACCATCACCCAGCAGCTCTGCAAGAACTTCTTCCTCACCCGCGAGAAGACGCTCCGCCGCAAGGCGCAGGAGGCGCTGCTCGCCTTCGTGCTCGAGCGCCGCGCCACCAAGCAGGAGATCCTCGAGCTCTACCTCAACGAGATCTACCTCGGCCAGTCCGGCTCCTTCAGCATCAACGGCGTTGGGGAGGCGGCCCGGATGTACTTCCGGAAGGACGTCGGGAACCTCACCCTGCCGGAGTCGGCGCTGATCGCGGGGATGATCCAGTCCCCCAACCCCTACAACCCTTACCGCCACCCCGAACGCGCCACGGAGCGAAGGAACGTCGTGATCCGGGCCATGCACGAGGCCGGCTTCGTCGACCAGGCCACGATGGAGGCCAGCCTCGCCGCCCCTCTGCACGTCGAGTCGGCGAGCATGGACGTGAGCGACGCCCCTTATTTCGTGGACCTCGTCCGCCAGCAGCTCGTCCAGCGCTACGACCCCCGCGACCTGACGACGCAGAACCTCTCCATCTACTCGACCCTCGACCCCCACCTGCAGGGCCTCGCGCAGGGTGCCCTCGAGCGCGGGCTCACCGAGGTGCAGAAGATGATCAAGGGCAAGGTCCCGGGACCGGTCCAGGGCTGCCTCATCGCCCTCGAGCCCGCGAGCGGCCGGGTGGTGGCGCTCGTCGGGGGGCGCTCGTACGGGACCAGCCAGTACAACCGCGTGATGCAGGCTCGCCGCCAGCCCGGCAGCACGTTCAAACCCTTCGTCTACCTCGCCGCCTTCGAGGCGACCTTCGACGACCCCAGCCTCCCGCCGATCACACCCGCGACCGTGGTCGACGACGCGCCGTCCGTCTTCTTCTTCGAGGACAAGGAGTACATCCCGGGAAACTACGAGGACGAGTACAACGGCCTGGTCACGCTTCGCCGCGCGCTCGCCAAGAGCCTGAACGTGGCCACGGTGAAGGTCGCGGAAATGGTGGGCTACGACCGCGTCGCCAGTCTCTGGTCGGAGAAGCTGGGGATCGGGGCGCCGATCAAGCCCTACCCCGCCGTCGCCCTCGGCGCCTTCGAGGCGACGCCGTTCGAGATGGCCGTCGCCTACAACGTCCTCGCCAACGCGGGCTTCAAGGTCGAGCCGGTGACGGTGCTGCGGGTGACGGACGAGAAGGGGCGGGTGCTCGAGCAGCACCACGCTCCGGTGCCCGAGCGCGTCGTGCACGAGGAGTCGGCCTTTCTCGTCACCAGCATGCTGCGCAACGTGCTCAACGAGGGGACGGCGGCCGGGGCCCGTGCGCTGGGATTCACCGCCGACGCCGCGGGAAAGACCGGGACCACCAACGACCTCCGCGACGCGTGGTTCGCCGGCTACACGCCGGACCTCCTCTGCGTGGTGTGGGTGGGCTTCGACGACAACACCCCCGTGGGGCTCTCCGGCACCCGCGCCGCGATGCCGATCTGGGCGGGCTTCATGACCGCCGCCCTCTCCGCCGTCAAGCCCACCCCTTTTGGGGCGCCGGCGGAGAACATCGTCTTCGCCGACATCGATAAGGACACGGGGCTGCTTGCGACGCCTTCGTGCCCGAAGGTGATCTCCGAGGCCTTCATCGTCGGCACCGAGCCCCGCGAGCGGTGCGCGGCACACGCGAACTGAGCCGTGCTTGACCGTGCTCGCCGACGCGTTCTATCCTTCCCGCGTCGAGGCGGGCGCTTAACTCAGCGGTAGAGTGCCACCTTCACACGGTGGAAGTCGTAGGTTCGAATCCTACAGCGCCCACCACCGCCACAGGCACCCTCGGGGTGACGTCCCGCCGCAGCTACCGCTACTACGACCTCGTCATGGCGGCCTTCGTCACCGTGCTCCTGTGCGCGAACGTCATCGGGGCGGCGAAGGTCGCCCAGATCGGAGGCTTCGCCTTCGGGGCCGGGGTGCTCTTCTTCCCCGTCAGCTACGTGTTCGGGGATATCCTGACCGAGGTCTACGGCTACGCGCGGGCGCGAAAGGTGGTCTGGGCGGGCTTCGCCGCCCTCGCCTTCGCCTCCTTCATGAGCTGGGCGATCCTCGCCTTCCCGCCCGCACCCGGCTGGCCGCACCAGGCCGCCTACGAGACCGTCTTCGGCTCCACCCCCCGCATCGTGCTCGCCTCGCTCGTCGCCTACTTCTGCGGCGAGTTCTGCAACTCCTACGTGCTCGCCAAGATGAAGCTCCTGACCGGGGGGCGGCAGCTCTGGAGCCGCACCATCGGCTCCACGATCGTGGGCGAGGCGGTCGACTCGCTCGTGTTCTACCCCGCCGCGTTCCTCGGGGTCTGGACGGGCGAGCTCGTCCTGCGCGTGATGGTGGCCAACTACCTGCTCAAGGTGGGCTGGGAGATCGTGATGACGCCCATGACCTACCGCGTCGTCAACTGGCTCAAGCGGGCGGAGAGCGAGGACTACTTCGACCGCCGCACGAACTTCACGCCCTTCTCGCTGCAGACCTGAGGAGCCTCAGTCGAAGTCGGTCCGCCGCTCGGGCTCCGCGAGATGGGAAAAGGCGAGGGCGAGCTGCCCGGGCGTCGTACGGTCGAGGTCGAGGTCGGGCAAGGCGTCGGGAGCGAAGAAGTCGGCCGCGTCCGTCTCGTGGCTCGGCCTGGCCTCCCCGCCCTCGAGCCGGCAGAGGATCAGCATCTTCCATGTGGAGTGGAGCGAGGGCGGGTGCTCGTGCCGGGCCTTGTCGAGGACGCCGAGGACCTTCTCCGCGCGCACTCGGTAGCCGCTCTCCTCGAAGGCCTCACGCTCGGCCACGCTCGACGGCCCCTCCCCGACATCCGCCCACCCGCCCGGCAGCGTCCATCGCCCGCTCGCCGCCTCCCGGACGAGGAGGACCCGACCCTCCCGGAACACGACCGCACGCACGTCCACCTTCGGCGTCGGGTACCCGACACCGGAGGCGAAGGCCACCCGCACCTCGGCCGGGGTCGCGCCGAGCTCGGCCGCCGCCATCTCCACCGCCAGCTCCCGCAGCTCCGCGTAGCGCTCCCGGTCGTAGGGATCTCGCGAATAGGCGAGCCCGGTCTGCGCGATGGCCTGGATGCGCTCCGCCCAGCGGAGCCAGCGCGGACTCTTCCCGATCACGGGCTCGGGGTGGAGGGGAGACGGCCGGCCAGACGCTCGAGCTCGTCGTCGATGACCACGGCGAATGCCTCGTAGGGCTGGGCCCCGATCACCGGCCGGCCGTTGACGAAGAACGCGGGGGTGCCGGTGACGCCGTACCGCGCCGCCTCCTCCGCGTCCTTCCTGACCCTCGCCGTCTCCCGCCCCGACTCGAGGCACTGAGCGAAGGCGGCGGCGTCCAGTCCCACTGCGACCGCATGTTCCTTGAGATCGGCCGGCCGCAGCTTCGCCTGGTTGGCGAAGAGCCGGTCGTGCATCTCCCAGAACTTCCCCTGCTCCCCCGCGCAAGCGGCGGCCTCGCCCGCCTTTGGCGCCTGGGGGTGGAAGTCGAGGGGGAAGTGGCGGTAGACGATGCGGACCCGATCGCCGTAGACCTCGCGGATGCGGTTGACCGTCGGACGGGCCCGGGCGCAGAAGGGACATTGGAAGTCGGAGAACTCGACGACCGTGACCGGCGCCTTCGGGTTGCCGCGGATGGGCGCATCCGCGGTCTCGATCGGCAGCCGGAACGGCTCGAGCAGCACCT
>Ga0209751_10006321_pt1 | contig 10989 bp, 9 predicted proteins | sample RifCSP13_1_FD_184019 | JGI IMG/M metagenome (GOLD analysis project Ga0209751, IMG submission 184019) | Soil microbial communities from Rifle, Colorado - Rifle CSP2_sed 13_1 (SPAdes) (version 2) | ecosystem: Environmental > Terrestrial > Deep subsurface > Rock core/Sediment | place: Rifle...
GCCCGCCACATCACAGACGCTGATGGCCAAATACAACATCAGCGCGCAGCGGTCGTGGTTGTTCTTTCTCAATACGGTTGGCAGGCTGTCTGTAGTGCTCTCCACCGATGGCACGGCGACCCTCACCCTCACAGCTAACGGAGAACCGGCAGTTTCCGATGGGGGAACTAAGTGGGTTCGCTTCGCGCTTGATACAGACAACGGTAGCGGTAGTAAAGAAATTTCCTTCTACCAATCAGACAATGGTGTTGATTGGGCACAGATAGGAACGACTATCACCGATGCTGGCACGATAGTTTTGCACAATTCATCTGGCAAGCTCACCGCAGGATCGTTCGATATTGATGGCGGGGGCACAGGCTTACAATCGGCGGGAGTGCTCTACCGTGCTCAGCTACTCAACGGAATCAATGGAACGGTTGTTGCTGACTTTGATCCGACACTGGCTGTAGTCGGGGAAGCTACATTCGTTGCGGCTACGGGCGAGACGTGGACGAAACTAGGCAATGCGAGTTTCATTAACTAACGGACATTCTAATGACACAGTGTTGTTGGGCACCTTCGTTTAGCGGCAATCAATCCCGTTTCTTCTACGATGGGGGCGATATGGTGGGCGCTCCTACGGGTAAAGCCACGCTTAGCGTTTGGCTCTACCATGCTCAAACACAATCTGAATTCAATGGGCACGTTCTTCAAAGTGGCGAATTGAACACAGTCAACTCTTCCTTCATTGTCTTTCTTGAAAAGATCATAGGGCAAGTCAAATGGCAACCTACACTTCAAGTGACTGACGCGGCGGGTCTTATAGTGGCTAGCGCCAACTTGTCTGTTGACAGTGACAACAATTTTCAGAACGGTTGGCATCATGTTCTCATTTCAATTGATGGCCCCAATCAAACAGGACGTGTCTATGTCAATGATGGGGTCTATTGGACAACCACTGTAGGATTTCCCAATGGCGCAACAAGCGATCTTGGGCTAGATACAGATGAATGGACAGTGTGCGACCGGAACATCAATACGGGCTTTTCGCAGAATAGAGGGATGTCGGGCGGTATTGCTTGTCTTTGGCTTGCAGCGGGTGAATATCTCGATCTGACTGTCACAGCCAATCGTCGTAAGTTCATCAATGCCGATTTGACGCCCGTAGATTTGGGGTTGGACGGCAGCGCCACCACTGGTATTGTGCCACACATCTGGTTGCGCAATGATGCGCCCAATTCGTGGGGCATCAACTATGGACAAGGTGGCGCAATAGCCAACTTTTCCCCCAACATCACATTTTCTCGTTTCACTACTTCCAATCCAAGTGCTTGCGAAGCAGCGGGCGTAGTGTTTCATAGCGCTCAACGAGGCTTTGACATCCATGAGCCAAAGGGTGTAGATACCGCTGCCGAGTTTTCTATTTTTGTTGCAGATGGAGCAGGCGGCGGCAACTGGCAAGAGCACCCTCTGCTTGATACAGAAGCATCTACTACTCCCCCGACTCCTGTAACACTGACTGCGCCTACAGCATACACAGCAATCACGTTGGCGCAGGACGCTGCTCCGGCAAGAGAAGTGGGCGTAGCAGTCACAACAGGCCCAACAGTTGAATACGTCAATACGGCTAGAGGACACATCGTTGACGCGGAATATGAGGTGGTTCTCTCTCACGACGATGTGAGTGCCCAGACAATCTTTCTTACTTGGAGAAAGAGCGGAGTTTTGCAACAGCAATATACACAGCAGATAGAAGCCGCACAGAACGACATTCATGTATTCAAAGGACAGGCGCTTTTTGCATTGGAAGATGGGGACACACTTGACCTTGTTGCTAAGGTTGCGGCTGGCGATCTTACAATTGAAAACGCACGTATCACGTTGCACGCTTTGCCTTCACAGGAATAGCTATGCCAACCATTCAGCATAAAATTATTCCCGACTCTCGCAATCATCCTTGGAAGGGCGAGGACATTGTGCAGGTAGACAGGGCAATCTACCATTCAGACGGTGGCGGTAGCGGAGTGTGGGCATCGTTTGTAAATGGACAAATCACCTTCACTGGCAACGAGTCAATTGCTACTCCTGTAGCCTACACACAAGTCGCGCCCACTTTCACAGGGTTGGGCGGTTCTGTTGGCGTTACAGAGGATGACCACAGTCTAATCTACTCTGTATTCAAAGACGTTACGTTAGCCATTGATTGGTCTATCACGCTTTCCCACAATGACGCTGCCCCGCAAGATGTCTATGCTGTGCATAATCAAGGGGCGCAAGAAGAGTATGAGCAACGACTCACTTTGGCGCAGAATGAGAAAGCCACGATGGGCGGTCGTCATATTTTCTTCGCTGGTGGTGGGGAAGACGTTAGTCTCTATGTGAAAGTTGCTTCAGGAAATGTTAGTGTCACACAAGCAGTCATCGCAATGTATAGAGTATTCTAATGGCCGAAGTTCAACATAGCACTTTGCCGTTTGCCGACCAGCATGAGCCAAAGGGCGCTACTTCTGCGCAAGCTGGTCAGATATATATTCGAACAGGCTTAGAGGAAGCAGAGTTTAAGTTGTGTAGCTGTGTGCAGGCCGCTCCCGCAGGCGTTAGTGCGCCTACTACGGACGTAGTGATTGCGCCTACCGACTTCACTACGATTGACATAGACGCAGAAGCTACACATGCTCTTGGTATATGGACAGTAACTGATGGGCCGACAATCACTTATCTAGACAACAAGAGTGGCTATTGCGTTGTATCCTTCTCAGTTGTGATGGAGCATGATGACGCTACTCCTAGAGGGTTGAGTGTTGTTCTGAACAAGAATGACGTAGCGGTTGTCGGCTCAGAAAGCACTAGAAAAATGGGACAAAGCGCTGCTGCTACGATGTCTGGAAGCATTGTGGTAGCTCTTGCGCCAAATGATGTTTTCACCCTAGCTGTTAAGGTAGCACAGGGCGACATCACTGTGCATAACGCTTTTATGAGCATTGTTACATTTCCACCTACGGATTAAATATGGCTAAACTTACAGTGTTACAAATGACGAGCGACATCCTGAATGACATGGACAGTGATCCGGTTGATTCCATCACGGATACAGACGAGTCTTTGCAGGTTGCTCAAATCCTCAAGACAACCTACTTCAACATTGTCTCGCAGCGAGACTGGAAGTTCTTAAGAACATTGACAACGTTGACGCAGACAAGTAGCACGACTCCTACAACCATGACTATCCCGGCAACCTTGAATAAGGTGCTCTGGATCAAGTATAACAAGAAAGATGTTAGCTATTTAGAACCTAAGCGGTTCAAGGACATCATAGATCAGCGAGATGTGGACGCAGATAACGTTGACGCCAATGGTTATCGCACGGACAAAGACCCAACTTGGTGGACAACATACGATGATTCGTCCATAGTGTTTGATAGCTATGACATTGTGGTGGCAGACAAGCTTGTGACTGCTACGAGCACTGTCTATGGCACGTCTGTTCCTACATGGACAGACGAGGACGACGACTTCACCCCCAATCTTCCTGAGAAGATGTTCCCAATCTTTCTGGCGGCAGCCAAATCTACTGCTTTCTCCACATTGAAACAAGTGAGCAACGCAGAGGCAGCGTCGTATGCAACAAGGGGGATTATCAGAGCGCAGAATGAGCACCAGCGCACTAAAGATGCTGAAGAGCCGTCCAACCGCATTGACTACGGGAGAAAGTAATGATTCGTAGACCTACCCGGACAATTGTTGACATTGAGGCGCAGGAGACAATGTCAATGAAGGAAGACAAGCGAGCGCAACCCAAAAGTTTTGTGGTTGAGTTGTTGTCTAATGGTCTTCTTGCTGTTAAATGGACAGCGGGCGGGGAAGTTCCAGCATTGTTAAAAGGTAGTTACACATCTCGTGCAAAAGCAGAGCAGGCAGCCGACTCATACTTGCTGAAAACACATGCCAGTCCAAAAAGTTAAGAAGAGCTACTTCACCTTCATTGGGGGTCTCAATACAGAGGCAGGCTATCTCACGTTCCCGCCCCATCAGTGGCAGGAAGGGGAGAACGTCATTCCTCAAATTAACGGTGAGCTTCATCTGAGAACTGCTGTCAATTATGAAGAAGACTTTCAGTTGTCAGCGCAGCTTGATTCCACTACAACTAAAGAAGAGCACGCCTATGGCGTGCATGAGTGGAACAACGTAGGGGGTAGAGGGGGTCTCAACTATATAGTAGTGCAGCGGGGGCGTTTCTTACACTTCTATTCCAACGTAGCGAATGCTACAAGCACAACAGAGTTGGCATCCACTTACATCATAGACTTGAACGCTTTCAAAACTACCAACTATCCTTATCCGATAGGAACACAGGCTGTTCAATGTGCGAGCGCCAATGGCAAGCTACTTGTAGTGTCTCCTGCCACAGAACCATTCATTGTAGAGGATGAAACAGGGGCCACTGATTTTGTAGAGACTCAACTCACGTTGCGGTTTAGAGACTTTGAGGGCGATTCGTCTGATCTTAATGTGGGCACAGATGTAGACGTCAACCCTACAACGCTGTCTTCTGCTCATAAATACAATTTGTTCAATCAAGGTTGGAGAGGGGTGCATATAGATAGCTACTTCACCAACCAGAGCAACTACCCGTCCAATGCACAGCAATGGTTTGTGGGCAAGGACACAGATGACAACTTCTCACCAGCGCTGCTTGTAAAACAGGAGTTTGGAAAGAGCCGCGCTCCACAAGGACACTTCATTCTCGATCTGTTCTATCGTGATAGAACAGGGGTATCTGGGGTGCCCGGTATAGCCGTTGAAGACGAGTTCTACCGTCCTTCCACTGTAGAGTTTTTTGCAGGCAGAGCATGGTATGCTGGTATTAGCAACAGCACCAAGATTGGCTCATGGGTGGTGTTTAGTCAGACAGGTCTTTCCACGGACAAGTTTGCCAATTGTTATCAGGACGCCGATCCTACGTCAGAACAACAGAGCGATCTAGTTGACTCGGATGGCGGCGTCATTCCTATTCATGGGTGTGGCACGATATTGAAGTTGGTCGCTCTTAATAGGGCAATTCTTGTGATTGCTGACAATGGAGTGTGGGCTATCTCTGGGCCTGAGAATAGTGGATTCTCTGCTACTTCCTACGAAGTGACACAGGTGACGAGCGTCGGTTGCGCGGGCGCGGGAACAGTTGTAAGGGTGGAAGATACGGTTGTCTATTGGTCGAAGGAAGGCATCTTCCAGATTGTGACAGGGCAGTATGGACTGTTTGCTGCGAAAAGCTTGAGCGACAAGTTCATTAACACTTTCTACAACGACATTGATCCGATAGCAAAGGAACATGCTGTTGCGCGCTATCATGCGCAAGACAAGAAACTCTACTTCATCTACCAAAACGACCCTAACGATGACACGGTCACAGACAGGTTCTTGAAGGACAGGATTCTAGTGTTGGACACTAGATTGGGGGCATTCTACAACCACAGCATTATGCCGTTGGCAAGCAACTCTCCATACGTGTTAGACGCGATTGTTACTAAGGGGCGCTCAAACGTAGATGCCACCTATACGGTTGTGGATGAAAGTGGGAACGTAGTGATAAACGAAGTGGGGGACACGCTCATTGAGATTTTTGATGACGCTGCTGCTGGTGCCAACACTAAGTTGAAGTTTTTGACACTGGTCCCTACTGGTTCCAACTACACAGTCACGTTTAGTGAATTTGAGGACGGGCTAGATCAGACCGCTAAATTCAAGGAATGGTATGCCAAGGATAGCGCGGGCATTGGCTACACAGGGCACATCCTGACTGGCTTCGATATTGGTGTTCAACAGGGGGGCGACAGGAAGTTGCAAAGCAACCACATTGTTGTTCTAATGAAACGGACAGAGACGGGCGTTGACGTTGACGAAAATCCAATCAATGCGTCAAGTGTAAAAATGACAACTCGATGGCACTTTTCTGACAATGCAGTGTCTAACAAGTGGTCAACAACCAGAGAGCTTTACAAACACAGGCGCGTGTTTACCCCACCCTCGTTCCCGTGGACTGGTTTTGAAGACGGCTTTCCAGTGGTAGTTGTGAGGCACAAGATGCGTGGGAGAGGCAATGCCTTCCAAATCAAGTTTGAAACCACAGCAGGCAAGGACTTTCAGGTTATTGGATGGTCTATCCCGGTGCTAAGTAATGTTGATTAGAAAAGCAAGGCAGGATGAGAGGGCTACATTGATGCCGTGGCTATTGGAGTTTGTGAAGATAGCTATGCCAATGTGTGAACCAGACGCAGAGCACATTGAACGTATGTTGGTGTTACATATAGACAAGCATGTTGTGCTAGTGGCGGAAGAGGACGGCAAGCTAAAGGGAACAATCATTGGGTGCTATATGCCCCATTTCCTCAATCCCAAGCTATCAATGCTGCAAGAGTTGGCATGGTGGGTGCCGAAGGAATTGGGGGTCCTTTGCTGGAAGCTTTTGCTTCTATACGAAAGACAGATGTTACAGTGATGACATTGCGGCCAGAAACAAAAGGTCTGCAAGCTAAATACGAAGAACAAGGGTTTCAACTTTACGAGTATGCTTACGTGAGAGGCAATAGGTAATAATATGGCTGGATTTACAGCGGCGCTAGGGATTGGCATTGCTCTTTTTGGGGCGGCTTCTCAATATTCAGCGCAGAAAAAACAAGAACGCGCTGCGGAGCGTCAAGCAGAGCTACAAGCACGGCAAGCTGAGATGGAGAAGAAGCGGGCAGACATTGTCAACGCTAGAACAATGCGAGCCAGCCTACGATCTGCTCGTATTGCGCGTGGTGCTCTAGTCAACCAAGCAGGAGCCGCTGGTTTGACAGGAAGTTCTGGCTTTCAAGGCGGATTTGCTTCTCTTGGCGCACAAGAAGGTGTTAATGTGGGGGCGTTTGCTCAAGGGCAGCAATTTGCTGAGCAAGGCTATATCACTAGCGTAGGGATGGCACAGACATACGCTGACATTGGTCAGGCGAGAGCACAGGAATCTCAAGCCCAACTCTTTAGTGGAGCAGGTAGAACCTTGTTCGACATTGGCGGCGGTTTCAAAGAGCTTAAGAAAGTGGTAGGATAGAGTGGAATTTGTCATTGAACAGTTGGCTAGAAAAGGACGTGGCCGGGACACAGACATAGCCCACGTCGCTCCCGGTGAGGTAGTTTTGCCGGGGACGTTCCTCGCCAAGCATCCTACGTTGGCAGCGGCTTTGGAAAAGGCTTTGTTTGAGGACGCCTTTCTGTCGCTGTCTGAAAGGACAGTAGGACATCCTGATGTATCTATCAATCCCAAGACAGGGCTACAAGAGTTTGATGATGGCGATGGGGGCGATGGAGACGGTGGCGCTGATGGTGGGGATGCTGGTGGCGGCGACACTGAAGGCAGTGCATCGGACGCCGCCGCTGAGGGTGCTACTTCAGCCGAAGGGGGAACTCCCGGCACAGCAGGAATGTCTGAAGGATTGGGCGCTGGCGACACTGGTTTAGGTGGGGAAACTATTGGAGAAGGTGGTGGGGGTGACGGCATTGGTCCGGGTGGGAAATTATTTGGTGATCCTATCGAAGCTGCTGTAGCCCGTAGGCAAGGGCGATATACTACTTACTCAGACAGAGACAAACAAGCAGTTGCAGACGCAATTGAAAGAGATAACGCCTTCCTTAAGACATGGGACAATCCTGACACAACTGTTGTAGAAGAACCCAGAGGGGAGGCTCGTCGGTTTTTTGGTAGTGGTGATTTAGCGGCACGTATGGCAGAAATACAAGCACAAGAACAAGCAGCACAAGCGAAGTTGTCTAACGTCAATCCCTTCGCATACAAAGGGGGCATGGATAAACTTTACTCTACGAATTCATGGAGTGGTGGTTTTGGAACATTATATGGCTAACAATGAATCGTTTGCTCCTGAAGCACCTGTTGAATCATTTGCGCCTATAACAGCGCCGGTGACAGAGCAGGCTGGACTTGTTGCCACATCCAACGTGGAAGAGCAAGCGTTCATCCTTGCGCTTGCCAAAGAGACCTCCAACGATGAGGTCATGCCTGTTGCCGCGACCAATGAAGTTGCTATCAGAGAAGGCAAGGTCAGCGATCTTCGACACGAAGTTGTTCATCAGGAATTTAAGAGCGCTGCGTATGTCTACCGCAAGCTAGCTGAGAACGAAGCGCTTCGGGGTGACGCCGACAAGCTTCTTGAGAACACTAAAAAGTCTCAAGAAATGGAACGACTGTTCAATGAGAAGAAGCGTCTTGCTGATTCAGAAGCCTCCATTATTGCGTCTAGCACTGCTCTGCTTAGAGCAAGTGACAGAGACCCAATGAACAGGGACGTTTCTCAAGAGCGTAAGGAAGTCAACTCTGAAAAGTATGGCGACTTAAACGGATTGAGAAACATGCTCCTTCAGACAGAGAAGGAAGAGCAGGCGTCTCCTATAAAAGACATTGCAGCATTTCATGTCGGTGGTCTTTTAGTCCCATTCGTAGGTGTGGGGTATAGTCGTGAGTTCTTTAAGGCAGCCAGCAAGCTTACAGGAAAGACAATTCCTTACAGACCCAACCCGTGGAATTGGATTGATCCTGTTAGAATTAAATGGCTTACGTCAGACGACGAAGGCAAGGCCAAGATGCTGGACATCATTGAAAGCAATGATTTTGGCATTCTCTTCCAGAATGAATCTGCCAAAAAGCAGTTTAAGTCTATGCTGGCTGCGTTTGAGCCAAGCGAGGCTGCTCATTATGGGGCAGGGGAAGCTCTTGGGTTGGGCGCTGACATTACAATGGGACTAGTTTCAGTCATTGGGCGTGTAATTAGAGCAGGTCAGCCAGCCAAAGCTTTAGCGGAGACAGCCGGGAAGAGACTTACAGGCACAACTATCGCTGATGGGATGGCTTCTAAGAAATTAGAACCGCTAGGACTGAATGACGCAGAGGCAGTTGGGCACGCCATTGCTGCTGGTCGTAGTCCTTACGCTGCTGTGGACCCGGCATGGTTTGAAGGCGCGGCCCCGCACATCAAAGCACGGCTCACTCAACATTGGGAAAAGCTAGAAGCTGCGGAACTTGAGCGGTTGAATGCTGCGGGTATCCCTCAAGCTGAGCGGAATGCACGTTTACAAGAAATCAAAAACTCTTACATGGGCGCGAGTCGTAAGGACGTTTACGCTGTCAAGTTTGCTGGCGCTCCCGATGGGGATGAAGTGAAGATGACCGTTCTTCTCACTGACGAGGACGGCCTGTTGTTACGCTCGCCAGAAGCAGCTAAGGCTGCTGCTCGCAGACGTGGGTTGGCAGATGATGCGTGGCGTTTGACCACGCCTGAAGCAGAAGCAAAGCTTGTTGAAGAAGCAACTCGTGCTAACATCCGGGCGTTTCATGGAGGGGAAGACTTCTCCAAGTTTCTTGAAGAGTTCATTGGCATGGGGCAAGGTGGCAAAGCCATAGGACACGGCTTCTCTGCGTCCTTGACACGCAGGATGGCCGATCAGTTTGCTAGAGGACGCGCCGCGCAGTCGGGACGTGACTCCGCAATCTATGATTTGTCCTTGCCTGACATCAAACGGTTTATGGATTGGGACAAAAAGCTGTCCAAACAATCGGACGTTGTGAAGTCGGCGCTAGCTAAGGCGTTGACTGGTGAAGAGCTTGTTGCTCTTAAGAACGCGCCGGGTAGCGAGATTTACAGGGAGTTGGCAAAACGGTTGGGATCAGACAAGGCTGCGTCTCAAGCGCTAAGCAGGGCGGGCGTTGTAGGCAACACTGCCAAGGGCGTGTCGGGTCTTGGTAGAGAAGTGTTGGTGTTCAACGAAGACGTGATGAACGCAGCGTTGCGTAGGAAGGCTGTCCAGAAGGGCAGCGGTGAGGCAGCGCAAGGACTGAGAGCAGGCAAGGAAGCTGAGCGTCTTGAGGACGAGGCCGCCAATGAGTTGCTCAATCAATTTGGTGAGACCGATCCTGTTCGAGCATCTGTTGGTATGCACAAGTCATTTCTCGATACGCCTAAGCAGATGACAGACAGGCTTAGTCCTAGCGCCTATCGTGCGTTTGATGATCCATCAGTGCCCCTTTGGGGCAAGGATCAGCCTGCGCACCAGTTTACAAATAGTTTTGATGAGGCTGAGAAAGGCTATTATCAAGGCATTGCGAAGTTTGTTGGGTTGGACAATGAGCGCACACTTTATGTGGCTATAGAGGACTTACCAAAACTCCGTCGCCGCCCTGAGTTCCAATCATCTGAAGCCCAAGGGATGATTGACCAGTTTGAAAAGATGGCGAAAAACAACTCCGGTTTATACCAAGTCTTCAGGATGCCTAACGGTGATCTTGGGCACTTGATTGCTGTGAACAAGGCAACTGCTGTCGAACGTGCTCTGACAGGCACCCATGAGATGGGGCATATGTTTGACTTTGTCTTTCTACGAGGGCTTCTGCACAATGAACGCGCTGCTCTTAAAGCGTCGTTTGAGAAATGGCTTGACAACAAGGGGCTTGGGCGCGATGCTTTGGAAGTCCTAAGCAAGACAATGCTTCCTGATGTGAGAGCAAGAAAGTTTTATGCTCTGACTAGAGATGTAATGACAGGTGTAAACAGGGACGTTGAGACCGTTGGTGATGCGTTAAGAATAGAACAATGGGCTAGGCAGTTTGAAGAGTTTGTTGCTGAGCAGTTCTCAAAGTTTTCGGTCACTGACCCAAGGGCTGTTGACGTGGGCGCAAAGGTGTTTGAGAAGTGGATTCAGAAGCTTTCTGAGTTCTACCAACACGCTGTTGGCAAGATGTATCAATTGTTTGGCAGAGAAGTGATGACTATATCTCCTGAGCAAGCGTTTAAGGAGATGATGGACAGACACATTGCCCGCATTGCGACTCAACGTGAGCAAGGGTTGTTCAATAGCGGGAGGGCAGTTGACGACCTTGACTTTCTTACACAGGCTAACATTCGTGGGCCAATGCAACCCGCTATAAAGAGGGCTGAGCCTAGTGCGCGTGGGCCAATGGGAGCG
>Ga0209751_10006322_pt1 | contig 10987 bp, 10 predicted proteins | sample RifCSP13_1_FD_184019 | JGI IMG/M metagenome (GOLD analysis project Ga0209751, IMG submission 184019) | Soil microbial communities from Rifle, Colorado - Rifle CSP2_sed 13_1 (SPAdes) (version 2) | ecosystem: Environmental > Terrestrial > Deep subsurface > Rock core/Sediment | place: Rifle...
GGCCCACCCCGCGCCGCCGCGCGTCAGAAGACGATAACGCGCCGCAGTCCCTCGCCCCTGCGGAGGGCATCGAGAGCCCCGTTGACCTCGTAGAGCCGGATCCGTTGGTCGATCAGGCGGTCGAGGGGGAGACGCCCCTCGAGGAACAAGCCTGCGAGGTACGGGAAGTCCTCGTCGGGCATCGACCAGCCGTAGTTCGAGCCTACGATGCCCGCGCTCCGATCGATGAGGGCACCGACGTCGAAGGAGGCTCGCTCTCCGGCGGCCGGGATACCGACCAGCACCGCGGTCCCGCCCGGGCCGGCGCTCTCGATCGCGAGCTCCGCGGTCGAGGGGAAGCCGATGCAGTCGAATACGAAGTCGGGTCCATCGCCGCCGGCGGCCTCGGCGATCGAGTCGCGCACCGCGCCTGCGTCCTCGCCCGCGGCCACCGCGTGGGTGGCACCGAACGACCGCGCGCGATCGATCTTCTCCGCCACGCGGTCCACCGCGACGATGGTCGACGCGCCGGCAACGACGGCTCCCATGATCGCCGACATCCCGACCCCGCCGAGGCCGATCACGGCGACCGACGCGCCGGCGGGAACGCTCGCGGCCCGGAGCACCGACATCACGCCGGTCGTTGCGCCGCAGCCGATCAGGGCGGCGACCTCGGGGGGAACACCCTCGGGCATCGACACGACTGCCCGCGCCGGGACGACGGCCCTCTCGGCGAACGTGCCGATCGCGAGCATCTGGAAGATCTCGGTTCCGTCGGCGCGGCGGAGCGGTCGGCGACCGCCGGGGAGCGCGTCGTCGAGCGCACTGGTCCCCGTGCACATCCACGGCCGCGCCGCCACGCACTGCGCGCACGCGTCGCAGGGGAAGAACCAGTTGAGCGCCACGAGCACACCTACCTCCAGGTCAGTAACTCCCTCGCCGAGCGCCTCCACGTATCCAGCGCCCTCGTGGCCGAGCACCACCGGGACGCGCTCGCCCCAGTCGCCGTTGGCCTGGTGCAGGTCCGAGCGGCAAACGCCGCTCGCCGCCATCCGCACCAGTACCTCACCGGAACGCGGCGCGTCGAGCTCCAGCTCCTCGATCACGAGCGGCTCCCCGGCGCGCACGCAGACCGCCGCCCGAAGCGTCGTCATACCGGCGAGCGCTCTCCGCGCAGGTAAACGAACCAGTAGACGAGCCCCACGAGAACCGCGCCGCCCACGATGTTCCCGAGGGTCGCGGCGACGAGGTTCGCGAGGAACCCGCCGGCGTCGAGCGGGGCAAGCTGCTCGGGCGAGAGACCCGACGCTGCAACGACGTCGGCCCGGTCCTTCAGCAGGAGCCCGATCGGAACCAGGTAGGCGTTGGCGATCGAGTGCTCGAAAGCGTTCGCGACGAACGCGCTGATCGGGAAGACGATCGCGAAGACCTTGTCGATGACGCTGCGGCCCGCGGTCGCGAGCCAGACGGCGAGGCAGACGAGCGCATTTGCCAGGATGCCCCGCGTGAAGGCCACGCCGAAGGGGAGCGCGGCCTTGGCCGAGGCGGTAGAAAGGGCTGAGGCGCCGACGGCATTCTCGGACAGCCTCCACCACTCCGCGATGTAGATCATGGCCACGACGCTGAAGGCGCCGATCAGGTTCCCGACGTAGACGAGCGCCCAGTTCCGCAGGAGCCCGCCGAGGGTGACACGCCGAGAGACCCACGCCATCACGATCAGGTTGTTCCCGGTGAAGAGCTCCGCGCCGGCCACGACGACCAGGATCAGGCCGAGGGAGAAGCCGATGCCCGCCAGCCAGCGGGTCGGGCCGAAGCCGAGCTCGGAGCCGGTCCCGATAAGGGTGGCAAGCACGCCGCCGAGCGCGATGAACGCGCCCGCAACGACGCCCAGGACGAGCGTCGGCACGGCGGGCGCCGTCGCCTTGGCGACCCCCTTGGTCTCCACGAGCTGCGCGATCTCGGCCGGCGTGAAGCTGTCCACGCCCGCCATCGGATGGGTTTCGGTCACGTCTCGGTCACGTGGGCATGCTGGTCGATGCCGGTGCAGGATGCAACGCGGGGCGCCGTGGGAGGATGGGCGCGGTGCTCCGCGATCTCGCCGCCGCCGTCCGATCCAGGCGGGTCTCCTCCCGGGACCTCGTCGACCGCGCCCTGGAGCGGATCGAACGGCTCGACGGCGACCTTAACGCCGTCGTCGCGCTCCGGGCCGAGGAGGCGCGCGCGGAGGCCGCCGCGCTCGACGAGCGCATCGCCGCCGGGGAGGACCCAGGTCCGCTGGCCGGCATCCCCTGCCTCATAAAGGACATCGAGGATCTGGCAGGCATGCGAACGACGAACGGATCGCTCCTGTTCCGCGAAGCGCCGCCCGCGGAGCGCGACGGGCTGATCGCCGGGAGGCTTCGCGCGGCCGGAGCCGTGCCCGTCGGGAAGGCGAACACGCCGGAGTTCGCCGCGGAGGGATTCACCGCGAACCTGCTCTTCGGCGTCACGCGGAACCCCTGGGCTACGGAGTGCTCCCCCGGCGGCTCGAGCGGCGGTTCGGGCGCAGCCATCTCCGCCGGAATGGTCCCGATCGCAACCGCGACCGACACGGGCGGCTCGATCCGCATCCCGGCGGCATTCTGCGGCATCGTCGGCCTGAAACCGACGAACGGCGTGATCGACCGCGACCCCAAGCTCGCCTGGCCAGATCTCACGACGTGCGGCCCGCTCGGCGTGTCGGTGGACGACGTGCGCCTCCTGCTCGAGGTTGAGGCCGGCCCCGCCAGGGGAGACGCCGCCGCGTTCCCCGAGCTACGGCTCGAGAGACGGAAGCCGGCGAGCATCCTGGCGGCCCCAAGGTTCGTGCCCTGGGGACCTATCCCCAAGCAGGTCGAGGCCGCGCTCAGTGACGCCCTCGATCGGGTCGAGCGCGACCTCGGGATCTCCGTCGAGCGCGTCGAGCCCGAGGCGATCTTCCGGGTGGGCAACCCCGACACGGACTGGTTCCTGGTCTGCGGACCCGAGCTCGTGCGATGGCTTGGCCGCAAGACGGCGGAGTCCGAGATCGAGAGGATGCACCCCGCGACCCAGTCGTTCCTAGGGGCGGGGCTGAAGACCTGGACCGAGGACTACGTCGCGGTCCAGCAGCGCAAGGTCGCCTACGCGAAGCAGCTCGACCGGCTGCTGGGCGCCGACCGCGTTATCGCGACGCCGACGATGGCGGTGGAGGCGATCCCGGCCGACGGGACGCTGGAGGGTGCCTCCAATCCCGGCACTCCCGCCGAGATCTACAACACCGCGGTGCAGAACCTCACCGGACATCCCGCGATCAGCGTTCCTGCGGGCGTGCTCGACAACGGAGTGCCGTTCGGGTTGCAGTTCACCGGGCCGATCCTCGGCGACGGGATGCTGCTCGGCCTCGCGGAGGACTGGGAGCGGGCGAACCCCTGGCCGCGGAGCGCACCGGGCTACGAGCCGTTCGACGTGGCGGATGGATGACTACAGCTGGAGGATAGGGCAGGTTAGGGTCCGCGTGACTCCGTCGAGCGCCTGGATCTTCGCGACCACGAGGTTCCCGAGGTCGCGGATGCTGTCTGCCTCGACGCGAGCGATCACGTCGTAGGGGCCCGTCACCACGTCGGCGGAGTGCACGCTGTCGATGCCCGCGATGTCCTGGGCGACTTTCGTCCCCTTGCCTACCTCCGCCTGGATGAGCACGTAGGCATCAACCATGATCCCCCCCGTTTCCGCGACCTTGCGGATCCATCATGGCCCCGCCGGGCACCGGGGCGCAAGGGATGAGGACAGGGCCACGATATCGAGAGACCGTTGAACCGTCCCCCGCGGCCGACGATACTCAGTCTCCGGCCCCGTAGGGGAGGTTGGCATGGCCGTCCTCGCGCTCGTCGTCCTAAGCGTCACGCTCGGGCTGCAGATCTTCCGCGTGCAGTTCCCGCTCTCGTTCGACCTCGGCGAGAGCGTCGGGTTCCTCGAAGCCGGCTTGATCACGGTCGCGGTCTTCGGCGTCGCTCCGCTGCTCGCCGAGCCGGTCCGCCGCTGGCTCGGGCCGCGGAACGCGATCTGGGCGGCGCTCGGCGGCGCCGGGATCGGCCGCCTGCTGATCCAGGTCGTGCACCCGGTTCCGTTCTGGCTCGCAACGGCGTCGACGGTGCTCGTGCTCTGCGCCTGGACGCTGCTCTTGATCGCTCTCCGCGGCCGGGGGCGGGAGGGAAGTGGCGAGTTCGTGCTGGCAACGCTCCTCGGGCTCTCAGTCGACACCGCCGCGCGCACGCTGTTCCGAACATGGGACCATGCGTGGCAGGATGGGCCGCTCCCGCTCCTCCTCACCCTCGCACTCCTGGCCGGCATCGGGATCCTCCTCGCGCGAACCTCTCGCCAGCTCGCTGCGGCGGAGAATCCCCGCGGAGGCGCGCTCGCGCTCGCCGCTCTCGGCCCCTTCCTCTTCCTCGAGGTCATCTTCCTCCAGAACCCGGCGTTCGCGGCCTCCCAGTCCGAGGTATCGCTGCCGTTCGCGGCAGCGGCGATCCTGATCGGCGACGCGCTCGCGATCACCGCCGTGTCGTGGGGCGGCGTGCAGCGCGTCTCGTCGCTCGGTACGCTCGTCGCTGCGACCGGGCTGATCCTCGCGACGGCCGTGATGCTCCAGTGGATCGCCCCGACGGTCGCGCTCGTGCTGATCGTCTCGCAGCCTCTAGCTGCGGAGCTCCTCACCGCCTCGTTCTCATCAGAGGAGCGAAGGGCGACGCCGCTCGCGACGTCACTGGGCGTCGCGAGCGGCGGCCTGCTGTTCCTCGCGCTCGCGGTCACCTACCAGATCCACTACGACACCCCTCTGCCGTTCTCCAACGAGATCCTGCCGCCGGTGGCGGCGGCGATGCTCGCCTTCGGGGCATACCGGGGTGGTCAGATCCGCGCCGGCGCCAGGAGGGAGTGGCTGTACGCGGCGGTGCCGGTCCTTCTCATCGTCGTCCCCGCGCTCGTGCGGATCGCGGCGCCGGTGAAGGAACGGGTCGAAGGAAACGGCGTGAGCTTCCGGCTCGTGAACTACAACGTCCACATGGGGGTGAGCACGGAGGGCCAGGTCGACCTAGAGCCGATCGCCGCGGCGATCGAGGCGCAGGACCCCGACGTCGTGACGCTCCAGGAGGTCGCCCGCGGCTGGGCGACCAACGGCACCACCGACGCCGTGGCGTGGCTGTCGAACCGACTGGAGATGCCCTACGTGTACGGTCCGGCGGCCGACGGGCAGTTCGGCAACGCGGTGCTGTCGCGGTTCCCGATCGTGGACTGGGCGGTGGGTGAGCTGCCGAAGTCGAGCGGCTCGATGACGCGTGGCTACCTCCTTTCCCTCCTCGACATCGGAAGAGGCGATACGGTCCGGGTTGTCTCGACGCACCTCGAGCACGGCGAGGAGAACGCGCCCGCGCGCCTGGCTCAGATCGAAGTTCTGCTCGATGCGTTGGGTGGCGCGCCCAGGACGGTCGTCGCAGGCGACATGAACGCCGAGCCGGGGAGCGTCGAGATCGTGGCCTTCACCGACACCGGACTCGTCTCCGCACAGGACGCGGTTGGGGATCCGGACGCTCCCACCTCGTGGGCGGACGGCACGAGGGTCGACTACGTGTTCGGCTCCGAGGGCGTGGCGTTCGAGGACCTCGAGATCCCTCAGACTCATGCCTCGGACCACCTGCCCATGGCGGTCACCGTCTCCGTGTCGTAGCCCTCAGGCCTCGCAGGAGACGAGCGTGTCGTCGCCCGGCCCGCCGCGGCAGAGATCGGAATCGGCTCCACCGTCGAGCAGGTCGTCGCCGCCCTGGCCGTACAGGTCGTCTCCACCGGCCTGCCCGTAGACGTCGTCGTTCCCCGCGCCAGCGCAGAAGGTGTCGTTCCCGTCCCGGCCGAACAGGTCGTCGTTGCCGGCCAAGGCGAGGAAACCGTCCCTGGTCGACGTGCCGGCGATGATGTCGCGGCCGTCGGTTCCCACCCTGTTTACGAGCACACCCTCGCAAAGAACGAGCTCGTACACGCCGGCGTCGCACCTGACGCCGACCGGCCGCGGCACGCCCCGAGCGTCGGTCCCCTTGCAGTTCGGGCCCTCGGTGAAGCCGAGGTCGATCGCCGGGCTTCCGGCGAGCAGCGCGTGGGTCCTCACCGGCCCCCCGTTGTTAGCGAGCGGGCCGATCATCGGATCGGTGCTCGCCAGGTCGCTCGCCGTGGCCGAGCACGAGTCGTCCCCGTACACGCTCCGCCCGTACGAGCCGATCGCGCCCTGGCAGGAGGCGCTGTTCCCGTCGCCGTCGACGATGATCGAGTTCCTTACCCCGAACTCGTTCGCCGCGCCGTAGTTCAGGATCGAGGTCGGGCCGGCTCCCGCCCTGTTCCTCGCGAAGGTGCTGTACCTGATGCCGACGGTAGACCCCGCGACGTTGAGGATCGCTCCGCCGTTACTTCCGGAGTCGTTGCCGCTCACGGTGACGCTCCGGAACGTCGTGGAGCCGCCGCCCTGGTTGTGGATGACGCTTGAGCGGTAGTCCGTCGTGTTGCCGGAGAACGTCGAGTTCGTGACCGTGATCGTTCCGCCCGAGTTGAAGATCGCCCCGCCGCTGCCGTTCATGCCCGTGACATGGTTGTTCGCGATCGAGCCGTTGGTGATGGTGAGCGTTCCGTAGTTGTCGATCCCTCCACCCGCGGTGTCGGACGTCGTGTTGCCGGAGACCGAGCTGTCCTCGACCGTCAAGACCCCATAGTTCAGGATCCCGGCGCCGCCCAGGCCCGTATTGGCCCCGGTGATCGTCATCCCCCTGAGCGTCACGGTCGCCCCCATGTCCACCGAGGCGCCTCGCCCGACTCCGGCCGCATCGAGGACCGTCTCCCCGACACCCGCACCCCTGATCGTCAGGTTGCGAGAGATCGTCAGGTTCTCGACGAAGGTGTCGGAGTCGACTGCGATGACCGCGCAACCCGCGTCGTCGATCGCCTCCTGGATCGAGCCGTGGGCGCCCGAGGGAACGTTGCAGAGGAGCCCGGCGGTCGAAGGTCCCGCCGCGGTGAAGCTCGCCACGAGCATGCCCAGCGAGAACACGACGAGGAACCGGGAGAGCTTCACGTCTAGGACACCTCCTGCTCGGGCTGGGCGGAAGGTATCGGCGAGCGAGGGACCCGTCAAGCCTGGGAGCTCTCCACCTTCGCCTTCAGGTTCCGGAGGGCCGTCATGAAGTCCGCCCGGATCGCCGGGTAGAAGATCAGGCCGATGATCGGGTTGCCGTCACCGTCCATCCTTCGCTCGACGAGGGTGCCGCCGCCCCGGGGCGTGAGCGTGAACACGTGCTCGATGTGGACATCCTTCTTGCCCTCCTGCCTGTGGTTCACCGTGAAGGCGAAGCGAGTCGGCCGGTCCAAGGCCGTGACCGTTAGGTCGCCGACCGCGGGTCGGCCGAAGAAGGTCGCGTCGGACCGGTACTTCGCGCCCACGGCCGGCCCGCCGCCGGAGACCTCCGAGACCCGCAGCCCCGCCTTGGGGTTCGCCCACTCCGGGTGGCGCGCCATGTCCGAGAGGTAGTCGAAGACCTTCTCGGGCGGGGCATCCATGTGAACGCGGAACGTGAACGCCATCTCCCCCTCCTTTCCCCGGCCCACCGTGGCACAGGCGGTGGGCCGACCCAACTTAAGGTGTGACTTACGTAAGTGTCAACTTAACGATGCTGCGTTGCCCGCCCTGCGGGCGCAGGCGTAGCCTGTCGCGGGACGGGACGAAGGAGGGCCTAACGTGGACATCGACGGCGTAATCAGCAGACGAGAGCTCCTGAGGCGCGGCGGTTGGGCCGCCGCAGGGGCCCTGGCGATCCCGGGCCTCCTGGCGGCCTGCGCGCCTGAGACGCCCACCCCCCCGGCGGAGGGCACCGAAACGGGCCCCGTCGACATCGAGGGCGCGAAGATCAAGGTGAGCACCTACGGCGGGTTCTTCGAGGAGAACTTCCGCAAGATGTACCCCGCCTTCGAGAAGGAGACCGGCGCGATCGTCGAGTCGCTCTCACAGCCGACCTCGGAGGTCTGGGTGGTGCAGCTCCAGCAGGCGATCGACTCCGGGGCGCCGCCGCCTGCCGACGTGTCCATGCTCTCCGGCGTCGGCATCCAGCGCGCGATCAAGGGCGGAGTACTCGCGACCTACGATGCCTCCGTGATCCCGCAGTCGACGAACCTGGCCGAGGGATACCTCCGGACCGACGCCGAGGGCATGGTAGCCGGCGTCGGCGGCGTCTCCTGGTACATCACGCTCGTATCCAACACCGACCGGGTGCCGGAGAGCCCCGATTCGTGGACGACCTTCTGGGACCCGAAGTGGCGCAACGAGCTCGCCCTGCTGAAGAACGCGGCCAACTCGTACCTGATCGAGATCACCGCGGAGCTGTTCTTCGGCGGCTACGACATCCTCGCCACGCAGGACGGAGTCACCGAGGTGCTGACGAAGCTCCAGGAAGTGAAACCCAACGTCAAGCTCTGGTTCCGGGACGAGGCCCAGGCGCAGCAGGCGTACAACACGGGCGAGGTCTCGATCGGGCAGTTCTACCACGACATCACGACCTACGCGGCCTCGCAGGGCGAGCCCCTTCGCAGCGTCTTCCCGAAGGAGGGCGCGATACTCGACTCCGGCTTCTGGGCTGTGTCGAAGACCACCGAGAACCTCGCCGCCTGCCAGGCGTTCATCGACTACATGTGCCGGTCGGAGATCCAGGCCGAGCTGGCGCGCACACTCGGGACGACGCCGACGGCGAAGAGGGACACGATGGACCTCACCCCCGAGGAGTACGACGCGGTCGGTGGCCCCGGTCCGGAAGTGGCGCTTCGGCCCAAATACGAGATGTACGACGAGTGGGAGGACTGGATCGACCAGCAGTGGACGGAGATGATCCTTTCCTGAGGACGCCGTGCAGGCGCGGGGAGGTCTGAGGCTCCAGGGTCTGATCAAGCGCTTCGGCGACGTGACCGCTGTCGCCGGGGTCGACCTGGAGCTACCACCGGGCAAGCTCATCTCGTTCCTCGGGCCGTCGGGTTGCGGGAAGACGACGCTCCTCCGGATGATCGCCGGCCTGGAGCAACCCACCGACGGGCGCGTGCTACTCGACGGCGAGGACATAACCGAGCAGGCGCCACACACCCGCGACATCGGGATGGTCTTCCAGACGCTCGCGCTGTTCCCGCATCTTTCGGTTGCCGGCAACATCGGTTACGGCATGAGGATCCGGGGAGTGCGCGGGGAGGACATCCGCCGGCGGGTCGAGGAGCTTCTGGAGCTCGTGTCTATGGAGGGCCTCGGCGACCGGCGGATCTCGCAGCTCTCCGGCGGCCAGCGGCAGCGGGTCGCAACCGCGAGGGCTCTTGCGCTGGAGCCGCGCCTGTTCCTGCTGGACGAACCGCTCTCGGCCCTCGACGCGAACCTGCGCGAGCAGCTTCAAGTGGAGCTCCGGCTCCTCCAACAGAAGCTCGGGATCACGACGATCATGGTCACCCACGACCAGCGCGAGTCGATGACGATGTCGGACCTCGTCGTCGTGATGACCGCCGGAAGTGTGGAGCAGGTCGGCGAGCCGCTCGAGGTTTACAGGCGGCCGGCTACTCCGTTTGTCGCCAGCTTCATCGGTAGGACGAACCTCTTGCGTGGCGAGGGCAGGGACGGGTCGGTGACGATCGCCCGGCGGCCGTTCGATGTGGACGGGGCCGTCACCGCCGCCGAGGTGACGGTATCGGTCCGGCCGGAGGAGGCGCACCTTTCGACCGGTGAGCTGCCGGAGCGGAACGCCCTCCGCGGCACGGTCGTATTCGTGCGCGACCTGGGGGAGCTCTTCGAGTGCTACGTGGATTGCGGACTCGGCGAGCCCGTGGTGGTCGCGGGGTCTCCGCGGGAGCGCGTGCCGGTCGACCAGGGAGCCCCCGTCGTCGTTCTGTTCCCTCGCGAGGCCTGCGTCGTGGTGCGCGGATGACCGAGCGGCGCCGGGCGACGCGCGGAGCCTACGCCGTGCTCGCGTTCCCCGTGGGGATGCTCGCCGTCTTCTTCCTCGTCCCTTTCGGGATCATGGTCGCGACGTCGTTCTACCACCGCATCGAGGGCGCCTTCTACGAACCGGCGTTCGAGCTGGCCAACTGGCAGCGGTTCTTCAGCGGTGTGTACATGGAGCGCACGCTCTTCTCGATCGGCATCTCGCTCTTCGCCGGCGCAGTGAGCATCGCCCTGGCGTTTCCCTTCACGTATTTCCTCACGCGGATGCGACGGCGGCCACACGTCGTGCTCCTGGTGCTCGTGATGTCGGCGCTCGCCCTCTCTGAGGTGATCGTCGGGTTCTCGTGGACCGTGCTGCTCGGACGCTCGGCCGGGATCTCGAACGTGCTTGTGTGGCTCGGAGTGATGAACGAGTCCGCCGCCTATCAGCCGAGCTTCTTTGCGGTACTCCTTGGTCTCTGCTACATAGCGTTCCCTTACTGCGTGCTGACGCTCTATCCGCAGCTCACGCGCCTTGACCCGGAGGTGACGGAGGCGGCCCAGACCCTTGGGGCCTCGCCCTGGCGCACGTTCTGGACGGTCGTCGTCCCGATCTGCCGGCCGATAATCATGGCTGGATTCCTGCTCGTCTTCGTGTTCACGCTGGGTAGCTATCTGATCCCCGCGTTCCTCGGCCGACCAGAGCACTGGACGCTCTCGGTGTTCATCTCCGACCAGGCGACCTTCAACGCGAACGTGCCGTTCGCCGCCGCGATGGCGCTGTTCTTGACGTTTCTCTCGCTCGGCGTGGTCGCGCTCGTGATGTGGATCGAGGCTCGGACGAGGAGGATCGCCTGATGCGGGCGCTCAGGTGGTCGCTCACGACGCTCGTCGTCGTGTTCCTCATAGCCCCCCTCTTCGTCGTGGCCGTCGTCTCGTTCAACGAGAACCGCTACATGGACTTCCCGCCCGAGGGCTTCTCGTTGCACTGGTACGCGCAGCTCTGGGAGGACATCAGCTGGCGCGAATCCT
>Ga0209751_10006323_pt1 | contig 10986 bp, 8 predicted proteins | sample RifCSP13_1_FD_184019 | JGI IMG/M metagenome (GOLD analysis project Ga0209751, IMG submission 184019) | Soil microbial communities from Rifle, Colorado - Rifle CSP2_sed 13_1 (SPAdes) (version 2) | ecosystem: Environmental > Terrestrial > Deep subsurface > Rock core/Sediment | place: Rifle...
CTGGCGGCGCGGCTCGACCTGGCCGAGCTGGATCTCCCGGCCCCGCTGCTGCAGGCGTTGGCGCGATCCGCCGCAAGCGCGCGCACGCCGACGGTGGAACAGGTTCACCGCGTCCCCGGCGTACACTATGTGCTGGCCGTGCCGTACGCCGACGGATCCGTGGTCACGGTAGGCGTGGGGCCACGGTCTCGGGCGTTCCCGCCGGTCCGGGTCGCCCGGTTCCTGCGCGGAGAGCGCGTACTCTCGGCACCGTACGAGATCTCTCTCTCAGAGCCCTTCGCCCGCTCCCTGCCCGACTCGCCGAGTTGGCGGCGTGAAGGCTGGGTGGCTCGGTCCGAGCGCTCGCTCGACTCCCCGAGCGGGACCCGCCACGTCCACCTGCGGGTGGACCTGGGCACGCCGACCCAACTGCTGGTGCGCGGCGTCCTGGTGGTCTTGGTGGACGTGGCACTGGTGGGATTGCTTTGGCTCGCCGGTTATGGGTTGGCCGGCCCGGTGCGGCTCGCCGTCCCGGGGTTGGGGCGGGCGTGGGCGCGTTCGTATCGCGGGCAGCTCACGGTAGTGCTGAGCGTGTTCTTCGTCGCTCCAACCGTGGGGTTCGCCGCCTGGAGCATCGTGCGGGTGCAGGCCGAGGCCGACAGCGGAGCCCAGCTCCTCACCCGCCAGACGCTGCGGGACGCCGCGGTCGCGACGCGCGATCTGGGGTCGGACCTGGGCGGGCCTGGGGCGGATGGGTTGCGGGACCTGGGGGGCCGCTTCGGCGCCGACCTGTTGGTTTATGAGTCGGGTATGTTGGTCGCGACGAGCACGCCGGTGTTGCAACAGCTGGGGCTGGTGGATCCCTATCTGCCGCCAAACGCGTATCGCCACCTGTTGATCGAGGACGATCTCGAGGTCGCCCTGGAAGCCGTGATCGGGGGGCGCAGTACCCAGGTGGGATACCGCAACATCGGGATGTGGCGTGGCCGGCCCCTGGTGCTGGGCTCACCCCGGCTGGTGGACGACGCGGAGTTGTTGGCCCGCCGGCAGGACCTGGCGCTCACGCTCACCCTCGCCACGCTGGGCGGGCTGGCGGCCGCGGCGTGGCTCGCGGCACTGGCGGCGCGCGCGTTGGCCAAGCCGGTGCACGCCCTGCGCGAGGCGGCCGTGTCCATCGGGCAGGGGCGGCCGGCGCCGCCGCGCGATCCCTCGGTGCCGGCCGAGTTCGTCCCGGTGGTGGAGGGGTTGGAGCGGATGGCGCAGGATGTGCGGGCCAGCCAGGCGGCGCTGGAAGCGGCCCGGCAGCGCACGGCCGCGGTGCTTGGGAGCGTCGCGACGGGCGTCGTCGCGCTCGACCGGCACCTCAAGGTGGCGATGGCCAACCCTCGTGCGGAGGAGCTGCTGGGCGTCTCCCTCCGCGAGGGAGCGGACGCCCGCGAGCTCACCGGAGAGGATTGGCAGTCGCTGTGGGAATGGGTCGAGGCCTATGTGACCGGGGGCGCGGAGCCGGAGGCGCTCGAGCTGGTGGTGGACGAGCGGCGCATCCGGGCGCAGGTGGCGGCGTTGGGGGGCGACGGGGGCTGCGTGGTGGCACTGGATGACACCACCGACCTGGCCCGTGCGGTGCGGGTGCTCGCCTGGGGCGAGCTGGCCAGGCAGATCGCCCACGAGATCAAGAACCCGCTGACGCCGTTGCGATTGGGGATTCAGCACCTGGAGCGGGCCTACCGGGATCGGCGGGAGGATTATGCGGAGACGTTGCGCCGCACCGCGCGGCAGATCCTGGCCGAGATCGAGCGACTGGACGCGATCGCGCGCGCCTTTGCGCGCTTTGGCGCGCCGCCGGCGGAGGCGGGCCCGCTGGCGCGGGAGAACGTGGCGGACGCCGCGCGCGAGACGGCGCAACTCTACGCGCTGGGGGCGGATGTCGGCGTCCAGGTAGTAGGACCGCTGGCCGTGTACGCGCGGGTGAGGCGGGACGAGTTCAAGGAAGTGCTGGTCAACCTGGTCGAGAACGCCCGCACCGCCGGGGCGTCGCGGGTGCGGATCGTGGTGCAGCCGGCGGACGGCGGGGCGCGGGTCGAGATCGAGGATGACGGGAAGGGCATCCTGCCGGCGGACTTGCCGCGGATCTTTGAGCCGCAGTTTTCCACCACGACCAGCGGCACGGGACTGGGGCTCGCCATCTGCAAACGACTGGTGGAGTCGTGGGGTGGTGTGATCCAGGTCACGAGCGAGGCGGGGCGGGGCACGACCGTGACGATCGTGACCGAAGGGTAGGCCCTAAGGGAACCCGGAGGCCGGCGGGGAGGTTTATATTCCGGTCACCCTCCAACCCCTTCCATCCCCTCTGGTGACAAGGGGCGGCCCTTAGGAGCACGAACTATGCTGATCAGGCGTCCTCCCGACATTCCGTCCTCGGACATCACGGACGAATCGCGGTATCTCAATCGGCGCGCGTTCATCAAGGCGGCCGGCGCGTCGGTGGCGGCGCTCGCGGCCGGCAGGGCGGCACAGCCGCCGGCTGCCTCCGGCCAGGGGTTGGACGACACGCCCACGCCGTACGAGGACGTGACGACATACAACAACTTCTACGAATTCGGAACGGACAAGGCCGACCCGGCCAAGCACGCGCACACGCTGAAGGCCCGACCTTGGACGCTTCGGGTCGAGGGCGAGGTGCACAAGCCCAAGACCTGGGACATCGATGCGATCCTCACGGCCTTTCCGGCGGAGGAGCGGGTGTATCGGCACCGGTGCGTGGAGGCCTGGTCCATGGTCATTCCGTGGGGCGGCTTCGAGTTGGGCAAGTTCTTGAAGCAGGCCGAGCCCACGTCCTTCGCCAAGTACGTGGAGTTCACCACGCTGCACGACCCCAAGCAGATGCCCGGGCAGCGCTCAGGGGTTTTGCCGTGGCCGTACGTCGAGGGCCTGCGGATGGACGAGGCGATGCATCCGCTGGCCATCCTGGTCACGCAGCTCTACGGCAAGCCGGTGCCCAACCAGGACGGGGCGCCCATCCGCTTGGCGGTGCCCTGGAAGTACGGGTTCAAGAGCATCAAATCCATCGTGCGCATTCGGCTGGTGCGGGAGGAGCCGAGCAACACCTGGCAGGTGGTGCTGCCCAACGAGTACGGGTTCTACGCCAACGTGAATCCGGCGGTGGATCATCCGCGCTGGAGCCAGAAGCGGGAGCGGCGGATTGGGGAGCTGTTCAAGCGACCGACGCTGCCGTTCAACGGCTACGGAGAGCAGGTGGCGAGTCTCTATGCCGGGATGGATCTCAGGAGGAACTTCTGACGGTGAGGGACGGTGAGAGACGGTGAGAGACGGTGAGGGTTGGGGATCGTGACGCAGGCGCAGTGGGTCAAGCGTGTGGTCAAGCCGATCGCGTTCGTGGCGTCGCTGGGGCCGTTCGCCTGGCTGGTGCGGGACATCCTGACCGGTAACCTCGGGGCCAACCCGGTCGAGCGGATCACCCACTTCACCGGCTTGACCGCGCTGACGTTTCTGATGATCACCCTGAGTGTCACCCCGGCGCGCCGGCTCTTCCGGCTCAGCCCGCTGATTCAGCTCCGTCGCATGCTCGGCCTGTACGCGTTCTTCTACGCCGTCTTGCACTTCACCATCTACGGGCTGGACCGGACGCTGTTCGAGGGGACCGGGCTGTCGCTGGCGTCGGTGCTCGAGGACGTCGCCAAGCGGCCGTACATCACGGTAGGGTTCACGGCCTTCCTGATGCTTGGCGCGCTGGCGGCGACCTCTACCAATGGGATGGTGAAGCGCCTGGGAGGGAAGCGGTGGCAGCGGCTGCACCAGCTGGTCTACGTGGCCGCCGCGCTGGGGGTGCTGCACTTCCTGTGGTTGGTGAAGGCGGATATCCGGCAGCCGGCCACGTACGGGCTGGTGTTGGTGGGGCTGTTGGGGGTGCGGTTGATGCACCAACGCTCACGGGGCGAGCAGCGCACCGCGGAGCGCCGGAGCCGGGAGCCGGCCCCGGCGCTCGAGTCGTCGTAGGGGGTCGTTCAGTTGGTGAGTCGCAGCCCTACCACGGCCGTCAGCGGGAGCCCGGGACGGTCGAAGGCGGTTTGGTATTGAGCGTCGAACAGGTTCTCGACGCGACCGTACACTTCGATCCAGGCAGACGGGCGAACCGAGGCTAAAAGATCGAAGATCGCAACGTCTGGTCGCGTACCCATGGCACCATGTCGCAGCTCGACGCGGCTGCCGCTGAACCGCTCCGTGAGCACGGTCTGCCGGCCGAGATACCTCCCTCGAAGCAAGACGTGGAGGTAATGCGTCGGCTGGTGTCCGACTTGGCCGCTGATCACCACGTTTGGCCGGAAGGGCAGCGCGGCGCCCTGCGGAAACTGCTGTGGATCAAGGCCCGTGTTATCCAGGATCTCGGTTTGGAGCCACGCACCGTCCACGCGCAGGTCCCACGATGGAGCAGGCAGGAGGCGGGTCGTCCACTCGATGCCGCTGGCCGCGGTCTTGCTCAGGTTGCGGTATACGAGCCTGCCGCTCGTGTCGAAGGGCACCAGCTGGATGAGTCCGTCAAAATCCTGCCGAAAGTAACCTGCCTCCACGGATAGTCGCCCGGCGAGGAGCGTGAGGTTCGAGCCGATCTCCCAGCTGGTGCTCGTCTCCGGTCCCAACCCAGGGTTGGGGGCGATGAACGGGTTGTCCAAGTACTGTTGCTGGAGATTGGGGGCCTTGTAGGCTCGTCCGCCCGCCGCGCGCAGACGCCAAGTACCCGGGAGTATTGTGATCACGGCGGCAGCCCGAGGAGTGAACTCCGAAGAGAGTTTGGCGTACTTATCGACCCGGGTGCCGGCCAGCAGCGTCAGGCGGTCTGCCGCGTTCACGTGGAGCTCCGCATAGCCCGCCACGTTGTGCCGCGCCAGCGGCAGCGTGCCAGCTCCGAAGTCGCCGGCGGTGCTGTCCGTCAACGATTCTCGCTGCCACTCGCCGCCGTACGAAAGGCGTAGCGACGAGCCGTTGGCGATGCGTTGCTGGTGTGACGAGCTGTATCCGATCATGGTACGCCACAGGTGACTATCCAACAGAAAGTTGGCGTCGAAGACGCCGAAGCCGTACGTGCCCGTGGAAGCGACGTCATCGAACCGATCTTCGAACACGAACGCCTCCCGAAAGGCGGAGAACCGTACGCGCTGGGTCCAACCTGGCGTCGCGTGGAACGTCGCCTGCAGCGAGGCCGCCGCGCGGTCTCGCGACTCGCGGGCGTTCGGATCGAGGGGCACCCGCGTGGCTCCCGGATCGCGGACCGGCCGCTTGACATCGATGGCTATCGCCCGCCAGGCCGAGGACACCTCCCAACGGTGGCTCGGGGTGGCATCAAGGCGGGCCGACAGGTCGCGGGTGAATTCGGCGCTGGGCAGCGCAAAGACGCCCCGGCCGTAGGTGGTGCCAATCCCCAGGGAGTAGCGCAGACCGGAGCTTCCCCCGCCGGCGGTCAGCTCGCTCTGCAGCGCCGCTCCTCGCACGTTGGAGCTTGGCAGAGCTCCGACCGGCGCACCGGCTTCAGTGGTGAGTTGCCAGCGCGGCGGGCCGGCGCGCCCCTCCCGGGTGATGAGATTGACGACGCCGCTGACGGCTGACGACCCATAGATGACGCTCTGCGGCCCTCGGGCAATCTCGATGCGCTCGACGTTGGTCAGCGGGAACCCCGCGAAATCGAAGAACCCGCCGTTCTGGTTGAACTGGACCCCATCCATCAGGATCTGGGTGAAGATCTCCTCACCCCCCCTCAACCGAACGATGGTCGGCCCGTTGGGTCCGGCTGCCTGTTCCACGTACGCCCCCGGTACCTCGCGCAATACGTCCGCCGCGACCCGGGGCTGACTCCGGGTAAGCGTGGCCGAGTCGACGACGGTCAGGGCGAAGCCCAATTCGGCTGGGCGCGTCGGCGCCACGGTGCCGGTGACCACGACGGGCGGGAGCCGAAAGGCTGGGGGCGTGGAATCCCGTGCGGTGCGTGCGCTGTCCGCGCGTTGGGCGAGCACAGGTGCTGCAAGTGCGTGGGTCAGTGCCAGGATCGCGAACCAGGCTCGTCGCATGCGTCCCCTCCGTTCGCTGTGGGCCAGTCCAGTGGCGAGACGTGATTAATTCAACGAATGTTATCAAAATGTTCCAGCCGTCCAGGAGGGCGCTCGTCGCCTTCTACGCCGCCAACGTGTGCTTCGGCGCCGGCCTCTTCTTCCATGGGTTCTTGTACAACTTCTACTTGAAGGCACTTGGCCGGCCGGAGTCGGTCATGGGCTTGGCCGCCGCCTTCCTCACGGCCGGTGGCCTGGTTGCCCTGCTTCCGGCTGGAGCTATGGTCGATCGAGTGGGATCGAGGAATGCGTTCTACCTCGCGGTCGCCGCCGCGTCAAGCGGCCTCACGCTGGGCGCATTGGTGGAGCGGCCGTGGGCTATTTATGGTGCCGCCGCGCTGGCCGGGGCTGGCACGGTGACCTGGCGCGTGGCCATGGGACCGCTGCTCATGGGCATCGCGCGACCGGACCAGCGGACCCGTGCGTTCTCGTGGAACGTGGCGTTTCTGGTAGGCTCAGGAGCGCTGTGGATGGCTGCCGCTGGGGGCGTAGCGGGTTGGCTCGAGTCAGCGGGTGGGTTTTCCAAGCTCGGGGCAACGCGCGTCGCGCTGGTAACCGGCGTGTTGGGAACGCTTCTGGCTGCGCCAGTGTTCGCCTCGGGATTGGCCGACCAGGGAGGGCCGCCGCCCGGGTCGGTCGGCTCCGCCCGTCGAGGGGGGCGCCGCCCATTCCTCCACGTTCTAACTTTGCCTCCGCGGCTTGCGTGGGTCGTGCTGGTGATCTGCGTTTGGATGACCGCACCGGCGCTGGTGCTTCCGTTCTTCAATCTCTATTTCCTTCAGGAGCATGGTCTGAGCGTGGAGCGCATCGGGCTGTTCTTCGGCCTGGCACACGGGGTAACCGCGCTCATGATCCTGGGCAGCGGTGAGCTGGCTGCCCGGTGGAATCCCACCGGACTCCTGATGCTATGGTCGCTGTTGTTCGGCCCGGTCCTGTGGATCCTTGCCGGCGTGAACGGGCTCCTGGCAGCGGGCACGCTGTACGTGGTGCAGGGCCTCGTGTCGCCCGCGACGAACCCATTGATCGACCAGATCGTGCTGGAGATGGCCCCAGTAGACCGCCGAGGTCTGGTCTCAAGCTGGCGGAACGGGGCCACGGAAATCGGGGGCGTGGTGGGGGCCGGAGTCGGGGGATTCGTGCTCCAGGCGTTCTCTTTCGACGCGTTGTTCATGGGTGCCGGGGCGTTTGGCCTGGTTGCCGCGAGCGCCCTGATCGCCGTGCTCAGGCCTCAGTCCCGAGGGGGCGAGGAATCCAGCTTGACGACGGAGCAGCATCCAGGCGCGCCGGCGCAGGAGCGCTAGCCCGTCGGGCAGGGAGCTGGTTTCGCCCAACGGCCAGGCACCGTGTACCAGAGCGAGGAGCTGCTCCCGGAGTCCCTTGGCCCACATGAGCTTCTCTTCGACGGACCGGTGGGGCAGGCGATAGGAGCCGGAATCGGCCAGCGCGGCCACCACGCGCCGGGCCGTTCGGGAGGGTGCCGCCTCGACCGCACCCAGCACCTGAGGGTGGACCGTTCCCGGTACGAGATGCTCGGCCAGGGCGAGCGCCGGGTAGGCGAACCGATCGGTGCCCGTGCGTCTGAGCAGGCTGGCCAGAGATTCCGGGTCAAGAAGCCCGTGCGCCGAGTCATCGCGGAGGACCATGACCAGCTCGACCAGCCGCACGAGCTGGATCTGGTGGATGCCCCACGCCGCGTGGATGGCCAGGTAGGCCACGAGCAGGGGTTGGCGAAGGACCGCGGCGGGAAGTTCGTCGAAGGCATAGGGGGCTATCTGTTCGCGACTTGGTGTACCGAGGGACGCGCGGAGGTTGCCGAGGTAGGGCTGGTCGAGCGTGGTACGCAGGTCGATGGCCCATGGGCTGTCGGCATGAGTGAAGTCCAGCGAGCGCACCACTTGAGTCGAGCCGGCCGGCGTCCATTCGGAGCGAAAGGGCCGAACCGTGCGATGGGATTCGACCAAGCCACGGGCACGGAGGGCCTGTCGCGCCAGCTCCAGCTGCTCCGGCTCCACCAGCACGTCGATGTCCGCGCCGGCGCGGGTCCCGGGGTCGGGGAAGTACGCATATGCAGTGTGCGCGCCCTTGAGCAGCACGGGCGTCATCGACCGTTCGCGGAACGCGCTCAGCATTGCGTGGGTGGCCGCACGCAGCTTGTTTGCCCGCGAGCGCCCGTGTGCCAGGTGCGTGGCGAAGATGGCGCCCAGTGGCGGGGACGTCTGGACCAGTCCGCGCTCGACCCACCAGCCTAGGAGGGGGCCCATGCCGGACTCGAACCCGGCGATGCCGATCGCTCGCGCGGTGGCGTCGTCCGCCGCCTCCAGCCACGCGTGGTCGCCCAGGAGCACCGCCCTGGTGGCCGAAACGATCCGCCGGTGGCCGTCCAGGCGGGCGGCGCGCGGCACGTCGGGCCATAGCTGGTCTGGATCAGCCGTCCGCTGGAAGGCCCGCAGGCGGGCGGCGATGTCGTCGAAGTCGGACGCTCGAGCCACTTTTCAATCTGTCATGGGAGCGGCGATCTCGCACCAACCTGGTCGTGCCCGGACGGGAGAGCGCCGGTGACGTTCGCGGACGCTTGGCCTGAGGGCTTCGAGGCACGCTGGGTACGGTCGTACCCCGTCCTCGGCATCGATACGGTGATCGAGGCGACCGACCCGGTTGTCGCACCAGCCGTCGAGCGTGCCTTCGGCGCCTGGGCCAACGTTGCCGAACCGCTGCGGAGCCGTCAAACGATCAGGTTCCGCATCGGCGTGATCGAGGCGGGCGAAGGGTCGTCCGGGCACGCACCGATCCAGTATCGGTTGGAAAGCCCGAGACACCTCCGTGCCGACACGCCGGGGGGCACGGCGTTCGCCGATGCGGCGCGGGGCGAAGCGTGGGCTCGGGTCTCCCGCGCCTTGGTCGCTGATGTCGATCACTTTCGCTACGGGATCGTCGAAGCAATGATCTTCTTCCTGCTGAGCGATCGCGACCGTCAACCCTTTCATTGCGCCGCGGTAGCTCGGGGAGGAACCGTCGTGCTGTTGAGTGGCCCGCCGGGGGTAGGCAAGAGCACGCTGGCGTACAGTGCTCTGCGGCGGGGACTGACCGTCATGGCGGAAGACATGGTGTGGGTTCAGCAGCGCCCGAGGTGTCAGATCTGGGGCCTGACCGCGGTCATCCAGCTTCCAGAGAGCGCGCGGCGTGACTTCCCGGACCTGGCCGATGCCCCGACCTTGCTCGCCAATGGGGCTCGGAAGCTCGTGGTTGAAGTCGCGCCTGCCGCTCGGCCGCGAACCCCGGTGGCGGGCCGGGCAGTGGTGTGCGTGCTGGCGCGTGGCGAGACGGCGCCGCGCTTGGAATGGATCGCATCAGCGGCCGTTGCCGATGCGCTCCGGGCGGCGCTTCAGCCGGGCTTCGATCTCTTCCCAAGCACGATCCCTGCGGTCGTGAAGGCCTTCGCACGACGGGGAGGGTGGCGACTCTGGCTGGGGACGGACCCGGTCGCAGCGGTGGCGTGTTTGGAAGGAATCCTCACCAGGTACGATCGGCGATCTCGGTAGACCGATCCACCCTCACGATGCGCGTCGTCTACCTCAACTGCCTCCAGGCGCCACCTGATCTGACCGGGGAAGCCGTGCTCGCGGCGTGGCCCACGCTGGCAGAGGTACCAGCGGCGCTGTCGCGGGCGGCCCTCGAGGTGGACGTGGTCGTGGCAGCCGGGGCGGAGGCGATGCTCCGGCGCGACGGGGTCACATACTGGTTCGCCCCCGGGGGGCCCGGAGGTGTAGCGGAGGCCGTGGCCAATTGTCGGCCGGATGTGGTGCATCAACAGAGCTTCCATTTTGGCCGGCACACCCGCGCGCTCCACGAGCGCCTGCCTCGGGTCCCAGTGTTGGTGCAAGACCATGGTGGCAGGCCCCCCCAAGGATGGCGGCGAGTCGTGGCGGTGTGGGGGGCGCGACACATTGGGGGAGCCGCGTTTACGGCGCGCGAGCAGTCGGAGCCCTACCTCCGAAGCCGTGTGCTACGGCGCGGCACGCCCGTGTTCGAGATTCTGGAATCGTCTACGAATTTCACGCCCGGGGATCAGAGAGCTGCGCGCGTCGCGTCCGGTCTGTATGGTGATCCCTGTTTCCTCTGGGTGGGGCGGCTGGATCCCAACAAGGACCCTCTGACGGTCCTCGCAGCGTTCTCGAGCGCGAGACGGGATTTACCCGACCCTCAGCTGTGGATGTGCTACACGGCCGCACCGCTCCTCCCAGACGTGCAGCGGCGTCTGGAATCGGACCCCGAGTTGGCCGGCCGCGTGCACTTGGTAGGTGCCTTGCCACACTATCAGATAGAAGTGCTGTGTCGCGCTGCGGATTTCCTCGTCCTCGGGAGCCACGCGGAGGGAAGTGGGTACGCTTTGCTCGAAGCACTCGCATGCGGGACGGCGCCTTTGGTCACGGACATCCCTTCCTTCCGGCGCATCACCGCCCGAGGCCAGGTCGGCGCGCTTTCCACACCGGGGGATGTCGGGGGAATGGCGCACGCCATGGTCGCCTGGTCGCGCGCGGAGCGCGCGGAACTGCGTCGCGCGGCTCGGGCTCATTTCGAACGGGCGCTGTCGTTTTCGGTGGTGGCCTCGGAGCTTCGCGCCGCATACGAGGCACTCGTCGCTGGACCATGAAAGTCGCGCTCATTGTGCCAGGTGGCGTGGACCGAAGCGGCGAGTACCGGGTGATACCATGCCTCTTATGGTTGATCGAGCGGCTGGCCTCGCGCGTCGAGCTGCACGTCTTCGCCCTCAATCAGGAGCCACGACCGTGTCGCTACGAACTCTTGGGAGCGATGGTGCACAATGTGGGCGCGCGCCCGCGGCGAGCCCGCCTGTTCACGATGCTCCTTTCCGAGCACCGCCGCCGGC
>Ga0209751_10006325_pt1 | contig 10985 bp, 9 predicted proteins | sample RifCSP13_1_FD_184019 | JGI IMG/M metagenome (GOLD analysis project Ga0209751, IMG submission 184019) | Soil microbial communities from Rifle, Colorado - Rifle CSP2_sed 13_1 (SPAdes) (version 2) | ecosystem: Environmental > Terrestrial > Deep subsurface > Rock core/Sediment | place: Rifle...
GACGAGATCGAGTCCTACGTATCCATGGGCTTCGTCGACGACGCGCGGGGCGTGCTCGGCGAAGTCGGGGCGCGCCTCAGCGCGTACCCCGCGCTCGTGCAGCGCCTGGCGGAGCTCGGGCTCGAAGTCGAGGGGGCCTCGGAGATGGACTCGCTGCTGGGCGAGTCCCCGGCGGAGCCCACTGCCGAGGCCACGACCGAGGAGCCGCTCCAGCTGGGCGAGGGCTTCCTGGAGTTCACCCCGTCGACCTCGTTGCCGACGGCGCCCGTGCCGGAGCCCGCCGGGGCCGGCGGAAACGGTGAGGGCTTCGACCTCGCCTCCGAGCTCGGGGGTCTCTTCGGCGCGCAGCCGGCCGTGGCCGAGGAGCCGTCGGCCGCTCCCGCCAGCACGGACCTCGGCGATGCTTCGCTCGCCGACATCTTTCGCGAGTTCCAGAAGGGCGTCGACAAGCAGCTCGGCAAGGAGGACTACGAGACGCGCTACAACCTCGGGATCGCCTACAAGGAGATGGGTCTCGTCGACGAAGCGATCGCGGAGTTCCAGCTCGCGGCGAAGGACGAGGGGCGCCTGCTCGAGTGTGCGAGCATGCTCGGGATCTGCTTCATCGAGAAGGGCATGCCCAAGCTCGCCGTGAAGTGGTTCGAGAAGGGGCTGCAGGCCCCGGGCCGCAGCGACGAGGAGTACCAGGGGCTGCGCTACGACCTCGCGAGTGCCCTCGAGCAGGCCGGCGAGGGCGGCCGCGCGCTCGCCCTCTTCACCGAGCTCTACGGACAGGACGCCTCCTTCCGGGACGTCGCCGACAAGGTGCGCCAGCTCGGCGGATGATGCGCCGGGCAAGACACCCTTGGCCGCACTGCTCTCGATCCTGAGCTCGCTGGTCGTCGGCGTGGTCCTGGTGTTCGCCCCGTGGATGTCCGTCTTCGGGGTCGAGCTCTGGGAATCGAACTGGCTGCTGCAGCTGTGGCCGGGTGCCCGCGGGGTGCTGCTGAACGCGTTCACGCGCGGGGCCGTGACCGGCGTCGGCCTCGTCAACCTGGCGCTGGCAACGCGTGACCTGCACGCCCGGCTCACAGGCGACGCCGCTCGCGACTGAGGCGAAGAGCGCGCGACCCCATGAAGCCCGACCGCGCCGCGGCCTCGGTCGACGCGCTGTTCGCCGATGCTCTCCGCGCCGGCGAGAGCCGGGCGCGTGCGCGCGAGCTCGTCGCCGCCTGCGCGGACGAAACGGTCCTGGCAGCGGTGCTCCACCGGGCGGTGCCCGTGGCGTTCCTCGAAGCCGTGGCATCCGTGCCGCCCTGGTCCGAGCGGCCGCGGGTGCTGGCGCGCGTGGTGCTCCACCCGCGGGCGCCGCGGGTGTTGTCGCTGAAGCTGGTCTCCGCGCTGTACTGGCGCGACCTCGCCGAGGTCGCCGCGACGCTGCGGGTCGCGGCCGCCGTTCGCTCGCGCGCGGAGTCGCTGCTGAAGGACGGCCTCGCCGACATGCGGCTCGGCGATCGCATCACGCTCGCGCGGCTCGCAACGCCGGCGCTGCTCCCGCTGCTGTTGGCGGACGGCGAGCGGCAGGTGGCCGAGGCAGCGCTCGTCAACGCGCGGCTGCGCGAGGAAGACGTGACGACCGCCCTGCGGCGCGACGACGTGCGCCCGGCGCTCGTCGAGGCCGTGGCGGCCGCGCAGCGCTGGCAGGCGAGCTACGCGGTGAAGCTCGCGCTCGTGCTGCAGCCGAAGACGCCGCTCGCGCTCGGCCTGCCGCAGATCCTGTCGCTGGTGCCGCGCGACCTGCGCCGCGTCGCGTTCGACGAGACGCTGCGGCCGCTGGTTCGCGCCGCGGCGCGCGAGGTGCTGGAGCGGGAAAACGAGCCCATCTGACGCGGCCAATCCTCGACGGCTCAATGAGATGCACTTGACACCCCCCAAACGGGGGCACTAGAATCCCCGGGCTGCGGCCCGTCTGGGCCGAGAAGGCGGAAGCCATGGGCTCGTTCGGCGAGAAGCTGCGGAGAGAACGCGAGTTGCGCGGCGTGAGCCTGCGCGAGATCGCGGACGGAACCAGGATCGGCGTGCGCTTCCTGCAGGCGCTCGAAGAGGACCGCGTCGAGGCGCTGCCGGGGGGGCTCTTCCCGCGCGCGTTCGCGAAGCAGTACGCGCTCTTCCTGGGGCTCGACGCGGAGCGGACGGTGGCCGACTTCGTGGAAGCGCACGGGGAGCTGGCGCCGGAGCGCAAGCCCGCTCCAATGCCGGTCCGCCGCGGCCCCTTGCCGCTGGGCCACATATTCCTGGCGTTGGTGGCTGTCGCGGCGGTGGCGCTGACGCTGCGCCGCGGCACGCCGCAGGCGCCGCCTTCGCCCTCGCCCACGCCGCTCGCCGCGCCGGTGGTGCTGCCGACCGATCGGGTCTACCCCTCGCCCGCGCTCGCGAGCGAGGCGGGGAGCGGCGACAGCCTGGTGCTGACGATGACCGCACAGGCCGACTGCTGGGTGGAGCTGCGGGCAGACGGCGCCACGCTGGTCAACCGCGTATTGGCCCAGGGCGAGTCGCAGACCTTCGAGGCGCGTGGCGAGATCGTGCTCTCCGTCGGCAATGCCGGCGGGCTCAGCATCCGCGTCAACGACCGTCCCGCGCTGCCGCTCGGACGCAGCGGCGAGGTCCGCAAGAACATCGTCATCACGCGGCAGAACCTGCCCGACCTCGTCGAGCAGGACGACGCGGCGCAGCCCGACGGCCGCAGCGGCTAGGCTGAATGGCTGAGACCCGAGCCACCAACCCGCTGGTCGCCCAGTTCAGGCGCGGCGGGGTCGCCCGCGACCTGCGGCTCATGGCGGCGCAGGGGCTGCTGCCCCTCAAGCCGGAAGACCTGCTGGAGATGTGGACCGGGCTCGTCGCCGACCCGGACGAGGGCGTGCGCGGGGCGGCCGAGGCGTCGCTCACGGCCTTCCCGGTTGCCGAGCTGCTGCCGATCCTGAAGAGCCGGGACACGCCGCCCAGCGTGCTCGGCTGGGCCGTCAGCCGTCGCGCCGAGCCGGAGCTGCGCGAGGCGGCGCTGCAGAACCACTCGCTCCCCGACGAGACGATCGAGCAGCTCGCGGGGACCCTGCCGCAGGCGCTCGCCGAGCTCGTCGTGATCAACCAGACGCGTCTGCTGCGCCGCACGTCGCTGCTCGTCGCCCTCGAGGCCAACGCGGGCCTCAGCAACGACCAGAAGCGGCGGCTGAGGGAGCTGCGCGAGACGTTCCGGATCGGCGAGCAGCCGGAGCCCGCGGCCCCCGCGCCCGCGCCCGCACCCGAGCCGCCGCCCGTGGAGCCCGAGCCCGAGGTGATTCCCGCGGGCGACATCTTCATGACGGAGGAGGAGGCGGTCGTCCGCTATCTCTCGGAAGAGGAGCGCCAGCAGACCGAGAAGGTGAGCGCCGTCCAGAAGATCTACCGCCTCAACACGGCGGAGAAGATCATCACCGCGCTCAAGGGCTCGCGCGAGGAGCGCACGATCCTGATCCGGGACCCCAACCGCCTGGTCTCGACCGCGGTGCTCGGCAGCCCCCGCATCACCGAGGCCGAGATCGAGTCGATCTCGGCCATGAAGAGCGTCTCCGACGAGATCCTTCGCACGATCGGCAACCACCGGGAGTGGACGAAAAGGTACACTGTGCTCAACAACCTGGTGCGCAACCCGAGGACCCCGATTGGAATCGCGCTGAGCATGGTGCCCCGCCTCAACCCGCGTGACGTCAAGGGCATTGCCGTGGACCGCAACGTGCCGGAGCCCGTGCGCAAGCAGGCCCAGAAGTTCGTGAAGGGCGAGGGTCAGGGTCAGAAGAAGCAGTAAGCTCCGCCATGGCCGACTACTATCAACTTCTCGGCGTCAGCCCGCAGGCTTCGGTGGCCGAGATCCGCCAGGCCTACGCGCGCCTGGCGCGCGAGAAGCACCCCGACCGCTTCCGGGACGAAGCCGAGAAGAAGCGCGCACAGTCGACGTTCCAGGACATCACCACCGCGTTCAACGCGCTCGCCAACCCGAAGAGCCGCCAGGAGTATGACGCGAGCCGCGACAGGCCCGTGCCGCGCACGGCCGAGGAGATCGCGACCGACGCCTACGAGCGCGCGCAGGCGGCGCTCGAGGGCGGACAGATCGACGAAGCGGTGACGCTGCTGCACACGGCCGTGCACCACGCCCCGGGCCAGCTCGCCTACCAGCTGGCGCTGGGGCGCGCGCTCGCGCGGGTGCCGCAGGCGGCACGCGAGGCGGTCCAGGTGCTCGAACGGGTCGCGCAGCTTGCGCCCCAGAACGCTGCGGTGCATGCCGAGCTCGCGACCGTGCTGGCACGCCAGGGCTTGCGGCTCAGGGCGCAGAAGGCCGTGGAAGCGGCGCTGCGGCTCGCCCCGCGCGACGCGCGGCTCTTGAAGCTCGCGGCCGAGCTGGGCGTCGAGAAGCGGTGAGCGGCGTGCGCATCACGAGCGAGGCGGTGAGCGACGTCGGCCGCAAGCGCAAGGGCAACGAGGACTCGCTCTTCCTCAACGAGGAGCAGAAGCTCTACGTGGTGGCCGACGGCATGGGCGGCCACGCCGCCGGCGAGGTCGCCTCGCGGGTGGCGGTCGAGGCGATCGCGGAGTTCGTGGCGCTCACGGGCGGCAACCAGGAGATCACCTGGCCGTTCGGCCTCGACGACTCGATCTCCTACGAGGGCAACCGCCTGAAGACGGCCGTTCGCCACGCCAACTCGCGGGTGCTCGAGGCGACGCGTGAGAGCGCGGAGTACGAGGGCATGGCCACCACCGTCGCCGCGGTGCTGGTGGACGGCGACGTCGCCAACCTCGCCCACGTGGGCGACAGCCGCATCTACCTGTGGAGCGACGGCGAGATCGAGCTGCTCACGCGCGACCACTCCTGGGTCAACGAGCAGATCGAGAACGGTGCGATCTCGCCCGAGCAGGCCCGCAGCCATCCGCTGCGCAACGTGGTGACTCGGGCGCTCGGCGGCCGCGCCGACCTGGTGGTGGACATCCAGTCCCGTCGCATGGCGGCGGGGGACATGCTGCTCTTGTGCTCGGACGGCCTCACCACCATGATCCCGGACGACGACATCGCGCGCATCCTGGCCGAGGCCGAAGGCGACGTGACGAAAGCCGCGAACGCCCTGGTGGGCGCGGCGAACGAGCGCGGCGGCGAGGACAACATCACCGTCGTGCTACTGAAGTTCGGGGAGTGAGTGCCGTGCTGCCCCAGGTGGCGGAATCCAAGCCCGGCCCCCGCATCGGCCGCTACCTGATCACCGGCCGCATCGGCCGCGGCGGCATGGGCATGGTCTACCGCGGGCTCGACCCGGCGCTCGATCGCGAGGTCGCGATCAAGACGCTGGTGGCCGAGGGCAGCTTCGATCCCGAGAGCCGCCGCCGCTTCGAGGTGGAAGCGCGGGCCGCGGCGAAGCTGGCGCACCCGAACATCGTGACGGTGCACGAGCTCGGCGAGGACCGCGGGATCCTGTTCATCGCGATGGAGATGCTCCCGGGCGCCGACCTCGACTCGCTGCTGCGCTCCGGCGAGGCACTGCCGCTCGCCGAGAAGCTCGACATCGTCGCGCAGGTGTGCCGCGGGCTGGCGTTCGCCCACGAGCGGGGCGTCGTGCACCGCGACATCAAGCCGAGCAACGTGCGGCTGCTCGACGACGGCACCGCGAAGATCATGGACTTCGGGATCGCCAAGCTTGGGGCCAGCCACCACATCACCAAGACCGGGATGATGGTCGGCACCGTGCACTACATGAGCCCGGAGCAGGTGCGCGGCACGCCGCTCGACGGCCGCACCGACGCCTTCTCCGCCGGAGTGATCCTCTACGAGCTCATCGCCGGCGAGCGCCCCTTCCGCGGCGAGGGCGTCACCCAGATCCTCTACAAGATAGTGAACGAGGAGCCGCCCACCCCGGACCTGTCCGCGCTCGGCCCGCTGGCGCCGCGGCTCCTGGAGGTCCTCGCCAAGGCTCTGGCCAAGGACGCGGACGCGCGCTACGCGGGCGCCGCCGCGTTCGGCCAGGAGCTCCGCGCGCTCGGCGAGATCGCCCAGAAGGCGCAAGGTCAGACGGCCGCCGGCACCGTGGAGGCGCTCGCGGCCGCCCGGCGCGCGTTGCGCGACGGCCACGTCGAGGAGGCCGTGGCCCGGCTGCGCGGGCTCGTGGCCGAGCACCCCGACTCCGTCGACGCGCGGCGTGCGCTGCGGGCCGCGCAGCGGGAGCAGAAGCACCGGCAGGAGCCAAAGGCGTCCGGCCCTGACGGCTACCCCGAGCTCGAGGCGACGTTTCAGGCGGCGCTCACGCGGCGCGCCGGGCCGGGCGACCAGGCGACGCTCGACGGCCACGCGCCGACCGAGCTCGCGCCGACCGTTGTGGCCGGGCCGGCCCAGGCGCACCCGGCCGCCGCCTCGGGGCCCGTGGCAGGGGCGTCGGCAATGGGTCGGCGGGGCTGGCTGTGGGCGGCTGGCGCGCTCGTGGCCGTGGCCGCGCTTGGCTGGGCGGTCCTCTGGCGGGCAGCCCCGCCCGTGACGTCCAGCGGCGGCGCAGCCGCGGCGTCGGCCGCGGCCACGGCGAGCGTCCCCGCTCCGACGGAGGCGAAAGCCGCGCCCGTGGCGCCGGTGAGCGCAGTCCACGCGCTGCGCGTCCACAGCCAGCCTCCCGGAGCCACGGTGGCGCTCGACGGTGGCGCGGCCGCGGGACTGACTCCGCTCGAGCTCTCGTTCGATCCCGCGAGCGAGCACCGCATCAGCCTCTCGCTCGAGGGCTACGCCGCGCAGGAGGTCCGCACGCGGCCGGGCGCGCCGCCCGCGACGCTCGAGGTGACGCTCGAGAAGCTCGTCCCGCCCGGCAGCGTGGTCGTCGCCTCGGCCTACGAGCTCGACGTGGTGTGGCGCGGGCGCACGCTGGCGCGGGGCCAGGCGAGCCCCCGCGTCCCGGTGGCCGGCGGCCGACAGGTGCTGACGCTGCAGTCGAGCACGGTGTTCCTGAAGACGGACGTCATCGTGGACGTCCCCCCCGGGGGCGAGGTGGCGATCGAGGCGCCCGGCCTCGGAAGGCTGAACGTGCGCGCCACCCCGGACAACTGCGAGGTGTTCGTGGACGAGGTGTTCGTCGACTACCTGCCGATCCGCGACCGGCCGGTGGCCGCCGGCCGATACACCGTCTCGTTCCGCTGGCCGGACGGCACGCGCTCGCAGCAGCCGGTCGAGGTGAAGCCCGGGGCGCCGGCGTTCGTGGTCGGGCGGAAGGAGTAGCCGTGTCCCACGCGCCGCGTCTGCTCGTCGCGCTCTTGGCGCTCGCGGCTCCCGCCGCCGCGCAGGAGGCGCCGGACCCGCAGTCGCAGGCCGCCCGCCTGCTCCGGGAAGGGCGCGACTACCTGGCCCGGGGCCAGGCGAAGCAGGCGCTCGATAACTTCAACATCGTCGTCGCCAGCTTCCCGAGCACCGACTCGGCGGGGCTGGCGCTGATCGAGATCGGCCGCTACCACATGGAGCTCGAGCCCGACGCGGACAAGGCGCGCGCCGCGTTCGAGCAGGTGACCAAGCAGTACGCGCGCAGCGAGGCGGCGCCGGGCGCCTACTACTACCAGGGCCTGCTGACCCTGAATCGCGCGACCCTGGCGCACGAGATCGACGACGCGATCGCGCAGTTCGCGCGGGTCGAGACGCTCTACCCGCGCAGCGAATGGGTCCCGCGTGCGCTCGCGGCGCAGGCGCTCGCCCACCGGCGCGCGGGTCGCTACCCGGACGCGACCGACCTCAACCGGCGCGTTTCGCTCGAGTACCCGGCCTCCGACGCCGCGGCCGGCGCCCAGTTCGAGATCGGACACGCGCTCGCGCTCTCGGGCCAGCCGCGGCTGGCGATGGAGGAGTTCCAGCAGGTCCGCAACCGCTTCCCCGAAAGCGCCTGGGCCGAGCCGGCGCTGCAGCGGACGACGGCCCTGTACCGGCTGTTCGGAGGCGCCAAGGCTTCCTTCTCGCTCGACCCGGGCTTCTCGCCGGGCGCCGGAGACGTGCTGAAGGACGTGCGGGCGCTGCTGGTGGCGCGCTCGGGTGAGCTGTGGATCGCCTCGGACAAGACGCGAAGCGCGATTCCGATCGACGCCGCGGGCAAGCTCGGCGCGGGCCTCGCCGGACAGGACCTGCGCGCGCTGTCGCTTTCGCCGACGGGCGAGGTGATCCTGGCTTCGCGAACCGCGATTCGCGTCGGAGCCAGGGACATCCGCAGCTTCACCACACCCCCCGAGAAGGAGGGGGCCCAGCCCAAGCCCGTCGACAAGATCCTGGCCGCCGTGATCACGCCGGGCGGGGCGGTGCTGGTCGCCGACGAGGAGCGCCAGGCGATCCTGCGCTACGACGGCAAGGGCGAGTACCAGGGTACGTTCCCCGCCGAGCGCGCGGCGAGCAAGCGCAAGGTGAGCCGCCTGCTGCTCGACGGCGAGGGCGGGATCGTCGCGCTCGACCGTGACGAGAAGACGGTACGCGTGTGGGACGAGACCGGGCGGCTGCTGCGCAGCGTGGGCCCGGCGGGCCTGCGGCGCCCGGCGGACGTGGCGGTCGATCCCTTCCGCAACCTGTACGTGGCCGACGAGGAGGCGGGCGTCCACGTCTTCAACCCGCAGGGCCAGCTGATCGCCACGATCGCCGGCCCCGAGCTGCGGCGCGCGCGCGCCGTGACGCTCGAGGCCACCGGCGCCGTGCTCGTCTACGACGACCGCGCGCAGCGCGTGCTGCGCTACCGCTGAAGGGAAGACCGATGCCCGCAGCACTCCCCACTCGCGCCGTCCTCGCCGTGCTGAGCCTCGCGGCGATCGCGGCCGCCGCGGGCACGGCCCGCGCGCAGCAGCCGCCGGAGCAGACCACGGTGCTGCAGGCCGAGGTGGATGCGGCGCAGGACGCCCTGACGCGAGGCGTCGCGGAGTTCGACGGCCCGCAGCAGAGCCGCTCGATCGTGGTGTTCGACACGGTGATCGTACGGCTCGACGCGGTGGGGTTCCGCTCGCTGCCGCCGCGCGGACGCGACATCCTGGCCCAGGCCTACGAGTACCGCGCGCGTGCCTACTACGGCATCGGGCTCTCGGAGAAGACGTCGGAGGACTTCCGCCAGCTGATCCAGCTCAGGCCCGACTACGCGCTGTCCAGGGAGCGCGTGTCGCCGAAGATCGTGGAGCTGTTCGACAGCCTGAAGCGGACGCTGGTCGGCCAGCTCGCCGTCTCCTCGGACCCGCCCGGGGCGCAGGTCACGCTGGTGAGCGCGTCGGGGGTGCGCAGCGACCTGCCGCTCACCGACTTCTTTCCGGTCGAGGTGCTGGCGGGCGAGTACGAGGTCCAGGTCGCGCGCTCGGGCTACCGCACCGAGACACAGAGCGTCAGCATCGCGGCGGAGGAGACGAAGACGCTCGCCGTGCCGCTCACGCGCGTGCTGGCGAGCGCCTACTTCATCGTCGAGCCGCAGGGGGTGGAGATCTGGGTCGACGGCGAGCTGCGCGCCACCACCGCGGGCAACCTGGCGCCCGAGCTGCACGAGCTGGCGCTCGCGCGCGGTCTCGATCCCAGCCGCGTGGCGGCGCGGGTGGAGATCCCGAACCTCTCGCTCGGCAGCCACGCGGTCGAGCTGCGCCGCCGCTGCTCCGCGACCGAGAAGCGCACGATCCAGACCCCGCAGCCCGAGGACTACGCGCTCGACCCGATCCGGCTCGAGGACTCGCTCGCCACGCTCACGCTCACTTCCGACCCGCCCGGGGCGCGGATCCTGCTGAACGGCGAGGCGCGGGGTGTGACCCCGGCCGAGATCTCGGGCATCTGCTCGGGCAGCGTGCGGGTCGAGGTCAAGCACGCGGCCGGCAAGTTCATCAAGGAACTGGTGCTGGAGAAGGACGAGGCGGTGAGCCTCGACTGCCCGATCCGTCCGACGCTCGCCTTCCTGGGAGTGGAGGCGGCGGGGCCCGGCGGAGTGCGCTACATCGGGGAGGCCGAGGAGAAGATCAAGCAGCACCTCTCGCAGCTCGTCTCGCTCAACTTCATCACGGCCCCGCGCGAGGCGGTCGAGCGGATGCTCGAGCAGGAGCGGCTGACGCGCCAGGGCCTGTTGCCCGGATCCGACACCGACCCGGACATCGTGCGCAAGGTGACGCTCCAGATGGAGGCGGCGCTCGAGGTGCAGGGCTTCCTGCTGGCGGTGCTGCCCGAGAAGCAGCTGCAGCGGACGGCGCTGCTGTACCTGCTGGCGGCCGGCAACACGAGGGCCGTGCCCGTCGAAGTCGCGTTCGCCGAGAGCCCGGCCTACGCCCCGCTCTTGGCGCGGCTCGACGCGGGATTCGCGAGCGAGCGCTCCTGGAGCGGCCTGGTGACGGTCGACACGTTGCTGCACGAGGGCGTGCCCGTGCTGCGGGTCGTTCCAGGGAGCCCGGCGGCCCAGGCCGGCGTCGGGCCTGGGGACCTGGTCTCTGGCGCCGACGGCCGGCCGGTGAAGCGAAGCGCGGAGCTGATCGCCGCGGTGGCGGCGAAGAAGCCCGGGGAACGGCTGGTGCTGCAGGTGCGCGGCGCGGCCGCCGGGTCGCAGCCGCGCGGCGTCGAGCTCACGCTCGGCAAGAGCGCGCGCGAGGTCCCGATCTTCGACCCCGAGCTCGTCTACAACAAGGTCATGATGGACCTGCGCGCGGTGGTCGCGGGCTACCCGGGCAGCGAGGCGGCGGCCTACGCCTGGCTCAACCTCGCGCTGTGCGCGATGCACTTCTCGGACTGGTCGGGCGCCCACGACTACCTGCAGAAGGCCAAGGCGGAGCTGCCGCAGCGGCCGGGGATCTCGCGCGGCACGGCGCTCTACTACCTCGGCCTGGCGCTCGCCAAGCTCGGCTATCGGCCGCAGGCGCTCGACGCGTACCGGGCCGCGGCGGCGGAGAAGGACGCGACGCTCATCGACAACGACGGCCCGCCGGTGGCCGCCCTCGCCGCGCGGCGGGCCGGCCCGTGAGCGCCCCGGCGCGCC
>Ga0209751_10006328_pt1 | contig 10982 bp, 8 predicted proteins | sample RifCSP13_1_FD_184019 | JGI IMG/M metagenome (GOLD analysis project Ga0209751, IMG submission 184019) | Soil microbial communities from Rifle, Colorado - Rifle CSP2_sed 13_1 (SPAdes) (version 2) | ecosystem: Environmental > Terrestrial > Deep subsurface > Rock core/Sediment | place: Rifle...
CTCGGGGGCGAAATGGAGCAGCTTCAGCCGCTCTCCCGGAGGGTGGTCGAGCCAGCCCTCCTGCTCCAGCAGCAGCCAGACCAGGCGGTGGCGTTGCAGCGAGCGGCAGACCGGGCAGAACAGGTGATAGGAGCGGTGCAGCACAAGGAAGCGGCCCAGCCTGCACCGGCATAGCGGGCAGTAACGCGCCTCCCCGGCGAACAGCCGCCGGCGCGCCCCTGACGGCAGGCTGAAAAGGGCTTTAGCGTAGAGGAAATCTTTTAGACGCTTGAATCCATCGGGGGCGCGAGAGGCTGCGCGAATGCGAGCGAGCATCAGAAAGGATACGGCCTTATCGAAAGCGGGTCACTGGAAAGGTGAAGCAGTTAAACTGCGTTATTATAGCTGAACGATCCACATGAGACCCTGTCTTTCTAAACATTGAATTACGCCCCCTTGCTGATGTATCGGAGGTCAACCTTGGAAGATATACAGAAACTCAAAGCCATAATCGCCGAGCTGGAAGCTCGGCTGGCTGACCTGCAGGCTCGACTGCCTGCCCACTCGGTCAAACCCGCCTTGATCGCGGAGCTGGACGAGCTGGACGAACGCCTGGCGGAGGCTCGCAGGCGCCTTGCAGCCCTGGAAGAGGCCGGCGACTCTTAAGAAATCGTCACTGCGAACGGAGTGAAGCAGTCTCCTGCTACGGAGGGGATCGCCACGCCGGGCAAAGAACGCCCGGCTCGCGATGACAGTTTCCTCCAGGGAAAAGAGCGCGAATTACTGTGGATATACTCATAAACATTCATCCACCTCAGGGGAGGGTGATATCCCGCCAGGTCTTTCCGCCGTCCGTGGTCGCCAGCAGGCGCACGACATGCTCGCAGCGCAGAGGCTGGCTGGCCGAAGAGCCACCTCCGCCCAGGGGAGCCTTCTCGCCAAAGCAGGCCCCCTGCTGCACCAGCGCCCAGCCGTTCTGGGAGCCGTCGAAATCCAGGGAGATCACACTTTGGGGCAAGCCAGCCGCGGCCAAAGCCTGGGGTGCGCCTCGAGGCTCAGCGCCGGCCAGCACCCCCTCGCCGATCCCGGCCCGCCAGGCGCCGTCTGAGGCCAGGCTGAAAGGCAGCTCGATACCTGGCGTGAAGGCAGGGTCGAGGTCGATCTTTTGCGCCAGCTGCCAGCTGCTGCCCAGGTCCTCGCTGCGCAGTACCAGCAGGCTGGAACCGCTGGTTTGCGCCAGCGTAACGGGCAGGTAGCCTACGCCGTTGAGGTCGAACTGCGGCAGGCCGACAAAGGCCTGCCCGGATGCCAGCTCAGCAGGTAGCGGAATAAACTGCGGCTGCCAGGTGCGCCCGCCATCCAGGGTGAGGAACAACTGGTCGCCAGCTGGCCCACCCGCTGTCCAGCCCCTCTCCGCATCCAGGAAGGCGACCGGCTCGCCCAGAGGCAGCGAGCGCTCCTCCCAGGTCTGGCCGCCATCCGCGGTGGCAAACAGCCTGCCCAGGCTGAAGCTGCCGCCGCTTTGCACCTTGAGGGCTAAATAGCCGGTTTGAGCGTCGCTGAAATCCAGGTATGCGTTGGCGACGGGGGAGTCGCTGACGTCTCCGGCGAGCGGCAAAAGAGAGCTTTCCCAGCTCAGACCGCCATCGGAGGTGCGCAGGATCTCGATCTCAGGGGACGATTCGAGCTGCGCCGGCAGGCGCGCCAGCCAGCCCTGCTGTGCGTCCAGGAATCGGACTGCCAGGATGGGGCTTGCGACTTCAGCAGGCGGGGAGGTCGCGCCAGCTCCCTCCGCCGTCGCCTGTCAGCAGCAGGCGCCCGCCGCGCAAGACCCAGCCGGCCTGCGGCGAGAGCAACTGCATGGCCTGGATGTCCGGCGTGGCAGTCAGCAAGACCACCTCAGGCGCAAATCCTTCAGCCCAGGGCCCCACGCCGGGTATCCTGTTCACCTCGCCATCCAGGGCGTTGCTGTCAATCGTCAGGGAAACGTCACCCCATGTCTCGCCGTGCCCGCCGGTGTACTGGCGCAGCCGCTGGTGGTTTGCCCACAGGCTGCTTGAGATCGCCGAGCTCCACACCGTCGCTTGCGGGTTGTAGCAAAAATACCACACATCAGTCTCAGTTTTACAGTAGTACACCCAATGGGCGATCCAGACATCGTCAGGCGCCGGATTGTTATCCGCCCAATCCGCGATGTGCGAGGAGCCCGGCGAGCCATAACCGCCCGCCTTGACCCCAAGCTGCTGCAGGCGCTCGGTCCAGCCGAGCATAAAGGAATCGACCGCGCTGCGGCACGAGCTCGAAGCCGTGGAGCCGTAGCCCTCCATGTCATAATAGATCACGGCGTTCGTCAAAAAGCCCATGCCCCTGGCGGCATTGAGCGCCGCCTCGGCTTCGTCCCGGCCTTGCTGGCGAGCCGTCGTGGGGTTCGAGCTCATCTTAATCCGGAAGTTGGTGCACGGCGCCTGGGGTCCCACCCAGGTCAGGATGAAAGTCCAGCCCTGCTCGGCTGCCTGGTACACCCAGGCATCTTCAGGGATATCGTTCTGGCAGAAAAACATGCTGCCGCCCAGGTAGATATTGAAGGCCCAATACGGGCTGCTCGTCCACCAGGCCTGCATTTGCTCGATCGTCGGCAGGTAGCAGCGGTCAAAACCCTGCAAGGGGTAGGTCATGACGACCACGTCGCTGTCGAGACTGAAAACGGTCAAAAGCGCATCCAGATGGTCCGTTTCATCCTGGTAAGCCGTCCTGACGGTGCTGATATAGAAACCCGGGCAGGCCGGGGCAACTATGGTTGTGCTGTGGCTCCACGGACCAGCCATCACGGCGAGCGTGGTGCTGAAGACCACGCCAGCGCCGCAGGGACCATCCAGCGACCACTGCAAGTCGATCGTGACATCCTTCAGTGCATAGCCGCTCACGTTGAGACGCACCTGGTCGCCAGGCAAGAAATTGGTTTTCCAGTTGCCGTCCAGGCCGGTCAGCCAGGCTGTATTCAGATAAATGGTTTCCGGGACATAAACGGAGGGGACGAACACCTGAAACTCTGCGGACTGCAAGGCAGGCGGCGAATCCGAGGGGAGTGCCGGGTTTTCTGGCTCAGGTGTAGTGGAGGTCTGCAGCGCCCCCCTGGAGAGAGCCGGGTTGCCCCTCGAAACGAGCAACCCCGCCAGCAACAGGCAGAGGGCAATAATTCCGTGCAGGGCCTTTGGTGATCGATGAAATCTCAGCATGCAGACCTCTGGCGATGAAATGCACGTTATTATACACTTGATTTTTACATCACAGAGCGCAAATCGAGGCCGCGCGCGTTTGCCCGTTCCCTGAGCCAGACCATTTCATCCGCCGGGGTAGCCCGGACCTCTGCGGCAGGCCGGCGAACCAGCCCCAGGGCATGCTCCGGGCAAGACGACACGCACACCCCGCAGCCAACGCAGCGGATTTCGCTGACCACCGCCAGGCCGCCATCGAGCGCCAGGGCGTGGAATTGGCAGTAATCCGGGCACAGCTCGCAGCCAACGCACAGCTTCTCATCCACCTGGTTGACGAACGGCGAGCTGGCGACCACGTTGGCGATTCCCAGCTCCGCCATGCCGCGCAGGATGCCGCAAGAGCAGGTGCAGCAGTTGCAGATGTAGCCAATCCCGCTCTGACTGTTGCTCACCGAGTGCACCAGGCCGGCCGCGGCTGCCCTGCGCAGGGTATCCTGGGCCTGCTCGCGGGTGAGCGATTTCACCACCGGGCTCTGATCGAAAGCGCCCGGCTTCTGGCTCAACGCCAGGCACACATCCAGTGGGTGCTCGCATGGGTCGCCGATCAGGGCTTTCTGCTTGCGGCAGATGCAATCCAGCACCCCCCAGGCCTGGACGCTATCCAGGATATCGGCCGCACTCTCGTAAGGCCGCACCTCCATATCCATGCGCACGCTCTCTCCCACGGGGATCACCCGGTGGACGGAGGGCGGGATGCCCAGCATCTGCCCGAAGGCGCGCTGGTAGTAGGCCTCGAAAATGCGGGCCAGTTCTGCATCCAGGCGAGCGACCTGGTATTCGTAAATGCCGACCACAAAGGGGATCAAGCCAAAGCCGATGCCTGCCTCCAGGCGTGTAGCGCCGATCAGGCCGCGCCGGGCCATCCCTTTGAGCTGCTCGCGCAGTGCGCCGGGGTCACCCCCGATCCGGGCGGCGATTTGCTCCGGTGTCTCCCGGCCCAGGCGCAGTTGGGAGGCCAGCTCGGCCTCCTCGGGCGTGAACAGCAGGCCGAGCAGGCGCAGCTCGACGCCATCCTCGGTCGGGGGGAAGCCATTTGGCAGGCTGTCCAGGCGTTCAGCCAGGCGCTTGTAGGGATCAGGGGACATCATTTCCTCCTTGGGTAGAACGTTCATCCAGCCGGGAAGTCCATTTCAAAGCATACAGGAAAAACATCTCCCCGGCAAGTGACTAATATCACCGCCTCTTTGGGAGTTTCCGTGGAACACCACGGCGATTCCCAAAGAACCAGATCACCCCGCTCGATTGCTGGCGCGAAAACGGCTATAATAAGCTCCAGGAAGCGCTGCCCGCTTTCCTGGAGCGAATGTTGATCAAGCGTCTGTGGCTCATCCTTTTCATCCTTGCCGGCATGCTTGCTCTGCTGCCGGTCCCCTCCGGCCGCGCCCAGGGAAGCGCCCTAGAAGTAAAAGTGCTGACCGCCGAGGGACCGATCACGCCGGCCATGCACGAATACCTCAAGCGCGGCCTGCGGGAAGCCGAGCGGGATGGCGCCGAGCTGCTGGTCTTCCAGCTCAACACCCCGGGCGGCAGCGTCGACCTGATGCAGGCGATGATCGCCTCCATACGCCTCAGCAGCGTGCCGGTGGTGGTCTACGTGGCGCCGCGCGGCGCCATGGCGGGCAGCGCCGGCACGCTGATCACCCTGGCAGGCCACGCCGCCGCCATGGCTCCCGAGACAGCCATCGGGGCGGCCAGCCCGGTCGGCGGGCAGGGGGAGGATCTGGGCGAGACGCTGGCGGCTAAAGAGAAGAATATCCTCAAAGCTCAGGTGCGCTCCATCGCAGAGCGCCGCGGCGAGGCGGCCATCCAGCTTGCGGAAAGCACGATTGAGGAAGCCGCGGCGGCCTCCGCCAGGGAAGCCCTGGAGGTCGGCCTGGTCGATTTCATCGCCGTCGATGTGGATGACTTGCTGAGCCAGCTCGACGGTTTCACCGTGGTCACCTCCAGCGGCGAGCGCACGCTGCGCACGATGGGCGCTCTGGTCACGCCGATAAATCCCTCCTTCATCGAAAGCCTGCTCTCTGTCCTGACCAATCCCAATATCGTCTTCCTGCTGATCACGATTGGGGTGCAGGCCATCCTGATCGAAATTTCCAGCCCGGGCGGCTGGGTAGCCGGGTTCATCGGGGTGGTTTGCCTGACCCTGGCGACTTACGGCCTGGGCATCCTGTCGGTGAACTGGTTTGGCCTGATCTTCCTGCTGATGGCTTTCGTGCTCTTCATCCTGGATATCAAGGCGCCCACCCACGGCGCCTTAACCGCGGCCGGGGTGGCCTCGTTAATTGTCGGCGCGCTGGTGTTGTTCAATTCGCCAAGTGTGCCCAGCTTCCAGCGGGTGTCTGTGCCCTTGATTATCGCTATGTCACTGGCTACCGGCGGCCTGTTCCTCGTCGTCCTGGGTTTTGCCTTGCGCGCCCAGCGCGTCCCCATCCGCATGGGCCAGGAGAGCCTGGTCGGGCGGAGGGGCAGCGCCCGCAGCGAGTTGAATCCCAGCGGCTCGGTTCAATTAGGCGGCGAATTATGGACCGCGGAGGCAATCCCGGGGGAGGCGCCCATCCCTGTCGGCAGCCGGGTCGAGGTGGTGCGGGTCGCAGGCATCCGCCTGTTCGTCCGCAAAGCCGGGTAATTCGTCCTGCTTAGCCGCTCGCGCCACGCCGGGCTATTGCAATGCCCGGTTAAAGAACTCCGCCAGGCGTGTGTAGAGCACTGCCTGGTTGGCGGGCCTGGCGATGCCGTGGCCCTCATCGTCGAAGACCAGCAGCTCGTAGGGGATGGCATGCGCATCCAGGCGCTGACGCACCTGGCGCACGTTCTCGGGCGTCACGTTGGGGTCCTGCGCCCCCTGCACGATCAGCAGCTTACCTTTGATGTCCTGCACGTAGTGGATGGGCGAGCGCTGGCGGTATTTCTCCGGGAGCTGGTCAGGCCGCCCGCCGATCATCTCCTCGCTGTACGGGCGCAGGTCAGGGCGGGTGGTCTCGTAATCGACCACCAGGTCGGTCATGCCGCAGACCGGCGCCGCGGCTGCAATCACCTCTGGCGGGTAGTGGGTGATCAAGAACCAGGCGCTGTAGCCCCCATAGGAGGTGCCGGTGACGCCCACCCTGCCGGGCTCCGCCAGGCCGGCCCGGACGAGCGCACCCGCCCCGCTGGCGATATCGGCCTGCTCGCTGCCCCCCCAGCCGTCTTCCTTGATCGCCTCCCGGAAAGAAAGCCCGTAACCCGTGCTGCCGCGATAATTCACGTCCAGCACGTTAAACCCCTGGGAGACGAAATAGTGGACTTGCGCGTTCAGCCGGTCCTCGCTGTGGTAGGTGGGGCCGCCATGAACGAAGATGATCGCCCGACCCGGGTTGGGCTGCGCCCGGTAGAGCCATGCGGATATTCCCAGGCCATCTACCGAATTCCAGTGGAAAGATTCTGCCGCTGCCAGGCGTTCCTGTTGCAGGCTGGTATACCGCCAGACCTGCGTCAGCGAGACGATATCGGCTGGCGAAGCCGCCTGAGGCGAAAAACGAACCAGCTCAGAAGGGTTAACTGAAGAGTAGTAGCGGGCCACCCAGGCGCCATCCGCGGCTCGCCCCAGGGGGATCAAATTACCCGGCAGGCGCGGGAATGGCTGTTCCGTCCCGCTGGCGGGGTCCAGCCAGGAGGCGAGGTGATTGCCCTGGACGATCTCATCCACCACGACGCACCCGTCGGGGGAGACCCAGGCGCCCTCCAGGGAGCGTTCCGGGTCGTCGATCAGCCAGCGCATCTGTTGCGTAGGCCAATGATAGACACCCAGGCTTTGGTGGCGCTGCGGCCTGCCATCGGTCGACTCGGAAAGCACCAGGATGTTTTCTCCATCCGGAAACCAGCGCGCGAAGACCTTCACCGGGTCACCGAAGTTGAGGATCTCTTGATCCTCTTTCCCCTGCACATCCACCAGCCAGAATTGCCGACCGGCGGGATGGCGATCCTTGCGGCAATAGAGCAGGTGCGTGCCCTGTTGGTTCAGGCTGACTACCATATAAGTGGGGCGGGACGGGCGGGCAAGTGGCTGGCGCTCCCCGCTGCGCAAATCATGGCGGTAGATCCAGGTCGGTTCCAAGGCATGCCCGGCGCTGAAATCGTAATTGGCGCCGTAGAACAAAGTATTGCCATCCGGGTGCAGACTGCCGCCGCGGATAAAATAAGGCGGGCGGTCCTCAGTCAGGGGCTGCATCTGCTCCGGGCGGTCAAGATCGACCCGGAACAGGCGGACGAGCTCGTCACCATCGTGATCCTCTTCCACGATCACGGCGCGCGAATCGGGCGTCCAGTTGACCAACCAGGTGTACTCGGGTGTATGTGTGAGTGCCACCGGCGACCAGGACCCGTCCGCCGGCGCGCAGAAGACATCTGCGTTGGCATGCTTGCGGTACCACACATACACCCGACAGCGGCGATCGGGCGATAGCCGGGCATATTCAACGCTGGGTAGACTCAATAACTGCTGGAGAAAGTCTCGATTGGGCATATTTTTCCTTATCAGCGGGTAATGCGATCGAAAAGACTGTAGGCGAGGGCGGTCAGCAGGTCAATATCCACGCTCGTCGCGTCTGAAATCCCTCCCCCGCTGAAAACCAGGTAGTTCAGCTCCTCTGTCGCCGCGATATAGACATCGGCGCTGAACGTGTTAAGACGGTCATAAAACTCGACCAACTGGTCCACTTCACTCCCGGTCAGGGTGGTGTTTCCCAGATATCTGCTGCCATCCAGGCACGAATAAGCGCTTGCCTCCCCGCTCCTGCGGCTGGGTAGATAGATTTCCAGTTGCTCGCAAGCGTCTTCCCGGATTTGTCGCCAGGTGAGAACAACCCTGTCGATCTCAACAAAATTGCGGATGTGGGGCACGAACCAAAATGCGTTGGCATTCTGGTATTCACCCAGGTTGTTCACACTGAGAATGAACTGGACCGAGAGGCCCTGCAGGCTAGAGAGATCGAGATCGATCAGGGTGGTATTGCTGTCGTAAAACTCTCTCCAGACACCTAAATTGCTCACCACGCCGTTGGAAGTTCGGTAATCCAACTGAAAGCGCAGATTGCAACCCGGGCTGTCGAACAAGCAGCCTATCTCGGCCAGAAAATGGTCCCCATCTTTAACACGGTAGGGCGGGTATTCGCCGATGATCCAACCCTCTTTACTGGCAGCGGGCCGGGTCCACAAGGCGATCTCGTTTTCGACGCGGGTCTCCAGCGCGGGTCGCTCTAACAGCATCATGAATCCATCGGCAGGACTACTGCCGCCGCGGTCGCTGGGGGCGCCTGGGCAATTCATCCGCGTTTTGCCGTCGCTCCAATCGGCCAGACAGTAATTGGCGACAAAATCATAAGCATAGAGGTTATTACTGGCGAGCTGAGAGACTTGAACCTGCACCCAAAAAGGCTGGAGGGCATTATCGGCGATGCCAAACACGTTCCCTGCGGGGTTGCGCAGCATCCATTCGCCCCTGTACACGCCTGGACTGGTCGGAGCGCGCAATTTTATCTCCAGGTCCACGGTTTTGCCGGGATCGACGATCCCCGGCAAGGGCAGCGAGCGCGCTGCGCTCATCAAGTCACCGCCCGTAAATACCAGGCTGTAACCCACCGACCAGGTGCAAGAACCGATGTTCCTGAGCCGCCAGACCTTGGTAAAATCGGCGCCCGGCGGGAAGCTGGTGTTATCCAGGACCGTCACATCGCTCACGAGCTCGACCCAATCGCAGAGCGGAGGCGTGGGGGTTGGCGACGAAGGCGTGGGAGTTGGCGTCGGCGGGAGCGCCGTGGGGCTGGGCTCGGGCGTGTCCGTGGGCGTCGGCGGGGCGGCTGTCGGCGTGCGGGCCAGCTCGGTCAGCCGGGCAATGGCGGTGTTGCCGGCCTCCAGAGTCATATTTACGCTGTACGTTTGTGCTGCGGCGGTATAGAGCGCCTGGGTATCCTGCGTCTCCGCAGCGTCGGTCAGATTGGCGCAGGCGCTCACCGCCAGTGTCAAGATCACCAGGGTGAGGAGGCGCGCTCTACCAAGGATGACTAAAGATTTGTTCACGAGAAGACATCCTTTCCACCAGGTGTCGCGCCAGGCTGCCATCCAAAATCAGCGGTCAGGTCTTATCCCGGTAGGATTAATTATAGCCCGAGCATGGTCTTATTGCACGGCAGATACACGGGTAATGGACCTCCACAAGTAAGATGTCCCTGTGAATAACCCCATAGCAGTCCCCTGGCGGGCAATCCAAAGATTCTAATGAGGAACTAACAGGTTCGCCTGAACAAATGGGGTAAAATGAGCGCACCCGGTGATCGATACACCGGAGCCAACAAGGAGCAAGGATGCCATTTTCACCCACGCGGGATCGGATAAAACCCGAAGAGATCGACGCCCTCCCGCTGCGCCGCCCGGAATGGATCAAAGTGCGCGCCCCCTCGGGCGAAACCTACCAGTGGCTGCAGGGACTTATGCGCCAGAAAGCCCTGCACACCGTGTGCGAGGAGGCCATGTGCCCCAACATCGGCGAGTGCTGGGGCGCTGGCACCGCCACTTTTTTGATGATGGGCGACGTATGCACCCGCTCGTGCGGCTTCTGCGATATCAAGCGCGGCCAGCCCTCCCCCCTGGACTGGCTGGAACCCGAGCGCGTGGCTCAGGCAGTGAAAGCGATGAATCTCCAGCACGCGGTGATCACTAGCGTCAATCGCGACGACCGTGTGGATGGCGGCGCCCCAATCTTCGCCATGGTCATCCGGCGCATCCGCCTCCTGCACCCCGGCTGCTCGATTGAGGTGCTCATCCCGGATTTCAAAGGCAGCCTGGAGGCCTTGCAGATTGTCATGGACGCCCGCCCGGAGATCCTCAACCACAACGTAGAGACCGTGACGCGGCTGTTCAAGCGGGTGCAGCCGCAGGATCGCTACGAGTGGGCTGCGGCGACACTCTCCAACGCTAAAAAACTCGACCCGGAAGTGCTGACCAAGTCCGGCATCATGGTGGGCCTGGGCGAAACGATCGATGAAGTGAAAGCCGTGATGCGCGACCAGCGCGAGTGGGGGGTGGACATCCTGACCATCGGGCAGTACCTGCAGCCGAGCAAGAAGCACCTGCCCATCGCCCGCTATTACACCCCCGAGGAGTTCGCCGAGCTGAAGGAGTACGGGCTGGGCATCGGATTCAAATGGGTGGAGAGCGGGCCGCTGGTGCGCTCTTCCTACCACGCCGCCGAGCAGGTGCGCCTGCTGAGCGCTTTGCACCGCAAGCTGTACGGAGTCCCCCAGCCCGCCTGACCCAAGACCGGTCAAAAAAATATTATCTCGGGCTTGAACCAGCTAACAGAACCTCCCGCAGGTTTGGAACCTGCGGGAGGTTGGTCCGTTCAACAGCGCTAAAGCCAAAATGAAAAATCTTCGACCTTTATCAGGGCTCATTGCCTGCCTCCCGTGCTGAAAAAAATTGAAACAATCTGTAGGCTCCTCTCAGTCAACCCCGATGGCGCAACGTTTGTCAGGTCGGAACCTCTCAACCACCTCTTGTCTCCCATCGAGATGTTCGACTGTGATTTGAAATACGAATTCCTCCTCCCATTGTCGCCCTTCGAAACCCCTTGGCAGGTCAGACAGCTTTATCGCTTGCGTCTCATAGAGTTTCCAGACATCTATGCCAAGGTAACAAACGGACTCGGCTGGCTCGAACAGCTCAAACCGCCCCACTTCCTGGCCGCTGCTCCGC
>Ga0209751_10006329_pt1 | contig 10981 bp, 6 predicted proteins | sample RifCSP13_1_FD_184019 | JGI IMG/M metagenome (GOLD analysis project Ga0209751, IMG submission 184019) | Soil microbial communities from Rifle, Colorado - Rifle CSP2_sed 13_1 (SPAdes) (version 2) | ecosystem: Environmental > Terrestrial > Deep subsurface > Rock core/Sediment | place: Rifle...
CAAAATGGACGGGTGAGCGTTCGCGATATTTCTCCGGGACCTCGGCGGGTGTGCCGCCCAGCATCTCCGCGCTGTAGGGGCGCAGGTCGGGGCGCGTGGTCTTGTAATCCACCACCAGATCCGTCATGCCGCAGATGGGCGCGGCGGCGGCCACTACCTCCGGCGGGAAGCGCGTGATGGCGCACCAGGAGGAGTAGCCCCCATACGAGGTGCCCGTGATGCCCACCTTGCCGCGCTCCGCAATGCCTGCCGCGGTGAGGGCCTCAATCCCCGTGCGGATGTCTTCTTGCTCGCGCCCGCCCCAGCCGTCGGCCTTGATCGCTTCTTTGAAGGCCACCCCGTAACCGGTGCTGCCCCGGTAATTAGGGTCGAGCACGGTGAAACCCTGCCGCACAAAGAATTGAATCTGGTTGTTGATCGCATCGGTGCTGTGAGAGGTGGGGCCGCCGTGCACAAACACGATGACGCCGCGCGCCTGGCCCTCCGGCCGGTAGAGCCAGCCGTGAATCTCCAGTCCGTCCATCCCCTGAAGGGGATCTGCGACCGATTTCCAGCGGAAGTCTTGCGCTGGAATTAAATCGCCGGGGCGGAGGGGCGTGCGCTTCCACACGCGCGAGAGACTCACAAAGGACTCGAACTGTAAATCGCTCAGCCAGAAGCGCACCAAATCCGCAGGCTGGCGCGAACTGTAATACCAGCCCACCCACGCGCCGTCGCCCACCGGGGCCAGCGGCGTGAGGTTGCCGGGGATGGCGGCCAGGCGCATCTCGTCGCCGGTATCCGGGTGGAGCAAAGAGGCGCGCGTGAGCGATTGCTCAATCTCAATCACCACAATGTGGTCGCTGCCATAGGGCGCGTACGCATTCTCGATGTTGCGCGCCGGATCGTCCAACAGCCAGCGCAGTTCGCCGGTGGTCATGTCCCACACACCCAGGCGGCGATGAGTCTTGGTCTCGCACAACACCACTGCGCGCCGCCCATCGGGGAACCAACTGGCAAAGGCCTTCACGTCCGCGCCGAAGTTGAACAGCTCCCGATCTTCTTGCCCTTCAATATCCACCAGCCAGATCTGCCGCCCGGCGGGGTGCAAATCCATGCGCGTGTACAGGATGTGCGTGCCGGTCGAGTTCAGATCGGGAAGATACCAACCGCCTTTCTCCGGCTTCGCCAACGGCGCGCGCTCGCCAGTGGACAGGTCGTGGCGATAGACCCAGAAAGGCTCAATCTCCTTGCCGCTGGCCATGTCAAAGTTGGCGCTGTACACCAGCCGGTGGCCATTGGGGTGCAACTGCCCGCCCCGGATGTAATAGTTGGGGTTGGCTTCTGTGAGGGGCTGCATCGCCAGGGGGTGATTCAGGTCCACGCCGAAGAGTTGATCGCGCTCGTTTCCATCGTGGTCCTGTGACACAATGACCATCCGGCTGTCCGGCGTCCACGAGACAAGGATCGTATCGTCGGCGGAGTCGGTCAGGCGGATGGGCGGCGCGGCGCCATCGGTGGGGGCGGCGTACACGTCGGCGGCCGGCCCCGCGCGATACCACGTCCACGCGACCCACTTGCCATCCGGCGAGACTTTGGGATTCCACATGCCAGGGAGGGTCAGCAGGGCCTCAAGGTACTGCTCCGGGGTCATATTGAATTGAGTCATGATGAGTTGAGTTTTCATCCCACAGCAATTGTAGCCCATTTTATGTCCAACCGTTTACGCGGCAGAGCCAGATAATCACTCGTAGTCCATCCTTTGGAACCAGGCGGCAGATTCCCGTCGGAAACCGGAAGAGCCACAGAATTCAAGTACAATTGAGGCTACAAAATCTCGCGGAACCTCTGTAGAGGCGACCGACCGGTCGCTCCTTTCAGGGATTCGTTTAGGGCTGCGGCACGTATATACAATAATGTCACGTCTGGATGAGACTGATCGGGCATGGGCGGCGACGAATTGAACGACGAGCAATTGATGTCCCGGGTGACGCAGGGCGATACAGCCGCGCTCGAACGGCTTTACGACCGCTACAGCCCGGCCGCGATGGGACTGGCGCTAAAAATAACCGGCGACCGCGCCACGGCCGAGGAAGTGGTTCAGGAAACGTTCTGGCGGGTATGGCGCAAAGCCGAGTCGTTTCACATCCAGCGCGGCGCGTTTACGAGTTGGGTCTTCAGCATCGTCAGAAACCTGTCTATTGACTCGCTGCGGCGGCGGATGCGTGCTCAACCAATCGGCGAAGCGGAACAATCGGTTGATCAGGTCCCTGACCCGGAGGCCGACGTGGCCGAGGCGGCATGGCTGGGGGTCAAACATCAACAGGTGCGAGCCGCGATCGCGACCCTGCCTGTGGAACAGCGGCACGTCATCGAGATGGCTTATTTTAGCGGCATGACCCGCCAGGAAATCGCCCAAGCAACCGGTGAGCCGCTTGGCACGATCCATACCCGGGCGCGGCTGGCGCTGCAAAAACTGCGCGAGGCGTTGTTGGTTCAAGGATTTGACGAGTAGGACCATGGACGGACATCTAGAGGAGCTCCTGGCCTTTTACGCACTGGGCGGATTGACCGACGCCGAGCGGGCGCAGGTTGAAGCCTACGTCGCCTCCAACCCTGAAGCAAAATCCCGCCTCGAGGCGATGATCCAGACGACGTCGGCGCTGGCGTACGAGGCCGCCCCGGTTAAGCCGCCTGCGGCGCTGAAGAAAACGTTGATGGATCGAGTCAACGCGGACGCGCGTACCCGGTCGGCCTCAGTCCGCCAGTCCCCCGCCCCTGGCCGCTCGCGGCTTCTCGGTCTCCTTCAGCCTCGCGCCGGGAACTGGCTGCCGCACGCGGTCGCGGCGTTGAGCCTGCTCGTCGCCCTCGGCGCGGGAGGCTGGGCGCTCTCCCTGAGCAACGAAATCGCTCGCCTGCAAACGGAAACAAATGCGCTGAGACAGGAACTGGCCGCCCAACGCCGGGTGCTGGCGCAGCTTGCCGCGCCGAATGCTCAGGTAATTGCCATCGCCGGCACAGAACATCAACCGGGAGCGCATGGGCAACTGATCGCGGATTCCCAGACCGGCTCGGCGGTGCTCGTCGTAGCCGGGCTGAGGCCGCTGGGGTCAGGGAACGTTTACCAGTTTTGGCTGATCAGAGGCAATACCCCGGTGGGCGCAGGTCTGTTCAGAGTGGACGAGCAGGGCCAGGCAATTTTGCAGGTCACCCAGAACGTGACTCCCAGCGCATTCAACGCGATTGGCGTATCCATTGAGCCGGAAGGCGGCAGCGACCAGCCGACCGGCGACATTGTGATGCTGGGCAACGTTTTTTAGCCCTCCCTTTTCCATCCATCTGCCCCAGGACAAGCCTTCCGGTGTTTCTGACGCCATCGGAAGGCTTGTTTTTTCTGCGGATGAGTTTCCGGTCCCCCACAGATGCAGACCATCCATCCCTGCGTAGTAAGAGTTGAGAAACGCCAACGGCCGTTGGGTTCCCACTGTCCTACGGAGGCGCTTATGTCGAATGAAGTGTGAACGATATGAAGATTTCATGAGAATAAGGAGTTCACGAAAACTCATCCTGAGAATCTCAGGGGGAGACGTTTCGTTTCACTCGGCGTGACAGTTTTCGTGATGCAATGAGACAAGGAGCTCACCATGCGCAAGTTAATCTACCTGGCGGTTCTGGGCCTGATGGCGGCGGCGTTGATCATCGGCCCGGCCGCAATCTCGACCCGCGCCGCCGATCACCTTGACGCGCCCTTGGTGGCGACCGATGGGCGGCTCGACATCAACGACGTCTACGCTTTCCAGTCCCCCTCCGACGCCGCACACACGGTGTTGATCATGACCGTGAATCCGCTGGCGGGTGTCCTCAGCCCCACCAGCTTCCACCCCTCCGCCTCTTATGATATCAAGGTGGACACCAACGGAGACGCGCGCGAGGACATGACGTACAAAGTCACCTTCTCGGAACCGGATGGTTCTGGAGCGCAGTCTGTCATGCTCCGCTGCGTGCCGGCTTCACGCTGCGGCGCAGGCGGCGGGGCCACCCTGGCCACAGGCCAGACCGGCGAAGACATTCCTGTGAACGGCGGGGGCACGTTGCGCGCCGACGTGTTCGACGACCCCTTCTTCTTCGATCTTATCGCCTTCAGGAATGGGTTGGCCTTCTGCCCCGGCGGCGTGGGCACGAACTTCTTCGCGGGCCTGAACGTGACCGCCATCGTGCTGGAACTGCCGAGCGCCATGCTCGGCGGGGACATCGGCGTGTGGGCGCGCACGGAGCTGGACGGCCAGCAGGTTGACCGGATGGCGCGGCCGGCGATCAACACCGTGTTCATCCCCTCGAGCAAGAAGGACGCTTTCAACGCCGGCATCCCGAGCCACGACCAGCGCGACTTCCGGGGCAACGTCGTGGGCACGCTGATAGCGCTGGGCAACAGTGAGGCCACGGCGAACGCCCTGGCGGATGTGCTTCTGCCGGATATCTTGACGATTGACACCTCGTCCTCCGCCGGGTTCCTCAACGGGCGGGCGCTGGCCGACGACGTGATTAACGCCGAACTCGGCCTCATCAGCGGCGGCGCCATCACGACCGACTGCGTGGGCAACGATTCGGCCTTCACGACCACCTTCCCGTATCTCGCGCCGCCTAACTAAGAGCGGTTTCCCGTCTATGCCAGCCCCGAAGGGTCTTGGAGACCCTTCGGGGCTCACGGAATTACGCACACGCGTAACTTACGCAGTCCCAGAGGCAGCATGTCTCAACACAAACTCGTCCTCCTGCTCATCGCCACTCTCCTCGTCGTCGGCGGTTCGCATTTGTCGTCTACCCTCAACCAGACGCCAGCCGTTTCATCCCCCGCCAGCGTCACGTTGGGCCTGGAAGATGCGGCGCCCGTGCTCCGCATGAAAACCACCGGCGAGCTGATTGAGTTCTGGAAAGGACGGTTCGAGCGCGACCCGCGCGATTTCATCAGCCTGACGTATCTCGGAGAAGCCTATATCCGCCAGGGGCGGGAGACGGGCGACGTGAGCGCCTACGAAAGGGCCGAGGCCACGCTGCGCAGGTCACTGGAGATTAACTCACGCTACGAACCGACGCTCGCCTATCTCAGCGCAGCCGTCTTCGTGAAACATGACTTTCAGGGCGCCCTCGAACTCGCCAGCCGAGTCTACGCTGCCGACCCGCGGGCGCTCCAGGCGCTCGCCACGATGGGCGACGCCCAGCTGGAACTGGGTCGCTATGCCGAGGCCGAGGCGGCCTATCGCCAGCTTGCCGACAAAAGCCTCAGCCCGCCGGTTTACAGCCGGCTGGCTCGCCTGGCGTGGCTGCAAGGCCGCCCGGACGAGGCCCTGGCCTTGATGCAGCAGGCTGTAGACGAGAGCGCCCGGATGGGGCTTTCAGGGGAGAACGCGGCCTGGTATCACGCGCAACTGGGTGAACTCTACTTCAACACCGGGCAACTGGAGCCAGCCGACACACGCTACGCCGCCGCACTCGACGCTTTTGAGGGCTACTACCCGGCGCTCGCCGGGCGAGGCAAGATTCGCGCGGCACAGGGGCGCTACGACGAAGCCATCGAGTTCTACGAGCGGCTCGTCGCGATGCTTCCCCAGCCCGAATTCCTCGCCGCGCTGGGCGACCTGTACACGGTGACAGGCCGCCCGGAGGAAGCCCAACGCCAGTACGACACCGTGGAGTTCATCGGCAAATTGGAGGCGATCAACCAGGTGATTTACAGCCGGCAATTAGCGCTCTTTTACGCCAACCACGACCGCAAGTTAAGGGAAAGCCTTGGCCTGGCGGAGAAGGAACTGGCCGTCCGAAAAGACATCTACGCCTACGACACACTCGCCTGGGCGCTGCATAAGAACGGGCGGAATGCCGAAGCCGCCGAGGCGATGGAACAGGCGCTGAAACTCGGCACCCGCGACGCGCCGCTGTATTACCACGCCGGGATGATTTACAAGGCATCAGGCGATTATGCACGAGCACAGACAATGCTTTCCGAAGCGTTGGCGATCAATCCACATTTCGACCTCGTGCAGGCCCAGATTGCCAGATTAACGTTAGCGAACATAGGCACGGATTGAGGCATGGATCGCTGATTGTTGATTGCCAACTGAGAGGCTGTTATGACAAAGATCCACCGTGCATCCGTTGTGCTGCTGGCTTTGGTCGTGGCTCACATCGTCGTCCCTGCCGCCGCCGCACATCCACTGGGCAACTTCACCATCAATCACTACGCCAGGCTGCACGTGAGCCGCGAGGCGATCCTCGTTGACTACGTCCTCGACATGGCCGAGATCCCTGCCTTTCAAGAGATCGCCAAATTCGACGCCAACGGCAACGGCCAGCCTGACGGTGAGGAAAGCGCCCGTTATCACCCCGCTCAATGTGAGGCCATCCGCTCGCAACTCGATCTCCGCTTCGACGGCCGCCCCCTCGTGTTGCGCCTCGACGCCTCGATCGTCGAGTTTCCGCCTGGAGCAGGCGGGTTGCCGACCCTCCGCCTCACCTGCGGGTTCAGCGCCCCGCTGGCGCTCGCGCAGGGCAAGGCGCAAGTGGATTTTGCCGACAGGGCCTACGCCGAGCGCCTCGGCTGGCGCGAAATCGTCGTGACCACCGACGAAGTGACGCTGCGCGGCGACTTCGCCTCCACCAGCCTCAGCCAGCGCCTCACCGCCTACCCCCAAGACCTCCTGTCTAATCCGCTGAATCAGCGGCAAATCACCTTTGAGATCGCCCCAACGCTCGCGCCGGAGCAAACGACTTCGCCGCGCGCGGCTCAATCAGGCGTCCCATTCATCAGCAACCGCAATGACGCCTTCACCCAATTGATCACGCTCGAAAACCTCACCCTGCCCGCCATCCTGCTTGCGCTGGCCGTCTCGTTTATCTGGGGCGCGATGCACGCGCTGACACCCGGCCACGGCAAGACGATTGTCGGCGCTTATCTGGTCGGATCGCGCGGCACTGCCCGGCACGCCCTCTACCTCGGGTTGACGACTACCGTCACGCATACCGCCGGGGTATTCGCACTGGGGCTGGCGACGTTTTTCGCCGCGCGGTTTATCGTGCCTGAACAGTTATTCCCGTGGCTCAGTTTCGCCTCCGGCGTGCTTGTCGCCGGCATCGGGTTGAACTTGTTCGCCAACCGTTTGCGCGGCGCACGCCTTTTCCCTTCACCGAAATCAGCGCACCACCGCGAGCATGATCATATTCACGAACACGATCACCCGCACCACGATCACCCGCACGACTGTGGCCACGATGACCATGCTCACGCCCACCTGCCTACTGGCGCCGATGGTTCGGCGGCCACGTGGCGCAGTATCCTCGCGCTCGGAATCTCCGGCGGCATCCTGCCGTGCCCCTCAGCCCTGATCGTGCTGTTGAGCGCGATCGCGCTGGGCCGAATTGGTTTTGGATTGGTGTTGGTGCTGGCGTTCAGCGCTGGCCTGGCGGGGGTGCTGACCGGCATCGGGTTGTTGTTTGTCTATGCCGGGCGGCTTTTCCAACTCGCGCCGAAGCAGGGGCGACTGCTCCGACTACTGCCAGCCGCGAGCGCGCTGTTCATCACCCTGGCCGGCCTGGGCATTACTGCCCAGGCGCTGGCGCAGATTGGGGTGATCAGGTTGTAGAACACGGATTAACGGAATGGGCGGATTGGGCCTGAGCAATCAACGATGAGCCTCCAGGCAGACGGCGCCGCGCGGGCCGACGACGGCGTCGTGAACCGTCCGCGCCGGAAGCTCAAGCCGGTCGCCTGGATTCAGTGTGACGCGCCGCCCTTCAGCCGGCAGCCCAAAAGTGATTGAGCCTTCGACGACGTAGATGACTTTGTGATAGACATGGTCGTGCGCGCCATACACATCGCCAGGGCTGTTCGACCACGCATAGGATCGCAGCCCTTCCGCGTCCAGAAGGCGCTGGATCGCCGCCTCTGTGGGCGGCTCAGAACCTGACCATGGCTGAATGCGGATCGCACTTTCTTTCATATGCCCTCTTGGGAAAATGGTAGTAACGACTTAAGCGGATGAGGCCTGGGCCAACCAGCGCACAATCCGTTCATTCCGCCGATCGAGGTTCTCCACCCAGAGCGTACTCCACCGCCTGTTCCATCGTCATGGCCTGGCCCTCGGCATAGACCGCCGCAAACGCTTCTTCGCCCAGCGCGGCGCGGGCGGCGGCGAGCGCACGGTCACGCTCCACACGCTCGGCGGGCGACAGAGAGAAACGGCTCAGGTCGTGTAAAGCATCCGCCGCGCCGCACAACCGGGCTGCCCGTCGAAGACCCTCGAAGCGCAGCGGAGAGGGCTGCATTTGGTCGTGAGCGGCGGCCAGGGCGGCCAGGGCTTCCAGATTGCAGGCCACGCCGCCGCGCTGGCCTAACTCTTGGCTGAGGCTTATTGACTCCACAAAGCGCGAGTGCGCCGAGGCATAGTCGCCCTGAGAATAGGCCACTCGACCCAGGACGTAAAGCGTCAGGGAGACGGGTAGACTCCTCGCCGGCGTCGTCGTCGTCGGAAGCGCGGGCGTTCCTGACACGTAAAGCGTCAGGGAGACGGGTAGACTCCTCGCCTCCTGGCTGACGGACATAGCTTCCTCCAACCTTTGAGCTGCCTGCTCGTTATCGCCTTGCGCCCAGGCGACCTGTCCCAGGCTGCATAGCGCCAGGGTAATGAGAAATTTGCTTCCCACGTCCTGGCCAACCGCCAATGCCTCTGCGTAGCATTTGACCGCCTGCTCGTAATCGCCTTGCGCGAGGGCCAGCGTCCCCAGGCGATGCAGCGTACCGGCCGTCGCATCTTTGTTGCCTACCTCGCGCACAAGCGCGAGGGCGTCCTCCAACATGCGCGTCGCTTGTTGGTCATCGCCTTGGGACCAGGCGGCCAGGCCCATGCGGTAGTAGGTGCCGGCGACGGCGAATTTATCACCGATATCCCGCTCGAGGCGCAGAGCTGCCTCATACCGTTGAGCCGCCTGTTCATAGTCGCCTTGAGCCGAAGCCACCTGCCCCAGCCTGGACAGCACTTCCCCCATCATCCATTTATTTCCTATCTCGCGGAAACGGGCCAGACTGTCCTCGTACAGCGTGGTCGCCTGCTGGTAGTCGCCCTGCCGAAAAGTCACGTCCCCCAATTCGGTGAGTGAATGGGCTATCCCGTCTTTGTCGCCCAATTCGCGGCACAGCGCCAGGCGTTCTTCCCAGATCACCCTGGCGCGTGGGAAATCGCCTTTGCCCCACGCGATGCCTCCCAAAGTATTGAGGCTCTCGGCTATGCCGAGTTGATCCCCCACCTCCCGAAACAAACTCAGGCTTTCCTCGGCCAGGGCCTTTGCCCGATCGAGGTCTTGATCGATCGTCCCCAGGTTCAAGAGCGCATAGGCCAGACCGCGCTTGCCCGCCGGGCCAAGCTCACGGAACAGCGCCACGCTCTTCTCTGTCAGCATAGCCGCTTTATCCGTTTCCCCCAGCATACGCCTTAGAAACCCGGCCACGTTGAGCGCCTTCCCCCGGATCATGGCGTGGGCAACCGGCAAGGCATGATCGCCGCACTCCTGCGCCTCGGCGGACAGCGCGCGCTCCAGCCATTCGCACCCCTCGGCCTTGTGGCCGCGGATATGCCAAAACCACAGGAGCGCCGCCGCCAGCCGCAGCCCTGTGGCGACGTTAGTTTCCAGCGACCACTCGAGCGCCGCGCGCAGGTTGTCGAGTTCCGCTTCCAGCCGATCCAGCCACGCCGCCTGATCGGGCCCGCGCAGTTCTGGTTCTGCCTGTTCGCCTAACCGGAGAAAATACTCAAGATGCTGATGGTGGGCTTGCTCCGCGACCGCGCTGCCTGCCTCCAGCAACTTCTCGCGCGCATACTGCCGGATCGTCTCCAGCAGCCGATAGCGCGTCTCCGCCCCCTGTTCCCCGTCGGCGACGACAAGGGATTTGTTGACTAGTTGTGTCAACAAGTCCAAGATGTGATCAGTGACCAGTGACCACTGATCACTGATGACTGATGACTGATGACTGGTCACGGCTTCCACCGCTTCCAACCTCCACCCACCCGCAAATACGGACAGCCGCTGTAACAGCCCGCGCTCCGGTGGGGAGAGCAAGTCGTAACTCCAGTCAATCAGCGCGCGCAGCGTCTGATGTCGGGGCAAGGCCGTACGGCTGCCGCCCGTCAGCAGCCGAAAACGGTCGTCCAGCCGCGCGGCGACCTGCTCCACCCCCAGCAGTTTGACGCGCGCCACCGCCAGCTCGATGGCCAGCGGGATCCCATCCAGCCGATGGCAGACCTGCGCGATGGCGGGCGCATTGGCATTCGTCACCACGAAGCCCGGCATGGCTACCTCGGCGCGCTCCAGGAACAGACGCACGGCTTCGTATTGGGTCAACGTTTCCACCGGAGGCAGGTGGCGTATATCGGGGATTGACAGAGACGGCACACGGTAAGGCGCCTCGCCTGCGATGCCTAACGGCTCGCGGCTGCTGGTGAGAATCCACAAGTGCGGGCAGGCCTGGAGCAGCGCCTCGGCCAGCCGTGCGCACGCCTCCACCAGATGCTCACAGTTGTCCAGGAGCAGCAGCAAGTTCTTCGTCCGCAAGTACTCTGTCAAGATCGTCAGGATCGGACGCCCCGGCGCCTCGCGCACGCCCAGCGCTGTGGTGACGGTCTGCGCCACCAGCGCTGGGTCAGCCAGCGGGGCCAACTCCACCAGCCAGACCCCGTCCGGGAACAACTCCAGCAATTCGGCGGCCACTTGCAGAGAAAGGCGGGACTTGCCGATCCCCCCTGGTCCGGTGAGCGTCGCCAACCGCGCCCCGATGAGCAGCCGCTTCACGTCGGCGATCTCCTTCTCCCGCCCGATAAAACTCGTCAGCTGCAGCGGCAGGTTGTGCGGAAAGGTGTCCAGCGTCCGCAGCGCGGGGAAATCGGCGGGCAGATCGGACGCGACCAACTGATAAATGTGCTCTGGGCGGATCAGGTCTTTGAGCCGGTGCGCGCCC
>Ga0209751_10006330_pt1 | contig 10981 bp, 9 predicted proteins | sample RifCSP13_1_FD_184019 | JGI IMG/M metagenome (GOLD analysis project Ga0209751, IMG submission 184019) | Soil microbial communities from Rifle, Colorado - Rifle CSP2_sed 13_1 (SPAdes) (version 2) | ecosystem: Environmental > Terrestrial > Deep subsurface > Rock core/Sediment | place: Rifle...
GGTTAGAAGTATCGGGCCAAGCTGGAAATTCTCAACCGGACAGGTTGTTACGAACGTTTCGGTGAATGTCAGTGAGTCTCTTAAACCCCAAGGAGGGTCAGGACAAACTGAGATTCTTGCCGCAGGCGGCACGATTGGCTGCTACACCGAAAAGGTGAGCACAGAGCCCACCTTCACAAAAGACGAGCAGGTGATACTCTTCCTGGTGAATGGTCCCCAGGGAGATTATTTGAGAGTAACAGGAAGTATTCAGGGGAAATACGCGATATCAGGCGAATACGCGTACGCCATTGACGCGAGTTACGGGATGATACTTCTCAGCGACCTCATTTCAGAGATTCGACAATACTTGTGATGAAAGATTATTCGCATCAGCATATTTCGGGGCTCCTCACTGGCAAAGAGCTTGAGCTGGGCTAAGCCTGCCCTTAGGGCGAACCCTAGCGGATTTTGCTATCTAGGTGTTAAGTGAATCTAGCCCGGTTCGAGAGCCCGGAGGTTACTCAAGGCTTAAACTGGCAAAACGCTTCCGCTCTCTCAGTAGGAACCGCTGCGAGAAAGAGCAATCTTCTGGTATACCCCATGAAGTCCTCAGCCAAGAGGGAATACGAGGTTCTCAAGGGCGTTCCCCACACGCCGTTCGAGGAATTCCCCCTGAGGAAGGTGGAGGACCTGGTGGCGCTATTGGAGAGGTCTAAGCCTAAAGATTCGAAGGTGGAAGTCACACCCATGGAAGACTCCCACCACGCCCCCTGCATGCAGCAGATGGACTCGATAATGGTCCATGATATTGGAAACCCGAAGGGAAACCCACAGATCTACGCCATGTACCAGTACTGCGCCCAGTGCAAAACAGCCGTCAGAGTACTCTAGAGCTCCCGGGTTCAAACCCTCGGGCGTAGGTGCAAATGCAAGTTCAAACCCCTTTCCATCGCATCCGGGGGGGCGCTCTCGTCCTCGCCCTTATGATTGCATGGCTGGTCACTGGGGCGAGAATCTCCCTCAACCATCTCCACCAAAGTTTTGGTTCTTTGGGCTTTGCAGGCTTGCCCGGAGCCTAGACCGCTGGCCTGCCTGGACGGGCTGCGTTTCTGCGGGCCCTTGCTAGGCGGACATGTGCCCTGTGAAAGTAAACGCCCAGGGAAATGGTTAGCCCTATGACGGTTCCGATACCTAGCAGCCAAATGTAGGTTATCAGCCCGGACTGAAATGAAGGGAGGATTTCGCAGATGAAACAGACTCCCTCTCCTCTATCCGCGTGAATGGTTAGAGTCTTCGTCGCTGAGGATGATGGGGTGCCATTGTCCGTGGCAGTGAAGCTCACATAGTAGACCCCGGGCTGGACGGATGAAAGGTTCCAGTAGAAAATCCCACTAGCCGGGTCAAAGCTGGCCCCTTCGGGAAGACCAGAGACAGAGACTGTGACTTCGTTGGAAGGAACGTCGGGGTCCGTGGCGTTTACGGTGAACCTCAAAAGCTGTCCCTCTCGGACGTGTAGTGTCTCCGGAATTGTTAGAACTGGCCGCTGGTTAACTTCGTTAACGTAGAGCGTGATTGTGGCGGTGGTGGCGGCAAGCCCATCGGAAGCCGCCAAGACAACGGTGTATGTGCCTGGGCCTTGAGCCTCTGACGGTGCCCACGTGAACACTCCGCCAGCGGTCATTGATACGCCGGCAGGCGCGCCGGGACCGAGGGAGAAGGTCAACAACTGGCCTGGGTCGAGGTCGGTTGCTGTGACTGTGAAAGTCAGCACAGAGCCCTCGTCAACTGACCTATCGGGAATCGGATCAAGGACTGGTGGCCTATTGGCGAATATCACTACTGTAATTTGGACCGAGCCAGCATCGGAGAGGGATGGAGTACCATTGTCTATGACTGTGAACGTGACCGTGAATATTTGGCCAACTTGGTCTTGAGCCGGAACGAATGAAAACTGGCCGGTACCAGGGTCGAAGGTCATGCCCTGGACTAGGCCGGTGACAGAGAAGGTGATTGTATTGGCTGGAAGGTCGGGGTCTGTCCAAGTGACAGTGAACATCAACGAGTCAGCCACCGCGACGGTTTGGGGGCCAGGGAGGTTGAGCGAAGGTGCTGTGTTCACCTCTGATATGGTAATCGTAATGGTTTCAGAATCCGTCAACGAGCCATCCGACACTGTTATTGTTATAGTGTAGATTCCGGGTCCCTGAGCCTCCGTCGGAGTCCACGCAAAGATGCCAGTGCTGAGGCTGATGCTTGCGCCAGATGGAGCACCGGGAGCCAGTGAATATCTCAGCGTGTTTGCGGGAAGATCAGGGTCCAAGGCCGATGCCGTAAAGGAGAGGTTTGTCTGTTCATTCGTGTTCTTGTTCCCGATGGGAGAAAGCACAGGGGCTAGGTTGACCTCGTTCACGTGAATAGACATGGACTTTGTGTTTGACAGCGAGGGGGACCCGTTGTCAGTGGCGGTGAAGGAGATTGTGTAGTCTCCAGGTCCTTGAGCTTCCGAAGGAACCCAGCGGAAGCTGCCTGAGGCAGAGTCGAAGGTGGCCCCGCTCGGGAGGTTGCCGACGGTGAGGGTGACCGTCTGTCCGCTGTCGGGGTCCGAAGCGGTAACTGTGAACATGGCTGTGTTTCCCTCATTTACTGATTGTGCTGGAGGTACTGAGAGGACTGGTGGATGGTTGCCGGTGATCGCCACGGGCTGGTATTGTAGGAGGCAGCCCCAGGCTTCAGGGTTACTCCCGCATTGAAGCGCGCCATAGGGACGGGAGTTCGGAGTATCGGTCCAGCTGGCCATCGGCCACCAGACCCAGTTGATGCGTTGAGGGGAATGCTGGTCGTAGAGATTGGTAAGGGTCTGGATGAAATGAAAAGTCACAGCGGTGTACCCGGCCGAACCATCTAGAATCGTGTCAGGCGCACACGCACGACACAGCGGGTCCGTTCCTCCCTCAGTGTTGAGAACAGGCCGGCCAGTACGTGCCATACCGTCCACGACAGCTTGGTAGAAGCTCTGAGCCAAGCTCTCAGCGGTCGCGTTATTCCAGGAATTAGCGTAGCCGGGATAGTAGACGTAACTGTGGAGGCTGATGAAGACCCGAGCGACCGGGTCGGTGACAGTGGGGAAACCATCCGCCATATCAGCAAGCCCACAGCTGAAACTGCAAAGATTCTGAACCACAATCCAGTGCTGGTCCCCAAGACTCCTGGTCTGGTCAATCCAGCGCTGATACTGCTGACTGAGATACGGAACATCGTCTCCCCCAGGCAAGTTAGTAGGCTCGTTCAAAGGCTCCCAGACAATCTTCGAGTAGCGGTCCTTGAACTGTTGAACCACAGGCCCCCAGAAACTAAGCCAGCAGTCCGCTAGACTGGTCGTACTGAGATCCTCGTAACCATGATAGTCGACGATGATCCATAGGTTGAAGAATTCCGCTATACGGATGGCCCGCTCAAGATTCTGTGGACTGTAGGGATACATGAACCCCCCATCAGGATTCGTACACCCCGGCGCAAAACTGAACCGGATAGCGTTGAAACCCATCTCCTGCAACCTAACAGCCTGAACCTCAAAATTAGAAGCCTGCTCACCCAGGAAAACCAGGCTAGACGGATTCGATCCGTCGTGATAGGGGCTGCTGAGAGATTCCTCATCACCCCTCGGACCGCCCCATCCAATGATAACAGGCGGAGAACCATCGGGACTAACAGATAGAGGCCGGGAGGCAGTAGCTGTAGTTCCAAGGGCATCAGTAACCAGGAGGGCAACGGTGAAGGTCCCCTCTGAAGCGTAGGAATGAGTAATCGATGTGCCGGTCTTGGTTGTTCCGTCCCCGAAATCCCAAGAGAACGTGTAAGGAGATGTGCCCCCTGAGGCAGTCGCAGTGAAAGTGACAATGCCACCGGCCACTGGGCTCCCGGGCAACCAAGAAAAGTCGGCTGTCAACTGCCCAGGAGGAGGCGGTGTACCACCAATGCTCCAAGTGTCCGCAAACGCGCCCGTAACAGGCACAAACACCCCTGTTATCGATGAAGCGGTGACGGTAATCTTCGTGAAACCATAACTCCCACCGATATTGTCTCCGTTCCAGGTCGTGAAGTAGGCGTTGTCGGGGTCTGTGGTGTCTATGGTATAGAGTCCCCAGCCTCCTGTTCCGCTGATAATGTTCACTGTGCCAGCGCCACGGACATAGGCCGGTCCAACGTTCACCACGTTACCGGGGTCGAAGCTGCTGCTCTCGATAATACAGCAAGCGAGTTGTTTGGTTCTCTGGTAGGTGTGGTCGTGGCCCATTAGTACGAGGTCTACTTTCTTCTCTAGGAGTAGGTCGTAGTATTCTTGTCCTGCGTCTCCGCCGTAGGGGCCTGTTGAAACATACTCTTTGTGGCTTCCGACGATTACCCACCAGCCGTTGTTCTTGGCCTGGTCGATGGCGTTGGTGAGCCATGAGTATCTCTGGTTTCCGGGGGTGTAGAGACAGGTTCCTCCTGCAACGTTGTTTAGTTCTACTCCTGCGCAGGTCATGATGATGCGGGCGAAGGGAGCGCTGGTCGGATAGTCGAAGTAGTACTCGTACCCGTACCCGGACCCGGTCAGTCCGCTGCCAGGGTTCAGTCCCGTGAATGTGAAGGGACAGTAGACCTTGTAGCTCTCCATGTCTCCGCCGCCGGATTCGTGAGAATCATGGTTACCAGTGACCACGAACACGTTCGGCTGTGACTGCTGGAACGTACTGCACCAGTTCTGCTCAGAGGTCGCGCCATAAGACAGGTCACCCAGCTGAAGATGGAAAGAAGCTCCGCTCGCCCCAGCAGCCTGCATATTATTGACAGAGTCCCCACCAAACCCCGAGTCGCCGAATGCCGTGAAGGAAAAACTTGTACCATCAACAGCGGCAAGCCGCGGAAGCTGCTGGCCAGGTAACAGGAAACCCGCCACAGCGCTAAACAACAACAATAAGAGTACTGCTAAAACTACGCCCGACGTTCTCTGAGACAGCCTGAATTGCGGGGCTGTCAGCCAAGGGATCTCCCAGCCTCAGGTGGAATACCATCGGAGTGCCGTAGTTCATGATTTCTCAACGAGACATGTAGAAGCTCTCGTGGAGAATCTCCTACGACTCTTCTCAACCTGATGACCACCCTATACTTGTCTCGGTAGAAACTTAAGACTTCTGAACACCTCACCGTGAGGCTTCGGTTCTCCTGTGGACAATTGCACAAAGGATGATGAGAAACAGTGGTTCTTGGTGTGCGAAAGCCTCTGGCAGAAGAGTAGGATGATTCTTATATCTTGAGAAGAGTTAAGCTTCTACTGGGCTCTCAGCATTCTCAGCCTGATGACCACCCAAGGAGGCCTTGTGCCTCTCTTGGTTCGGGTTGTTTTGCTGGGAGCCCGTCCAAGAGCCCCCTAAGCCCTCCCCCTTTACTTCAGACCCACAAGCTCTTGCGATCCGTGCCTAGCGCTCCGAGGAGGTAGGAACCAACTACGAAAACTCGAGAGACTCTGACAGCACGTCGTATCCCGTCGCGATGTCCGGAACAACGGGACACTGATTCGGTATTTCCGGAGCACGGCTTGGGATGCTGCGTTCTTCCGCGGGTTTGAATAGTAAGATGAGGATGAGAACTTCATTGGCAAAGTCGTTATTGCAGACGTCCACAGGCGAACGCCGACCAGGCCCTTGCATTACCGCACGCAACCTAAGACTCCAATTTTGTTTATAATACTTTAGAGTAGAACGGGCTCTTTCACGGTTTGGTCCTAGCTCTCGCTAGGCAAGGGTACAGTCGTTTCCTCGGTGGGGTATACCTTGAGCTTTCTCCATCTGTCGCAGTCGACCCTAGGGTAGAGACGGCGCAATTACAGGCAGTACAGTTGACATTAGTGGAAACTCTATGACCATGACCTGCCTAGTAGGACCTCCCCCATCGCAGTAGAAGGAATAACTGCCGGGCGCTTCACCGAGATTGTCTCAGGGTTTACTCTTCTTCATCTCACATCGTGAGAGAGCCAAATAATCGTCCCTGCCCACCTACCTTGTTTGAGCAGCACTCGGCCCAACGCAACTTCGTCTATTGGTGGATAGAAGGCCAAATACCGAAACGAAACGACTACGTCCCTAGCTAGTAAGTTCAAACCCTTCTGAGGAGTCGCGGGAGCTCCTAACGAGGCTGTCTTGTGTCAGAATTCGATTGGAGATGTTTCTTTACTGGTACTGGGAATATTGTCATGCTGAATTGATGCCCGGCTTTCCCTGAAAGCAACTCTACGAGAGCCAAACCCTGTTCAAAACCTCGAACAACCTCGTCCTTCTTCACTGCATGCCAGGGATAGGTCTGGTAAGAGTACTTCACGAGGCGATGCATTATGCGGTCCCTCAACCAGCCAAACTCCCGGACCTTAGTCGCTTGTTCGGTCGTCAATAATCCAGACTTTTCCAAATCGCGAACCAATGTGCCATATCGATACAGCTTGGTGAGTCGTTCGTGCAAATGGATTGGTCCACACTTCTCAAGATAGTCCAGCTCGTAAAGATCCTGCATCCAAAACTCGATCAACGCATGGATTCTTGCAAAGGCTCCGAAATACTCCCTCTGCTCAAACAGCTTCCTAGCATACTCGACAATGTCTCCCTTCAACACTAATTGCCCTTCAGGCCACTCTTCAATGTTCATGTCTAACGATACCTGACGAAAATTGAGTTAAGGGTTAGTCCCTAATACCTTGTCGCAATCGAGAACAGCGACCGACCATACCCCGTCTAGCTAAGCGACAGATTGCGAACCGGTCTAGGTTCAAACCCCTACGTGGGGTTCGAACACTATTGTTGACGGTCGTATCCCTACTTTGGCTTGAGACTCGCATCTGACTTCAGACTCCCTTCTGCGGCCTCGACGATTCTCTTTCGCGCGCTTGTCATGATTAATTCGCACTAATCACGAGTTTGTTCGTCAGCCTTCGTGGTCTCATTTGGCTGGCAGCGAACCCAGTGTTGATAATAGTCACCGTTTTCCAGCCGTCCCGGAGAATGGATTGGGGGGCCAAGCGCAGAAAACGACTGACAAACAGCCAGAACCAAGGCTCCCAATCTTCTCAATCCTTGACTCGATAGACTTCTCGGAACACTTCGTAATCATCGGTGATGTCGGAACGGGGAAGAGCACCGTAACCCCGATTCACGAGTACGGATTGTGGAAGGGGAAGAGGCAGATTGTCATCCGTGAGCCCTCGAGGGCCGCCTGCAACGCTCTCTTCTATTCGCTCCAGGCTCTTCACTCAGAACTGGGAGATGAGCTGGCTGTCATTACGAAGGACACTCAGATCAATGTCAGCGGCGAGATCAAGATAGTCACAGACGGCGTCTTGCTAAGAATGCTGGCTGAGAACTCGGTCTTTGATTCTTCAATTTACTTTGACGAAAGCCACCAGATGACATCCCAGCTAGAACTCTGCATGTCACTCGCAAAGAAGCAGGAAGCCAACGCAACGAACCTGTTCCGGGTCATGAGCGCCACAATCGACCCGAAGGAGTTCCTATCCTTCCTTGGCATCTCGAAGCTTTACCGAATGAGCGGTCGCAGATACCCTGTCTCGCTTGAGGTGGAGCTTGCAGACGACCTAAACGGAATGTTCAAAACTCTAGACCGCTATCTTTACTCGCAGCCCCGCGACGAGTCCTGGCTAGTCTTTCTCCCCACGAGGCGGCTAGTCGAGAAGTATGCCAGCAGCTATCGGGGCGTCTATATTCACGGAGGCCTTGAAGGCTCGGAAGTCAATAGGATCCAGCGCCGAGCCGAGCTCGACAAGAATCTGAGAATTTTTGCAACAAACGTGATCGCTTCTTCCGTGAACATCTACGTGGACAACGTGTTGATTTTTGATGACGTGATTGACAGCAAGGACAAGCTAGGTCAAAAGACGCTACATTACACGAGTATAGACAACAACTCTCTATTGCAGATGATAGGCAGAATCGGACGCTTCAGGCCAGGCCGAGCGGTCATCCTTACTGATGCGCCCCTTCCGAAAAAGATCAATCCGACACTTGTGCGCAAGGCTCTCGAAACCGAGACCCCGTTTGACTTGGTGCTCCTCATGTCAAAGTATGGCCTCAAACTCTCCGAGCTAGAGTTCATGTCAAAGGTAGACCACCGCGAGGTCGCCTTTGCTGAGAACTGGCTCGTTGAGATTGGAGCAATCGACCGGCACCGTAAGACTACCTGGAAGGGGCTCTTGATGAGCGAAATCCCATACGAGCCTGACTTTGCACACATGATCTCCAGCGCTCTAATCTCCGGAGATTATGATATGGCAAGGTGGCTCCTAGCCAGCGGCTCGTTCGGCGACTCGCTCAACCACGCTTACAAATCAGAGGCGGAACGCGAGGCTCGCCAGTTCCTGTACGGCTTCGACAGAACAAATGAGCTTAACATCAAAGCGCACCTTCTCAAAGGCTACGCGGAGGACAACGACGGGTCATTCGTCTCAAAGCTGGTCGCGAAGGGACTCTTCCCCGGATTCGTGGAGGAAGCGTGGAAGAACCATGAAGCAGCTAGAGAAGCGCTAAATGACCTGCTCAGTGCGTCAAAGAAGAGACCCATACTCAAAGAGGTCGTGGTAGACGCTGATGCTATCAAGCTCAAGCCATACCTCGAAAACTGCTTATCGTTCGAAAGATTCGGCCCACACGAAAGAAACGGCCACGAATTCAAGGAAATGAGCATCGAAGGACCGTTCTATGCAAGAGCCTTGATGATAAACTACAGACGCATACTGTTCGACATAATTGCGATGAACTCTCCGAGCAAGCGTCGCCATCAAGCCAGGCGATAAGACCAAGAATCAATCTAAACATCCGTCAGGCCCGCACCAACTGCATAGCGGAGAGTGGTTAATTCGCGTTAGAACATACCAATTCCATTTTGCTCCGGTCGTTAGTCCAGTCTATCGCGCCGTCCCAACAACGAGTTGGAGTCCGATGCAGAGTTCAGTTTCCTTCCAATGACTATGCCTAAGTCGAGTTCAAACTCTCTAATAGGTGCTGAAGTCTAGGCGACTATTATCAGGCATGGGAGCAAATGCAGGTTCAAACCCCTTCTTCCTAGCCGTAGCCTCATAATCCAGAAGCTAAGTCAGTCTTTCACGGAAGAGATGTTAGGTGGCGGTACACATCCATCAAGTCGTCAGTTTCTATCACGTGCGACGCCGCGGCCTTCACCCTCTCGGTCTTCGAGTTCAGAGCCACAGAATAGCCTACGGCCCTGAAGACGGGGACATCATTCACCCAGTCACCGACATGGATGCACTTCTTGAGGGGCACCGAGAGCCAGTTGCAGTATTTTCTGAGCCCTTCCAGCTTCTCAGGCAGGGACTGAACCTCTCCGTCTATCACGCCATTTTTGACTGGGACTTTGGAGGCTATGAAGCCGTTGAAGAGGAACCGTTCCACAAGGTACGAGCATATGAAATCGGGATTGTCGGTCAACAATACGACCCCAAGCCCGTGGCCCTGAAGCTTCACCACAGTCTCCCGGACGTTCCCGATAACTTCCACCTTGGAAACTTCCCGCAGAACATCTCCGAGCCGCTTTCCCTTGAGCAGCTTGTAGAGGGAATCGAGGGCCTCTTTCCAGCTGATTCTGCCACGCTCCAGCAGCTCGTCATAAAGGTCCCACTTCTCGGCAATGCCCAGTCCCCGTGCAGCATAGGCCAAAGCCGCCCTTCTGAATATTGTCCCATCCACATCGAACGATACCAGCGCGTAGTCTGAAAGCGGCAAAATCGTGCCCCTGGCCGACGACTGCCTAGAGTGGTTCTACGTAGCCGTAATGGTCCCTGACGATCTTCCGGACCTTCTCCGCCATCTCGGTCGTATTCTTGTCGAGATGTATGACCACGATGTGGTCCTTCTCTGTCTCGAACTTGAGGCCTTCCTGGCGAATCTTTCCGATGGCCTCGTTCATTATGAAATGGTTACCGAAGGTAGCGACGATCACCGCTTTATTCTTACGTTTTCCCCGGAGCCTGAGCACAGACTTCCTCATCCCCTCCGCGAGACCGTAAGCCAATACCGAAACCTTCTCCGAAAACAGGGAGGCGAGAACGCGCTATATGGCTACCTCTAACAGCGTCTTCCCTGTTGGCCTCTTTCCTAGAACCCTCAGAAGCTCAACCTCCACAGCCCTCCTCTGGGATCTGCTGCCGCTGTACCATCTTTCGACCTGGAAATCGCCGTATTTTTTCCGGAAGAGGCCAAAAACATGTGTCAGTTTCTCCTGGATGAGTCGTGCTGTTCCGGTGAAGACTATCTCTGAAACTGCTACTTCTACCTCGGGGCTCTTGGCAATGTTCTTCCACCAGAGCGAGTCTTCGTGAGCGAGAAAGTACAGCCTACCATCGTCAAATACGAACCAGAGCTCCACGGTCCTAGTGAGCCCGGTCTTCTTGCCCTTCGTGGTCAGGTTCAGGTAGGGCGAATCTTCCAACAACAGCTCGCTGGTGGCCAAGGGTCCCCACAGCCTCTGGTCTGGTATGTGGGAACTAGGTAATAACCTGGGGTCCTAACCCTTTACGGCCCTACTCGTAGCCTTCGCCGGGCTGGCCGATCTCAATAGGCTCAGCCTTAGGGGTCCCAGCTACAGGCACTCTCTCTGGAAGGAGCCTGTATCTGCCGTCCGCTGTTCGATAGATGGCTATCCTACCAACGGTTTCCCAGTCGTCCCCTGTCTGGCGGCGCACTTGGACCGTGACAACTTCGCCCGCCGGGTCGCTCTTGCCCGGCCAAACCGTAACCCCGAGAAAGTCCCCGCTGGGCAATCGGGTTGAGAAGCGGGCTTTGTACTTCTGTCTCTCCATTATCCTCGCCTACATTGTTGAGTGCAACTTCGTAATAAGCTGAGTATCAGAGATGACACCGGAGTCTCCTTTTAGTATCTCAAAGGTCCGCTGGCGAAGAAGGCATGAGCCTTGCTAACAGGGAAGAAGGTAGTACTCCGC
>Ga0209751_10006331_pt1 | contig 10981 bp, 10 predicted proteins | sample RifCSP13_1_FD_184019 | JGI IMG/M metagenome (GOLD analysis project Ga0209751, IMG submission 184019) | Soil microbial communities from Rifle, Colorado - Rifle CSP2_sed 13_1 (SPAdes) (version 2) | ecosystem: Environmental > Terrestrial > Deep subsurface > Rock core/Sediment | place: Rifle...
GCTGGAGAGGATGATCTCGGATTGTTCACCAAACCCGAGTTTAAAGAAGATGGCGGGGAGCGGAAACCAGTACGGACGCCTGAGAACTTTTCCGAGGGTGCGATTAAAGTGAGTGTTCGTAGCGGATTCGGGCGCAGATAGATTAAATGGGCCGCTCGCCGTCGGGTTATCAATCAGAAAGCGGATGGCACTCACTTCGTCATTCAGATGAACCCAAGAAAACCACTGTTTTCCGCTTCCGATCGGCCCACCTACAAAAAGCTTGAAAGGTATGACCAGGAATGGGAAAGCCCCCCCTTCCATACTTAGGAATACCCCGGGAGAACGTATAATCGCTCTGCGCACTCCCATACTCTCCACCTCGGCGGTGGATGATTCCCACTTCTGCACCACGCCGGGTAAAAAGCCAACACCCGGAAGCGAATCTTCGGTAAGGATTTCATCGCCGCGATCCCCGTAATAACCAACCGCAGAAGCCTGGACAAGGACTTTTGGCTTGTTTCCGGCAGACTGGAGAGCCTGCACCACAGCTCGACCAGCGTTTAAACGGCTATCCAGAATCGCTTGTTTGCGCGCCGGGGTCCAGCGTTTAATGACCAATTCCCAAAGATTGCGCCCACCGATATATTCTCCCGCCAGGTTAACAATTGCGTCTGCGGAGTTGACCAGATTTCCCCAACCAGCGTCTGAGCGTGCGTCCCATTTCACGACCCTCACCTGTGCGGGTAGTTTATTGAGCTTGCCCGGATTTCTGCTCAGCGAGATTACTTCATGCCCATCGGAAACCAGAGATCTGGCCAGGGCGGTTCCCACGAAACCTGTGCCACCAGTAATGATTACGCGCATCTTGGACCTCCAGCTTGTACTCATTGATTGCATGTTTGAAAATTATAGCCAAAAAGTGCATTTTGCGAATGATGAACCTTTGGATGGGTGCACTAAAAGGTTGTTACCGGTTTGGGGGGCTGCGAGCGGCGTACGCCGCTCGCAGCCCCCCAAACCGGAATTTACCAACAACTTTTGAGTGCTCCCCTTTGGATATCATCGGTGTTGTCTCGCTAATGACAGGTAAAACCATGGTCACGCTGCTAGTCTGGGAGCGTCGTTATGATTTCCCGGAAGCCAGCCGCACAACCGGTGGACGCAGGTATATTCCAATTGTCGCCTACGGTGGGCGGGTTTTTGTAACCCAACCAGAATGGCGCCAGAGGATGGAAGGCGTCTATCTTGGAAATACCTTCCAGGAGGGGATCGCCGCGGTAGAAAAATTGCTCCAGGATATATAGAGCAAGGCCAGCCCCGAGGCTGGCTCTATTGGGGTGCCAGAGGAGGCTCGAACTCCCAACCACCTGATCCACAGTCAGGTGCTCTGCCATTGAGCTACTGGCACCATAATCCGTCTCTTGCTGGCAAAGATTATACCCGATTTGCAGCGCTGGAAAAAGACATCAGCCGGAGGCGAATTGCTTCGGAGGCTTTATCCCTCGAAACGCTAAACTGGTCGCCCGTCCGAAGGTCTTTTATGGTGAGTAGATTTTCTTTAATCTCATCCGGCCCTAGAAATACCACGATGCGAACACCAGCCCGGTCAGCAAATTTTATTTGCCTGCTTAATTTTGATGCTTCAGGGTAGTTGATCACGTTAAGCCCGGAGCGCCTCAATTCGGTAGCCAACGCAAATGAAGCGTGGAGGAGTGATGCTTCGAATACGGTGACCAGAATCGAGGCCGGTGAAGCGCTGGTAAAATCGGGCAATAGATCCAGCTTTTCAAGGATCAGGGTGAATACCATGTCGCCCATGGCGAACCCCACCCCCGGGAGAGGCTGCCCGCCGACATCCGCCAGCAAATTATCATAACGGCCGCCTCCCAGGATCGAGCGGCGAATATCTCCAACTGATTCGACTGCCTCAAAGACAATACCGGTGTAATAATCCAGACCGCGGACGATATTGGGATCGAAGTTCACATAATCCTGACAACCAAATGCCTCGATGGCTGCGAAAAATCTTGTCAATTCGTCCGACTCTTTCCAGTTTTCGTAGTTCTGCAAGAAATCCTTGGCACCAGAGATTTGTTCTTCCGTCAAGCCCAGGCTCGATGCCTGAGCTTCCCAGGCGGGAGGAGCCATTTTCGCGCGGCGATCTATCCAGCGAGAAACTTCTGCGCGTAGCTGGGCGGGTATTCCCATGGCGGCTAATTTCGTCTCAACCAGGCGGCGGCTGTTGACCAGGATTTTGACATGCTCGGGGGTTAGACCGACTTCCCTGAAAAGGCTGGCAGCAATCGCTACCATTTCGGCATCGGCTTCGGGACTGGCAATACCAAACAAGTCGATATTCCATTGGAAAAATTCACGCCCCCGGCCTTTCTGAGGCCTTTCATAGCGCCAGAAGGGTCCAAAAGACCACCAGCGCACAGGATATGCCAGTTGGCGCTGTTTTTGAGCGACCATCCTGGCCAGCGTTGGGGTGAGCTCGGGTCGCAGGGCGATCAGGTTGCCGCCGCGATCGGGGAATATAAATGATTGCTCTTTTAACAGCTCGTCGCCAGACTTAGCTGAATAGAGCTCGATCGATTCCAAATAGGGGCCTTCATATTCCCGGTAGCCGAAGGATTCCGATACTTTGCGGATTATTTCGTATAGCCATGTACGAACGGCCATCTCTTCCGGATAGAAATCGCGCGTTCCTTTGACAGGTTGAATTAATGACTTCATAGATACCTGCGATCCTGTTAAATGATTTGACCGGCAATATGATGTAGAATGGCTCGAGCAAGGCGGGTATCATCGAAAGCCCGATGCGAATTTGGCAGGGCGATATTCGAAAACAAGCCAGCCCTTTCAAGCGAATACCATCTGTAGTCGCGGTAAGCGGAATTCCATTCCCCGCGAAATTGGGCGTATAGTTTCATGATACAAAAGAATTGGGTATTGGGCTTAGACTGCCAGGACAGCCTGTATCTATATAGTGTCTGTTTAATCAACCGGGCATCGAAGTCCGCATTATAAACGCCCACCAGGCGGTTGTCCAGGACGGCGGTTACTTGAGGCCAGATTTCTACCCAGGATGGGGCAGCGCGAACCATCTCGTTTGTTATTCCGTGAATTTGGGTTGCCTCCGGGGGTATGCGTTGCATGGGTTTAACCAGTGAATTGAGAATAACTTGTTCGAAATCGTCAATTACGCAAATCTCGACCAGTTCCGCGCCTGGACCAATCCCGGTTGTCTCGGTGTCTAAATACAGGGGCTTGAGATTTAATTTTTCGCGGGCGATTTGAACCGCCTGGGTCCGGGCTGAGCTAAAGGTCACCTTTTGCTCTCCAACTGAGCGCGCAGATCTTCTGAGCTGTTGACCGGTAGATCGCAGACAAAATTCTGGCACACATAAGCCGTTGGATGGTGATTATACAGGGGTCGATTATGCAACAGGGGGGGCGCCTCGGCTGGGGGGTTAGGCCTGGAGAGAGCGGCGACCAGGTTGGGACGATACTTTTCCCAAACGACAGACAACAACTCTCCGTAGCGGGTATCTGAAGGATCGCCCAACAAAGCTACTTCTAAAACGGGCTGGGCTGCGTAATCAATTGCGCATAGCCAATTCCCAAATGCAGTTGGATAACGAGACGCCATCCCCTGAATATTCGCTAACATTCTTTCCGCACGCTCACGCCAGTCGTGACGACCTGTGTACCCGGCTAGCTGGAGCAAGGCAGTGGCGGCGAGAGAGTTGCCGCTTGGGGTAGCGTTGTCCTGCACATCTTTCGGGCGATACGGCAGATTTTCGTGGTCAGAGGGCGTATCGAAAAACCCTCCTGCAGGATCAGCGAAGTAATAGAGCATCTCCTCGCCGAGTTTCACCGCAGTTTGATACCAGCGATAATCAGGATCAGATTGATACAAGGATAACAAGCCCAGGGCAAGCGCGGCATAGTCTTCAAGGAAGGCACGCTGTCGGGCATTTCCATCTCGCCAACTGCGCAAAAGGCGATTAGAGTCAAACAATTGCGTGAGCAAAAACTGCGCATTGCGCATAGCCACTTCAACATAATCCTTACGATCCAAATACCTTGCTGCCTCAGAAAACGCCACCAAAGCTAGACCATTCCAGACGGTGAGTATCTTGTCATCTGTACCGGGTCTGATCCGATTCTCGCGGGCCTGACGAAGAACTGAGTTTATCCTGGATAGTTTCGATAAAATCGCTTCTGCAGGGAGGCGATAGCGTTCCGCCAGCTCCTCAGCGCTCAGGGTTTGATGTAATATGTTCGCCCCTTCAAAATTCCCCCGCTCCGTAACGCCATACGCGGCGAGGACGAGCTCCAGGTCAGAAGCATCAGTGATGATTTCTTCGAGCTGCGCTTTCGTCCACACATAATATTTGCCCTCAACACCTTCCGAGTCGGCATCGAGACTGCTGTAAAAACCACCTTGAGGGTGCAGCATCTCGCGCACCAGGAAATCCAGGGTGGCTTCGGCAATCTGGCGGAACTTTGTATTGCCGGTCAGTTTATACGCATGGAGGTAGACCAGCGCCAGTTGAGCGTTGTCGTAAAGCATTTTTTCAAAATGCGGCACCAGCCATTTGTTATCTGTGCTATAGCGAGCAAATCCCCCTCCCACAAGGTCGTACATACCCCCTTTGGACATGGCCTCCAACGCATGCGTGGCCATATCTAAAGCGAGTTTATCGCCTCTGCTCGCCAGGCGCAGCAAGAACTCGATTGCCATGGTCTGGGGGAACTTCGGTGCCTCCCCCCAGCCACCATAATTCCAATCGTAGGTTTGGGCGAGCGCTAATGCAGCCTTTTCTATTACTTTGGCATCCAGCTTTCCATCAGTCTTGGTGTAACTATCTATTCCGCTTAGGTGAGCGATGATTTTCTCGCCAGACCGTTCGATTTGGTCCAGGTCATTTTGCCAGGCGTTAATTACACTGAGGAGCACTTCCTGAAATGAAGGCAAGTTGTGCCTGCGTCGAGGCGGAAAATATGTGCCACCAAAAAATGGGTTGCCTTCGGGTGTGAGAAATACGTTCAGGGGCCATCCGCCATGACCAGTCATAGCCACGACTGCATTCATGTAGATGCTATCAAGATCGGGCCGTTCCTCGCGATCTACCTTGATGTTGATAAAGTGCTCGTTCATGATCTTCGCAGTGGCCGGATCCTCAAACGACTCATGCGCCATCACGTGACACCAGTGGCATGCAGCGTAGCCAACACTCACCAAAATGGGTTTATTCTCAGATTTTGCTCGATCTATAGCTTCTTCTCCCCAAGGGTACCAATCAACAGGGTTGTCTGCGTGTTGCAGCAGGTAAGGGGAGTTTTCATTTGCTAAGCGATTTACCATGGGGTTACCTATAATGATCTTGCTTATTCACCAAATTCGAGCTCGAGGTCCTCAGTGTCATACATTGCATCGGTTGTTTCCAGCACAATTTCGTCAAACAAGCGAGCCTGGTAGACCCGAATAAAGTGTTGTTTTACCAGCTCTAAGACCGCCAGGAATGTGACGACAACATCCAGGCGAGTCCGTTTCGCGGCAAGAAGAGCTTGAAAGCTGGCTTTACCTTTTTGTTTCAATGTCTGCGAGATCAAGCGAATTTTCTGGCGGATAGTTATTGGAGAAGGGGCTACTACCGTGCGTAACTCTTGCCGGCTATCCACCTGATTCAAGATTGATGCTGCGGCTGAGACCAGATCTTCCAGGGTAGTGTCCGACAGGTCAACTTTGCCCTCGATTCTCGGCGGCGCGGCGAGGCGTAGATAATTGCGCAAGCCGGATGATTCGCGCTCGAACAAAGCTTCTGCTACGGTTTTGAAGCGTTGGTATTCCAGCAACTGGCGGGCTAATGCTTCGCCGAGGTCTTCTTCGCCCTCGCCCCTTTCTGGCGGTCTTGGTAAGAGTGCCTCGGATTTGATCTGAAGCAGCTTGGCAGCAATTACTAAAAAAGCCGAAACGTCATCGGGCGTTAGCTCTTCCAGTTTATGAAGATGCTCTAGGTACTGATCGGTCACCTGGGCTAACGCCAATTTGGTAATATCCAACTCCGCTCTCTCTATCAGGTAGAGGAGCAAATCCAGGGGACCTTCGAAAACCGGCGTAGTAATCTCGTATGAATCGAAATCACGAGAGATGAGCAGTCTTGCCATGCACGAAATTATACCTGACAAATAACTGCCCTCATGCTATACTGACTTTCGCCAAAAAGGTAACCGGTGGGTTAAGGTACCTTGAAGATAGATTGGAGCTACTCATGAACGAATCCTGGACAACAATCGAGGTAATATGGAACGGCAATTTGACTTTCCAGGGCAAAAACAGCAAAGGCGCTAGCGTGGCTCTTGGTAGCGCAGGCAGCCTAACAGGAATCAGCCCAATGGAATTATTGCTTATCGGGTTAGCCGGCTGCACAGGGATCGATATCGTGTCTATTTTGGAGAAAAAACGCGTCAATCTGCAAGCATTTAAGGTTTATACGCGTGGGACCCGGGCAAATGAGTACCCCAGGGTTTATAAGCGAATTGAGGTTAGCTATATGCTGTGGGGAGATAATCTTGAGCCAAAGGATGTCGAGCAGGCGATTCGGCTTTCGGAGGAAAAATATTGTTCTGCAAGTGCAATGCTGGGGATGACTGCAAAGATTACTTCAACGTATCAGCTCAACCCGGATACCCAGGATTTTCCACTGGACGGAGGGTACATTTCGGGTGTATTCATGTAACGAATTCCTGTATTTTGCATCTAATCAATGGGAAGCTATGTCTGTTATTGGGAAATCTGCATGCATATACGCAGTTCCTTATACCCAAAATTAAATAACAACCGGGAGAATTAATGATCAACGAACCAGTTCATGTAACGGATGCGGCTTTTGATAAGACTGTCTTGCAATCCACGATCCCAGCAATCGTAGATTTTTGGGCGCCCTGGTGCGGTCCTTGCCGTATGGTGGCGCCAACCCTTGACAAGCTCGCCAAAGAATATGCAGGAAAACTGCTGGTCGCTAAAGTGAATACAGATGATAATCCAGAATGGGCAATGAAATATGGGGTTCAGGGCATACCCACAATGCTATTTATTTCGGGAGGTAAATTAATCCACCGCCAGGTAGGTGCACTCCCAGAACCCATACTCCGAGACATCGTGGCTCAATTTTTGGATGTGGTTCAGCAGCCGCAGAATTAGATCGATACGCTTGGCTTGTCAATCACGAACGCGCTCTATCCTGGCTCCTAATGAGCGCAGTTTTTCATCCACTTTTTCATAACCCCGATCAATTTGTCCAATATTGCGGATGACGGATGTCCCTTCTGCTGCCAATGCTGCCAGCACGAGGGACATCCCGGCGCGGATATCCGGGCTTTCCATCTTTTCCCCATAGAGGGTGGTTGGTCCCTGCACGATACAACGGTGAGGATCACAAAGCACTATCTGAGCGCCCATGCCAACGAGTTTATCGATAAAAAACATGCGGCTCGGATACATCCAATCATGAAATAATACGCTTCCACGCGATTGGGTCGCCACCACAATAGCAATACTCATTAGGTCCGTGGGGAAAGCCGGCCAGGGCATGACACTGATTTCGGGTATAGCATCACCCAGATCTTTCTCGATGACCAGGCTCTGTCCAGTGGGGATGACAATATCATCACCTGTTGTTTCCCAGGATACGCCCAATCGATTGAAAACAATCTCGATCATGTCCAGGTATTCCGGGCTTGCATTGCAGATGCGTATCGATCCGCTCGTCACCACGGCAGCCCCAATAAAACTTACCACCTCCAAGTAATCAGGCCCGATGGTGTGCTCCCCTCCGTGCAGGCTGGATACGCCTTCGATTTGAAGTGTATTTGAGCCAATATTGTCAATCCTTGCGCCTAGATTATTCAGAAAATGGCAAAGCTCCTGGATGTGGGGTTCGGAGGCTGCATTTCGAATGATGGTGGAGCCTTGAGCTGTCACTGCGGCCATGATCGCGTTTTCGGTAGCCGTGACACTTGCCTCATCCAGTAAAATGTTCGCGCCAGTCAGCTTGTTTGCCTTGAAGTGAAACAAGCGATCGCTGCGATTGTATTCTGCCCGGCTCCCAAGCGTCTTTAAGGCAAGAATATGGGTATCGACCCTGCGCCTTCCAATTACGTCGCCGCCAGGAGGGGGAAGTTTCAGCTCACCAGATCTTGCCAGCATTGGACCGGCAAGCAGTATCGAAGCCCGTATACTCAGGCACAAGTCCGGGTCTAGGTCTGCTGGGTATACGTTCCTAGCCTGAATCCGCCAGGTATGATGATCAACCATCGAGACTTCGACGCCCAGACTCTGTAGCAATGCGCGCATGGTTTGCACATCCATGATTTCGGGGATATTGTGCAATATTACCGGTTTATCTGTCAGCGTGCAGGCTGCCAGAATAGGTAATGCGGCATTTTTGTTTCCCGATGGTGTAATTTCTCCAACGAGTCGATGCCCCCCTTCTATAACGAATTTTTCCATATGATTTCCCGAGTTTGAGCGCATATTGGGGTGGTTGGACTGTGCAAACGTCCGGATAATAGTTTTGTCAGGGTCTGAACAACTATTCTTATGTCTTGACTGCTATAATACTCAAAGCCAGCATATATATCGAAGATATTTACGAATGCCTCAGACTTCCAGCATTATCTATGTCTTTATCCTGATAACCAGTTGGGTCGCGGCTGGGGTTGTCAATTACCTTGCGGATGTGCTTCCATTAAAAAGAAAGCTCACTGTCCCAAGCTGCTCCAGGTGCAATCACAAATTTAATGTTATTTATTATATCCTCTGGCCTACGAAATGCCCATCATGCGGGAATAAAGTTGCTTTTCGGCATTGGTTCGTCAGGATTAGTTTAATGTTGCTGGGAGTTTTCATCTGGTTTAATGGTGTTGGAAGAGAACTTGCCTTTATACCTGCTTTGCTGGTCATCATCTATTTTCTGCTTGTGTCTGTTATCGACATCGAACACAGACTGATCATCCATCCGTTAAGCATGTTCGGGGCTGCTTTAGGGTTTGTGATCGGATTTAGCTTACATGGAATCGAGTCAACCCTTCTGGGGGGCATTACTGGCTTCATCACCATGATGATATTGTATCTTTTAGGCAGGATATTTGTGGTCTGGTTAGCTCGAATCCGTAACCGGAGCTTAATTGAAGATGCATTGGGTTTTGGCGATGTAATCCTGGGGGGCGTATTAGGGTTATTTCTCGGGTTTCCCGGTATTTTTATCTCGATTGTGCTGGCGATACTCTCGGCTGGTGTTGCGAGCTTGATATATATTCTGGTGATGTTGCTAAGAAGGGAATACCAGTCAAATCTGACGATCCCATATGGGCCATTCCTGGTATTGGGGGCGTTTATTTTACTTTTTCTCAGAAATTATTTACGGTTCTTTGGCGGTTGAACCAGTTTCTCCACTCCCGTTTTTCCCACACCACCAGGATCGGAGCGGCGATAAAGATCGAAGAATAGGTACCGCTAAATAGCCCCACAAGCAAGATCAGAGCAAATTCGCGCAATGTTACCCCACCGAACAGGGCAAGTGCCAGAAGCATGAACTCGACGGTCATTAATTGTGTGTTGATTGACCGCTGCAGGGTTTGGATGATGGAGTGGTTCACCAGCGTCTCGAAAGGCAGACGGCGGAAGATTGTGGCGTTTTCGCGCACACGGTCGAAAACGACGATCTTATCCTGAACCGAAAAGCCAATCACGGTAAGCAAAGCGGTGAGAAACAGGGAATCGATCTGCCAGCCGAAAAGGTTCCCGCCAATTGCCCCCAAACTGATGACAATGGCGACATCGTGAATCATCGCAATAATAGCGCAAATGCCGTAACGAAAAGCGTTTTGTACACCTCGAAAAGCGAACGTCATATAAATGATCACTGCTGCCGCAGCGACCGCCACTGCTAAGGCTGCTCTCGAGGTTACTTCCTGTCCTATCGTAGGGCCTACGCTATCAAATCGTAAAACAGTCACCGGCTGTGAGAAGCGTTCTTCCATAGATGAGACGACTTGCGCCTGTGTGGTTTCATCCAGAAAACTGGATCGCGCCAGTATTGTGCCTTCACCGGTGGTCTGAACCTGGATATCATCCACCCCAAGCTGGTTGTATAAATCGACTACTTCGCCAGGCTGGGGCGTAGATCCAGAATCGAAGCTTACTTCTAGCAAACTTCCGCCAGTGAAATCAATCGCAAGTGGCAGTTTCCAGATGGCCATAACTACCATACCAGGGATGATCACCAACAAAGATAGCGCGAAGAATAGATAGCGTCTTGAAAGAATATTAATCATAGACCTATTTCCTGATTAGATTCCAAACCATAATTCCTGGTTCGAGGGCTTGAGATAATCTAATACCAGGCTTAATATCGTGCGGGTGATTAAAAGCGCGGTGAACAGGCTGACGCCAACGCCAATTGCCAAGGTCAAAGAAAACCCTTTGACGATTGTCGCGCCAAAGGTGCTGCCGAACCAAAAAAGGATAGTGCAAGTGATTATTGTGGCAATATTCGAATCGCGAATAGAAGGCCATGCCCGCCGCCAGCCTATATCCACCGCCTGTCCCAACGTTCGTCCAGAGCGCAACTCCTCTTTGAGTCGTTCGAAAATAAGGATATTGGCATCCAGGGCGCTTCCCGTGCTGAGCAGGAATCCCGCCACACCGGGAAGTGTCAGCGTGATGGGGATAAAGCGGTAAATGGCGAATGTTACCAGAGCGTAGATCATTATCGTCAGGATCGCGATGGTGCCGGGAAGGCGATAGTAAAGGACCATAAACAATATAACGACTGAAAAACCGATAATCCCTGCGATAATGGACTTATATAGTGAATCCTGGCCCAATGTGGGGCCGACCGTGCGCGATTCGACGATTTTCAATGGAATTGGCAGGGAACCGTAGCGTAATTGAACAGCGAGAGCATTTGCGCCCTCAATCGTAAAT
>Ga0209751_10006332_pt1 | contig 10980 bp, 7 predicted proteins | sample RifCSP13_1_FD_184019 | JGI IMG/M metagenome (GOLD analysis project Ga0209751, IMG submission 184019) | Soil microbial communities from Rifle, Colorado - Rifle CSP2_sed 13_1 (SPAdes) (version 2) | ecosystem: Environmental > Terrestrial > Deep subsurface > Rock core/Sediment | place: Rifle...
CGCGCGGCGCGACCGCGTCGAGGGCGGCCCGCACGGCCTGGGCGACGCCCTCGAACGTGTACGCCTCGAGCGCGGGGTCGTCCGCGACGAGGACGTCGACCCCGGACGACGCGAGCGCGTCCGCGAGGGCCGACACGTCATGTCCGGCCACGAGCCCCTTCACGGCTCCGCCCGTCGCGGCCGCGAGGGGACGGGCCAGGGCGACGAGCTCGAAGGTCGCGGGCACGAGCCGGCCGTCCTGGTGTTCCGCGACGAGCAGGACGTCGTCCCCGATCCGATCACCCCCGGACGAACCCCTTGTCGCGCAGGAGCTGGGCGAGCCGCTTCGCCTGGTCGCCGACCGTCCCCGTGACGAGCTCCGCGCGGCCCTTCGCGGGCGGCGGGGACAGGCCGCGGATCCGGAACGCGTAGGGCCCGCGCAGCCCATCCCAGGACGCGACGCCGAGCGCGGACGGCCCGATCTCCTTGATCGGCTGGCGGGCCGCCTTCATGATCGCGGGGAGGGGCGCGTACCGGGGCACGTTGGCCCCGAACTGGATCGTGAGGACGGCCGGCATGGGGAGCGCGTACAGCCGCTGGGCGCCTCCCTCCGTCTCGCACGCGACCTCGAGCTCCGGGCCCTTCAGCTCGACGCGCGTCACGACGCTCGCGTGAGGCAGCCCCAGGTGGCCCGCGACGAGCCCGCCCGTCGCGGACGCGATCAGGTCGTCCGACTGGACCCCCGCGAAGATCAGGTCGTGCGGGATCGTCCGGATCGACGCGGCCAAGATCCGGGCCACGTGCCCGACGTCGTACGAGGCCGGCTCGTCGAACGAGACGCGGACGGCCTCGTCCGCGCCCTTCGCGAGGGCCTCCCGGAGCATCTGCTCGGCCCGCTTGGGCCCCGCCGTGATCGCGACGACGCGACCGCCGTGCGCTTCCTTGATCCGGACGGCCGCCTCGAGGGCGTACTCGTCCGAGCCGTTCGTCTTGTAGTTGAGCGAGTCCCGCCGGATGTCCCGCCCGTCCGGGGCGATCTGGAACTGGAGGTCCGGGTTCGGGATCTGCTTCAGGCACACGACGACGTTCGGGGCCACGACCCGTTGGGAAAGTCGGACCCTACTTGAACGTTGCCCACCGGGCGCTCCCCCGTCCGCAGGTTCAAGGGCCGTGCGCGGGTCTGCCTCCCGTGGCCGACGACGCGGAACGCGCCAGGGACCGCCTCCGTCCGTGCGTCGAGCGGGCCGCGCAAGCCTCGGGTTGGCGCCTGGATGATGTCGCGCCGAGACGCCTCGGGCCCGGGGAGCCGTGGCGCTATGCGACGCGGGCCTCCGAGATGCTCGCCCGCGCGGGGTCCGCCCTCGATATGGGGACGGGAGGCGGGGAACTCCTGGAGAGCGTGGGCGCGTCCCGCGCAGGCCGGCTCGTCGCGACGGAACCGTGGGCCGCGAACGCCCCCGTGGCGGCCCGCCGCCTGGGTCCCCTCGGGATCCCCGTCGTGAAAGGCTCGAGTCTCGCCCTGCCATTCCGCGCGGGCGCCTTCGACCTCGTCCTGAACCGCCACGAGGAGCTCGATCCCGCGGAGGTGGCCCGCGTCCTGGCCCCGGGCGGGAGCGTCCTCACCCAGCAGGTCGGACGCGGGACGTGGGCCGAGCTGCGACCCTGGTTCCCGCGGATGCACGACCCGGGGGACCTGCTCGAGGCGTACGCGGACGGGATGCGGGCCGCGGGCCTGCGGATCGTCCGGCGGGACCGCCACGCGGGCCCCGGCGCGTACCGCGGGCTCGAGGACGTCGTGTTCATCCTGTGCATCGCCCCCTGGACGATCCCGGGATTCGACCCGCTCGGCCGGGACCTCCGGGCCCTCCTGGACGCGGAGGCGCGCCTGTCCGGTCCGGACGGGATCGTCCTCACGGAGGAGCTGCTCCTCCTCGAGGCGACGAAAGGTCCGTAGTCCGACGGGCCCGAGGGCTCAGGGGAAGATCCCGCGCCACCGGTACGCGTCCACGACCCGGTTGATTGCGACCATGTACGCGGCCTGGCGCATGTCGACCTTGCGCGTCTCGTGCATCTCCCAGACCGAGTTGAACGCGGTCACCATGACGGACTCGAGTTTCTGGTCGACCTCCGCCTTGGTCCAGAAGAACTCGGACAGGTTCTGGACCCACTCGAAGTACGACACGGTCACTCCGCCCCCGTTCCCCAGGATGTCCGGGATGAGGAGGACGCCCCGCTTGTGCAGGATGTCGTCCGCCTCCGGGGTCGTGGGCCCGTTCGCGCCCTCCCCGACGATCTTCGCCTTCACCCGGGGGGCGTTCGCGGCCGTGAGGACGCCCTCGAGGGCGCACGGCGCGAGCACGTCCACGTCGAGCTCGAGGATCTCCTCGTTCGTCACCTTCTTCGTGCCGGGGAAGCCGACGACGGTCCCCGTCTTCTCCTTGAACGCGAAGACCTCCTTCGGGTCGAAGCCTTTCTCGCTCATGATCCCGCCCTTCGAGTCCGACACGGAGACGACCTTGGAGCCGTGCTCCTCGCTCATGAGCCGCGCGAAGTTGTACCCGACGTTCCCGAACCCCTGGACCGCTAGGGTCGCGCCCTTCAGGGTGAGCTTGACCTTCTTCGCAGCCTCGCGGACCGCATACATCAAGCCGCGGGACGTGGCCTCGTCGCGGCCCTTCGACCCTCCGATCACGAGGGGCTTGCCCGTCACGACGCCCGGCACGGCGAAGCCTTTGTGCATCGAGATCGTGTCCATGATCCACGCCATCGTCTGGCTGTCCGTGTACACGTCCGGGGCGGGGATGTCCTTCTCGGGACCGATGATGATCGAGATCTCCGTCGCGTAGCGGCGGGTCATCCGCTCCAGCTCCGTGCGGGACATCTCCTTCGGGTTGCAGATCACGCCGCCTTTCGCCCCGCCGTACGGGATCCCCATGACCGCGCACTTCCAGGTCATCCAGCACGCGAGGGCGCGCACCTCGTCGATCGAGACGTTCCAGTGGTACCGGATGCCCCCCTTGAACGGCCCGATCGCGTCGTTGTACTGGACCCGGTATCCCGTGAAGACGCGGACCCGGCCGTCGTCCATCTTCACGGGGAAGTTCACCGTCAGCTCGCGACGCGGGTGCTTCAAGATCTCGAGCATGTCCGCGTCGAGGTTCAGCTTCTTGCCAGCCCGGTCGATCTGCTCGCGGGCGATCTCAAACGGGTTCAACGTTTCCTTCGCCATGACACACGCCCCCTCGCTGCCGGACGCGGCGTCGGGAGTGGTCCGCGAGTATCGTGGCCCCCTCTTAAAAGCTTAGGTCCGACGGGCGAGCCGAGGCTCCTCGGAGGGGCGGCTCGCGTACTCGGACGGATCCACGATCCGTTCGGGCGTCTCCCCTCGCAGGAACCGCGACACGTTCGCGAGGGCCGCCTCGACGGCCTCGCGCCGCTGGCCCGGGACGAACGGGGCCACGTGGGGCGTCATCACGACGTTCGGGAGCTCGTGGAACGGGCGGTGGAACGGTCGGCCCTCCTTCCCGTCCGGGTACGTCCACCAGACGTCCAGGCCGACCCGGAAGCGCGGATGGCCGCGGAGGTGCTCGTACAGGTCGTCCTCCACGATGAGCTTGCCACGGCCCACGTTCACGAGGACCGCGTCCTCCTTCATGCCGCGGAGCAGCCGGGAGTCCACGAGGCCCTCTGTCCGGCGGGTGAGCGGGAGCGCCAGGACGACGGCATCCGCGCGGGCCGCGAACCCGGGCAGGGCGTCGAGGGACCCGACCTCGTCCGCCTCCGGGGTCGGCCCCGCGGCCCGTCGGATCCCGAGGACCCGCATCCCGAAGGCGCGGCCGAGACGGCCGACCTCCCGCCCGATCCCCCCGAGGCCCACGACGAGCAGGGTCGACCCGCGCAGGACCTTGTGGGTCCCCTCCTGGTCGAACACGCCGCGTCGGATCGCCTCCGTATCCCGTGCGACGTCCTTCGCGGCCGCGAGGAGGAGGGCGAACGCGTGCTCCGCGACGGACACGGAGTACGCGCCCGCGTTGCTCGCCACGACGGCCCCCGGAGGGAGCCGATGGAACGGCACGTGGTCGATCCCCGCGACCAGGGTCTGGACGAACCGCAGGCGACGGGCGCGCTCCCGGAGGTCCGCGGGGAAGTCGGAGCCGAAGCCCATGCACACGACGACGTCCGCCCGGGCCCACGCCGCGTCCCGGTCGTCCGCGGGCACGTCCTCGAGGACCGTGACGTCCGCCCGGGCGTCGCGGGACCACGCGACGAGGGCCGCGCGGCGGTCCTCGTCCATGGGCGCGGTCACGAGGACGCGGGCCATGCGCACCCCGAGCCGCGTGGCGCGCTATGGCCCTTTCGCCCGGACGGGGTTCAGCACTCCGAGTACCCGCACGCCCGGCACTTCACGCAGCCTTCCTCGAAGACGAGCTGCTTCCCGCACTCCGGGCACTCCGGGTTGAGGCCTTTCTTGACCATCTCCTCGACGTCCCGGGCCTCCTTCTCGAGCTCGACGTCCGTCTCCACGGCCTCCGGGCCCGGACCCGTCTCGTCGAACGTCTCGACGGCCGGGACGACCCCCGACTTCTGCATCCCGATGTGCCGCTTGATCGCCTTCGCGATCGCGTCCGGGATCGAGTAGACCCGCTCGCTGTGGTCGAGCGCGATCCGCGGGCTCCGGATCCCTTCGAGCTGGTCGATGATCTCGTCGACGGGCACGCCGGACCGCAGGCACAGGGACACGAGCCGCGCGATCCCTTCCGTGAAGGACGCCGTGTAGCCGCCGCCGCGGCCCGTCTGGGCGAACACCTCGAACAGGCCTCTCTCGTCCTCGTTGATCGTCACGTACAGGGCGCCGTATCCTGTGAGCAGCTTCTGGGTCCGGCCCGTGATCACGTCGGGACGGGGCCTGGGCCGGGTCACGGCGGGCTCCGCGGGGACCGATACGTGGAGGGGCTTCGCACCGGCCGTCTCGACAGGCTTCGGGGCCTCGGGCACGCCGACGTTGAGGACCTGGTCCTCGCGCGAGCCTTCCCGGTACACCGTGATGCCCTTGCACTTGAGCTCGTACGCGAGGAGGTACGCCTTCTTCACGTCCTCGACGGTCGCCTCGGGCGGCATGTTGATCGTCTTCGAGACCGCCGCGTCGCACCAGTCCTGGAAGGCCGCCTGCATCCGGACGTGCCATTCCGGCGAGACGTTGTACGCGACGCCGAAGGTCCGCTGCCACTTTTCCGGGACCTCCCGAAGGCCCCGCGGGGAGCCGCGGTTCGCGAGGATCTTCTGCACGAGGTCGTCCCGCCAGAAGCCCTCGCGCCTCGCGACCTCCTCGAAGTAGTCGAGGAAGTACGGGAGCTGCTCGCCGTCCATCACGCGCTTGTACCAGATCAGGCTGAACTCGGGCTCGCAGCCGCCCGACGTGTCCGCGATCATGGACAGGGTGCCGGTCGGCGCGACCGTCGTGACGTACGAGTTCCGGAGGCGGATGCCCTTCTCTTGGTGTCGGCTGCCCTCCCACGCGGGGTACACGCCGCGCTCCTCCGCGAGTCTTCTGCTCTCATCGTACGCGGTCTCTTGGATGTACTTCATGATCCGGCGACCCCATTCGACACCTTCGGGGCTGTCGTACGGGACTTCGAGCTTGAACAGCATGCGCGCGAAGCCCATCACGCCGAGCCCGATCTTCCGCGTGGCCTTCGTCATCTCCTCGATCTGCTTGACCGGGTACGCGTTCATGTCGATGACGTCGTCGAGGAGACGGACGGACATCCGGATCGACCGCTCGAGCTTCTTCCAGTCCACATCGTATCGGCCATCCCTGCCGCTGACCGTGTGGCGGTCCAGATCAATCGATCCGAGATTGCACGATTCGTATGGCAAAAGGGGCTGTTCGCCGCAAGGGTTGGTCGCCTCCATGTCGCCGATGTTCGGCGTTGGCTGACGGCGATTGTTCTCGTCGATGAAGAACAGCCCGGGTTCGCCGTTCTTCCACGCCTGGAACGCAATCTTATCGAGCACGTCGCGCGCGTCGAGCTGCCTCACGGCCTGCTTCGTCCGCGGATTCACGAGATCGTACTTCGTCCCTGTCTTCAGGGCCTCCATGAACTCGTCCGTCACCGCCACGGAGATGTTGAAGTTCGTGATCTCCGTCGTGTTGTCCTTGCAGGTGATGAAGTCAAGGATATCGGGGTGGTCGATGCGGAGGATGCCCATGTTAGCACCCCTTCGCTTGGATCCTTGTTTCACCTGCTGTGTCGCCGCGTCATACACTCTCATGAAGGAGACGGGACCGCTCGCGACGCCCATCGTCGACTTCACGAAATCGTTCTTCGGACGCAGCCGGGAGAAGGAGTACCCAGTGCCTCCCCCTGACTGGTGGATCAGTGCCGATTCCTTCAACGTCTGGAAAATCCCCGCGAGGCTGTCGTCCACCGGGAGGACGAAGCAGTTGTGCACGACGACCCCGTTCGCGACGTACGTGTTGTCTTCCTCGACCTCGAGATTGAAGACCGTTGTCACCCCCGGCACCGGTTCGACGGACTTTGCGAGGTAGGCGCCATCCCGCACGTACATGGGCTGGCCGCCCAGAGTGATCGACCAGGGTCTCGCCGTGGCTGCCTCGGGCATGTACTCGGGTTTCATGCACGGCGTCAGATCCATCCCGACCGCGAGCTCGAACAACTGCCGGATAAGCCCCTCGTTGGACAGGGTGATCCTCGTCTGATTCACGTTGACCCTCGTGCCGTCCGCGTCCGCCACGCCACGAAGCAGGGCCACCCTGAACTCCCGAGGGGACGCGGGGCCCCACGCGGGAAGCTTCTTCCGCGCGAATCCCCGGCCGAATTCCCGTGCGATCCACTCGCATAGGATCGTGCTGTGTACGCGCACGGTGAGCCAGGAGGTCGGAGCGTTGACGACATGGACGACGTCCGCCTCGAGCGCGAATCGATCCCGCAGGATTCCCACGAGCCTGTTAGCGACATTCTCTTCGTGCAGGCCGAGCGTGAACCGCAGTGCCCGGAGTTCGGGATTGATCTCGCCCTCCGCGAGATACATCCCGAAGAACCAGCCAATCTCCTCATCCAACTCGATCCGCGCACGCACGGGCGAGATCTGGAGGCTCCGAGTTCCCGATACCCTGTGCCGCGCCGCAGAGGCTTCGGAGCGGCCGGTCTTCCCCTCGTACACGAGCTCGCCCTCGACGTCGCCCTCGAACTCGATGTGCGTTCGCGTGACCTGCTCGGCAGGCCCACCGACCCGAACGTACGTGCCCTCGAGGTCGATCGTCCGAACCCAACCGTTCGGGGTCAGAAACGGATGGTCCGCCGTCGCGAACATGGGGGGCAGCCGGTGAATCTTGACTTTGAACACCGACCCCTCTCGCCGTGCCAGCGCGAGCACCGGGCGATAGCGCCCGCGATGGGTGAGCACCATGTCGCCGACGGCCACCTCCTCGATGGGCTTCGGCCCCGCCGCGGTGCTAATCGGAGTGCCGGCCGCGAAACACGCAGAGAGTTGTTGGAGGTCCAGACCCGCGTTCATCAGCGTCGGGCTGTTCGGCAGGAACTCGAGGTCCGCGATGAGGCGGAAGAACTTCAGGGCCGTCTCCCGGACCTTCGCGTCGTCCCCGCCGTAGAGCCCCTCGGCCTGCGCGAGGTTCCACGCGACCCGCGCGAGCAGCTCCTTGGGGGTCTCGATGACCTTGCCGCGATCGTCCTTCTTGAGATACCGCTTCTCGAGGACGCGGCGGGCATTCTCGGTCAGGACAGGCTCCGGCTCACGATCGAACAGGTCGCCGTACGACGACGCAATGACCTTCATGTGTTCCATTGGAAACCCTTCTCCGCGGGGTGGGGGCCCCATCCGATGCATCGGCGGTGAAACCATCCCGGGGGTGGGCGCGGCGAACCGGGTCCGGGTCTATATTTCTTTTTGAATCACGTTCGTTACCGGCCGAGGACACAACGTTACCACGTCTGTTACCAATCATGCATGCGGCCGCGGTACTTCAACGTGCGCGGGGGATGGCCGAACGTACTTCCGCATGGAGGGAGCGCCTCACAGGAACGGGAGTCGGACGACCTCCGCTGCGAGGAGCCCGCCCCGGATCTCGATGCGGACCCGCGTGCCGACGTCCCCGTGGAACGGGGCAAGGGACGCGAGTGCGATGCCGACGCGCAGGGAGGGCGACAACGTGCCGCTCGTGACCGTGCCGACGGGTCCGCGTTCCCCGTGGACCGCGTGGCCGTGACGCGGAATTCCCCTGCCCTCCATGCGGAGCCCGACGAGGCGCGGGTAGTCGCCGCGGCTCCGCTGGGCCTCGAGCGCCTCCCGCCCGACGAACGGGCGGTCCCACTTCACGACCCACTCCGAGTTCACCTCGAGAGGAGTCTGCCGACCGTCGAAGTCCTGACCCGCGAGGAGGTACCCCTTCTCGAGGCGGAGGGTGTCCCGCGCTCCCAGCCCAATCCGCTGGATACCGAGGTCCGCGCCCTCCGCGAGGAGGGACTCCCACACCCAAGGGCCCTCGCCCTCGTGGGGGAACAGCTCGAACCCGGGCTCCCCTGTGTACCCGGTACGCGTGACGAGGAGGGGAACCTCTCCGGTGGCGTCTCCAGTGGAAACGCCGGGCTCCGCCCGCGGGTCCGCCATGCGGGTGGACCCCCACCCCTTGATTTCCTGTGGAACGGCCGGGGCCGGGGCGGGGGCCGCGCCCGGGCGACGGACGCCCTCCGCGGGCGGGCCGAATCGGATCACGGCCGCGTCGAAACTCCGCATGGCGATGACATCGGACGAGGTGAAGCGCTGGAGGAGCTCGGGGGCCCGCGGGCCCTGGAGGGCGAGACACAGGACCGCGCCCGTAAGGTCCGTCACCCGGACGTCGCCGCGGCGGCGCGCGCCGAGCCACGCGACGACGGCGGGCCGGGGTCCCGCGTTGCACACGACGAGGTACCGATCCGGGTCGAGGCACGTCGCGATCACGTCGTCGAGGATCGTCCCGTCCTCCCGGAGGAGATGCGTGTACCGCGCGCGGCCCGCCTTCGCGGGGATCGCGTTCGCGCTGTGGCCGTCCAGGAACCCGTGCGCCTCGCGCCCCTCGACGAGGAGCTTGCCCATGTGGCTCACGTCGAACACGCCGACCGAGGACCGGACCGCGAGGTGTTCCCCGACGATCCCCGTGAACTGGAGGGGCATCTCCCATCCGCCGAACTCGATGAAGCGCGCGCCCGCGGCGCGGTGCGCGTCATACAGGGCCGTGCGATCCGCCATCGTGTGCCGACCGATGGAACGCACCGGACGCGATGAACCCTCGCCCACCCGGCAAAGCTTATGCGGGTTTCGTTCCTTGACCGCGCCGCATGGGGTTCTTCCGGGAGTTCCGGTACGAAGTGAGCACGATTGTGTTCGGCCTCGGGATCCTCGCGATGGTGTTCGCCCTCACGCAAGCGTTCCTCGGAGCCCAGAGCCCGGACTGGCTCAAGGGGGTCCACACGGCCGTCGGGGGCTGGGTCATCTGGGAAGGCACCCTCGGGTTCTTCGCCCTCCTCGGGGGCGGGTACTACTTCGTCGACACGATCGTGAAGGACCGGGAGTTCAACCGCCTCCTGTCGACCCGATCCAAGGAAATGTTCGTGAAGAACCTGGAGCGCCTCGAGCGACTCGTGTACTACGAGCTCCCGTCCGCGTACGAGCGCCGCCTGAACGAGAAGAAACACGAGTTCCGGATCAAGAGCTGACGGCGTCCCGCGACAGGACCACGCGACCCAGGCCCTCGGCCCCGGTCCGGTCCCGCTCGCGCACCCGGACGACGACCTCGACGCGGTCCGCGCGGTGGACCGCGGAGACGACCTCTCCGCGCTCGTGGAGCCAATGGAGCTTTCCGCCCGTCTCCGCGTCCTGGGGCAGCACGAGGTGGACCTCGATCGGGTACGCGAGGGACGCGAGGACCGCGTCCCGGAGCGCGTCCAGGCCTTCCCGGGTCCGCGCACTGATCGCGAGGGGGGCCCGGTGGAACTCGGAGTCCGCGAGGAGGCGCACCCGCCGCTCCAGGTCGTCGGGCCCGAGCCGGTCCGCCTTCGTGAGCACGGGCAGGACGTCCGCCTCGCGGACCTCGGGGAGGAGGGTGCGGGCCGCCAGGCGGACCTTGCGGACGATCTCCGGGTCCGGATCGGACGCGTCCACGAGGAGCAGGACGAGGTCTGCCTGGAGGATCTCCTCGAGGGTCGCGTGGAACGCCTCGACCATCCAGAACGGGATGCCGTCCACCAGGCCGATCGTGTCCGTGAGGAGGATCCGCCGCCGGGCGTCGGGGAGGGCGCGGGTCGTCGTGGAGAGCGTCGAGAACATGCGGTCCTCCACGAGGACGCGCTCGCGGGTGAGCGCGTTCAGGAGGGACGACTTGCCCGCGTTCGCGTACCCCGCGAGGGCCACGAGGCCGTACCCGCGCCCCTTCCGGTGGGACCGGCGCACCTCCCGCTCCCGGCGGATCGCCTCGAGGTCGTCCCGGATCTTCTTGAGGCGCCGCTTGACCGTCTCGTAGTACGCGTCCACGCGGTACTCCCCGCCGGCCATGAACCCGGGGCGCTCCCCGACCTCCGCCTCGTGGATCCACTCCCGCAGGAGGGGCACCTCGTACTGGAGCAGGGCGAGCTCGACCTGGAGCTTCGCCTCCCGGGTCGCGGCGCGCTGGGCGAACAGCTCGAGCAGGACCCGGAGCCGGTCGTACGTCTCCACGCCGAACGCCCGCTCGAGGGCGTAGTGCATCGTGGGCCGGAGCTCCCCGTTCACGACGACGACCTGGACGTCCCCCCGCGCGACGCGCGCCTTGATCTCGTCGAGCTTCCCGGCCCCGATGAACGTCCGGGGGTGGGGACGGTCCCGCCGTTGGACGATCTCGTCCACGATCCGGTGCCCCGCGGACCCGAGGAGGGCCCGCATCTCCGCGAGGTCGTCCGTGAGGGAGACGAGGAGGACGTCCAACGGGCCCATGGAGGGAGCCCCGGC
>Ga0209751_10006333_pt1 | contig 10980 bp, 9 predicted proteins | sample RifCSP13_1_FD_184019 | JGI IMG/M metagenome (GOLD analysis project Ga0209751, IMG submission 184019) | Soil microbial communities from Rifle, Colorado - Rifle CSP2_sed 13_1 (SPAdes) (version 2) | ecosystem: Environmental > Terrestrial > Deep subsurface > Rock core/Sediment | place: Rifle...
GTACTGGAACCTCCCGGTGTCGGTGACGAGCCCCGCGTAAAGACACATCGCCGTCTCGATCGAGGCCGGTACACCGGTCTCCTTCACCAGTCGCCAAACCAGCTCGCAGGTCGAACTCGCGCGGGGATCGATCAACGGGATGGATCCGAGCCCCTCGTTCGTGAGGTGGTGGTCGATCCAGATGAGGGTCCTGGCGCGGACGGCCGGACCGCCGAGCATCGATAGCCGGTCCAGGGAGGCGACATCGCACGTCACCATCACGGCGGGATCTTCCGGGAACTCGCCGGGCGGCACGAGGGCCTCGTTGCCGGGCAGCATCAGCGCCCACCTCGGCACGTCGAACGGGTCGTTCGGGAACGAGCAGACGGTCTGCTTGCCCATGCCGCGGAGGTGGTTCGAGAGTCCGAGCATCGACCCCACCGCGTCGGGGTCGGGGTTCACGTGGCAGGCCAGGGCCACGGTGGGTGCCTCGGCGAGCGCCGCGGCGGCCTGCTCGTAGGGGTCCGCGACCTGCACTCAGTCCTCCTCGTTTCGGTGGAGCCTGTGCAGCAGCTCATCGATGCGACCGGCCGCGCGGATCGCCTCGTCCTCCTGGAACTCCAGGTCGGGCAGCACCTTCAACCGTACCTGCCGCCCGATCACCCTGCGGAGGTGCCCTCGAGCCGATCTGAGCGCTGCGGCCGTCGCGCGTTTCTCTTTCTCATCGCCCATCGTGGAGTAGGAGATGCGGGCGTGGCGGAGGTCTGGCGTCACCGCGACTGCGATCACCGTCACGAATCCCACGCGCGGGTCCTTCAGCCGGGGGATCTCCTCGGCCAGGATCTCGCGGAACTCCTCGGAGACCCGGGTTGGCCGGACGCCCCCGCTCACGAGAGGTCCTCCGGATGATGGAGCGTGAGCTCGGTGTCGATGACCTCGACCTCGGCCCAGCGCTCGACGAGCTTCTCGACCTCGTGCATGACCTTGCGCGCGTGGTACTGCTCGCCCGAGACGACAGCCACCCCGAGCGCCGTTCGCTGCCACAGGTCGTGGTGGTCCACCTCGGCGACCGCCGCGTTGAACGTCGATCGGATCGCGGCCGAGAGCGTCTTCACCACGTGGCGCTTCTCCTTCAGGGAACCGCATCCGGGGATGCGAAGGTCGAACCGCTCGAGCGCGACAAGCACGGCCTACAGCTCGCGCGCGACCTCGCGGACCTCGTACGCCTCGATGACGTCGCCCTCCTTGACGTCGTTGAAGTTCTCGATCCCGATGCCGCACTCGAACCCCTCGGCCACCTCGCGCGCATCGTCCTTGAACCGCTTGAGGGAGCCGACCCGCCCGTCGTAGACGACCACGCCGTCGCGGACGACCCGCGCCCGCGCGTTCCGGGCGATCGTTCCCTGCACCACGTAGCAGCCCGCGATGACGCCGATCTTGGGCACCCGGAAGAGCGCCCGCACCTCTGCGCGGCCGAGCTCCGTCTCGCGCTCCTCGGGCTTCAGCATGCCCGAGAGCGCGCCGCGGATATCGTCGGTCGCGTCGTAGATAACTCGGTACAGACGGACGTCGACGCCTTCTTTCTCCGCGAGCTCGCGAGCCTGGACGTCGGGGCGCACGTTGAAGCCGACCACGATCGCCCCCGACGCGAGTGCAAGCGCGATGTCGCTCTCGGTGATCGCACCCGCGGCGCTGCGGATCACGTTCACCCGCACCTCGTCCTGGGGCAGCTTGGCGAACGCATCGATGAGGGCTCCGATCGAGCCCTGCGCATCCGCCTTCACGATCAGGTTGAGCTCGGGGACCTCGTCGCGACGGGCCTGCGCCATGAGCTCCTGGAGCGTTGGAGGACGCGTCGTGACGAGCTCGGCCGCCCGCACCTTGGCCTCGCGCTCCTGTGCCAGGTGGCGCGCCTCGCGCTCGTCCGCGACCTCGCGGATGTCGTCCCCGGCGTTCGGCGTTGCCGACCACCCCAGGATCTGCACCGGCTTGCTGGGCCCGGCCTGTTTCACCGGCTGGCCGTTCTCGTCCAGCATCGCGCGGATCTTCGCCCAGGTCGTGCCCGACACGAGGGTGTCGCCCACCTCGAGCGTGCCACGCTGCACGAGGACCGTGGCCACCGGACCCCGCCCCTTGTCGAGGTGGGCCTCCAGCACCACGCCTCGGGCGCGTCCGATGGGGTCGCCCTTCAGCTCCTCGACATCGGCGACCAGGAGGATCGTGTCGAGCAGGGTTTCGAGGTTGGTCTGCGCCTTGGCCGAGACGTCGACGAATTCGTTCGTCCCGCCCCACTCCGAAGGCACCACGCCGTGCTCCACCATCTGTTGGCGGACCCGCGTGGAGTCGGACTCAGGCTTGTCGATCTTGTTGACCGCCACGATGATCGGCACCCCGGCGGCCTTGGCGTGATCGAGCGCCTCCACGGTCTGCTGCTTCACCCCGTCGTCCGCCGCCACGACGAGCACGGCGATGTCCGTCACCTGCGCACCCCGGGCCCGCATGGCGGTGAACGCCTCGTGACCGGGGGTGTCGATGAAGGTGACCTCACGGCCGTTCGTGTGCACCTGGTAAGCGCCGATGTGTTGCGTGATCCCACCGAACTCCTGCGAGACCACGTCGGTGCGCCGGATCGCATCGAGTAGGAGCGTCTTGCCGTGGTCGACGTGCCCCATGATCGTGACGACGGGCGCCCGCGACTCGAGCCGACTCTCGTCGACCTCCTCCTCGGGCTCCTCCTCCTCCTCGATCCCGACGATCTCGGCCTCGTACCCCAGCTCCCTCGCCAGGAAGCTCAATGCCTCATCGGACAACGATTGCGTCGCCGTCGCCATCTGACCCAGCGAGATGAGGGTCTTGACCACCTCGGCGGCCGACCGCTGCGTCTTGTCCGCCACATCCTGAGCCGTAGCCCCTCGAACCAACTTCAAGACAGGCAGAGAGGGCGTGGCTGGTCCCGAAGGGGTGGGAGCGACAACGGGCGCGGGGGTCGGGGTCGCCGCGGCAGCCGGAGCGGCAGGCTGAGCCGGCGGCTCGTCGACGCCCGCCTCCTCGGGAAGCACGGCCGGCGCCGCCGACGACTCCCCCGGCGTGCCTGCCGCTGGGGCGACCACCGCAACCTCCTCCTCAGCCGCAGCAACCTTCTTCCGCGGCCGAGCCTTCGGGAGCGGCTCCTCGACGGCCTCCTTCATCTTGGCCTCGGGCACCGCCTTGCCGCCGGAGGCTCGGAGCCTGGGAACGGCCTGGTCGGGCACGGACGACGACGCCGTCAGGCCGTCGAAGCTCATCTCCTTCAGGGCTACGAGCAGCTCCTTGCTCGGTACCCCAAGCTCCTTGGCAAGCTCGTGAACCCTCAAGAACCCAGCTCCCCTTCGATGTCCGCCCTAAGGGTAGCCGCTCCACCCTCGTCCAACCTCGTTCGCAGCGCGCGAGCCACACCGCCTCGCCGGATCGCCTCGTCCACACACGCCGGATCCCGATGCACGTACGCCCCCCGCCCCGCCAAGGACCCGGGAGGATCCGCCCGCACGACCCCGTCAAGCCCCAGCGACAGCCGGAGCAACTCGGACTTCGGCGCCCTGCCTCGACACCCGACGCACGTCCGCTCCGGAACGTGCGCACCCACGGCTCAGGCCTCCGCCGTCTCCTCAGCAGGCGTCTCCACCACGGCCTCCTCAGCAGCATCGGCGACAGGCGCGGGCTCGACCTCCGCGTCGGCCGCCCCGACCGGATCCGCCGGGGGCTCGTCGACGGCAGCGACGTCGGGAGACACGGACGACGCCGTCGACGACTCCCCCGACGGATCGGACGGGGCGGTACGAGCGCCCGACACGATCCCTCGCGCTTCGTCGGCGACCTGCGTCTCGCTCTTGATGTCGATCCGCCACCCCGTGAGGCGGGCCGCGAGCCGCGCGTTCTGTCCCTCCTTGCCGATGGCGAGCGACAGCTGGTAGTCGGGCACGATGACGAGCGCGGTCTGCGTCTCGGGGTCGACGCGCGCCTCCTTGACCTTGGCCGGCTGCAGCGCGTTGGCGACGAAGGCCGCAGGCTCGGCGCTCCAGGGGACGACGTCGATCTTCTCGCCGCGCAGCTCGGTCACCACGTTACGCACCCGCGAGCCCTTCGGGCCCACGCAGGCGCCCACCGGGTCGACCGCCGGCTCGTTGGAGGAGACCGCGATCTTCGAGCGGTGGCCCGGCTCGCGAGCGACCGCCTTGATCTCGACGATCCCCTCCTCGATCTCGGGCACCTCCAGCTCGAACAGCTTCTTGAGCAACCCGGGATGGGTGCGCGAGACCACGATCTGCGGACCCTTCGTGCCCCGGCGGACCTCGGTGATGTAGCCCTTCAGGCGCTCGCCGCTGCGGTAGGGCTCGCTCGGCACTTGCTCCGCCTGCGGAAGGAGCGCCTCCACCTTGCCGAGGTCGAGCAACGTGTATCGGCGCTCGGACTGCTGCACGATCCCGGTCACGATGTCGCCCTCACGCCCGGCGAACTCCTCGTAGGTCATCTCGCGCTCGGCGTCGCGGAGCTTCTGGAAGATCACCTGCTTGGCCGTCTGAGCGCCGATCCGCCCCTTGAACTCGTCGGTGACCTCGACCTCCTGCTCGGAAAGGACCTTGGTCTCGACCGAGGTCTCGCCCTCCTCGTCCTCGTGCTCGATCCGCTCGAGCTCCTGGACCCACACGCGCAGGTCCCCGGACTCGGGGTCGATCTTCGCGCGGACGCCGAAGGCCTCCTCGTCCAGGTCGGAGTGCTGCTGCTTCCACCACGACTTGTAGGCGGAGGCCATCGCCTCCTCGAGACCCTCGAGGATCGTCTCGAAGGCGATCCCCTTCTCGCGCTCGAGCTCCTTGAGCGCCGCGATCATCTCCTGGTTCATCTCGTGCTCCTCGCCGGTCCCGGTGGGCCACCGCTCCGCTGCTTGAGGCCCGATCCCCATTCGAAGACGGTTCGCGCCGACGCGATGTCGGCGTAGGGGACGCGCAGCTCTCCGCCCTCGGATGCGATCACGATCACCTCCGCGTCGGCCGAGACCAGCGCGCCCTCGAGGACCCGGCGACCTTGCACCGGCTCCACCGTCTTCACCTTCACCTGCTGCCCGACGCTCCGCTCGAAGTGCCGGCGCGAACCGAGCGGCCGTTCCAGACCCGGCGAGCTCACCTCCAGGGAGTACGCCGTGTCGCCGGCGAACCCTTCCAGGTCCAGCCGGCGCGACAGACGCTCGGACAGCTCCGCGATGGTGTCGAGGTCGACACCGCCGTCGCGGTCCACCGTCACCCGGAGGATCCGGCGGCCCTGCTCACGGCCGAAGGAGATCTCCCAGACCTCCAGCCCGGCAGCCTCCACGACCGGCGCGACCAGCGCATCCACGTCCTTCTCGCCCACCGCAAGCGCCCCCTCGAAAAGAAAAGTGGGCGCGAGCCCACTTCCGGGTGAAACCGCTTCCAGTCCGCTTGCCGAGTATACCGGACGCGCTGCTCAGAGGGCCTCTCAGCGTGCCCGGCGCTGGCCGTCGGGCGTATTCCAGTGATCCCGCGCACCCATCCGGCGGACGATCCTGGGGTCGTCCCACCCTCGATGGAGCCGGATCCCGAGCTCGCGGCAGGCCGCCTCGGCGGCCTCCTCGCTCTCGAACTCGTCCCGGACCCACAGGCCGGTGACGTCGATGAGCACGAGGTCCCACGTCCGAAGGCCGACGTGCTGGAGCACGGCCTCGACCTCGGGGCGGAGCTTGACGAACTCGCGGAGCGCGCTCGGGGCGCGCGTCGTGCCCATCGTCGGGAGCCTAGGGCGCGGCGGCGAGCAGGTCCACCGCCGCCCGGGCGGCCTCGGTCAGCGGAGCCTGGGACCGCTCCCCCGTCGCACGGAGCTTGAGATCGACCGTCCCCGCCTTGACCCCGCGCTTGCCCACCACCACCTGCACCGGGTATCCGACGAGGTCGGCATCGGCGAACTTCACGCCGGCGGTCTCCTCACGATCGTCGATGACCACCTCGACTCCGCGATCGCGGAGCTCCGCGTAGATGCGCTCGGCGTGCTCGACGACGGCCTCGTCGTCGCGGTTGGCCACCACCACGACGACATGGAACGGCGCAAGATGCGCGGGCAGGACGAGGCCGGCGTCGTCGTGGTACCGCTCGACCGCGGCGGCCAGGATCCGGCTGATCCCGATGCCGTAGGAACCCATCTCGTATGGCCGGTCGGTGCCATCCTCGTCGACGAAGGTCGCCCCGAGGGGCGCCGAGTACCGCGTCCCGAGCTGGTAGATGTGCCCCACGACGATGGAGCGGCCGACGTGGAGCTCGCCCCCGTCCACCGGGCAGCGGTCCCCCTCGCGGAGCGCAACGACGTCCTCGAACCTATCGACCCGGAAGTCACGCGGCGTAGCGACGCCGGTTGCGTGCGCGTCGGGCGCGTTGGCTCCCGCGACCCACGCGGCGCCGCCTCGGACGGCGTGATCGGCGATCACCTGCACCTCGGCGGGCAGGCCCTGGGGTCCGACGTATCCCTTCACGAACCCGCGTGCCTGGAAGTCGGCGTCCTCGAATCGGCGGACCGGCGCGGGGAAGAGCAGCCGCTCCAGCTTGGCCTCCTCGATCTCACGATCGCCGGGCACGAGGACGGCGACGCTCTGCCCGCCGGCGTCGAAGAGCATCGTCTTCAGTGTGTCCCCGGCGGGGAGGCCGAGCAGCGTCGATACATCCTCGATCGTCGTGGCGCCGGGCGTCGGGACGGTCCGGATCGGCTGGTCGGCGGGCGGGACCGGTTCCGGCGGTTGGGGCGTCGCCGCCTTCTGATCGGCCAGGTAGTCGCCGTTCTCGCACTCCACGAACAGATCCTCACCGACTTCGGCGCGCGCCATGAACTCGTGGTTCACCCCACCGCCGATCTGCCCGGGCTCGGCCTCGACGACGACGTAGGGCAGACCGAGCCGGTCGAAGATCCGCCGGTAGGCCTGGAGCATCACGTCGTAGGCCCGCGCCATCGAAGCCTCGTCGCGGTCGAACGTGTACGCGTCCTTCATCAGGAACTCGCGGACGCGGAGCAGGCCGAACCGTGGGCGGTACTCGTCGCGGTACTTCCACTCGACCTGGTACAGGTTGACCGGCAGGTCGCGGTACGAGGGCAGCTCGGCGGCGATCATGAGGGTGATGACCTCTTCCTGCGTCGGTCCCAGCAGCATCTCCCGGCCGTGCCGATCCGTGAGCCGAAAGACCGTGTCGCCGTACAGCTCCCACCGGCCCGTCGCCTTCCACGGATCCGCTGGCAGCAGGATCGGCATACGGATCTCCTGCGCGCCCGAGGCATCCATCTCCTCCCGCACGACCGCCTCGATCTTGCGCATCGAGCGCAGCCCGAGCGGCAGCGTGGTGTAGACGCCCGCGGCGACCTGCCGGACGAAGCCGGCGCGAAGCAGCAGGCGGTGGGAGGGCACCTCGGCCTCGGCGGGATCCTCCCGCAGGGTGGGCGCGAACAACTCCGAGAGCCTCATGGAGGCCCCAGGATACCGACGCCGCCGGGCGCTACACGTGCGTGACCGCGTTCACGACCTGCTGCCAGGAGACACCACTCAAGGCGTACTGGTTGAACGTCGCCACGAAGTCGGGGAACACCGGGTCGCGGTTGATCCCGGTGTAGTCGCCCCAGCGCTCGATCCCGGTCGTCGCGTCGTACGTGGCGAACCCCGACTGCATCAGCTGCTGGGTGGCCGACGTGGAACCGACGGGGATCTCGGCGACCCAGGCGGACAGGAATTCGCCCAGCGGGGCGCTCGCCCGGGTGTAGGTCACGAACAGGTTGCCGTTGCCGTCGGTGGCGACGGTCGGCCAGCCGAGATCGACCTCCGGCGCGCCGATCAGGCCCTTGCGGACGATCACCGAGTTGCTGAGCTTGGTCGCGGGGTCGATCTCGTACCAGCGGACCGCAGCCTCCGGGTAGCCGCCGGTGATGGTATCGGGCTGGAAGTTCTTGAAGACGGCGTGCGCCGTGTAGAGCTCGTCGAAGTCCCCGTCGTAGAACACGTTGATGAGACGCTCGTCGCCCGCATCCCAGAAGAAGTCATCGTTCTGGACCCCTCCGCCGCCCTGCGTGCCCGGCGGCGGCAGGGACACCTTGCCCGTGAACACCGTGCCCTTCTTCAACACGAAGCCCGACGCGGTCGGCTTGATGCGCCAGATCGTGTGGTAGTCGAACTTCCCGTTGATGAGCTGGAAGGAGACCAGCAGCTGTCCCCCGGTCCCGTTCCCGACCGTCTGTGCGGGTTGCATCGTGAAGGCCTGGAAGCCGTTCTGGTCCTGGGTATTCGAGCCGGCGAACACCACGGGGACGGGCACCGGCTGGTTGCAGTCGTACAGGCCGGCCTTGTCGAGGGTCATGACCTGCGAGTAGCGGAAGGCGTCCGCGAAGGTGAACTGGTTCGTCGTGATCGTGACGCGGCTCTCGTTATAGCCGAGGCCCGGGTAGTCGGCCCACTGCGCGCCGTCGCCCACGACCTGGTCGCCGAAGAAGCTGGTCGCGCACCACGTGCCGGTGTCGACCGCCGTGGCATCGGGGATCGCGAGGGTGAAGATGAACGACCGCTGCGGGGCGTCGTCGAAGCCGAGCCACGCGACGAGGAACGTGTCGGCGTACGGGTCGTAGACCACCTTCGGGTCGAAGTGCAGCAAGCCCGGATCGCCGATGATCGAATCCAGCGCCGTCCGAGGCACCAGGACCGACCCGTCGACGGGGCTGAAGACGCCGAAGCTAGAGTTCACCGCGGTGACGATGACGGTGTCTCCGACCGCGCCGACGGTGTCGGAGGGGAAGAAACCGTCGAGGTCGGCCAGGGCGTCGAACCCGAAGAACGTGTCGGGCGCAGCGGTGTCCGGCGACGCGGCGACACGCGGGAGCCGAGCGGACGGGCGCGACCGCTGGGAGGCGACGTCGAACGAGGTCGGGCGCTGCTGGGCCGGGCCCGCGGGCCCCGCGTGAACCACCGAGCGGGAGACCGATCGGGTCTTCGGCGCAGCCTCGTGGCCTGTGGCTGCGGGCGCGGCGAGCAGTGTCGCACCGAGCGCCAGAGCCGAGGTGACGGCGAGCAGCCGACGGAACGTTCGCATCTTTGGGCCTCCCCCTTGTCGAGTGGGGCAACCCTATCGCGGCCTGCTTCGCGTCGTCGACCGAGGCGCTAGAGCCCGTGGACCACGTGGACCGTCTGTTGCCAGTCCAGTGTGGTCCCGCTCCCGTCATCCATGGCGTACTGGTTCACGACGGCGACGAGGTTCGGATCGGTCGGGTCCCGTGTGACCGCGGCGTAGTCACCCCAGCGCTCGGGGCCGGGGATCGCCTCGATGCGGGCCGAACCGCCCGCGAGCAGGAGCGAGGTGCTCGCGGTCCTGCCCGGTTCGATCCGCGCGACCCAGGCGGACAGGAACTCCTCGAGCGGTGCGCTCGCCCGCGAGTACGTCACGAACACGTTGCCGTCGACATCGGTCCCGATCGCCGGCCAACCGATGTCGACCTCTGGCGCCCCGACCGTCCCGGTACGCGAGACCGTGGAGCGCTTCAGCTTCGGCTCGATCCGGATCTCGTACCACCGGATCGCCGCCTCGACATAGCCGTCCGTGACCGGGTCGGGCCGGAGATCCTTCGCCACGACGTGGGCGCCGTACACGTGGGAGTCGGGCAGGTCGGCGAACGCGTTCGTCAGCCGGAGATCGCCCGGATCCCACCACGTGTTCGGCGCGCCAGGGCTCCCTCCCCCCTGGGTGCCGTACGGCCCGATGCTGACCGGCCCGACCTCGAGCGCGGTGTTCTGCAGCGCAAGCCCGTCATCGGTCTCCCGCAGCTTCCACAACACGACGAAGTTGGGACGACCGTCCTGGAAGGACAGCAGGTACAGGTTGTTGCCCGACCCCACGGTGGTCGCGGGCTGGATCGTGAAGGCCGGCGAGCCGTCGGGGTTCCGCGTGTCCGCGCCCGCGAAGGTCTCGACGGTCAGCTCCCGCTGGCAGTCGTAGAGCCGGCCCTTGCGCATCGAGATCAGCTGGGCGCCCCGGTACGAATCGGTCCCGAAGTCGAACTGGTTCGTCGCCACCACCACGTTGTCGCGGTCGTAGCCCAAACCTGGATAGTCGGCCAACTGCCGGCCGTCCCCCGCGGTCCGATCGCCGTCGATCTGTGCCCCGCACCACGTGCCGATGTCGTCCGCCGTCGCGTCGGGGATCGCGATGACCAAGATCCACGACTCTTCCCGCGCATCGCTCACGGCGAGGAACGCCACCACGAAGTGCTTCCGGTACTGGTCGTAGACCACCTTGGGATCGAAGACCTGGGTGCCGTTCGGAAGCGGGAACAGCGGTCGGAGCGGGTCCGGTCCGAGCACGGCCACCCCCGTCCGGTCGTACACGGCGAACGACGTGTTGACCGCCGTGACGAAGACCGAGTCCCCGAGCGCGCCGCTCGGGTCGGCGGGCCAGTTGCCGCCGATCCGCGGGATCGCGTCGAACCCCATCGTCTGGGACGGCGCCGCGGGCTCCGGGCTCCCGGTGGTGCCCTCCGCGCGCCAGGCGATGCGTCCGCTGGGCATGGCGCGCAGCCTCGGGCCCGCGGTCGGCCTACCGAGCTCGATGAGGCGCGGTCCGGCGGCGGGAGCGAAGGTGCGTGCCCTGGAGGCACCGGGAGCTTCCGCGAAGGCCGCCGGAGCGATGAGCGCGGCGAGCGAGGCGCAGGCGAACACCGCCGAGAGCGTCCGCAACGGCGTTCCCATGTCCTCCTCCGGGTGCGCCACCCGGCGGGCCCGGTCGCGCGCGGGCCAAGCGTACCGGCATCGGTCCGCAGAGCGGGCCCTTCGTTGACGTGATCGAGGAACGGGTGGGAGCATCGGCGCCACGATGAGCATGCGTGACGGCTGGTCCTGGCCCGGGGGCAACTGAGCTCGGACGTGGCAGCGTTCCAGACGCATCGCACCCAGAGCCCCGGGCCCGGAGCCCGGGGTTCGCTCGTCAAGGAGCGCCCTTG
>Ga0209751_10006335_pt1 | contig 10977 bp, 14 predicted proteins | sample RifCSP13_1_FD_184019 | JGI IMG/M metagenome (GOLD analysis project Ga0209751, IMG submission 184019) | Soil microbial communities from Rifle, Colorado - Rifle CSP2_sed 13_1 (SPAdes) (version 2) | ecosystem: Environmental > Terrestrial > Deep subsurface > Rock core/Sediment | place: Rifle...
CTGTCGTTGGCGGCCAGCTGCAGGGCCCGCTCGATGTCCTTCCCGGCTGGCTCCACGCTGCCCGTGGCGAGCAGCAGCGAGGCCCGATAGGTGAAGAACCGCGGGTCCTTGATGTCCTTGACCTCGACACCCTCCAGGCTGTCGAGGGCCCGCTGGAGATCGCCCTTCTGGTAGGCCTCGGTCGATTCTCGAACCTTCCCCTGCCAGGGCCCTTCACCTAACTCGCCGGGCTTGGGATAGATGACCGGCAGGTAGTAGAGCGCCCACTGGACGGCGTCCTGGGGGCGCACCCCGACACTGCGCGCCGGTGCTCGTCCCTTCTTGCCAACCGCCACCTGGCCGCCGGTGAGCATGAGCTTCCCGGCATCGGTCTCGGTCTGCACCTGTCCCTCGATCACGGAGAGCTGGGTCTCATCGCCGTCGACGGCGACGGCGAGGCTCACCTCGGTCCCGCGTATCGCGGCGATGGTGCTGCTGCTGCTGAATCGGGTCGGCCGCTCCTTCCAGCGCACGACGTGGGCCCACAGCCGCCCGAGAAACACCGTGATGTCCCGCTGGGTGGCGCTCTCGTTGATCTGGACACGCGAATCGGGGCCGATCCTCAGGACCGACCCGTCGGAATGGAAGCGCACCGTGGCTCGACCTCGCTTCGTGACCACGATGTCGTTCAGCTGCAGGGGCATGGATGGCGAGGGCGGCTGCGACTGCCCGAGGCGAATAACGGTGACCCCGCCCCGGGCGGCCTCCAGGGTGGCGAAATCCTGGTTGCTCGCCGCGGGCAAGGCCGATGCCGTGAGGCCAATCATCCCAACGAGGGCCAGCAGCCTCCGGGTCCAACCAATTCGGCGTAGTGCAGTCATCGTCCCTCTCTCTTCCTCAAGTCTTGAAACTGGTCGGGTCGTTGCAGCCATTTAGGAAAAGCAGTGGACCTCGAAGCCGGGGTCAGGCAAGGCCAGCTCGATGAGCCGACGCACGGTCGCATACTCGTCAGCGACGACGATCCGCCTCGGTGGCATGTATTTCCCCAGCAGAGGGAGCCAGCTTGGGTGCCGAAGCATGACAGGCAATCCGCCGAGTGTCAACGACAAACGGCGCGAGATCGTATCTCCCACGCTCGGCGCGTGCCCGAGCGGAGGCCAGTGGCTGATTCCGTGAACGGATAATGTATCCCTGAGTGAGGCGACGTACTGCCCTGGCGACTCCCGGAGCCTCGCCGAGCGGTCGAGGACGGCAGTCGCCCTCGGAGGAGCTGGACACATCAAGTGACTAGTGCTGTCATGTGACCATGAAGCAGATCGGGGCGGCGCAGTTCCAGGAGCGCTGCTCGTCCCTTCTCGACGAGCTCGATCCGGATGGCATCGTGATCACGAAGCGCGGTAAGCCGGTGGCCAAGCTGATCCCCTTCAGTGCCGACTCGGCCAGCCTGATTGGATCGCTCAAGCGAAAGGCCAAGATCAAGGGCAACATCTTCTCCACCGGCGTCGAATGCGATGCTGAACGTTGACGAGAGATCAGAAGCTCTTGAAGTCCAGGCTCGTGCCCCTCGCGAGGTCGCGCTCCGCGGGGCTGCGATGCGCTAGCGATCTCGCTCTTCCCTGAGCGCCTCCAGCTCCGCGATCGCCTCCAGATCCCGGGGACGTCCCGCGGCCCGCTTGACGTGGATCAGGCTCTCGAGGCTCAGGCACCGGCACCGCAAACCGAAAAGCGACAGCTCCAACGTTCCGGTCAGGAGATCCTCGTAGCGACCTCCGCCTGTGATCTCGCCGAGAAGGTCGAGGTCGCCGAGCCGGGTGGTCAGAGTGAAGTTGAGACCGCGCGTCACCGTCGCGACGTCGAGCACGAAAGGCAGGCCGGGCGGAGCCCCCCGGAGGTAGGCCTCGAGCGGCTCCAGCGCGGCGACGAGACGCGCCACGTTGTCAGGGGCGCGAGAGTAGACGACGTCGAGGTCCTGGGTCAGCCGTGCCGAGCCGTGGGCCCGGGCCGCGACACCACCCACCAGGATGAAGTCGACACCCACCGAGGTGAGGGCCCGCAGCAAGCCCTCGAAGTCGGTCATCGCCCGCGGGCCTCGCGGCCGGCGCGCCGAAGCTCGTCGGCGAAGCGCTGCAGGTCCACGAGCGCGCGAAGGCGCTCGTCCGGGGTCCGCCGCAGGTTCTCCCGGAGGAGCGTGCGATCGACGTCCTTCTTGTAGGCCTCGACCACCGGATCCAGGTCGAAAACGCGCCCCGGCGCTCCGTCGGCTTCGTGGCCCGAGTGCATGCCGGAGACTGTAGCACGCGGCGCCTGACGGGGCTCCGACGGTGGGGCCCAGGGCCGCACCGCCGCGTCCGCGGGATCACTCGCGAGAGGAGCCTTGCTCGAGCCAGACGCGCGCGGCCACGAACGCACAGGGACCGTACTCGAGCACGCGGATCCCCCCGCCGAGCCTCCACGGCTCCCCCGACTGCCAGGCCGGGTAGACGAGGTAGGCGAGCGCGACGGTGCCGGTGAAGAGCAGCGCCGCCGGCTCGTCGCGCAGGACGAGGAGCGGCAGGAGCCAGAGGGCATACCAGGGCAAGACGTTCGGGGCGAGGAGGAGGGAGGCCACGACCACGGCCATGGCCGCCGCCACCGGCTCCGCCCGCCGCATGGCGAGCAGCAGGGCCAGGGTGACGGTGACGGCGCTCGTCGCGAAGACCGCCCCCTCATGGCTGCCGACCAGCGCAACGAGGGGGGCGAAGAGCGTCTCGTTGAACCGCCAGAACCGTGCGTACTTCCCGAGGCTGAGGAGGAGCGTGCGCCCCGCATCGAGGTACGGCAGCGCGAGGGCGCCGACGAGCGCGAGCCCTGCGAGCACGTGCCAAGGCCGGTAGCGGCGCAACCAGGCGACGGCGACGAGCCCGGGCAGGAGCTTGGCCGAGAAGCCGGCGGCGGCGGCGAGCGCCGAGAGGAGGGGCCGACCGGCGGCGAGGGCGAGCAGGGCCAGGGCCAGCCACAGCATGCCGAAGGCCTCGTTGTGCCCGCTCCCCGCGATCTCGACGAGGGCGAGCGGGCTCCACGCGAGGACGAGCAGGCGTTCCGGCGGTCGGCCCTGCCGCCGCAGCAGGAGCGCCAGCGCGGCGAGCGTCGCGAGCTCGCACAAGACGAGGAACGCCTTCATCGCCGCGACCGAGTCGTGGAGGGCCACGACACCACACGCGACGAGCTCGAAGAGCGGCGGGTACACCGCCGTGTAGTCCTTGTGATTGAGCGCGTCCCAGACCTCGTCGCGCAGATGGACCCACCGCGGCGAGTCGGGCCGGTCCCGCCAGGAATAGGGGTTCCCGCCGTGGACCTGCACGCGGCCCTCCCACACGTAGCGGTGGACGTCGTCGCTGAGGAGAGGCGGCGCGGCGACGAGGGCCGCCCGCCAGGCCACGGCGAGGCCAAGTGCGACGGCGAGCCCGCGCCGAGTGAGACCCCCCGCGACGGCGAGCGCGGCGAGGTAGGCGGCGAAGGCCAGGCCGAAGAGCGCGAGGAAGGATCCGATCCGCCCTGTCTGCGCGCCCTGCCGCACCCAAACGGCGACACAGACGGTGAGCACCGTCGCCGAAGACCAGAAGACGGCCGGCTTCAGGATGCCCGGCCGGCCCACGAACATGGAGACGGGATTACACCGAGAGCGCTGCCGGTCGCTCACCAGACGCAGTCGACACCGGCGTACTTGCGAATCCTCGAGTCTCGGGTCACCAGCCGCGCGGACTCGAGGGCGGCCGTGGCGACGAGCACTCGATCGGCGGGGTCTCCGGGGAAGTCGCGACCGAGGTGCTCACCCACCAGAGCCATGCGTGCGTGTCGAGCACGATCATGTCTCGATGTCCCAGGCATCGAGGATCGGTCCGACGATATCACCGCGAAACTTGACGCTGCCCCGGAGCGGCTTTCGCGTCTCCCGAATCGGGACCACCTTGGCGACCGGGTGGCCGCGCTTCGTCACGATGACGGGCTCGCCCGTCCGGGCCACCCGGTCGAGGAGAGCGAGGCACTCAGACTTGAACCGCCCGGCGGGGATCATACGGTCGACCCTCATGGTCATGAATATACGACCACTTGCGTCCCCTTTTCAACGCCGGGGCGGGCGGGCCTCGCCCGTCGGGGGGCGGGCCTCGGAGGCGCCGAGGACGGCCGGCTTCAGGATGCGCTGGCCCTCGCCCGTGTCCACGCGTGCCGGGCGATCGTCCCGAGGATCTTCGCCCCCGCCCGCACCGACCCGGAGACGGTGCCGCTCACCTTGCTCCGTCCGATCCGCGGCCGGTAATCCACGGGCACCTCGACGACCCGCAGGCCGGCGTGCGCCGCCCTGACCTGCATCTCGACCGTCCAGCCGAACCCGCGGTCTCGCATGTCGAGCCGGCGCAGCGCCTCCGCGGTGATGGCGCGGAAGGGGCCGAGGTCGGTGGCGCGTGTGCCCACGAGCAGGTTCATGAGGCCCACGCCGAAGCGCGTTCCGGCGACGGCATGCCAGGGGTGCGCGCCGGGGGCGCTTCGGCCGAGCCGTCGCGATCCGATCACGAGGTCGGCCCGCCCTTCGAGGATCGGCGCCACGACCCGTGGCAGCTGCTCCGGGTGGTCGCTTCGGTCACCGTCCAGGAACACGAGGACGTCGGCGCCCTCCGCGGCGGCGATGCCCGTGAGGCACGCTTGTCCGTACCCGCGCCGCGGCTCCGGCACCACGCGCGCCCCCGCTGCCGTTGCCACTTCCGCCGTGCGGTCCCGCGAGCCGTTGTCCACCACGATCACGTCGCTCACGACGCGCGGGATCTCGGAGACGACGAGGCCGATCGCTTCTTCCTCGTCCAGGGCAGGGATGACGACGGCGATCCGCGGGGTGGGGCCGGACACGGCCCGCCCAGTCTACTGCACACCCGGGTAGAATGGGGGCCGGATGCAGCGGACGAGGCCGGCGCAAGCGACGGTGCCTCGCCGCTGATCCGGCCAATGCACAAGAGGAGGAAGCGAGCGAATGAGATGCGTCCCCGCGTTTGCGCTGTGTCTCGCCTTGTCCGCGTCGGGCGTCGGCGCCCAATCGTCCGTTTACCAGACGCAGCAGAAGCAGTCCTTCCGCTTTGCGGGCGACAGCCTGCTGCGCTACGAGTGGACGCGGGACATCCCGAACCCGCCCGACGGCCAGCCCAACGTCGACCGCTACCGCGTGCAGCTCCGCCCCCGCGTCGAGATGTCACTCGGCCCCGTCGAGCTGGGCGTGGGCGGTGAGTTCAACTACAGCAAAGACGAGAACGACCCGGAAGGACTCGAGGCGCCGATACTCATCCGTGACAACTACAGCTCGCGGGATGCGCGGTTGGACCTCTACTACGGGCGGGTCAAGGCGGGACCGGTGGTGGCCGAGGGCGGGCGCTTCTTCATGCCGCTCCCCCTCACGGAGATGATCTGGGACCACGACCTCAGGCCTCTCGGCGGTGCTCTGACCTTCGAGACCGCCGAGCGCGGCGCACTCAGCCGCATCGCCGTGACCGGCATCTACGCCGAGCGGAGCCACGTCTTCGAGGACGAGTCGTACTTCTTTGGCGGGGGCCTGGACCTGGGCTTTCAGACCGGCCCCGCCTCCCAGATCCGGCTCGCCGGCACCTACCTCGAGTTCCGTGACCTCAACGGGCTCGAACCCGCGATCCGCCGCCAGAACACCCGGGTGGCCGGGCTCATCGTCTACCCCTACCGCGTCGTGGACGCCGTGGCGCGCCTGAGCAGCAGCGGGCGCCTGCCGTGGCAGCTCGTGGCCAACTACTGCTGGAACACGGCGGTGGACGAGGGCAACCGCGGCTTGTGGCTCGCCGCCGTGCTGGGCGCCTTCGGCACCTCGCGGGCGGTTCTCGAGTACACCTACGCCAAGATCGACCGCGACGCGATCGTGGCCGCCTACAACACCGACGACTTCTTCTGGGCCACGGGCTGGGAGGGCCACCGCGTCGACCTCGGGACGAGCGCCGGCCGCAAGGCGAGCCTGCATGCGGTCACCCAGTGGCAGCGGTTCAAGGACAGCCCCGATCCCGCGGTGGCCGAGCAGTGGGTGAAGCGGTTCCGCGTGGAGCTGCGATCCAGCTTCTGACCTACTTCGGCTCCGCGGGCTCCTTTGCCTCCGGCTTCACGGCCGGCTTGGGCTGGAGCGCCTCCAGCACCTCGTAGGGGACCCGCGCGCTGACGAGCACGCGGTTCGCCTCCGTGGTGACGCTCACGGCGGAGGTGAGCCGCGCGAGCTCGGGCCTCTGCCCGGCCTGCAGGTTGGCCAGGGCGAGGAAGCCGCGGACGACGTCGGCGAGGTTGCGGGCCGCCATCTCGTCCGACGCCTCCCCCGTGATCGCGAGCGAAACCTGAGGGTCGAGGTCGCCGGTGACGATGAGGCTTCGGAGCGCGGGCAGCGACACCGTCGCCCCCTCCCCCGCCCCCGGGGCGGGGATGCTCGCCGGCAGCCCCGCGAGGAGGCTCTGGTCCCCGACCATCCAGAACGTCGAGCCGCCCTTGACCTTCTCGAGCAGCGCCATGAGGGCGGCGTTGGATCGGAGCGGGGCCTGCGTGCGGCTCGAGATCGCGGCCTCCACGCGCTCGCGCGTGCCGAAGAGGAGCGAGTGCTCGTCGAGGAAGGCGAGGGCCCCGGGCTCGCGTGCCTCCTCGTCGAAGAGATAGACGGTGACTCCCTCGTGGTTGAGGGTCGAGGCCTTGGCCTTCGGCGCGGTCTCGATCGCCCGGCCCAGCTTGTAGAGGTCGAAGCGACCGAGGGCGAGGGCGAGGCCTTTCGTCGTCGCGCCCCCGCCGCCCTGGCCGGCGATCACGATCTGGTCGATGTCGCGCGCGGGGTCGAGCCCCGTCTTCTCCTCGAGCTCGCGCAGGGCCTCCGGGCGCATCCCGCGCTGGGACGCGAAGCGGGCGTAGAACGGGCTCGCGGTGAAGCGCTTCACGTCGAGGCCCATGACGAAGCGGGCATCCGCGGGAAGCACGAGGGCCTCCGCCGGCAGCGGACCCACCGCGGCGCGAGCGGAGTCGAGCCACAGAGCGCCGAGCCCGGCGATCACGCCCATTGCCACGACGATCGCGGACGCCAGCACGAAAAGGCGAGAACGAGTCATGATCTGCCTCCACGAAAACAGTCTAGCGCCGTTTACTGCTCCATCACGTACTCCCGGCGCGCGAACACGAAGACCGCCGCCGCGAGAAATACGGCACTGGCGACGACCAGCACCGCAAGGCTCAGGCCCGCCGGCAGCACCTGTCCGAACAGCTCCGACAGGCCCTCCTGCGCCGGCCGGTGACGCACGAGCGAGCGCAGCCAGGCGGTCAGGGTGAGGCGCGGGAGGTAGCCGGGCAGGTTGGCGAGCAGCTCCCAGCCGAAAAGGAAGAGCAGCCCGGGGATCACCGGACGACGGAGCGCCACCCCGAGCAGCGTGAAGAGCGCCCCATAGGCCAGAAGGCCCAGCGCCATCGCCCCCAGATCCCGGAAGAGGTCCGGCACCGAGGCGCCCACGCCGGGGAGCCCGGGGGCGGTGGCGAAGAGGAAGAACGTCGCGACCACGGCGGGAAGCGCCACGCTCAGCGTCGTCGCGAGGTAGGCCGCGAACTTCCCGAGGAGGATCGCGGGTCGCTCGAGGGGCCGGGTCAGCAGGTAGGTGAGCGTCCGCCCCTCCACCTCGTCGGCGACGAGCGCGGTCGCGTGGAAGAGGGCGGCCAGAGGAACGACGTTCCGGATCCAGTAGATGGCCACGATCACCGCGTAGAGATCGAGGGGCGGGAGCGTGGGTGCGGCCGCTTTCGTCGCGAGCACGATCCTGTAGGCGAGGCCGATCAGGACGGGAAGAGCCACCAGGAGGCCCATGAGGAGGCTGCGCCGGCTCCAGGCCATCCCCTCGAGCGCGAGGTCGAAGACAGCGCGCGCGGCGGGAAGGAAGGGTATCGGCCGATTCGGATCCCTCATCGCGCCACCAGGTAGCGGAAGACCGACTCCAGGTCCTCGTCCGGCGAGTACATCTCGACGACCCCCGCTTCGAGGGCCGCCTCGTGGAGGGCGCCGTAGAACTCGTCCGGCCGGCTGGTCTGGACCGTCAGCCATTCCCCCTCCGCCCCGAATGCGAAAGAGAGGACGCTCGGCCATCCCACGATCGCGGCGGCGAGCCGGCGGGGGTCACGCGCCCGTAGCGACACCGTGTGAGGGTGCTCGTCGAGGAGATCGCGGATCTCGCGGACGTCACCCTCGGCGAGGATGCGCCCGTTGTGGACGAGGAGCACCCGCCGGGTCATGGCCTCGACCTCGTGCAGGATGTGGCTCGAGACGATGACCGTCCGACTCTCCCGCCCCAGCCGTCGCACGAGCTCGATCACGCGGCGCCGATTGACGGGGTCCATGCCCGCGACCGGCTCGTCCAGGAGCAGCACCTCCGGGTCGTGGGCGATCGCCTGGGCGAGCTTCACACGCTGGCGCATGCCCTTGCTGTAGCCGCCGATCCGGCGGTTCTTCGCGTCGAGGAGATCGACCTGGTGAAGGGCGTTCTCGCCGCGGTGGAGGCACTCGCGCTCGTCGTAGCCGGTGAGGCGCAGGAGCGTCATCACGAACTGCAGCCCGGTCAGCCGCTCCCAGAAGGCGTCGGACTCCGGGCACAGCCCGACGCGATGGAAGACCTCCGGAGACCCCCAGGCGCTCCTCCCGAGCAGCCGAACCTCGCCCTGGCTGGGCCGGAGCTGGCCCGCGGCGAGCTTGAGGAACGTCGACTTGCCCGCCCCGTTCGGCCCCAGGAGGCCGGTGACGCCGGTCGGGATCTCGACCGTCACGTCGTTCAGGGCGATGACGGGGCCGTACCAGCGCGAGGCGCGGGCGAAGGCGATCGGCGCCCCGCTCACGTGATGATCTCCACCGCGCGGACACGCGAGCGAAGCACGCCGACACAGGCGAGCCCCGCCAGAACCAGCACCAGCACCGGCCACGTCCAATGCAACGACGGGCCGGTCGGCGGGAGACCGAAGAGGGCTTGCCCGATGGCTTGCAGATCGGCCTGCAGCGACAGCAACATCGCCTCCCGCCGGCCGAAGCCCTGCTGGAGCACGACCCGCACCAGCTCGAGGCCGAAGACCAGCCCGAAGAAGGCGAGCCCCGCCACGCGTGCGCTGCGGGTGAGGGCGGAGACGGCGAGGGCTACGAAACTCACCACGACGCTGATCACGAAGGCGTGGACGACGATCGCGGGCCCGATCCAGCCTTGTGACCAGTGGAGGAAGGGCTCGGGCGCGAGGCCGAGGGCGACGGCGTAGAGCAGAAGGCCGGGCACGAGCGTCACCGCGAGGTTGAGGGCGAGGAGCACCCCCAGCTTGCCCAGGGCGTAGTCCCGACGGGTGAGGGGGCGCGAGAGATACACGAGGATCGCTCCCGTGCGGAGGTCGTTGGCGATGAGGCCGGCCCCGCCGAAGATCGAGAGCAGGATCGTGAAGAAGATCTGCTGGTTGAGAAACTCACCGAAGAGCCGCCCGTCGACGGGCAGCATGCGCCCCGCCTCCGGGAAGCGAGTCACGACGTAGATCTGGCCCACGCGGATCAAGAAGGGAAGGAAGGAGACCACGAGCAGGCCGAGGAAGGCCCGCTTCACCAGGATCAGGCGGAGGGCCTCGCGCGTGATCGGCCAGGACCGCAGTCGCCGGAGCGGCGCCCGCGCCTCGTAGCGGCGGTAGCCCTGGTCGTAGATCGGCATCAGCCCTGGATCTCGTGGCCGAGGGCGCGCAGGAACACGTCCTCGAGCGTCTCCGCCCCCGGCCGCAGGTGACGCACCTGCACCCCGCACTCCCGCGCAAGGCGGAACACGGTCTCCGGACCGTGTCCCTCGGGCAGGAAGACCCGGTGGCCGTCCTCCCCCTCCCGCCACTCGCCCCCGAGGTCCCGGAGGTCGGTCAGGAAGGCGGCGGGGTCGCCCTTGAGGCGCACGTCGAAGACCTGTCGCCGCGGCCCCGTCAGCTCGGCGATCGTGCCCGTCCGCGCTACACGCCCCTGGTTGAGGACGATCACGTCGTCACACACGCGCTCCACGTCGCGCAGCAGGTGCGAGCAGAGCACGAGGCTCATGCCGCGGCGCGTCGCGATGTCGTGGATGAGGCTCAGCATCTCGTCCCGCCCCTGGGGGTCGAGGCCGTTCGTGGGCTCGTCGAGAAGGAGGAGATCGGGGTCGTGGACGAGTGCCTGGGCGAGCTTCGCGCGCTGCTTCATTCCCGTCGAGTACGTCTCGACGTTGCGGTAGCGGGCCTCGCCGAGGCCGACGTAGTAGAGCACCTCGTGCGCGCGGCTGATCGCCTCCGCGCGGGGCAAGCCACTGAGCTCGCCCGCGAAGGCCACGAAGGTGGCGGCGGTCATGCCCGGGAGATGGCAGTCCTGCTCGGGCAGGTAGCCGACCCTCCGTCGCACCTCGAGCGGCTCCCGTGTCGGATCGAGGCCGAAGGCCGTCATCCGCCCGCGGTCGGGGGAAAGAAACCCGAGGAGGGTCTTGAGCAGCGTCGTCTTGCCCGCGCCGTTGGGACCGAGGAGCCCCGTCGGCCCCGCGTGGATCGTGCCGGAGACGCCGGAGAGGGCCTGGACGAGACCGTAGGAGACGGACAGGTCCTTGAACGAGACGAGCGACTCCTCTGCTTCCGTCATCCTCATCCTTGAACGTCGTCCGGCCGGCCCGGGTTCCCTTCATTGTCAGGGATGGGCGGCTCGCGCTCGCTCGGCGCTGGCGTCGTTCCTTCGCCCAAGCGCAGGACTGCCTCGCCCTCGACGGAAAACGTCGTCCGGGAGAAGGCAGCCGTCCTTCCCTCGCGGCCGTGCACCGTGTGGTGCGCGGCGAGCGGCAGGTCGACGACCGCACCTGCCGGCCGCAAGATGAGGGGCGGGATCCCGGGCGCGCGCAGCACGCCCCGACCCCCAACCGTCGCCCGCAGGCTCGCGACGGGCGTCGGCGCCCGCGCCAGTAGCTCGACCGCACCGGGACCGAG
>Ga0209751_10006339_pt1 | contig 10976 bp, 9 predicted proteins | sample RifCSP13_1_FD_184019 | JGI IMG/M metagenome (GOLD analysis project Ga0209751, IMG submission 184019) | Soil microbial communities from Rifle, Colorado - Rifle CSP2_sed 13_1 (SPAdes) (version 2) | ecosystem: Environmental > Terrestrial > Deep subsurface > Rock core/Sediment | place: Rifle...
ATAACCTTAAGAAGGAGCAAATTGTATGCGAGATGAGCTTCCATTTCCGGATAAAGTCCTTCAAACCTTGCATAACCTGTGCGCTACTGCCGCTGACTTGGCTAAACGCGGAGAAGAAGTGGCGCGGATTCTACAGCACGACCCCGCAGAGATAGAAGGCATACTTGATGACTACAAGTCCAGGGGATTCGCGGAAAGTTTCTACGACAACGAAGGCAAAAAGCGCTACTACCTAACTGGAAGAGGGATTATCAAGGTCTGTTCACTCTTCACGTAGTGAAAACCAATGCGTGTTATGATTTTCACTTGGGAGTACCCGCCTAGAATAGTTGGAAAACTCGCAGAACACGTGAGTACCCTAGCCACGCATCTTGTTAGGAATAACGTGGAAACCCACATTATCACCTACCACGATTCCATGACGGGCACAACTGAAGAGCCCAACGGAGCTAGAGTCGTTAGAGTGACTAATCCCGTTCGTACGCATGTAAGCGTCTTAACATGGGATTTAACGCTGAACGAGGAAGTGGAACGCGCAGCAGCAAACGTCTTCTATCAAGCTGCCAAGCGTTTTATCTTAACAGATGTACATGATTGGCACTTTATACCCGCGGCCGTAACCCTGAAGAATGCGCTCGGGATCCCGTTCGTCTACTCGGTGGAAAGCCTCGAAGATCACCGCTCGCCAGGAGCCAACCTGCCTTTCAACATGGCTATCAGGGGAATCGAGTGGCTGGGATTCTACGAAGCTGAAAAGATCAATGCGAAATCCGAGTGGATGCAGAGCGAGATAATCAGGGTATACAAAGTTCCCAAAGAAAAAATCACCGTGGTTACACCAGGCACAAATTCGTGGGTAAAGAAGACACTGGAAGTGTACCATGCAGCGGCGGGAGGCGCAGATATTCAATGAAGCGTCAACTGAACGTAATGATGTTTAGCTGGGAGTTTCCGCCTAGAGTAATAGGCGGCATTTCCCCACATGTTTTCTTCCTGTCTAAAAGCTTGGCGAAAAACGGCGTTAAAGTCCACGTGGTCACATGCGACTTCCCTGGCGCGCCAGCACACGAAAACATAGACGGCGTGGAGGTGTACCGCGTGGATTCCTACAAGAACCCCTCACCTGACTTCGCCACGTGGGTTTACCTCATGAACTTGAACATGCAAAAAGAAGCCGCAGCAATCGCCGCTAAATTGCCAGACAAGATTGATGTTTTCCACGCTCATGACTGGCTTGTTGCTGACGCGGGCATAGGCTTGAAGCATGTTTTTAGGAAGCCGCTCTTGGCTACGATGCACTCCACTGAGATCGGGCGCAGAGACGGCGTTCACACGATCACAGAACGGATGATCCATGAAACTGAGGCATGGCTCACGTATGAGGCTTGGCGCGTTGTCTGCTGCAGCGACTACATGGTTCAGCATGTAAAGTGGGCTTTTGGGCTCCCGAACGATAAGCTCTCAATGATTCCGAACGGCGTTAACCCGCAGATCTACGATGGCTTGGAAAAACAGGACATGGGAGCGTTTAGGGCGAAATTTGCTTTGCCTCAGGAGAAAATCGTGCTTTACGTGGGACGATTAGTTTACGAGAAAGGGATCCACATCTTCATAAACGCGATTCCAAAAGTGGTGCAGAAGACCGACGCCAAATTTATCATAGTGGGCTCAGGCTACATGCAGGAGCAACTCAGCAACATTGTCAAAAGTATGGGATTAGAGCACAAAGTGCTTTTCACAGGCTTCGTGGAAGAAGAGAACTTGTTGAAATTGCAGAAAATCGCGGATGTCTCCGTTGTGCCTTCGCTGTTTGAACCCTTCGGCATCGTAGCGCTGGAAGCAATGGCGGCGAAAAGCCCCGTGGTTGTCTCTGACACAGGCGGCTTATCCGAAATCGTCGACCACGACATTACAGGCGTGAAGGTTTACCCAAACAACGCTGACTCACTCGCCTGGGGCATAATCAAAGTCCTCACCGACGGCGCCTACCGAAACCGCATAAGAGAAAACGCATACAAGAAGATTCAAGAGAAGTACGACTGGGACAAAATCGCTCAGCAGACACGGTACATGTACGAGACCATTCTAGGCGAATACTCAAAAAGCTTCTGGGCTTAAAACCCAAAGAAAAGTTAATAGGACCAGAGCAGGCTACTGTGAACCATAATTCTCTTTATATTTAGAGTTGCATCAGTTGCTCCATGCATAAGCGCTTCGGGTCGGAAAATTAATTAAGTCAAAGCCTCTGATTACCTCCCAAACATTTAGGTGATTAAGAATGGCGATAAAAGTAGGAATTAACGGATTCGGAAGGATCGGAAGACTCCTTTACCGCGCAGCAATCGAAAAGAAAGCAAACATAGAGTTTGCAGCAGTCAACGACCTCACAGATGCAAAAACCAACGCACACCTCCTCAAATACGACAGTGTCCACGGACGCTTCAACGGCACAGTCGAAGTCAAAGGCACAGACCTAGTCGTCAACGGCAAAACCCTCAAAGTCATCAGCCAAAAAGACCCAGCCGTGCTACCCTGGAAAGACCTAGGTGTATACTTGGCTGTTGAGTCAACAGGCCTATTCACCAACCGCGAAGGCGCAACCAAACACCTCACCGCAGGAGCCAAAAAAGTCCTCATCTCTGCACCAGCAGAAGGACCAGACGCAACCATCGTCATGGGCGTAAACGACAAAACCTATGACCACGCAAAGCACAACATTCTCAGCAACGCATCCTGCACCACAAACTGCCTTGCACCAGTGAGCAAAGTCCTCGCAGACGAATTCGGCTTAGAAAAAGCTTTCATGACAACTTGCCACAGCTACACCAACGACCAGAAAGTCCAAGACCTCGTCCACAAAGACCTACGCAGAGCACGCGCAGCAGCCATCAACATCATCCCGACCAGCACCGGCGCAGCAAAAGCCATTGGCTTGGTTCTGCCATCGTGTTCGGGCAAGATGAACGGCTATTCCTTACGCGTACCCACACCAGACGTATCCATCGTTGACTTGACCGCAGTTCTCGGCAAGGACGTCACGAAAGATGAAATCAACGCTGCCATGAAGAAAGCTGCGGCTGGCTCATTGAAGGGCATCTTGGAGTACACGGAAGACCCGATTGTCAGCACAGACGTTTTGCACAGCACCTATTCAGCCGTGTTCGACGCACAGTTAACCATGGTTATGGGCGAAAAAAGCAATTTCGTGAAAGTTTTTGCGTGGTACGACAACGAATGGGGCTTCAGCAACCGCATGGTCGACTTCATCGAGATGGTCGGCAAACAAGCGGGATTTTAGAAACGCGGAATCTGAAACCTTTAAAACTCTTTTCCCTACTTTTCTTTTTCAGTCTATAAGCTTGAGTGTGAGAGACATGGCAAAGTACAAGACATTAGATGACTTCCAAGTAAAAAACAAAGTTGTCCTGGTAAGAGTTGACTTTAACAGCGAAATTGACCCACAAACCAAAAAAGTCACCAGCAATGTGCGCATCAAAGCCCATGCCGAAACCACCATTAAGGAGCTTGCGGAGAAAGGGGCCAAAACCGTGATTCTGGCGCATCAGGGCAGAAAAGGTGATCCAGATTACACGCCGCTGAAGCAGCACGCGGAAATCCTTGGCAAAATCTTGGGGTGCCCAGTGCAGTACGTTGACGACGTTTACGGCGAGAAGGCGAAAGCAGCCATCAAAGCGTTGAAAGGCGGAGAAATCCTCGTGTTGGAAAACGTGCGCAGCTGGGATGGAGAAACCAAGAGCACAACCCCTGAGCTAGCAGCGAAGACTGACCTTGTGCAGAATCTTGCGCCTTTGGCTGACTTGTTTGTTAACGATGCTTTCGCTGCAGCGCACCGTGGACACGTGAGCATGGTTGGTTTTACGGTTGTGTTGCCATCCTGTGCTGGACGCATAATGGAACGCGAGCTGAAATCGCTGAGCAGAGCGTTGGAGAAGCCTGAGAAACCCTGCGTTTACGTTATGGGTGGTGCAAAAGCGGATGATTCGTTGGAGATCAGCAAGTACGTGTTGGGCAATGGCATTGCGGATTACGTGATTGTTGGCGGTGTGACTTCGCAGTTGTTCCTTGCGGCGAAAGGCGTGGATTTGGGTAAGAAGACGATGGATTTCTTGGCGAAGAAGGAGCTTACGCAGTTTATTCCAGGAATCAAAGAGTTGCTGGCAAAGTATCCTGAGGCTGTCGTGCTTCCAGTTGACGTTGCGTTGGATGTGAACGGCAAGCGCAAGGAGATTCCTGTGAGCAAGTTGCCAACGGAGTACAGCATTTTTGACATTGGCGCGAAGACGGTTGAGAATTTTGCGAGGCTCATCAGCAACGCGAAAAGCATTGTTGTCAGTGGTCCAATGGGCGTTTACGAGAACAAGGAGTTCAATTACGGCACGAATAAGGTTTTAGAGGCAATTGCGAACAGCAAAGCGTTCAGCCTTGCAGGTGGCGGAAACACCATTGCAGCCATACAAGAATACGGGTTAACCAAGAAGATCGGCTACATCAGCACCGCAGGTGGAGCACTCATCGAGTTCCTGATGGGCAAGAAACTTCCAGGCGTAGTTGCACTGGAAAACGCGGTTGCCAAGAAGAAAATCTAAACTTCCTTCTTTTTCTTTGTTTATGCGATTCCCATGTTACCAACCGTCTGAAGTATTGTTGTGCAATTTTTCTTCTATACTCCCTTCTTCCATAAATAGGGAAAATTCGAGATAGACTTTTTGTAACTTTTCTAAACTGCTCCATTTATCGCGGAATTATCGTGGGGGCGGCTTTCGTGTCCCAGGAGGAATTCATGTTTGACGTTCTTCAGCTACACAGCATTTCTAGCCGCTTAGGGTTTTTATGTCGGCGACTTTTCCGGTGTCTGCCCACACTCCCACGCCTATGCGGTTTACTCCTCCCGGGTAGACTTTGTCAAGGTAGAGTGTTACGTACCAGTAAGGAACCAGCGTCAGGTACTCTTCTCTTTGAGTTGGGTGGAACACCACGGAAACTGGTGTGTCAAGCACAGTGAAGGTGGATACAGCTGTGCCATCCTCGGCTTTCCATGTGAAGCCCTTCACGGCGCTTCTGGCGAATTCTATGGCTTGGTCGCTGGAAACGTTCTTTAGAAGGAACCAGCCGTCAGTCAATTCTTTTAGAACGCCGTTTTCGTATTCTAGGTACACGCCTTTCTGTGAAAAGTCAACGCCGTTCTCCGTGTAAAACCATTGGACGCCGGTGGTGTCTCCTGAGACAGAGACCGTTAATTTTGTGTTGTTCTGTGTTATTTCGGTGTTTTCTGTTCCGGTAACTGAAGCTAGCATGTTGCTCATGTCATCAAAGTAGGAAGCGCCTTCGAAAGCCTTCAGCCTCCCAAGCAGGTTCCTAGCAGCATCCACCACGCTGTAAGATTGCGGCTGAGCATAAACCAGGGAACCCTCAAGCAGATTGACTTGGTACATCGACAACTCATTGTTCCTAAACCTGAAAACTACGTCACCTTTGCTATCGCTGCTGGTAAGCGAGTACCGCAGAATTTCCTCAACTACTCCGCCTAAATCGGAACGAACCTCCACAGTGTTACTCAACAGGGTGGCGTGGTACTTGGTCACGTCAATTTGGATGACATCCTGAAGAAAAGCAATCGCGTCATTCGTGCCAGAACTCCAAGACAACAACTGATCATATTTCGACTCCAACTGTGTCTGCTCATTGGAAAGTTGGTTCAAAGCGCCATACTGCACGTAAAACAAACTCGCTACGAGAACAAGCCCAATAACTAGTGCAGCAAGAACCGATTTCCACCTAAACGGCAAAAACCAGCGCTGCTTCGACCGAACAGCAGGCGCTTCCTCCACTATCCGCATCGTGTCCACAGCCGCCGCGCCAAAAGTGGATAACCTGTACTCCCCAGTCTCCGCCTTGGAAACGAGTTCACCGAGGTTTTCAAGATGATAAGTCAGATGCGAACTGGAAATTCCAAGCTCCTCCAACATTCGGGAAAAACTCATCGGCTTCTCCGACAGCATGCGGAGAATCTTGCGGCGAGCAGGATGCCTCAAAGAACTGAACATGGTGGAATAGATTGCTTCCTCTGAATCCGACAAAGTCCCACCCATAGAACATATACACGAAGGGCATTTGAAAGTTGTGTCAGTCAAGAAAACTTGACCAACAGAAAAAACCTGCTTGTCAATATTTCTTGACTAAAACCAGACAATACATGTTCCTTTTGTCAAAAAACCCTTACAAAAACCCATTTATTGCCAAATAAGCTTAAAATAAGCTGTTAAAGGAGCGGGAAATAAAAATGAAACCATTCAAGACTAATCAGGTCGCGAATTCTGGGCTGATCAAAAGCCTGGGAGTAACTCTCCTGCTTTCACTGCTCTTAGCAGGCATCATCGCCCTTGCCCACGCCGAAACAATCCAATTCACACTCAAATGGGGCACTTTTGGCACTGGCAACGGGCAATTCGACAATCCCTACGACGTTGCAGTTGACAGCGCAGGATATGTTTACGTTGCCGACACGTACAATCACCGCATCCAAAAGTTCACCAGCGACGGAGTTTTCGTAAAAGCATGGGGCAGCTACGGCACTGAAAACGGGCAGTTCAACTACACCATGGGCTTAGCCATCGACAACCTGGGAAACATCTACGTTACAGACGCCTGCAACAACCGCATTCAGAAATTCACCAGCAACGGCGTTTTCCTGGAAACTTGGGGCAGCTACGGGTCTGACGACGGACAACTGTGCTACCCCTATGACCTTGTCGTTGACGGCGCAGGAAACGTGTACGTAGCCGACTCGGGTAACCACCGCGTCCAAAAGTTCACCAGCAACGGAGAGCTCATCACAAAATGGGGCACCTATGGCACAGGCAATGGACAGTTCCAGTATCCCCACGGCATCGCCATTGGCAGCGCAGGAAACGTTCTCGTAGCTGACTACTACAACCATCGTCTCCAGAAGTTCACCAGCAACGGCACCTACCTGAGTCAGTGGGGTAGCTACGGCTCAGATGTCGGACAACTCAAAAATCCAAAAGGCGTCACCGTTGACGGAGCAGGAAACGTGTACGTAGCCGACTACTACAATAACCGCATCCAGAAATTCACCAGCACAGGCACCTTCCTATTGAGCTGGGGCAGCTTCGGCGACGGCAACGGGCAATTCAAAACCCCGAAGGGCGTGGCACTTGACGGTGCAGGAAATATCTACATAGCTGACACACACAATCACCGCATCCAAAAATTCAGCGCAGAACCTTTTTTGAACCTCTCAGCATCTGGAGCAACAATGGCATTTGGCATCTTCGTCGTTGCATCAGCATTTGTGTTCACATTGGTCACACGATTCCGATCGAAACTCCCAAGAAAAACAAACTAACAATCAGCCCAACCCCTTTTTTATTCAAGTGGTTAGACAAGACGAGTGATGCAAGATGAAGACAAAAACTCTAATAATCGCATCAATATTCCTCCTTTCCCTGTTTGGAAGCGCACTGTCGGTTTCAGCAAAGACTCTGGCAGTTGGCGTTGCCAAGGGCGATGTCTTCTACTACGAAATGTACGCGCACTACGCATCCAGCAACCCCAACACAGTTATCAAAGTGCCCCCGTTTGAAAAAAACAACACGGACTGGGTGCGCATCGAGATAACCGACGTTTCTGGCTCTATCATCAGCCACGTTTACACGGTGCATTTTAAAGATGGAAATGAAACGCGAATTAGCAGCCAAACAGACCTGACGAGAACTTCAGGGTGGAGCAACGGCTTCAGAGGTATTCCAATCTCTCCAGCTAACCTCAAGGCAGACGACACAATACCAACAGGCAACCTCACGGTAAAAGAGACTGTGATGAGAGTGTATCCAAGCAGCATACGCGAAACAAACCTCGCCACTTGGAACGTCTCCACAGACCATGGCTACTGCTATTTCGACAGGCAAACAGGCATGCTTGTTGAACTTAACCGTGTGCACCTGTATATCAATGCTGAAACGGGTGAAGTTATAAGCAAGACGGATATCGTGACAATGATAAGTTCAAGCTTTTGGGCGAGAGCGGCTTTTCCAGTTTTCTTGCCTCCGCTGGTGCTCTTAACTGTCACAGCCGTTGGAGTTGCATCTGTAGAAAGGAACTTTTCGAGAAAGAAAAGCAAAAAGGAAAAGAAAAGAAGTTTAGCGCAGCTTCATTAGAACCATTTCTGCGGCTAAGACCAGGGGCACAAGTCTCGCACAGCAGCGGCTTGTAAGCCGTGTTTTCTATCTAAGCCATTCCGATCAATACATATATCAGTATGTGAGACAGCGGTTTTCTTCAGTGGTGCCAAGTTTGGATGAGTATAAGCCTTTGCGATGCCCTGTCTGCGGAATCCAAATAGACGTGGAGAACCTAGAAACAAGAATAGAATTAGTGTGCGATAGCTTCGGCGGCAGAAAATACTGCTTCTGCAGCGAAAACTGCCAGCGACATTTCCAAGAAGACCCGCGAATAGCATATTTCTCCATGGAAATAGGCATATCCAGCAACATGCCAACATACAGCGGTGGCTTAGGCGTTTTAGCGGGTGACATAGTGAAGTCTAGCGCAGATTTACGCCTCCAGATGGTTGCCATTACCCTCGCAAGCAGGAAAGGCTACTTCAGGCAAAAGCTAACCGCGCAAGGGGAACAACTTGAGTTTCCCGACGAATGGGACCCAGCGAAGTCCCTAACCCGCATGCCCACCAAAGTTACCGTAACTATTGAAGGACGACTAGTCAAAGTGCAAGCTTGGCTCTATGAATACCAAAGCATTACAGGCGGCATGGTTCCTATACTCTTTCTAGACACCGACATGGAAGAAAACGCCCCCGAAGATAGGAGGATCACAGACTCGCTGTACGGCGGCGACAGACGCTACCGGCTAAAACAGGAAATCGTCCTCGGGATAGGCGGCACCAAACTCCTGAAAAACCAGCCTTTCAAAATCAGAAAGTACCATATGAACGAAGGCCACTCCAGCCTTTTAACACTTGAACTGCTCAAAGAGAACAGCATGGACGCGGAAAAAGTCCAAAGTCTCTGCGTCTTCACAACCCATAGCCCAGTTGAAGCTGCATTTGACCAATTCTCATACGAGTTAGTTCAGGAGGTGTTAGGTAAAGAATACTTGCTGTCTGACATGAAGCAATATGCGGGCGCAGAAAACCTGAACATGGCTTTGTTGGCTTTAAACTTGAGCAAGTACGTCAACGGGGTCTCCCTCGCGCACGTTGAATATTCTAGAAAGCTGTTTCCAGGCAGATATATTAGGGCAGTTACTAACGGTGTTCACTCCTACACTTGGACTTGCCAGTATTTCCGACAACTCTTCGACAAGTACATCCCGGGCTGGACGAATGAGCCCATACTGCTTGCAAAAGCCAGCGAAATCCCAAACCGAGAAGTCTGGGACGCCCATACTAAAGCAAAAACAGACCTACTAACCTTCGTGGAAAAAACCAGCGGCGTGACATTGGACCCCCAAGCCTTAACGATAGGGTTCGCTAGACGAGCCACAGGGTACAAACGTTCAACCTTGATCTTTTCCGACCTGCATAGATTAAAAGACATCAATCGAAGAGAAAAAATCCAAATGATATTTGCCGGAAAAGCGCATCCAAGTGACATTGATGGCAAGAGACTCATAAAACAAATCCACGACTACGCACGCACACTGAAAGACCAAATGAACATCGTTTACCTTGAAAACTACAATATGGACATTGCATCCAAAATCACCTCGGGAGTTGATGTCTGGCTCAACACACCTGTGCCGCCCATGGAGGCTTCTGGGACTAGCGGCATGAAAGCCGCCCACAATGGCGTCATAAACTTTAGCGTCTTAGATGGCTGGTGGATAGAAGGCTGCCTTGAAGGGGTTACCGGTTGGGCAATTGGACCCCACCCGAGAGAACCAGTAAGCGAAAGTGAAAGAAGAGAAGTAGAACTCCAAGACCTCTATAGTAAACTGGAATACTTAATCGTCCCTACCTTCTACAGGCAAAAAGACGCTTGGATAACACTCATGAAAAATTCCATCGCAAAGATAGCATATTACTTCCAGACCCAATGGGTGATGCGAAGATACATTACAGAAGCTTACCTCATTTAAGCAGAACACCAGTTATATAACTCGCCAACCTGTTTTCAACAACAACTTGTGAGCTACGTTCTTGCTTGTGAAACTAACAAAGCTTCAAACCAATGCTGTTAAAGCACCTAAAATAACAGGAAAAGCGAAAAGAAAGAAAAAAGGCTGCTATCGCAGCTTCATCAGAACCATTTCAGCGGCCAAAACCATGGGTTCCCAGGTCTCGCACAGGGGCGGCGCGTAAGCTGTGTCTACCTTTGCAAGTTCGCGCACGGTCATCTGTTTCTGTATGGCAAAAGAGATGGCGTTGATGCGCTGCGTAACTTCCTCCCCGCCGATTATTTGGGCGCCGACGATGCGCTGCGACTCCTTCTCCACGACAAGTTTCACCTTAATCGGTTTTGCTGAAGGATAATAATCAGCCTTTGTCTTGCTGCTTATGGCTCCAGTAACCACTTCCATACGGTTTCTAACGGCTGACGTTTCAGTCAAACCTGTGTTGCCTGCTTCAATCTCGAACAGACGCGTAACAGCTGAAGCCAGAACACCCGTGAACTGAGAGTAGTCTCCCCCAGCGTTTGCACCTGCAACTTTACCCTGTCGAACTGCTATCGTGCCAAGTTGCGCGCACATCGGCTTATGAGTAATTAGGTTTGGAGCTTCAGCGCAATCTCCGACCGCGTAGACGTCTTTAACGTCTGTCTCCATTCGGGCGTTCGTCTTTATAGCTCGTGACTCGCCCAAGGGGATTCCAGCGCCGGGAAAGAGGTTCACGTAGTGCTCGGCCTGATAGGTCGCCCACTCGGCGTACGACCACCAGCAGGACTGGAACGTATCCGAGGGAGGAAGGGCGACCGGGC
>Ga0209751_10006340_pt1 | contig 10976 bp, 9 predicted proteins | sample RifCSP13_1_FD_184019 | JGI IMG/M metagenome (GOLD analysis project Ga0209751, IMG submission 184019) | Soil microbial communities from Rifle, Colorado - Rifle CSP2_sed 13_1 (SPAdes) (version 2) | ecosystem: Environmental > Terrestrial > Deep subsurface > Rock core/Sediment | place: Rifle...
TGAATCGCCTCACCAGCCGCCTGATACACCGCCAGCACATCGTTCCCATCTACCTCGACGCCGGGCAGGTTGTAGCCGCACGCCCGTGAAGCCACGCTGGTGCTCCTGGAGGCATAAGCGAATGCCACCTCCGTAGCATACATATTGTTTTCGCACACGAAAAGCACCGGGAGCTGCCAGGCGGCGGCCATGTTCAGACCCTCGTGAAAAGCGCCGTTGTTGCTGGCGCCATCGCCAAAGAAGGACACCCCCACCCGGTCTGACCCTTCCAGCTTGAACTTGTAAGCCGCACCGCTGGCCAGCAAGATGCTGGGAGCTACGATGCCCGATGTGCCATAGAAACCCACTTCTGGCTCGAAGAGGTGCATACTCCCGCCGCGACCCTGGCAACAGCCGGTAGCTTTGCCCAGGACTTCGGCAATCAGCCGCTCGGGTTTCATGCCTTTAGCAATGGCATGGCCATGCCCTCGATGTGTGCTGAACACTGCATCATCATTCCGAAGGTGAGCGCATACTCCCGCCGCAACGGCTTCTTCTCCAATATAGGTGTGCATTCCACCGGGAATCTCCCCGCGGGCATAGCACTTGACGAGCTGCTCTTCGCTGTAACGAATTAACAACATGCTGCGAAGCAATCCAAGGCTTTGTTCCCTGGTCAATTCCAATGCAGCGGCGCGTTGTATTTCCATAGATGACTCCTGGAGAAAGGGCACTAAAGATTTATTAATATTATAAATCAGTTGTGGTAAAATTATATCATAGTTAACTGTAAACTGTTGACAAAGTGCCGGGAGGTCCCAAACGTGGAAGATAAAACAACGCTAACCCCCAAAGAAATGTTCGGCAAGCTTGTACAGATTGGTGTGGTCGTTGCAGACCTTGAAAAAACCACCTGCGCCTTAACCGAAATATTTGGAATTGGACCATTCCACATCGTTGATTGGCCCCCAGAAGGGCGCGGCGATCTCGAGCGATTCTATCACGGCCAACCGGCTGACTTTACCGCCCGCATGGCGTTTACCGATTTAGGACCGATCGAGCTCGAGCTGATCCAACCGGTATCGGGGCAAAGCATCTGGGCGGATTTTCTTCGCGATAATGGTGGCGGCATCCACCACATTCGCTTCAATGTCAATGAGCTGGAACCGGTGCAAGAATATCTGGCCGGGCAAGAGATCCTCTCGGCGCAACATGGCTCGGGGATCCGCCCCGGAACTATGTGGATGAATTTCGACTCCATGAAAAAGGTCGGGTTTATCGTCGAAGTGATGAAAGTCGTGCCGGGCACGTCGGGTCGCACGCCGCGCATTGTTGACGGAGAGGTGATCGGGTAGAAAGGGGCCTTTTATGTCACGTTTTACCCGTCTTGAAGTACTGAATGAGGTGCTGAGGATCGGCCTTTTGCCTCTATTTTACGAGCGCCAGACCGAGATAGCCCGTAAAGCCGTAGATGCCTGCTTGGTTGGCGGTGCCCGGTTGGTGGAGTTCACCAACCGGGGAGATTTTGCTGTGCGGGTCTTTTCCGAGCTGGCTGAGCGCCTGGAGCAAGAGAAATCGCCTGTGATCCTGGGGGCAGGCACCATCGATGATGCGCCCAGCGCAGCCCAGTACATTGCCAATGGGGCCAATTTTATCGTCGGTCCGACCTTTAACCCGGAGATAGCCCGGCTGTGCAACCGTAGAAAGATCGCTTATTTCCCAGGCTGTGCCACGGTTACGGAAATTGCGATTGCGGAAGAATGGGGTGTGGAGATTTGCAAGATCTTCCCAGGTCAAGAAGTAGGTGGGCCAAACTTTATCAAAGCAGTGCATGGGCCGCGCCCCTGGTCTCGCCTGATGCCCACCGGCGGCGTCAGCCCGACCCAGGAGAGCATCACCGCATGGATCAAGGCTGGGGCAGCCGTGGTGGGTCTGGGATCGAATTTGATCAGCACAGCTCGTCTGCAAAATGGCGACTACACCGAAATTACCCTGGATGTTCAGCAGGTGCTGAGCTGGATTGACATCGTGCGCAGCGGCACTAGCCCCTAACGATTATTATGAAGATCGTTCGCTTTGAGACCTTCCTGGCCAACGCCGGGTTGCGGAACTACTTATTTATCCGCTTGACCACTGATAACGGTCTGACCGGCATCGGCGAAGCCACGCTGGAATGGCAGGAAAAGACCGTCCAAACGCTGTGCCATGAATGGGTGGAAGAGCGGGTGCTGGGGCGGGATCCTTTCAATATCGAAGCCGTGATTGGTGGCATGCTGCGTGACCAGTACCAGGGCGGCCCAACCGTTCTCTCCGCCATCAGTGGTGTGGAAGTGGCCATGTGGGATCTGATCGGCAAGGCGTGTGGCCAGCCGGTTTACAGGCTGCTCGGCGGTGCAGTGCAGGCGCGCCTGCCCGCGTATGCGAATGGCTGGTATGGCGGAGCCGTTACCCCACAGGATTACGCCGAGCGGGCGAGGGAAGTTGTAGCGCGCGGTTACCGGGCGATGAAATTCGATCCCTTTGGCGTGGCCTGGAAAGAGCTGAGCGACGACGAGATGGAAGCGGCGATCGAGCGGGTGGCGGCGGTGCGATCAGCGATCGGCCCACATGACGGTTTGATAATCGAATTCCACGGTCGTCTCTCGGCCGGATGTGCCGTTCAAGCGATCCACAGGCTGTCACGTTTCCAGCCCACCTGGTGCGAAGAGCCGGTGGCGCCGGAAAGCCTGGATTTGCTGCAGTGGGTCAAACAACAGGTCGATGTACCCATCGCCGCCGGGGAGCGGCTGTATACCCTGGCCGATTTCAACCGGCTATGCACCCTGCGGGCTGCGGATATTGTACAGATGGATATTGCCCACTGCGGCGGGTTATGGACCAGCAAAAAGATCGCTGCCCTGGCAGCCGTGCAGGACCTGCGTCTTTCGCCGCATTGCTCCATCGGTCCTGTAGCATTGGCGGCCTGCCTGCACTTCGATTGCAGCACACCAAACTTTATGATCCAGGAAGATTTTACCGAGTTTGACGTGCCGTGGCGGAATAGCCTAGTTCGAGGCTGGAATCCAATTCAGCATGGCAAATTTGTGCTCAAGGACACGCCTGGCCTGGGCCTGGAGCTGGACGACCAGGTGATTGCCAATCATCCCTATGTTAAAAACGCATTCCCCAGCCTGTGGGATGGGGAATGGTTGACGAACTTCACGCAGGATCATCCAGACGACTGATCCTATGCTCTGCGCAGTACGCTGAAACAACGGATTGCTTAATACCTCCCAAATTCCAGGCTGGCCTGGGCGAAGGCCTGGATATTTTCATAGGGCGTGCCATCAAAGAAAAAGTCGGTGGTTGACAGGATCCAATTCCCACGCGGCTTAACCAGTGTGAGCAGGTCACGCACCTTTTCGGCCACTTGCTCAGGGGTGGCCTGTCGCATGAAAGTAATCTGATCGATGTTGCCGCGCAGCGTGAGCGATGGTCGCAGCACACGGATGGCCTCCTCCACCAACACGTCAGCGTGCGGCGGCGGGGTCAAATATCCCCAGCAATCGATCTCCAGATCATTGTAGAAACGCATGATTTTAGCTGCATCGCCGCAGTTGTGATAGATTACCGGAACGCCCAGCTCCCGTATCGCATGCACCAGTCGGTTCTCGTTTTCCAGGATGTATTTCTGGAAGATGCGCGGTCCCACCTGGCCAGTCCAGTGACCGGCTACCTCGACCACATCTGCCCCGGCCTCTACCATCTTTTTTGCCCGCTGAACCAGCCGGGGTAGGAAATAATCCACCATTTCCTGGTAAAAAATCGGATCGGTGAGCGGGTCAGTTAGAATTTGATCCAGCTTGCGAAACATCCCCAGGATATTGAACGAGCCGTGGGTGTTGGCGTCCACCAGGCCTTTGTCGCCGGTTGCCTGGCGGGCGCGGCGAATTAGCTGGCAATCCATTCGATCCGCAGCCGGAGCATAGCGGCGCAGGATTTCGAAGTCTTTGGGTTCTTTGATCAGGTATTCCAGCGTAGCCGAGACGATCAGGAATTCCGAGGTGCGCTCGTGCTTCTCGATATGGCGAAGATTTCCACCTGGCGTGCGGATATCCACGCTGCGTAGCAATTCATCCTCGCCGCTCTTTTCATCGGTAACTTCGACATCCCAGTTCTCGTCGCTGCACATAATCGTCTGGTCCATCATCGTGTTGGCAACCCAGACATCCCATACGCTGCCGAGGGTGTGCAAGACATCGAAGCCAAAATAGTCGCAATACGCGACGAACTTCTCAATCGGGTCAAAGTCAGGCGGGTTGAAGAATGTCTCGATCTGTGGGCGATATTTGAACATCTCGTAGACCGAGTTGTAATACAGGAAAGGCGCAACCGGGACGCGGTCCGTCGGCTGGCCGCGCAGCGCTTTGCTCAATCGTTCACGACCGTTCATGCTGTCTCCAATTCTCCATTTTCCCGAACGCGGGTGAACCGGCTCCCTTCTGCCAGGGTGATATGAAGCTGCCACTCCAGTGTTGAGCGCCTGTGGATTGTTGAGCTCTCTTTGCGGTAGCGAGCCACGTCAGGCCGGTCGAAAGTGGCAGTACAGGGCTCCAGGAAGATATTATACAGGTCCTGCCAACCGCCCTCATTGGGCAGCACTCCCAGATATGGAACCCGGGCGACCGGGAAGGAGAGCGCCAGGCTGAAGTTGCTGCTGGGATACCTCAATCCACACCAACCTTCTGGCAGTGGACCCTTGAGATAGTACTTGTACGCCTGGCGAGCAGATTTCGGGCGTATTACGCGCAGATCGTAGAGGCTGCCATCCGGAAGCCGGGCGAGGGGCCAATCGAACTCACTGCCGTACTGGCCAAAAGGAGCGTCCATCGAAAAGGTGTGAGCAATGGTCCTCACGCCCGACGGCAAGACCAATTCGACGCCTTCCTCCAGATTGATCATCATGTGGGCAGCCCATAAGAAATCAAAGTCGAAGGCCGAGTGATTGGTCAGGCGATAATCCAAGCGCAGAATGTTTTGGGTGCTAAAAGAAATCCATTTCTCCAGTAGATAGGGGAAGCGCACGCCGTTGGTAGCGAAGTACAGCCGATTGTCACCGACGGCATGATCCCATGCCAGGCTCCACACCTCGCCGTGGTCGGTCATCTTCACCCCTTCCCAGGGGAAGCGATCGTAGTAGCAGGTATCGATGGTGGGGAACATATCATCAAGGCCGGAACATTCCCCGGCAACATAATCGCCGTCGAATGGTTGCAAGCGGTACACCGGGTCGGGCCGTTGGACGAGCAGTTCGAAATTGCGCGGCTTAAAAACTAACGAGGCAAGCTTCGCACCGGTGCCTGGCAAGAACTGTGCCAACACCTGATCGGTCTCGATGCTGACTGCTGGTTGATCCTTGTAAGTGGTTTGTGAAATTATTGCTTTCACGAATTAATCCTCAGTAGCCGATCGGCCTCGTACACCGCGCTGACGGCCGAATCCGCATACCCCTGGGCGCCGATCTGGTCCGCATACTCCCGGCTGACCGGCGCGCCACCGATCATCACTTTTACCTGCTTATTCAGCCCGGCCTCCTGAAGTGCCTCCACAACCATTTTCATCCCTTTCAAGGTAGTGGTGAGTAATGCCGACATGGCGACAATCTGGGGCTGGTGGAGGCGAACGGCTTCGACGAACTTTTCGGGTGGGACATCTACGCCCAGGTCGATCACCTCAAACTGGGCGCCCTCCAGCATCGTTCGCACCAGGTTCTTGCCGATATCGTGCAGATCTCCCTTCACCGTCCCCAGGATCACCTTGCCTTTGGAAATGGATGCTGCTCCGCCGGCAGCTTTCAAAGCCGGTTGTAACACCTCCATCCCCGACTGCATGGTCGCTCCTGCCATTACCAGCTCTGGCAAGAAATACTCGCCCTGCTCGTACAGCGCTCCTACCAGTTGCATCCCCTCAGCCATGCCATACAGGATAATGTCGAATGGGAGCATCCCGAGAAGCAGGGCCGTCTGGATAGCTTCTTGCACGCCGAGGGTGTCAAAGGCAGCCAGGCGTTGGCGCACATCCTGGAGGCAGACCTGTTGTTCTTCGGAAAACTGCGGGAGAGGGGGTTCTGCCTCGGCGGCCGGCTTTCTTACTGCAAAGGTAGAACGTTCCGGTGTTTTTTCAGCCAGAGTCGGCTCGCCGGCCAGTCGCCGGGCGACGCTGGAGCGCACGCTGCGCGCGACGCGCCTGGCTGTTTCCATGGGATCCCAGGCTACCGGCACATAACCGCCTTGGCCATCCATACCGGCGTTATCCAGCACAAAGGTTGCCAGCATCAGACCGCGGAAATCATCGATATTTGCAAACAAACGGTCATAGTACGCTTCGACATCCACAGGCGACGCATCCTGGATCTGAATTGTGATCTTCCCCCCGTGCTGCTTGACCAAACGGGTGAAGGCCTCGAAATTACCCAGTGGGGAATTATTAATCACTCTCAAGTGGGGAATTGAAGAAAAAGTAACCAGGTGCTGGCTGCCGTTGCCGCAATAGTGGATGCTGCCGCCGCCGAAGGCGGCAAAGATGCGCTCGACGCGCGGAGCCACAAACTCCTGATACAGATTGGCGCTGATCAGCACCAGGTCATCATCCGACTCCCACACGCCACAACCTGGAGAAAACACACCTTGAAGCCCGTTACTCTGTTCCAATGGCTCGCCGATGTGCATTTTCTGGACCTTGACCCATTCGATAAATGCTTCAGCAACCAGGTCGAACAGATCGTGGATCGCCTGTGGCTCGTGGTGCATCCATTGGTAGAGCTGAGCCTGCCCGCAAATCTGGCCGACCGTATCCAGTGGGCCTTGCATATCGGTCAAACCTATCGGCAAATCGCCATGTCGTCGGGCATAATCGATGGTTGCCAGCACTCGGGGCATCCAGCCATCTTGCTCGGGGTTGGGAAGCTTGAGACGGGCGATATCTTTTGGCGACTGAATACATGGGGCAGCGACTGCCGGATCGTCCGCCGGATCCTCAGGAACCCGAATGGCCGCGCCGAAACCGGATGCGAGCACTCCTGTGCCAAACCAGGGCATAAAATAAGGCACAAGATCATCCTCTACCAGACGCAAATGCTTTTCGAACCCGGCAGTCTGGTAAGCCAGCATGCTGGCCGGGCTGGTGTAGTAATCAGGTGGTTTATCCAGGCTGCCAAAGGAAAAGTAACCAGGCGTGTTGATCAATACCGGAACTTCTTCCGCTGTGACAACCGGCTGACAATTAAATGCGCCGCGGATCTTTTCGATGCGCGGCGCCAGGTCAAAATCGCGCCATGAAGTAAACTCAGACATCCACTACCTGCTCTTCCTGAAAGCAAGTCGGGTGGAAAATATTCGATTTCCACCCGACTGTTTGTACAAACACGTTATTTGCGCGCCCCTTCCGGAGGCTTATAGTCAATTGCCATCTTGGCAGTCAGCCCGCCATCAAAGTACAGCACATGACCGGTCATAAACTCCGCCGCATCTGACATCAGGTAGGCCGCCAGATAACCAACGTCTTCAGGCAGACCCACCCGACCCCAGGGTACCATGCTGTTGCCCATCTCACGCGTGTAGTTAGGATCGGATTTGAAATAACTGGCGACTTCGATGCTGCCTGGGGCGAGCACGTTTACCCGAATATGCTTGGGACAAAGCTCAACCGCCAGCTCGCGGCCGAAAGCGTTAATCGCGCCCTTGGTGCCGGCGTACACGGAGTGGCCGACAAAGCCAGCCACGCCGTGCACCGAGGAGATATTAACGATGCTGCCGCCGGCCCACGGTCGATCCGGGTAGCGTTCCCGAAGTTGTTTCCCGCGTTCGAGCATATGGGGTATAGCCTGCTGGCAGGTGAAGAACTGTCCGCGGATGTTGACCTCGTAGATGCGGTTGAATTCCTCTTCGGTCACCTGCTCGAAAGGCTTGGTGAAGGTCAACCCGGCGTTATTGAATAAACCGTCCAGCCCGCCCAGGAATTGCACCGCTTCATCGACCACGCGGCGACAATCGGCGACCAGGCTAATATTGGCCTGCAATGCCACCGCGCGGCGGCCGAACGCTATAATTTGCTCTACGGCATCCATGGCGCCCTGGTAGCTGCCGCTATAGCTGAGGGCTACGTCGGCGCCTTGCCGGGCCAGCTCCAACGCCACGCCTTTGCCGATGCCGGTTCCAGCGCCAACGACCAGGATGCATTTTCCTGCCAGGCTGAAAGGTCTCTCCAACATATTTGGTTTGCCTCACTTGTGGTAAATAAAGCATTCACCCTGGGTCATCAGCAGGGGTGTAGTCTGTGGTGCATATTGCTTACAGGCCTCCAGGAAGCCAGCCGGATTACCGTAGTGCAGTGGGAACATCCAGAAATGGCATGGGATTGTCACCCGGGCATTAGCATCCGCCGCCAGGCGAGCCGCATCCACATCATTAATATTCCCGAATGCGCCATTTATCGGCGGTAGCAGCACATCCACTTTCCTGGCAAACAAATCCTCCCACATATCTGGGCGGTAGGCGCTATCCCCCACCTGCCAGACTGTGATGCCGTCGAAATCCATCCACAGACCCAGGGCCTCGGGCGCCAGATCACCGTGATCGGCGTAGACCCCAGTCAACTGGCAGCTTCCCAGGTTCATCGTTTCACCCAGGTGCAGGATGGTGAAACGATCTTCGGGGACACCGGCGTTTCGATACAGCTCGAGGCAATCGGGAGCGCCGATGAAGTGGACGCGCGGATTTTGGGCAATGCGCGGCATGGCCTCACCGTCGAAGTGGTCAGCATGAGAATGAGTGCTGATCACGTAATCGGCTTCGACTTCCTCCGGCTCCAACAGACTGGCCATCATACGCTTGAAACCAAGCCCGTATTCAGGTAGCACATGCTGTACATAATCGGTCAGATAAGGATCAACATAAATGACTTTATCGTTGGCAGTCTTGAACACGAAACCGGCCTGGGCCAGCCAGAAGATGGCCAGGCTGCTCGGGGTTACTTTAGTCTCGCGGATGGTTTGGGCAAGGTTAATCATTTATCCTCCAGATTACCAGTCACCTGATAAGTAGCTGGAAAACATCTCTACCTTTATTGTTTATACAACGATCCCTTTATAGAATTTGGGCGCGGGCCTGGGTAGCAGCCAACATCACCCTGTATTCGCTGGCGTCTGCTTTGCTAAACTCATCTGTCACCCGGCCTTCGGCCAGAACGACGAAGCGATCGCACATTGCCAGTAGCTCGGGCAACTCCGAGGAGATCATGATAATAGAAATACCCTCACGCACCAGGCCAACCATTAACTTGTAAATCTCGTTCTTTGCCCCGATATCGATACCTTTGGTTGGCTCATCCATGAACAAGACGCTTGGGTTTGCCATCAGCACTTTAGCCAGGATGACTTTTTGTTGGTTGCCGCCACTCAGATTGACCATCATCTGCTCGATAGACGGCGTTTTAATATCGAATTTATCCACTTGTTCACTTGCCAGGATCTTTTCTTGGGCAGAATTCAACCAGCCAGAAGTGACGAAGGCAGACAAGCTGTGGAGCGTTATGTTCGGACGGATTTCCAGGTTTGCCAGTAAACCATCCTTCTTACGGTCTTCGGTAATCAAGCCGATGCCCACCTTCTTCGCGTCCCCCGGGTTGTGAATGTGCACCTGTTTGCCGTTGACAAAGATATTGCCGGAGTGTTGAAGCCGGCCGACAATCGCGTTTACGATCTCGCTGCGACCGGAACCGACCAGGCCGGCCAGTCCGAGGATCTCTCCCTTGCGCAGCGAGAAATTCACACCTTCGACTGCGTTTCGGTTTGCGATCGTGGGATGTGGAATGGTCAGGTTTTCAACGCGTAGGACCTCTTCGGTGCCGATCTCGGAATCGCGAGTTGGATAGAGGTTCTCGATTTTACGTCCGACCATCGCCGCGATCATGGTCGACTCGTTATAATCCTGCCGGTCCGACTCTCCGGTCACTTCGCCATCCCGTAATACTGTCGTATGATCGGTCAGGCGGAAGATCTCGACTAGTTTATGTGTAATAAAAACACAGGTAACGCCTTTACGACGCAGCTCATCCAGATGATTGAACAGGTTTTCAATCTCGTTCATCGCCAGAGAGGACGTCGGTTCGTCCAGGATCAGGATGTCCGGGTTGCGGTACAGGGCGCGGGCGATCATCACCAGCTGCTTTTGGGCTGCGGTCAAGCGAAACAGCAATGCACCGGGGTCTAAGTCTAAATTGTACTCTTCCAGGAAATTCGCGACCCGACCTTTTACCGACCGCAGGTTGATGACCGGCCCATGGCCATTGCTCCATTTGCCGACAACAATGTTTTCGGCAACCGTAAGCTGATCCACCACATTGATTTCCTGCGGCACAATCCCGATCCCTTTTTCCAGGGCGTCGGAGGTCGAGCGCAATTCCAAAACCTGCCCGCCGAGGGAAAGCTCACCTTCGTACGTGCCGTGGGGATAAGTGCCGGAGAGGATCTTCATCAGGGTCGACTTCCCTGCTCCATTTTCGCCGACCAGGCCGTGGATGGTGCCCTTCTTCACAAAAAACGTGACATTATTCAGCGCGACCACGCCCGGAAAGCGCTTGGTGATGTTTTTCATCTCCAATAAAAACGGCTCGCCCATACGACCTCTTTCCACTCGCCCAGATATTTGCATATAAAACGCCGGAGTCTGGAGATATGGGGGCGCTAAGCGCCCCCAATATCTCTCGCTAATTGATTAGCTTACTGGTTGATGCCCGCTTCAGCGCGATCGTTGAACTCGTAGTATTTGTCCAAATCCGAAGCGGTGATGATCGGTGCCGGCAGCAGGTTGCGGTACTCGAAGGATTCGCCTTTTAGCGCCTTGAGCAGCAGGTCCGCGCAGGCATAGAACTCCTCGTACAGCGGCTGCCCCACCAGGCCATAGACCTTGCCTTCCTTCACCAGGTCCAGGTTCGGGCGGGTGTAGTCCATGCTGATGATC
>Ga0209751_10006343_pt1 | contig 10974 bp, 13 predicted proteins | sample RifCSP13_1_FD_184019 | JGI IMG/M metagenome (GOLD analysis project Ga0209751, IMG submission 184019) | Soil microbial communities from Rifle, Colorado - Rifle CSP2_sed 13_1 (SPAdes) (version 2) | ecosystem: Environmental > Terrestrial > Deep subsurface > Rock core/Sediment | place: Rifle...
TTTCATAAATAATCCTCCTTAAATAGACAGGTAAGGATCTATTATAACATCCGCCGTTCCTTGAAATCCATCCCGGGCCCGTTTATCCCTCCCCTTGTTCCGACTCACGCAAACGTAGCCTTGTTTTTTTCGTACGCTTCGGTTTATAATGAGTTGGATAAATCAAATGCGAGGTGCAAAAAATGGCTAAAGAGATAAAATTCGGGCTTTCCGCCCCTATGCCGGGTGCTGATCTGGACGGCCTGCTCAAGTTTTCCGCAATGGCAGACAAGCTCGGATTCGATACCGTCTGGTATCCCGACCACGTGGTTTTTGTTTCCCCTACGGAAGCGCACGAGGCCTGGACCATAGCGACCGCGGCCGCGATGATGACGAAGAACATAAAACTCGGCACGGTTTCGGACCCCCACAGGATGCACCCCGCTGTTTTCGCTCAGAGACTGGCCTCTATAGACCACCTCTCGAAAGGGAGGGTCACGCTTACGCTGGGCGTCGGGGAGTCCATGAACCTGGACGCTTACGGCATTAAATGGAACAAGCCGCTTACGAGACTGAGGGAATCGATGCAGGTTATGCAGAAGCTCTGGGCAGCAGAAGGCCCGGTCGATTACAAGGGCGAGTTCTACGAGATGAAGGACGCCTTCTTACAGGTAAAGCCCTACAAGAGGAACAGGATTCCTACATATATTGCTACACATACGCCAAAGGGACTCAAGCTCGTAGGCGAGCTCGGCGACGGGTGGCTGCCTATCGACCTCAACCCGAAGCTCTACGCCGAGTATCTGGGCGTGATAAAGGAGAGCGCGAAGGACGCGGGGCGTAAGATGAAAGAGATAGACCCCGCTCTGTGGGTGTTTACCTCCCTCGGCAAGAACGAGGACGAGGCCTATAAAACGCTCGAGCCGTTCAAATACGTCCTCGTGATGCAGGACCAGCTCAAGAAAGCGGGATACGACGTGAAGATCCCCAAGGAATACGAGGGGCTCAATTATTTCAACGTCATACCCCAGGACGAAGCCGGGAGGCAGAAGTTCAGGCAGATAGGGCAGTTCTTCCCGAGGGAAGCCATTATAGACTTCACGATAACCGGGTCGAAGCAGGACTGCATCAAGAAGATCGAGAAATACATAAGCAAGGGCGTAAGGCACTTCGTGTTGTTCTACAGGTTCAGCCCCGACCCCGAAAAGGCCCTCAAGACCTACGCAAAGGACATCATCCCCTATTTTAAAGGCTAGTAATTCTTGGAGTAATCGGGCAGAGATATCAAGAGGTTCTATTTGTTTTTCCCTCTCCCTTGAGGGGAGAGGGTGTGGGTGAGGGTGATCCTTCCTTAATCAATAAGCCAGGAATAAACGTTGTGTCCGGCATATCATGCAAGCGTCTTGAGAATCTGATTTTACTCGGACAACTCATTTTTTGGTATCCGCCCCATTTTCCTCGAAATACACTTCTTTATAGATTATATGGTCGAGCGGGTTAGGCTTCAGCCCTTTCACGTAAGGCTTTATCATGTTCTGCTGGTTCGATGTATAGAACGGCGCGATGGGCGTATCTTTTTCAAGGAGAATCATCTGCGCCTGGTCGTAGATAGCCTTCCTCTTTCCCGGGTCGAGCTCCTCAGCAGCCTTCTCGACGAGCGCATCGTATTCCCTGTTGCACCACCTCGTCCTGTTGTTTCCCGATATGCAGGTGAATATGGACATGAAGTTATGCGGGTCGGGGAAATCGGCCCCCCATCCCGCCCTGTGGATCTCGGGAGGGTCCGTGTTTATCGTGCTCAGGTAGACCTTCCACTCCTGGTTCATGAGCTCGACCTCGATTCCGAGGGGCTGTTTCCACATGCTCTGGAGCGCCTCGGCGACAACCCTGTTGTTGCTCACGTCGGGCCACAGGAACGTAACAGTCGGGAACCCCTTCCCGTCCGGGTACCCGGCCTCCCTGAGCCACGCTTTCGCCTGGTCCGGGTTAAAATCGATCCCTATGTCAGGGTTATATCCGAGCATATTCTTCGGTATCCACGATGTAGTCGTAATACCCGCGCCCTGGATCAAGCCGACGATGCTCTGCCTGTCTATGGACGCGGCGAACGCCTTCCTCACGAGCGGGTTGTCGAAGGGCGGCTTCTCGACGTTAAACGCTATGTAATTACTCCTGAACTGAAGAGTGGTCGTGAAATCGTCGAGGTCTTTCAGCCTCGGCACCTCGAGCGGAGGTATGCTCTTGCTGTCGGCGTAATCGAGCTCCCCGCTCTCGTACTGTGCTAAAGCCGAAGAAGGGTTTTCGTTCATTATGAGCCTGACCTTCTCGATCCTGGGCTTCTCCCCCCAATAGCCAGGGTTCTCCGTGAGGATTATCTTGTCGTGGTGCCTCCACGATGTGAGCGTATAAGGGCCCAGCGTGACGATATTCTCAGGTTCCGTCCACTCGAGGCCGTGCTTCTCGATGACGTCCTTTCTCTGGGGGAACGTGGTGATGAACGCGAGCATGCTCGGGAAGTAGGCAGCGGGCCTTTTCAGCCTGACTTCGAGTGTCATGTCGTCGAGCGCACTAACGCCGACCTTATCCGGGTCCTTGATCGCTCCGGTATTGTATTCCTCAGCGTTTTCCACGTCGTAGAGGGAATATGCGTAGTCGCCCCCCGTTTCAGGGTTCAGTATCCTCTTCCAGGAATATTCGAAATCCCCTGCCGTGAGCGGTTTTCCGTCACTCCATTTGACCCCTTCCCTGATCTTAAACGTATACGTCTTCCCGTCATCGCTCAGCTGCCAGCTTTCGGCGAGGTTGGGTTCGGGCGTGAAGTCCGCTCCGAACTTCGTCAGCCCCTCCATTATGTTATTGATGATATTGACGGACGTGCTGTCCGTGGCGAGCGACCAGTCGAGAGAAGGCGGCTCGTTCCCCAGGTTCACGTTTAGCGTATCCCTCGGAGCGCTGCCGCTCTTATCGTTATTCCCGCATCCGGTTATCAGAAAGAGAGAGAGAATAAGAAAAAATCGTACACGCATGGGTCTTATCTTAAAGTATGGGTCTCCCGCTGTCCAACCGGTGCGGGTCAGGCGATTACGCTCTCCCCCGAGACCTCGTACGCGACGACGCTTTCGGGTCCATCGATCATGTCAGGGAATGTTTTTTCGAACTCTTTGAAGTGCGGCATCTCAAAATGGAGGTCGAGGTCTTTCCGGCTCCTCCACTTCTCGTAGAACGTAAACGAGTCGGGGTCGAAAGGGTCCCGGAGGAATTCATAAACTATGCACCCCTCCTCGCCCCTCGACGGCTCGAGCATCCCTCTCGACATCTCCATCATCTGCTTCCGGCGCTCGGGTTTGGTCCTGAATTTTGCGATGAGTATGAGCATGAATCCCCCTTTACAAACTTAATGAAAAACCGTAGTATAGGCTCTGTTATAAGGGTTTTCAAGCATATATCAAACGGTAGGCTGAGTTATTGTTACGGGTTTAGGAGAAATAAGATGTCGGATGAAAAATATAAGCGCGGATTGGAATTACTCGAAGAGATTTCACCGGGCGCGGCTAAGAGGACCGCTGAGAGTCTCAACGATATAGCGCCCGACATGGTGCGGTACATGATGGAATTCGTCTTCGGCGAGATATCGTCGAGGCCCGGGCTCGACATGAAGTCCCGAGAGATAACCGCCGTCGCCGCCCTTGCCGCGCTCGGGACTGCCCCCAATCAACTCAAGATACATATAAAGGGCGCGCTCAACTGCGGCTGCTCCAGGGACGAGGTCGTGGAAGTGCTTATTCAGGTCCTGGTCTACGCCGGTTTTCCTGCTACGCTTAACGGTCTCCGGTTGGCCAAAGAAGCGTTTCAGGAGATGGACGGGAAATCCTGACGCTAATTTTTTCCCTGCGGGCAGTTTATATATCGCTCTTATATTGAAGCTATCACTTTTCGGAGAGGAGTCTCTCCTCTATCTCCTCGAGGCTCATCCCCTTCGTTTCAGGCACGAGGCGCCATACGAATGCGATACCCAGAAGGCTCACGAGCGCGTATAACCAGTACGTGAAAGCCGCCCCGGCCGCCTCGAACAAGGGCAGGAATGAGAACGAGACTATGAGGTTCGCCCCCCAGCTCGACATCGTTGCGATGCTCACCGCCCGCCCCCTCACGTTGAGCGGGAATATTTCCGTCATTATAATCCAGGGTACGGGCCCCAACGAGAACGCGAAGCACGCGATGTAAAACCAGACGGCGATCACAGTCGCCCTCCCGGTCCCGAGCCCTCCGCCCGAATACCCGAGCGCGAATACCCCGCCTATAGCGGTGAGCGAGATAAGCATCCCAGCGAGGCCCGCGTAGAGGAGAGGCTTTCTTCCGGCCCTGTCTATCAGCCATACGGCGATGAAGGTCGCGAGCACGTTCACCACGCCCACGCTCACCGTCGCGAGAATAGCGGTATCGGGCGATCTCATGCCTGCCTCCCTGAACAGGGAAGGCGCATAGTACATGACGGAATTTATCCCGACGAACTGCTGTAAAAGGAAAAGTCCTATTCCGGTAACGAACGCGCGGCTTACGGGCGGTCTCAGCATATCCGCTAACCCGCCTTTCGATTCCATGGATATCACTTTCCGTATCTCGTTCAATTCCGCATCAGCGTGAGATACGCTCCCGCCGCTGATTTTTAGAAGGGTATCCTTCGCCTCCTCGTCGCGCCCCATTTTCAAGAGCCACCTGGGGCTCGGCGGCACTACAAACATTCCGAAGAGCAGTATTAACGCGGGAACCGCGCTCGACCCGAGCATGAGCCTCCACTCGCCCGAGCCTGTGAGTGTCCTGTCTACGAAGTATCCGAGCAGTATCCCTATCGTGATCGCGAGCTGGAACATCGTCACGAACCTCCCCCTCCCGGCGGCGGGGGATATCTCCGCGATGTATAGCGGCGCCGACGCGGAAACCGCCCCGAGCGCGAGGCCCAGAACGAACCTCGAGGCGAGAAGCGCTCCCGCCGAAGGGGATAACGCCGACGCGGCCGCCCCCGCGATGAAGATGAGAGCCGCCGCCTGCACCATGAGCTTTCTTCCCAGCCTGTCAGCGACGATGCCGTTTATAAGCGCTCCGAGGATTCCCCCGACCAGCACAATGGAAATGACGCTCCCCTTTCCCACTGTGTCCAGGCGAAAGGCGTCCGCGATAAAGCCCAGCGCCCCGCTGATCGACCCCGTGTCATAACCGAGCAAGAGGCCGGCGAGCGCCGCTATGGCTGATGTGAATAATACGATTCGGCTCTTTTTGCCGGGATTCATGACGATAGGGTATTGTCAGATTGAATTTGATCGATGCGTTTTGAAGACGAACACATTATATGTAGATTTTGATGTGATTGCCAGAGTACATGATATAATAAAACTCTAGTTATGGATGTCGGTTCAAGTCAATATCGGGCTGATACAAGTTATTATCTGTAATCGTTAATACGGTTTTGTTGTAATCGTATATAGCCTTTCCATTTAAAAATTTCTGTACGAGGAGATACGCATGAGAGCAAGCTTGCTTCTTTTTTCACTTCTTTTTTCTGTGCTGTCGTTTTACGGATGCGCCAAGCCCCAGGGTAACACCCCGGTGTCCCAGAGGGCTTACATACTCCAGATGAGGGACAATACGCTTGCGGAGCTTTACAGTAAAAAGCCGTATACGAAGGATTTAGTCGAGCATGCGGCCGGATACGGGGTCTTCAGTAATATTTCTACCCAGCTGCTGGTGTTCGGCTCGGGGAACGGTTACGGGGTGATAACCGAAAATGGAAGCGGCAAAACGACATATATGAAGATGGCCGAGGGCGGAGTAGGCCTCGGGGTAGCCTTGACGGATTTCAGGGAAGTCATCATTTTCAACAGTCCCGCGGTCATGAGACAGTTTATAAGCAAGGGCTGGGACTTCGGCGTCCAGGGCGACGCCGTTTTGAAGTCTAAAAAGCAGGGCGCTGCCGCGAGCGGCGAGATACCGTTCGATTCCGACATAATTATTTACCAGCTTACAAAGCAGGGTATTGCGCTGCGTACGAATGTCGGCGCCGAGAAATACTGGATCAACAGCGATTTGAATTATTACTAACGGCCTCCTGGCATAACGGGGCTCCCCGGGGCTATATAGCTTTAATACATGCGCCTTACAGCCGTGATACATGAATTATAGAATCGTCCTGGCCTCTTCCTCACCGAGACGGAGGGAGCTTCTGAGCACGCTCGGGCTCGGGTTCGATGTAATACACCCGTCTTCCGATGAGACCGTCTCGGGTAACGAGACCCCCGAAGATTTCGTCCTCAGGGTCTCGGCCGAGAAAGCGTCGTCTGTATCGAGGACCCTCGGAGAAGGCGTTGTCGTCATTGGGGCCGACACTGTAGTCGTTGTCGACGGCGAGATACTCGGCAAACCCAGGGACCCCGAGGATGCCTCCTCAATGTTGCGGAAGCTGTCGGGAAAGGAGCATCACGTATATACGGCTTTCTCGATCGTCAGACCGAAAAATGAAATCCTCCACAGCGAGATAGTGGATACAAGTGTCCGGGTGAAACCCCTTGCGGCTTCCGAAATAGAAGGTTACATTAAGACCGGAGAGCCAATGGATAAAGCCGGAGCCTACGGTATACAGGGCATAGGCGCTTTCATGGTCGGGGGTTTCGAAGGCTCGTATTCGAACGTTGTCGGCCTTCCGGTGGAGGAGCTCCTTGCAGCCTTAAAAAAACTCGGAATCGTTTAGTTATACTCACAGGATGGATTTAGCAGGCAGTCTCAAGTCCGTTAAAGAACGGATAGAAAAAGCGGCGGCGGGAGCGGGAAGGGATGCAAATGACGTAAAGCTCGTTGCCGTTACGAAAGGAGTGGAGCCCGGGCGCATTATCGAAGCGGTAAAAGCGGGCCAACTGACTTTCGGCGAGAATTACGCGCAGGAATTCAGGCTTAAAAAGGAAATAATCGACCGGACGGTAGTTGAGAACGTCGAGTGGCACTTCATAGGGCGGCTTCAGCGGAATAAGGTTAAATACCTGGTAGGCGAGGCAGGTTTGATCCATTCCCTCGATTCCCTATCCGTCGCCCGCGAGATCGAAAAGAAGGCAGTGGGTCTTGGAGCCGTCGTGCCGGTACTCGTCGAGGTGGATACGGGCGGGGAAGCGGCCAAGGGGGGAGTGAGGGCAGAAGAGTTGGAGGGTTTTCTCGAAAGCCTTAGGGAATTTCCCTCGATCGAGGTCCGCGGGCTCATGACGATGCCCCCTTATTTCGACGAGCCCGAGCGTGTCCGTCCTTATTTCAGGGCGCTCAGGGAGATGCGCGATAGGCTCAAGGCCGCGTATCCGGGACTGAGGGAGCTTTCGATGGGCATGAGCGGTGATTTCGAGTCTGCGGTCGAGGAGGGCGCCACTTTAGTCAGGGTCGGCTCCGCTATTTTCGGACCGAGGCTATAATAATCCGCTGAACATTGGAAATAATATGGCGAAAATAGGGTTCATAGGCGGCGGGAACATGGCGGAGGCTCTTATTAAGGGCCTTATATCGTCCGGGGTATATAAAAAGGGCGACATTTTTGTAAGCGATAATGTTAAAAAAAGGCTCGACCATCTGAAATCCGCATACGGGGTCGCCGTGACCCACGACAATAAAGACCTCGCCGCTAAATCCGAGCTCATAGTCCTGTCCGTAAAACCAAACACCGTACGCAAGGCGGTAAACGAGATAAGGACCAAAATTACGGCAAAAAAGATACTGATTTCGATTGCGGCCGGTATACCGACGTCATTAATATCCGGTGTCCTTAAAAAGAAGGCTAAGTTAGTCCGGGTCATGCCCAATACCCCGGCCCTCGTTCTCGCGGGGGCCTCGGCGTTATACTGCGGCCCCGGTTTGAGCGATGAAGAGCGGGAGCAGGTAACGAGGGTCTTCGAATCGGTCGGTATCGCTCACATTGTCGAAGACGAGAGACTCCTCGATTCGGTCACGGGGTTAAGCGGCAGCGGTCCCGCATTCGTATCCATGTTTATTGAGGCGCTCTCGGACGGCGGTGTAAAAATGGGTCTTCCCAGGGATATCGCGCTCAAGCTCGCGGCCCAAACGGTTTACGGCACCGCAAAAATGATTATCGAGGAAATGTCCCATCCCGCCGTGCTCAAGGACAGGGTCTCGTCTCCCGGAGGCACGACGATAGAGGGCATACACAAGCTCGAAGCGGGCGGGTTCAGGGCGAACGTTATATCCGCAGTAGAGGCGGCCACCAAACGTTCGAGGCAGTTATCCAAGGAGGATAAATAATGTTTATCGTCGCGAACCTCGTAATCGGCATAGGGCAGACCCTTCATTACATATTGAACATTTATATATTTATAATCGTAGCGAGGGCCATCATCTCATGGGTGAGCCCTGATCCATATAATCCGATTGTGAGGTTCTTATATACGGCTACCGAGCCCGTGCTAAGGTACGTGAGGAGGGTGATGCCTATAGTGAGCGGAATAGATTTTTCACCGATAATAGTAATGGTCGCCCTGTTTTTTATCGACCAGGTCCTGGTCCAGTCCATAATCGATTACGGGCTTCGTTTGAAAGCGGGTATGCCGTAAACTGCCTGATGAAACGACCCCCTCTAACGATAACGGTTCAGGTTCAGCCGAGATCGTCACACGACGAGATTGTCGGCATCCATGAAGGCAGGCTGAAAATACGGATATCGGCTCCCCCGGTCGACGGCAAGGCTAACGAACGCCTGACCGAGGTTATAGCGAAGGCGTTCGGGGTCTCGAAATCGAGCGTCGAGATAGTAAAGGGTCACCACTCAAGGGTAAAAACAATTACAATATCGGGTATCGGCAGAGATGAATACGACACGCTCATTTCAAAATTCGGCGATACATAGAATCTCCTGATCACGTACCGGAGAGAACGACATGCCTGAAATTACTGTCAGCGGAAACAGGATAAATTATATAGAAGGCGATTCGACCGACCCCGCCCGCCCGACCGTCCTGATGATACACGGCGCGGGCCAGAGGGTCGCCACATGGAAGCATCAACTGGGCCTGCTAAAGGACGATCCCCGATACAACGTAATCGCCCCCGACCTTCCCGGCCACGGCGCGTCGGAAGGCGAAGGCCTGAGGGACATAGCCGGGTATAAAGGCTTTATCGAAGAGTTCGCCGACGCGCTCGGCTTGAGCGGCATTATTCCGGTCGGTCATTCGATGGGCGGCGCTGTGGCGATGGTTTATGCCCTCGACCGTCCTGAGAAAGTAAGGGCCTCTGTCCTCGTCGGCACTGGTGCCAGGATGCGCGTAGCCGGTGAAACGCTCAAGACCGTAAAAAACAACTATAAGCTATTCTGCGACGTAGCGCCTTCGAGAATGATCGCCCCGGGCTCGCCCGAAGAGATCAGGAAGGAATTCAGAGAAGGCCTGCTCGATACGTCCCCGGAAGTATGCTATTGGGACTTGGTCGCGTGCGACGAGTTCGATCTCATGGACAGGGTGCATGAGATAAAGACGCCTACATGCATCATCTCGGCCGAGCTGGATATTCTGACCCCGCCAAAATACGGCGAGCATCTCAGGGACTCTATCATCGGCTCATCCTACCACCTCATCAACGGCTCCGGGCATTTCATGATGCTTGAACAGCCCCTCGAATTCAACAGGATATTGTCCGGTTTCTTAATGACACTGGAGTCTTAACAAAGTCTTGAATCCCTGACCCCCCTAAATTCATCTATTGAAAATAGGCTCCTCTATATTTATATTAAATCATTGAGGGGGCGAATGGGCTGAAGGTCCCTTTTGATTAAAAATATTAGGGACTGAGGTAAGTTAGGGTGAGGCTCTCAATTTCATTAATAGCTGCGCTGATGGTTTTCGGGTCCGTAGCCGGCTCTCAAAGCGCCGATTTCAGCGTAGAAAATGCCGATAATCCTTCCGGTTTAGGGACCGAACAGTCCTGCTACAATTACACTTTCATCGATAGTAATTCCATACGGGGCACCCTGCTCGAAAAAGAGCGGATGGACTCTTCTCCGGACAAACCGGACTCTGTCTCGTACGACGCCGTTTCAAACCTCTGCAAGCCCAAAAACACGCGGTTGCTGGCAGTAATCGATAATGACGACGCTCCGGTCGCCGAACCCGGCGATTCGGAGATTTCGAGCGACGAAACTTCGCTTCTGCCTGATCCTCAAATAACGTTTATTGAAGACGGCAAATTGAATTTCGAGCAGTTTCAATCGAAAGAAACAATTTTTTACGGCGGCCTCGTTCCTTTCGTCGCCATACACGACGCCGATCTGGAGACCGAAGACCATTTTTTCAACCCGGAAAGCTTTTCCCTCTTCCTGTATTTCAAAAAGAAGTTCTGATCGCTTCGATAATCCGGGTCTGCAGGCCTCCTTTTGAGTATCCCTCTGAAAGTAATCTCTCCGCTGCTCCCTTTACTAGAAACGCTATTTTGTTAAAATAAAGGCAGCCTTATAAACGGGAGATGAAAATGAAAATAGCACTTTTAGGCGGGACAGGCGATATCGCCGAGGGGCTCGTGCTCAGGTGGTCGAAAGCCGGACACGAGATCTTCATCGGTTCGAGGAGCGATGAAAAGGCGAAGGGCATCGCCGCCGAATATATAGAAAAATTAAAAGCCCTCGGGATTGAGCCCAGGATACACGGTATGCCGAACGCGGACGCGGCGAAACATGCGGAGGTCGTAATAATAAGCATTCCGCCCGAGCACGCGGCAGCGACCGTGAGCCAGATAAGGGACAGCTTCACTGACCAGATCGTCGTTACGCCGGTCGTTTCGATGAAGAGGGAGGGAAAGACTTTTCTGTTCAACCCCCCCGCTCAGGGGTCCTCGGCCCTCGAGATAAAGGCGGCGCTGCCGGAAACGGCGAAACTCGTTTCCGCATATCACAACCTTCCGGCGACGGAGTTAAGCGAAATAGACAAGACCCTCGATTACGACGTGGTCATATGCGGAGACGACGAC
>Ga0209751_10006344_pt1 | contig 10974 bp, 13 predicted proteins | sample RifCSP13_1_FD_184019 | JGI IMG/M metagenome (GOLD analysis project Ga0209751, IMG submission 184019) | Soil microbial communities from Rifle, Colorado - Rifle CSP2_sed 13_1 (SPAdes) (version 2) | ecosystem: Environmental > Terrestrial > Deep subsurface > Rock core/Sediment | place: Rifle...
CGCACCGCCGACCGCGCCTTCGCCCGGGCCTTCGGCCGGCGGTAACGCGAGCCTTGACAGCGGGCGGCGGTGTTGGCTAGCGTTATGCCTGTTCTGACATAACGAACCACCATCCGGAGGCCCTCAGGAGGCTCTATGCTGCGCCGCAGCTGGACCCTGGCGCTGCTGCTGCTCCTGCCCGCGGCGGGGCAGGCCCAGACCGCCACCGTCATCCTCTCGACGACCACGAGCACCCAGGACTCGGGGCTGCTCGACGTGCTGGTGCCGATGTTCGAGAAGAAGACCGGGCTCACCGTCAAGACGATCTCGGTGGGCACCGGCCAGGCGCTGGCGCTCGCGGCCCGGGGCGAGGCCGACGTGACGCTGGCCCATGCCCCGTCGGTCGAGCGCCGGTACGTCGAGGAGGGCAAGCTGCTCAACCGCCGTCTCGTCATGTACAACGACTTCGTGATCATCGGGCCCGCGGAGGACCCGGCCAGGATCAGAGGCCTGCCGAAGGCTCCGGACGCGATGAGGCGGATCGCCCAGAGCCAGTCGCGCTTTGTCTCGCGCGGCGACAAGTCCGGCACCCACACGCTGGAGACCGCGCTGTGGAAGCAGGCCGGCGTCGAGCCCAAGGGCGCCTGGTACCTCGAGTCCGGGCAGGGCATGGGCCAGACCCTCGGCATCGCCGAGGAGCGCCGCGCCTACACCATCACCGACCGCGGCACCTGGCTCGCGTTCCAGAAACGCGTCAACCTGCCGGTCCTGGTCGAGAAGGACCGGCCGCTGCTCAACCTCTATTCGGTGATGGAGGTGAACCCGGCAAACGGGCCGCGGATCAACGCGGCCGGCGGCAAGGCCTTCGCCGACTTCATGCTCTCCGCCGAGGTCCAGGCGGTCATCAAGGCCTTCGGCGCGGACAAGTACGGCCAGCCGCTGTTCGTCCCCGTCGCGGGGAAGAAGGACGAGGACTTCTAACCGCCGTGGAGCTGATCGGCCGCGGCGTCCTCGAGGCGCTCCGCCTCCTGCTCACCGGCGACCCCGAGGTCTGGCGGATCACGGGGCTGTCGCTCCAGGTCTCCGGCGGCGCGACCCTGCTCTCGCTGCTCGTGGGCATCCCGCTCGGCACGGCGCTGGCGCTGACACGCTTCCCCGGCCGCGGGCTCGCCGTCAGCCTGGTCAATACCGGCATGGGGCTGCCGCCCGTGGTGGTCGGCCTCTTCGTCACCGTGCTGCTCTGGCGCAGCGGCGTCCTGGGCTCGCTCGAGCTGCTCTACACGCCCGCGGCGATGGTGCTGGCCCAGTGGGTCATCGCGGCGCCCATCGTGACCGGGCTCACCCTGGCCGCGGTCCAGCAGGTGCCGGCGCAGTTCCGCCTCCAGCTCCTGGCGCTGGGCGCCTCGCGCGTCCAGATGGTCTGGACCCTGCTCAAGGAGGCGCGCCTGCCCATGCTGGCCGCCCTCATGGCGGGCTTCGGCGGCGTCATCTCCGAGGTGGGCGCCTCCATGATGGTGGGCGGCAACCTCAAGGGTTCCACGCGGGTGCTGACCACCGCCACCGTGCTGGAGACGTCGAAGGGCAATTTCGACGTGGCCATCGCGCTGTCGGTCATTCTCTTGACGATCACCTTTCTGGTGAATTGGGCGCTCACCTGGATCCAGCAGGCCCGCCGCGCCTGACCGCTTCGGGAGCGGGTTCCGCCGTGTCACAATGGGGCCCCATGCGACGAGCCGCCCTCGCGCTGCTCCTTCTCTCGGCGCCGGTCTCGACGGCCGCGGCCCCGCCCGCGCCCCAGCCCTTCACGGTGTACGCGGCCGCCGATCTGACCTTCGCCTTCAAGGAGATCGTCCCGCTCTTCGAGAAGGCCGCGGGGGCCAGGGTGACGTTGGTGCTGGGCTCCACCGGCACGCTCGCCAAGCAGATCGAGAACGGCGCGCCCGCCGACGTGTTTTTCGCCGCCGACTCGAGCTTCGTGGACCAGCTCCAGGGCCAGGGCGTGGTGATTCCCGAGAGCCGCGCGCTCTACGCCCAGGGCCGGATCGTCCTGGCCACGGCGCTCACGACGGGACTCGACCTCCGCACGCTGGGCGATCTGGCCCGGCCCGAGGTCCGGCGCATCGCCATCGCCAACCCGTCGCACGCGCCCTACGGCCGCGCCGCGCGGCAGGCGCTGGAGTCGGCGGGGCTTTGGGAGCGGCTGCGGCCCAAGCTCGTCTACGGAGAGAACATCCGCCACACGCTCCAGTTCATCCAGACGGGCGCCGTGGAGGCGGGGATCGTGGCGCTGTCCATCGCCAACGCGCCGGACATCCGGTACGCGCCCATCGATCCCGCGCTCCACCAGCCGCTCAACCAGGTGGCGGTGGTCGTGAAGCGGAGCGCCCGGCCCGAGCTGGGGCTGGCCTTCCTGCACTTTCTCAACGGCCCCGAAGGCCGGCCGATCATGAAGCGCTACGGCTTCCTCCTCCCGGGAGAGTTCTGATGGACCTCTACCCGGTGTGGCTGTCCTTCCAGGTCGCGACCTCGGCGACGGCCCTCACCTTGCTCGCGGGGCTGCCCCTGGCCTGGCTCTTGGCGCGCCGGCGCTTCCCGGGGCACGATCTCCTCGCCGGCGCGGTGGTGCTGCCGCTGGTGCTGCCGCCCACGGTGCTGGGCTACTACCTCCTGCTGCTCATCGGCAGCCGCGGGCCCGTGGGGCGCCTGCTCGGGACGCTCGGCATCGAGCTGGCCTTCACCTGGCGCGCCGCCGTGCTCGCGGCCTGCGTGGGCTCCATCGCGCTCCTCGTCAAGGCCGCCGAGGCGGGCTTCGAGTCGGTGGACCCGAGGCTCGAGCAGGCGGCGCGGACCCTCGGACGCTCGGAGTGGAGCGTCTTCTGGTCCGTCACGCTGCCGCTGGCGTGGCGCTCGGTGTTCGCGGGCACCACGCTGGCCTTCTGCCGCGCGCTCGGCGACTTCGGCATCACCCTCATGGTGGCGGGCAGCATCCCGGGGCTGACCCAGACCATGCCGCTCGCCATCTACGACCACGTCCAGGCCAACCAGATGCACGAGGCCAACGTGCTGGCGCTGATCGCCGTGGCCGCGGTCACCGCGCTGCTGATGGGGCTGGGCCGGCTGGCCCGGCTGAGGTTCTAGCGTGCTCTCCCTCGCGGTCGCGAAGCGGCTGGCGGGCTTTGCGCTCGACGTGGCCTGGGAAGCGGGTGAAGAAGTCGTCGCCCTGTTCGGCGCCTCGGGCGCCGGCAAGACGCTCACGCTCCAGTGCCTGGCCGGTCTCGTGCGCCCCGACGCGGGCCGCATCGTCGTCAACGGCCGGGTCTTGTTCGACGGCACGAACGGCGTCAACCTTCCGCCCCAGCGGCGGCGCCTGGGCTACGTGTTCCAGGGCTACGCGCTCTTCCCGCATCTGAGCGTCGAGGAGAACGTGGCCTTCGGGCTGAGCGGCCGGCCGCGGGAGGAGCGCCGCCGCCGGACGGCCGAGGTGATGGAGCGCCTGGGCCTGACCGCGCTCGCCTCGCGGCGCCCGCGCGAGCTCTCGGGAGGTCAGGCGCAACGGGTCGCCCTCGGCCGCGCCCTCGCGCCGGACCCGGAGCTGCTGCTGCTCGACGAGCCGCTCTCGGCGCTGGACGCCCCGCTCCGCCGGCAGCTCCGCGACGAGCTGGGCAGCCTGGTGCGCGAATGGGGCAAGGCCACGGTGCTGGTCACCCACGACCTCGGCGAGGCCTTCCACCTGGCCGACCGCATCGTCATCTACGACGAGGGGCGCGTGGCGCAGGCCGCGCCCAAGTCCGAGCTGCTCTCGCGCCCGGCCTCCGAGCAGGTCGCCCGCCTGCTCGGCGTCCGCAACATCCTGCGCGGCGCCGTGATCAAAGCCACGCCCGAGATCATCGAGCTGCGCTGGCGGGGGCATGTGCTCGAGGCCATCAACTCGCCGGCCCGCCGCTACCTGCCCGCGGCCGACACGCCGCTGGCCTTCTTCATCCGGCCCGAGTACGTGCGCCTCATCCGCAAGGACCGGCCGAGCCCCGATCCCGGCCACCACATGAACCGGATGGAAGGCCGTGTGGTGGGCGAGGTGGACCAGGGCACGAACTGGATGCTGCACTTCCGGCTCGACGGGCCCGAGCCGCCGGCCCAGGGCGGCCACGACCTCGAGATCGAGGTGCCCAAGCTGGTCTACGAGATGCTCGAGATCGCGCGGGACCGGCGCTGGACCATCTCGATGCACCGCGGCTCCATCCAGGTGCTGCCCAGCTCATGACGCCGGTCCTGGCTCTCCGCGGCATTCGCGTCGTCCACGGCGCGCTCACAGTGCTCGACATCCCCGCGCTGTCGGTCGCCCGGGGCGAGGTGCTGGCCGTCATCGGCCCCAACGGCGCCGGCAAGTCCACCCTGCTCCGGGTCATGGGGCTGCTGGAAGCGCCGACGGCGGGCGAGGTGCGGTTCGGCGGCGCGCCCGTGACGCCGCGCGACGGGCTCGCCGCCCGGCGTCGCATGGCGAGCGTGTTCCAGGAGCCGCTGCTGGCCGACACGACGGTGTTCGACAATGTCGCCCTCGGCCTGCGCTTCCGTGGGGCGCCCGCCGGGCGCACCGCGTCCCTCGTCAACGGCTGGCTCGAGCGCTTCGCCATCGCGCGCCTTGCGGCCCGCCAGGCCCGCACGCTCTCGGGCGGCGAGGCCCAGCGCGCCGCCTTAGCCCGCGCGCTGGTTGTCGAGCCTGAGATGCTGCTGCTCGACGAGCCCTTCGCCGCGCTCGATCAGCCGACGCGTGAGACGCTCATCGACGACCTGGGGCGCATCCTGAGGGAAGAGCGCGTGACGACTGTGCTCGTCACCCACGACCGCTCCGAGGCCATGGCCCTGGGCGATCGCGTGGGCGTGCTGATGGGCGGAAGTCTTCTTCAGGTCGACGAGGCGGCCCAGGTCTTCCGCGCTCCCGCCTCCGAGGAGATCGCCCGCTTCGTGGGCGTCGAGACCATCCTCGACTGCCGCGTCGTGGACCGCGCGGGGCCGCTGGCCATTCTGGAATTGGGCGGCCAGACGCTCCAGGTGGCCCAGCCGGCCGAGCCCGGCGAGTGGGTCAGGCTCTGCCTGCGGCCCGAGGACGTGACGCTCTTCCCCGGACGGCCCAAGCCCGGGGCCTCGAGCGCCTTCAACCGGCTGGCGGGCCGGGTCCAGCGGGTGGTTCCCGCCGGCGCCCATGTCCGCGTTATTGTTGACTGCGGCTTCCCGCTGGTCGCCCTGGCGACCCAGCGCTCCGTGGAGGATATGGGGCTCGGCGAGGGCGCCCCGGTGACGGCGCACTTCACCAGCACGGCGCCCCATCTGCTGCGACACGGCAAGCCTTGACACCGGCCGAAGGGGAGGAGTAAAAGGAGGGCACTAAGGCCGTCCGTCCTGAAACTGGTCGAACAACCTCGCAAGGAGGTTTCGCATGCCCGACACGGAAGCCTTGATCGAGCGGCTGGCCACCGAAAACCACGAATTCCGCAAGCTCCGCGACGACCACAAGAAATACGACGAAGAGTTGGCCCATCTGAACCGCCGAGGCTTCCTGTCGCCCGACGAGACCTGGCGCGTGAGCGAGCTCAAGAAGCTCAAGCTCATCGCGAAGGACCGGATGGAGGCCATCATCCGCCACGCGCGCACCGAGACGCACGCCTGACCCGGGCTCCCGCGCCCTAGTCTGATGACCCCGCCCCGGGAGATGCCGGGATTTCGCGGCCTCTCCCATCTCACGTCGGCGGGCGACGCCCGCATGGTGGACGTGTCCGCCAAGCCGGAGACCGCCCGGGAGGCCGTGGCCCGCGTCGTGGTCAGGATGAAGGCGGCCACGCTGGCGGCGATCCGCGCGGGGCAGCTCGCCAAGGGCGACGTGCTCGGCGTCGCCCGCACCGCCGGCATCCAGGCCGCCAAGCGCACGCCCGAGCTGATCCCCCTCTGTCATCCCCTGCGCATCACCGGCGTGGACATCGGCTTCACCCTCGACTCGCGCCGATCCACCGTCACGATCGAGGCGCGTGTCCGCACCGTGGACAAGACCGGCGTGGAGATGGAGGCGCTCACCGCGGCCGCCGTCGCCGGGCTCACCGTGTACGATATGGTCAAGGCCGTGGACAAGGGCGTGGTGCTGACCGACCTCGCGCTGCTCGAGAAATCCGGAGGCAAGTCCGGCCACTGGAAGCGCCGGCCCCGCCGGGCCGCCCGCTAGGCTGACATGAAGACCGCGGTGATCCACTCCGAGGCGTGGCGCCACTTCAACTACGGCCCGGAGCACCCGCTGCGCATGGAGCGGCTCGGGCTGACCTGGCGGCTCATGGAGGCCTACGGCCTCACGGCGGGGCCGCGCCTGAAAGTCCTCACTCCCGAGCCGGCCGATCTCGAGAGCATCGCGCGGTTCCACTCGCGCGAGTACATCGAGATCCTCCGCGCCGTGAGCGCGGGCGACTGGGTGCCCCATGCCCAGCGCTACGGGCTCGGGCCCGGCGACAACCCGATCTTCCCCGCGCTCTGGGAGGCGGCCCAGCTGGCGGCCGGCGGCTCGCTGCTGGCGGCGCGCTTGGTCGCCGAGGGCGAGGCCGACCGCGCTTTCCACTTCGCCGGCGGCCTGCACCACGCCATGCCCGACCGCGCCTCGGGCTTCTGCTACGTCAACGACGCGGTGCTGGCCATCATGCGGCTGCGCGAGCGCGGCTGGCGGGTGGCCTACGTGGACATCGACGCCCACCACGGCGACGGCGTGCAGTTCGCCTTCTACAACGACCCCAACGTGCTGACCATCTCCACCCACGAGCGCGGCGACCGCCTCTTCCCCGGCACCGGCTTCGTGGTCGAGATGGGCGAGGGCGACGGCTTCGGCTTCTCGGTGAACCTGCCGCTGCAGCCCATGACCGACGACGAGGTCTACACGCCCGCGTTCGACGCCGTGGTGCCGCCGCTGCTGGGCGCGTTCAAGCCTGACGTGCTGGTGCTGCAGCTCGGTATCGACTCGCACCGCACCGATCCGCTCACCCACCTGTCTCTGACGGTCCAGGGGTTCACGAACGCCGTCAGGCGGTTGGTGGGCCTCGCGCCCCGGGTCGTCGCGCTGGGCGGCGGCGGCTATGACCTGGCCAATGTGGCGCGGGCGTGGACGGCGGCCTGGGCGGCGATGAACGACGTGGTCCTGCCCGACGCCCTGCCGCGCGAGTGCCATCGAGAGATGAAAGATCTCGGCCTCCGCTCGCTCTCGCTCGCCGATCCGGCCATGGAGCTGCCGGCCGACACGCGGCGGTGGGCCGAGGAGTACGCCCGACGCCAGGTCGGCGCCATCCAGGAGAAGATTTTCCCGCTCCACGGGCTATGACACCGGGGGCCTCCAGCTCTCCGGCCGTCGCGGGCCGCCGCGTGAGCGCCGCGGCCAGAGCCCCGCGGTTTCTCGCGTGCGCCGCCGCGCTCCTCGTGCTCGCGCTCTCCTCCGCGCCCGCCCGCGCCCAGGCGCCGGCCTGGGAGCGCGCCCTCGACGACGCCGAGCGCGCCTTCCGGCAGGGTCGCTACGCCGACGCGGAGCGGCTGCTGGCGGGGGCGGTCAAGCAGGCCCGGGCCTTCGGGCCGGGCGACCCGCGGCTGGCGCGGACGCTGACAGCGCAGGCGACGCTCTACCGGCTGTTGGGCCGCCACGCGGAGGCCGAGCCGCTCTATCGGCGCGCGATTTCCATTCTCGAGAAGGCGGCCGGCCGCGAGGACGCCGCCCTGGCCGGCGCGCTGAACGATCTCGGATTCGTCCGCCAGCTGCAGGGCCACTACGCCGAGGCCGGCGAGATCTATCACCGCGCCCTCGACATCGCCGGCAAGGCGCTGCCGCCGGAGCACCCGCTCAACGTCGTCATGTTCACCAACCTCGCCTTCCTCTACCAGGCGCAGGGGCGCTACGCGGAGGCCGAGCCGCTCTACCGCGGCGCGCTGCGCATCGCTGAGAAGGCGCTGGGGCCCGAGGACGCCGCGGTGGCGCGAACGCTGAGCCTGCTGGGTTCGCTCTACCAGGTCCAGGGGCGCTACGCGGAGGCCGAGCCGCTCTACCGCCGCGCCCTGCTCATCGGGCAGAAGAGCCTCGGCTCCGATAATCCGGCGGTGGCCACCTCGCTCGACAACCTGGCCGAGCTCTACCGCGTCCAGGGGCGCTACGCGGAGGCCGAGCCGCTCTACCGCCGCGCGCTCGCGATCCGCGAGAGGACCCTGGGCCCGGAGCACCCCAGCGTGGCCGGCACGCTGGCCAATATCGGGCTCGCCTACCGTGACGAAGGGCGCTACGCCGAAGCCGAGCCGCTCTACCGCCGCGCGCTCGCCATCTCCGAGTCGGCGCAAGGCCCCGGGCATCCAGACGTGGCGACCGCGCTCAATTCCCTGGGCGAGCTGTACCGCATCCAGCGCCGCTACGCCGAGGCCGAGCCGCTGTTCCGGCGCGCGCTGGACATCCGCGAGAAGACTCTGGGGCTCGAGCACCCGGCGGTGGCGACCAGCCTGAACAACCTGGCGGCGATCGCCTACGCGGCCGGGCACGCCGCCGAGGCCGAGTTGCTCTACCGCCGCGCCCTGGCCATCTCGGAGAAGACCCTGGGTCCCGAGCACCCTAACGTGGCCGGCACGCTCAGCAACCTGGGCGTGGCGCTGCAGGCCCAGGGGCGCTCCGCCGAGGCCGAGCCGCTCTACCGCCGGGCGCTCACCATCACGGAGAAGAGGCTCGGGCCCGACCATCCCAGGATGGTCGGCATCCTCGAGAACTACGCCGACGTGCTCCGCAAGACCGGGCGCGAGGCGGAGGCGCGCGAGGCGGCGGCGCGCGCCCAGGCGATCCGCGCGAGGGCCGCCGGTGGCGCCCCGTCGAGGTGAGCGCGCCCTTCCGCGGCATGCGGTAGCCGCGCGCCGGTCTCGTGATCTGCTTGACAAGTTCGCCCTCGGCCTCTAGGCTAATCCCACATATCCCGACCGATAACTGTATAAATTAAGCGCATGACCACGGAGGCTCCATGATTTTCGAGGACAACTCGCTGAGCATTGGCCGCACGCCGCTCGTGAAGCTGAACCGACTCGTCGACGGGTTTGGTGCGACGGTCCTGGCGAAGATCGAGGGACGCAATCCGGCGTATTCCGTCAAGTGCCGGATCGGCGCGGCGATGGTATGGGACGCCGAGAAGCGCGGCGTCCTGAAACCCGGGATGGGGCTCGTGGAGCCGACGAGCGGGAACACCGGGATCGCGCTGGCCTTCGTCGCCGCGGCGCGCGGATACCCGCTGACGCTGACCATGCCGGAGACCATGTCGGTGGAACGGCGGAAGGTCCTCGCGGCGTTCGGCGCCACCCTGGTGCTGACGGATGGCGCGCTGGGGATGAACGGCGCCATCAAAAAGGCCGAGGAGATCCGGGCCTCGGATCCGGAGCGACTGGTTCTGCTCCAGCAGTTCAAGAACCCGGCGAATCCGGAGATTCACTTCAGCACGACCGGTCCGGAGATCTGGGAGGATACGGCCGGGGGTATCGATGTCCTGGTGTCCGGGATCGGCACCGGGGGGACCATCACGGGGGTGTCGCGCTACCTCAAGCAGGTGAGGGGCAAGGCCATCGTCGCGGTCGGCGTCGAGCCCGAGGCCAGCCCGGTCATCAGCCAGACGCTCAAGAAAGAGCCGCTCAAGCCGGGGCCGCACAAGATCCAGGGCATCGGCGCCGGCTTCATCCCCGACATTCTGGATCTGTCGGTCGTCGACCGGGTCGAGACCGTCTCCAACGAGGAGTCCATCGAGATGGCCCGGCGCCTCGGGCGCGAGGAAGGGATCCTCTCGGGCATTTCCTGCGGCGCGGCGACGGCGGTGGCCGTCCGGCTCGCCCGCGAGCCCAAGCTCCGCGGCAAGACCATTGTCGTGATCCTTCCCGATTCCGGGGAGCGGTACCTGAGCACGGTCCTCTACGAGGGTATCGTGTGACGGGCTGAGCCTCCGGCCGGTCCGCCGTGCTCGAGCCGAACTGCCCATCAAGAGGGCAGCATGCCCCAGGGAAGGCATCGGATCCCGCGGCAATGCGGATCATTCAGGCGTAAAGGGCGAAGTCTTCAGGCTTCCTCTCCTGGCATCCGGGTTGCATTTGTTCCTTGAGGCATCAACCGCTCAGCAGGTGCCGCCTAAGGCAGCCGGTCATGGATACTTCACCGCAGCGTAACGAGGCCTGGAGCACGATTGGGGCGAAAGGGGCATGGCAATGCTCGACTTGTGGAGCGAGACAGACGACGCCGTTCTCGAGTGCCTTCGACATGAGGGGGCGATGAGCCCCGGCGATCTTGGACAGCGCGTTGGAATCTCCGAGGGTGAGGCGATCGCGTTCCTCTGTATGCTGGCGAGGCAGGGCAAGGTGGCCATTCGTCTCGTAGAGTTGAACGACGAGCCGGCGAGCCGGACGACCGGGGGATGCTGACGCATGCCACGACGGCTCGCCGTGATCGCTCACGACAACAAGAAAGTGGACTTGATCGCGACCCGGCACACGGCCCGGCTCGTCCGGGACAAAGTGGGGCTCGAGGTCGAAGAGCTGTTGAGCGGGCCTGAGCGGGGTGACGCGCAGATCGCGGCCCGCGTCGCCACGGCGGATCTCATCATCGCGGCGCTCGCCGCTCATGCGCAGGGCCCGCAAGCCGCCGAGAGCGGCGCCGGATGGTGATCGACGAATCAACGCGCCTCGGCGCATCGGCGGGAGCGGAGATCACGCGCGGTGTCGTCCTAGTGGAGGGGCGGCGGGTTTCGTATCTGAGCGCGGGCGGTCCGGTGGGCGGCCAGACCATCCTGCTGGTCCACGGCTCCGGCGTGAGCGCGCGCTACTGGATCAACCAGCTCCGGGGCCTGCGGGGCGCGCTGCGGGTTCTGGCCATCGATCTGCCCGGGCACGGCGAGTCTGATCCGGCTGACGCGGCGAGCGTCGAGGCGTATTCGGAGGCCGTCGCGCGCGCGCTCGACGGCCTCCGAATACGCCTCG
>Ga0209751_10006349_pt1 | contig 10969 bp, 12 predicted proteins | sample RifCSP13_1_FD_184019 | JGI IMG/M metagenome (GOLD analysis project Ga0209751, IMG submission 184019) | Soil microbial communities from Rifle, Colorado - Rifle CSP2_sed 13_1 (SPAdes) (version 2) | ecosystem: Environmental > Terrestrial > Deep subsurface > Rock core/Sediment | place: Rifle...
GGCCTGGTTTTCGGCCGGCTCACCTTACGACGCCGGGGCCTAAGTGCGGTTGTTACGCGGGGTTGGACGCGGTGTTGCCGCGAGCACGACGGCCCACGCGGCATTTCGAAGTGCTCGCAGGAATCGCTTCCATTGCGGCTTCGTCTGCGTACTATTGGTACGATGTCGAGGCCTCAGGCGGCTTTGATGGAGGTGGCGAGGAACAGCTGATGTCCATCTATCCTCTACTGGCCTGCAGGTTCTGGTGCAGGGTTGGTTGGGGTGATCTGGCAGGGGCGATCATCGGTGGCCTCGCAGGCCTCCCACTAGGGCCCGAGGCCTCGCTCGCGGGATCCTTGATCGGCGCAGCCATTGGATCGATCAGCACGGCCGCGGCGCTCTTGATGTAAGTCTCGGGAGGGAAGATGAAGCAAGTACTCTATCACGTTGCCAGGGCCGTACTTGGGGCCCTCGCGATGGTGGGTCTATTCACGGTGACGGGGTTCCCGCTGCCTGTCTCCCGGCAGGTGTTCATCGCTGTGTGCACCGGAGCGGGCGTTGAAGCGTACCTGGCGTGGTACGATCGGAAGCGCCGGCGCAAGGAAGGTCAACAGGGGGCGATTGCTGCGGGTCAGTGATATACCCGCCGTGGAGGTCTGCTCGAGCCCGTGCGCTGCTGATCTGCCTGGTGGTGCTCGGGCTCGCGCGCGTCGTCGACACGATTCCCTCGAGCCGGTGGCCGGGTCCCGCGACCCCGGTCCTTCGCGTCATCGCATTCGGCGCCGCGACCGTCGTGTTCCTTCGGGCGGTCTCCTTCGGCGGCCTGTTCGACCTCTCGTCATTTGGGCGCTTGCGACCGGCGGCGCAGTTTCTCCTTTCGCTGGTACTCACAGGAGGAGCTGTGTGGCTCGCGCCAACGCCGCTGAAGCTTACCCTGGCGGTGTTCCTGACCGCCTGGGTAGAAGAGTGGGTGTTTCGGCGCGAGCTCCGCTCGCCTTGTCAGACCGATAGGTGACCGTGCCGGTGTCCGCCCGGTACGCCAGCCGGCTGAGCCACCGGGTGCCGGGCGCAGGAGCGGGCCAGCCGGGTGGCGAACGCCCGATCCTCCGCCGGCACCCACACGCCGTCGTGCCCGTGAACCCCCGATGCGGCCAGGCGAGCATGCCGCGGGCGGTCGCTTCCTCCAGCAGCCCCCGGCGCACGAACACCCGGAGCACCGCGCGGCGGAACGCTTCGGTCAGGGTGGCCACGTCGTGCCGCGGCAGGGGCACGAAGCTGCCGTCCGGCCGGAAGCCGCCATCGGTCACCAGCAGATGGAGATGGGGGTGCCAGTTGGCGAGCGAGCCGTGGGTCTGGATCGAGGCGACGAGGCCGACCGAGAGATCCCGTTCGCCCGTGGTGGCCCGAATGAAGGCCGTGAGCGTGCACGCTGCGACCCGGGAGAGGTCCCCGAGCAGGGCTCGGTTATAGAGGAAGTACGGCCGCAGGCGCTTGGGCACGGCGAGCACCACCTGGCGGTGCGGCACGGGGGCGAGCAGGGTCTCCTCCACCCAGAGACTCCACCGCGCCAGGCGCTTGGCGTGGCAGCTGGGACAGAAGTAGCGGCACTGGCAGGAGAAGGCGAGCAGGTACTCGTGCCGGCAGCCGCCACAGCGGACCCGGGCGAACCCGTGCTCCAGGATGCCGCAGGCCAGGAACTTCTCGACCACCTCGGCGACGACCGGCCGCCACGGCGCCCAGCGGGGCGCGAACCGCTGGTCGTAGACCGTGGCGAAGGTCGGGAAGTGCTCGTCGAGTAGGCGGTAGAGCGGCGAGGGCCGGGGCTGGCGCGGGCGGTACACGCCGACCGGCTGCGCCCCGGCGCGTGCCCCGCCCGGGGCCGCTCCTGCCACCGCTCCCATGGGTGGCTCGCTCCGTGGTGAGGGCGATGGTCATCGTGCTGGCAGTAGGCAGCCCGGCTGAACGGCCGGGCAGATCGTTAACGAAAGAGTCCAGGTAGATCGCTGACACCTTCACTCTCTTTCGAGCGAGTCGTCCGAGGAAGTCCTCACACTCGGAGGAGTCGCTCGTAGAACCGCACGCCGGGCCGGCGGCCAGGTTCCAGGATCGCCATTTGCTTGACCAGGGCCGGCGTCGGCAATAACCTATTGTCTCGCCGCGAATTACGAAGCTCACGACCAAATGCCCACATACCACTATCGCTGCCCGTCCTGCGGGCATGAGTTCGAGAAACTCGAGAAGATGAGTGTTCGGACCCGGTCTAAGTGCCCCCAGTGCGGCAAGCGGTCCGAGCGCCTGATCTCAGGCGGGGTCGGGCTCGTGTTCAAAGGTTCGGGCTTCTACGCCACGGATTACAAACGACCCTCAGGGGGCGAGAAGCCCACGGAAGGCGAGAAACCGGGAAAGTCCGGGAAACCGGACAAGCCCGAGAAAACCGAGACGAAAAAGCCCTCTCCATCCTCCTCGTCGGGAGCCGAGTGACCGCCGGCGCGGAGCGCCTGCGGGAGGCGCTGCGCGGCGTAGTCGAGGCGCTGGGCGTTCCGGAGGCGGACATCGCGCTCGAGCGCCCGCGCGACGAGGCCCACGGCGATCTCGCTACCAACCTGGCATTGCAGCTGGCGCCGCAGCTCCGGCGCAAGCCGCGCGCCGTGGCGGCAGAGATCGTCGAACGGCTCTCCCTGCCGCCGGACGTAGTCACCAGGGTCGAGATCGCCGGTCCCGGGTTCATCAACTTCTGGTTGGCCACTGGCGCGGTGGCGGACACGCTGCGTCTGGTCATGCAGGCCGGCGTGGCGTGGGGTCGCTCCGATTCCGGAGGCGGGCGGCCGGTCAACGTGGAGTTCGTCTCGGCCAATCCCACCGGCCCGTTGCACGTGGGCCACGCCCGCCAGGCGGTGCTGGGTGACGCCATTGCCTCGCTCCTGGAATGGACCGGATGGCGGGTCACCCGTGAGTTCTACTACAATGACGCCGGCCAGCAGATCGTCAACCTGGCGAAGAGCGTCCAGGGGCGGATTCACCAGCTACGGGGCAGCGACGCCGAGATCCCGGCGGGCGGCTATCACGGCGAGTACATCCGGGATCTCGCCCAGGGGTACCTGGCGGCCCACCCAGCGGATCCCGAGGGCATGGATCTGGACGCGGTGCGGCGCTTTGCCGTCTCAGAGCTGCGGAAGGAGCAGGACCGCGATCTGCAAGTGCTGGGCGTCGAGTTCGACGTGTACTTCCTCGAAACCTCGCTCTACTCGGCGGGCAACGTGGAGCAGACGGTGGACCGCGTGGTCGCCGCCGGGCACGCTTACGAGAAGGACGGCGCGCTCTGGCTCAAGACCACCGACTTCGGCGACGACAAAGACCGGGTGATGCGGAAGAGCGCGGCCAAAGGTGGAGATTACACCTACTTCGTGCCGGACGTGGCCTATCACGTCACCAAGTGGGAGCGGGGATTTACCCGGGCGATCAACGTGCAAGGCGCGGACCACCACGGAACCGTCACCCGGGTGCGGGTCGGGCTCCAGGCGCTGGAAATGGGAATCCCGGTGGGGTATCCGGAGTACGTGCTCCACCAGATGGTGACCGTCATGAAGGGCGGCCAGGAGCTGAAGATCTCCAAGCGCGCGGGCAGCTACCTCACCCTGCGCGATCTGGTGGACCAAGTCGGCGCCGACGCGGTGCGCTACTTCTTCCTCATGCGCAAGAGCGACTCGCACCTCATCTTCGACGTGGACCTCGCCACCAGGCAATCCGAGGAGAACCCGGTGTACTACGTACAGTACGCGCACACCCGGATGGCCGGGATCTTCCGCACCGCGGGCCTCGATCCGGCGACGGTGACCGGTGCCGAAGCGGATCTCACCATGCTGCGCGAGGCCGAAGAGCAAGAGTTGATCAAGCGGCTGGGCGAGTTCCCCGGGGTGGTCGCGAAAGCCGCCGAGACCCTGGAACCGCACCGCATCGTGGCATATCTGGAGCAGCTCGCCACCGCCGTGAATCGCTGGTACCACGAGCACCGTGTGGTGGGCGCGCCGCCCGAGCTGGAGCGCGCGCGGCTGGTGCTCGCACGAGGCGCCCAGATCGTGCTGGCCAACGGCTTGAACCTCCTCGGCGTGACCGCGCCGGAGCGGATGTGACATGACCTTGCTCGTCGTCGGAAGCATCGCCTTGGACTCGGTCGAGACGCCGTTCGGCACCACCGCGGATGCGCTGGGCGGATCGGCGGTGTTCTTCGCCTATGCCGCCAGTCTGCTGCACCCGGTGCAGATGGTGGGGGTGGTGGGCGACGATTATCCCTTGGACCGGCTGAACCGGCTCACCCAGCGCGGCGTGGACCTGAGCGGGGTAGAGCGTAAGAAGGGCGAGAGTTTCCGCTGGAAGGGCAAGTACTCCTACGACCTCCAGAACCGCGAAACGCTGGAAACACGCCTCGGCGTGTTCGCGGAGTTCAATCCGCGGCTCCCGGAGTCGTTCAAGCAGGCCCGGTATCTGTTCCTGGGCAACATCGACCCCGAGCTGCAGCTGGCCGTGCTGGATCAGGCGGGTTCGGCGAAGCTGGTGGCCGCGGACACCATGAACTACTGGATTCACTCCAAGCGCGACGTGCTGCTCGAGCTGCTGCGGCACGTGGACGTGCTGATGGTGAACGACGCGGAAGCCCGCGAGATCTCGGGCGACTGGAACATCTATCGCGCGGCCCGCTGGATCATCCGCGCCGGGCCCAAGATGGTGGTGATCAAGCAGGGGGTCTACGGCGCGGTGCTGATAGACGATAGCCGCATCTTCTACGTGCCGGCGTTCCCGCTGGAGGAGGTGTTCGATCCGACGGGCGCTGGTGATGCGTTCGCCGGTGGCTTCATGGGTCACCTGGCCCGTAGCAACGACCTCAGCTCAGCCAACCTGCGCCGCGCCATGGTTTACGGGGCCACCATGGGCTCGTTCGCGGTGGAGCGGTTCTCGGTGTATCGGTTCGACGAGATCGGCCCGGCGGAGGTCACCGCCCGCGCCCGGCAGTTCGAAGACCTGGTGCACTTCGAGATCGAGCCCGAGCGTGTCGCCGGCTGAGCGCTACCGCGCGGCGGGGGTGGACCTGGACGCGCTGGAGCGGGCCAAGGCGCGCATCGCCACGGCGGTGGCGTCCACCCGGACGGACCTGGCGCGAGGGCTGCTCGGCGCCTTCGGCGGGATGGTGCGGCTGCCGATGGGTGTCCAGGACCCGACCCTGGTCATGAGCACCGACGGCGTCGGGACCAAGGTGCTGGTCGCGTTGCGTGCCGGGCGCCACGACACGGTGGGCGAAGACCTGGTGAATCACTGCGTCAACGACATCCTGGTCCACGGCGCCCGCCCCATCGCGTTTCTCGATTACATCGCCGGCGCCCACGTGCCCACTGACACGCTGGTGGCACTGGTCGAGGGTGTGGCCCGCGGGTGCCGGGTCCACGCCATGACGCTGGTGGGTGGCGAGACCGCCCAGCTGCCGGACCTCTACGAGCCGGGTCACTACGATCTCGCCGGCACCATCGTGGGCGTGGTGGCGGAGCGCGAGGCGTTGCACGGCGATCGCGTGGCCGCCGGGGATGTGCTGATCGGCTACGCCTCCAGCGGGCTGCACACCAACGGGTACTCGTTGGCGCGGCGCATACTGCTCGACGATCTGCGCTTAGGCATAGACGCCGAGGTGACCGAGCTAAGCGGGCGGGTGAGCGATGTCCTGCTGGCGGTGCATCGCAGCTACTGGGAGGCCGTTCACCCCGTGCTGCCGCGGGTCCACGCGCTGGCCCACGTCACGGGTGGCGGGATCCCGGGCAACTTGGTCCGCGTCCTTCCCCAGGACATTGGCGCCGTGGTCCGGAAGAGCGCCTGGGCGGTGCCGCCCCTGTTCAGCTTCTTGCAACACGCCGGCCACGTGAGCGACGACGAGATGTACCGGGTGTTCAACATGGGCGTCGGGATGATCGCGGTCGTCGCACCCGGCGATGCTGACGCTGTGCGAGAGGCCGCGCACCGCGCCAATGTGGAGACCTGGGTGATCGGCGAGATCACGCGCGGGCACGGTGTGGCACTCGCCTGATACCGTGGAGGGCCTTGGCCCCGTGAGTATTCACCGCAGAGGGCGCAGAGATGAACAGAGAGTGCGCAGAGAGGGGATTGGATGGGGTCGTTCACAAGAACAGCCTCTGCGCCCTCTCTTTTCCATCTCTGCGTTCTCTGCGGTGAAGCTCTGGATGTATGCTGTGCCGAGGCTGCCACAGTCCCGCTACCCATGAACGAGATGGAGGCAATGGATCGGGCGCTGGCGCTGGCGCTCAAGGGCTGGGGGCGGGTGAGCCCCAACCCGCTGGTAGGCGCCGTGTTGCTCCGAGACGGGCAGGTGGTGGGAGAGGGCTGCCACGCGGAGTTCGGAGGTCCCCACGCGGAAGTGGCCGCCCTCGCGTCGTGCCCGGACCCTAGAGAGACCACCTGCGTGGTGACGCTGGAGCCGTGCGCGCACCATGGCAAGACGCCGCCTTGCGTCGAGGCGCTGATCTCGGCGGGCGTCCGTCGCGTGGTCATGGCGCTTCGCGACCTGCACCCGGAGGCACGCGGTGGCGTCGAGGTGTTGCGGCGAGCCGGGGTCGAAATCGACGTGGGCTGCCGGCGGGATGCGGCAGCCGCGCTGAATGCGCCGTTCCTTTGGGGAGTGGCACGACCCGACCGGCCCTTCGTGGTGCTCAAGATCGCCACCTCGCTCGACGGCTTCATCGCGGACGCCGAAGGACGTTCGCAGTGGATCTCGGGTGACGAGGCCCGGGAATATGTGCACTGGCTGCGGGCGGGCTTCGACGCCATCGGCGTGGGCCGGCGCACCGCGGACGCGGACGATCCCCAACTCACCGCTCGCGGGGCTGTGACCCCTCGCGTTCCGCCGCGTCGCATCATCTTCGCCCGGAGTGGCCGCGTCCGGGAGGACCTGCAGCTGGTGCGAACCGCCCGCGAGGTCCCCACCATCGTGGTGACGTCTCCCCATCTTCGGGACCAGACCGCCGGGCGTCTCTCAGGTGCCGGCGTGCAAGTTGTTGGTGCTGAGGGTGTTACTGCGGCTTTGCACGCACTCCGGGCCCTGGGCGTCAGCTCCATCTTGGTGGAAGGCGGCAGCACGTTCGCCGCCGAGCTGTTGGCTCAGGATCTGGTGGACCGATTGTATCAGATCCAGGCCCCTCTGTGGCTGGGTACCGGCATGCCCGCCTTTGGCCCGCGCGACCCGGTTCTCCTCGAGCCGGCGCGCCAATGGGTGGTCACGGAGCGCCGCGCCTTGGGTCGCGATAGCTTATTGGTGGTGGATAGAGAGTTATGTTTACCGGCATCGTGACGGCGCGCGGCCGCGTCGTCGCCGCGGAGCGAACCGGTGACCGGCTGACGCTCTCGATTGGCTCACCCTACCCGGATCTCACCGCCGGCGAGAGCATCGCGGTGAGCGGCGCCTGTCTCACCGTGGTCGAGGTGGACGACGGTTGTTTCACGGTGGACGTGGTCACCACGACCCGCGGGCGAACCCGGCTGGCGGACCTGCGCGTGGGCGACGAGGTGAACCTCGAGCGGGCGCTGAGGGTGGGGGACCGGTTGGGCGGGCACTTCGTCCAGGGCCACGTGGATGGCGTGGGGACCGTCGTGGTCGCGCGGCAGTCTGAAGACGCGTTGCTGGTGGATGTCGAGGTGCCGCCGGAGCTAGCCGAGGTCACGGTCCTCCACGGGTCCATCGCGGTGGACGGGGTGAGCCTCACGGTGAACGCCGTGCCGGCGCCGGGCCGGATCCAGGTCGCGCTGATCCCGTTCACGTTGGAGCACACCACGCTGGGCGCGCTCCAGGCCGGGGATCGGGTGCACCTCGAAGGAGACCTGATCGGGAAGTTCGTGCGCCAACTGGTAAAGCGGTGAGGGGGAAGGAGACGGTAAGGGGGACTGCGACGTGCGTGAGGGGTGAGGGGTACCCCTCACCCCTTACCCCTTACGCAGTTGTTCCCGCATCACGCAGGAGATAGCAGCATGCCGTTCGGGACTATTGAGCAGGCCATCGAAGACGTTCATGCGGGCCGCCTGGTCATCGTCGCGGACGACGAAGACCGGGAGAGCGAGGGCGACCTGGTTGGCGGCGCCCAGCTCGTGACGCCCGACATGATCAATTTCATGGTGAAGCACGGGCGAGGACTGGTGTGTCTCGCGCTCACGCCGGACCGAACCCGGGCGCTGGGTCTGCAGCAGATGGCGCAGGAGAGCTCGGATTCCTACGAAACGGCGTTCACCGTGAGCGTGGACGCGGCCAAGCGGTTCGGCGTGACGACCGGCATCTCGGCCCGGGACCGCGCCAAGACCATCCAGGTCGCGATTGACCCGGCCACCGTGCCCTCCGACCTGCGACGTCCCGGGCATGTGTTCCCGTTGCGGGCCCGTCCGGGCGGCGTGCTCCAACGGGTAGGTCACACGGAGGCGAGCGTGGATCTCGCGCGGCTGGCCGGGCTGTACCCGGCCGGGGTGATCTGTGAGGTCCTGGCCGACGACGGCACCATGATGCGGCGGCCGCAGCTCGAGCAGTTCGCGACCCAACACGGGCTCACCTATGTCACCATCGCGCAGCTGGTGGCCTACCGCCTGCAAAACGAGAGTCTGGTTCACCGCGTGGCCGAGGCCAAGCTTCCCACGCCGTACGGGGAGTTCCGCATCGTCGGGTACCGGAACGACGTGGATGACCGGGAGCACGTGGCACTGGTGTACGGGGAGGTGAAGGGTCGAGACAGCGTCCTGGTGCGCATGCACTCCCGCTGTCTCACGGGAGACGTCTTCGGCTCCGGCCGCTGCGACTGCGGCTGGCAACTGACCAGCTCCATGCGGATGATCGCGGCGGAAGGTGCCGGCGTCGTGGTGTATCTGGATCAGGAGGGGCGCGGCATCGGGCTGCTGAACAAGCTCAAGGCGTACGAGCTCCAGGACGCGGGGCACGACACGGTGGAGGCCAACGAGCGGCTGGGGTTTGCGCCGGATCTCCGGAACTACGGCATCGGGGCGCAGATCCTGGTCAACCTGGGCCTGACCTCCATCCGGGTGCTCACCAACAACCCGCGCAAGCTGGTGGGATTGGACGGCTACGGGCTTACGCTGGTGGAGCGCGTGCCCATCATCCCAGATCCCACCGACGAGAACCGGTCCTACCTGGACGTCAAACGGGACAAGCTGGGACATCTCCTGGCGCACTGACATGAGCCCCTCGGACGGGCGTGCGGTCGTGGTCGTCAGCCGGTTCAACCAGGCCGTGACGCGGAAGCTGCTGGATGGCGCCCTGGGGGCCCTGGAGCGGAGCGGCTGGCCGGCCCACCGGGTGGACGTCATCTGGGTGCCGGGTGCGTTCGAGCTGCCGCTGGCGGTGGACCGGGCCCTGGCGACCGGCCGGTACCGGTTGGGCGTGGCGTTGGGTGCCGTCATCCGCGGGGAGACGCCGCATTTCGAGTACGTGGCCTCCGCCGCGGTGCACGGCCTGCGAGAGGCGTCCGTGCGATCCGGGGTGCCGGTGGGGTTCGGCGTGCTGACGTGCGACACGGAAGAGCAGGCGCTGGCCCGCGCCGGGGGCGAAGCCGGCAACAAGGGCGTCGAGGCTGCCGAGAGCGCCGTGGAGATGGTGCGGGTGCTGGAAACGCTGGCAGATGGTGCTGAGGCCTGAGACCAGGGCCCGGGCCCGGGCCCTCCAGCTGCTGTACGCTTGGGAAGTGCAGGATCGGCCGCCGCTGGCGGAGGTGGCCGTCGAGCTGGCCGGTGGGAAAGACGCGCGGCGCTGGCAATCGGGCGTGGCGCTGGCCGAGCGCGTGGCTGCCGACGTGGGGCGACTGGACGCGGAGATCGCGCGGAGCGCGGAACACTGGCGGCTGGAGCGCATCGGCGCGGTCGAGCGCAACATCTTGCGTCTGGGGACGCTGGAATTGTTGGGCGAGCAGACGCCGCCGGCCGTCGCGATTGACGAAGCGGTGCGTCTGGCCCGATGGTTCGCCGGGCCCAAGGCGCCTGCCTTTGTCAACGGGGTGCTCGACGGGCTGGCGCGCCGGCTGGGTCGCCTGTGAAGATCCTCGCCGTGAATTGGCTGGACCGGGAGAATCCCCAAGCGGGCGGGGCTGAGTTGCACTTCTTCGAGATCTTCCGGCGGCTGGTCGCCCGCGGGCACCCGGTCACCCTGGTGACGTCGGGGTTTTCCGGTGGCGCGCGGCGGACCACGCTGGACGGCATCGACGTGCGTCGCTACGCGCGACGGTACAGCTTCGCGATGGTGGGGCGGCGTGCCATCCGGCAGGCGCTGCGCGGGGGGGGATACGACGTCGTGGTCGAGGACATCAACAAGCTTCCGCTCTACACGCCGACGTTGTGTCGCCTGCCGATCTACGTGATCGTGCCGCACCTGTTCGGGACCACGGCGTTCCGCGAAGCCCCGTGGCCGATTGCCTCGATCGTGTGGCTGGCGGAGCAGCCGATCCCCGCCGTCTATCGCCGGGCCAGGTTTCACGCCATCAGCCAAAGCACGAGGGACGACCTGGTGCGCCGGGGCGTGGCCGCGGACCGGATTCACGTGACCTACCCCGGCGTGGACGCGGCCTGGTTCACACCCGACCCGGCGGCGGCGCGGGCCGCGATCCCGACGTTCTTGTACGTCGGACGATTGAAGCGTTATAAGGGACTAGAAACAGCCGTGCGTGCCGTGGCGGAAGTGCGACGGCGGGGCTGCCCGGTTCGACTCGACATTGCGGGCGAGGGCGGCGACCGCCAGCGGCTGGCCGGCCTGGTGCACCGGTTGGGGCTGGCAGAGGCGGTGAGCTTCTTGGGTTTCGTCCCCGAATCCACCAAACGCACGCTGCTGCGGCAGGCCTGGGCGGTGGTGTTGCCATCGGCGAAAGAAGGATGGGGGATCTCCAACATCGAGGCCGCCGCCTGCGGCACGCCCGCGCTGGCCGCCGACAGTCCCGGACTGCGGGAATCGGTG
>Ga0209751_10006352_pt1 | contig 10966 bp, 10 predicted proteins | sample RifCSP13_1_FD_184019 | JGI IMG/M metagenome (GOLD analysis project Ga0209751, IMG submission 184019) | Soil microbial communities from Rifle, Colorado - Rifle CSP2_sed 13_1 (SPAdes) (version 2) | ecosystem: Environmental > Terrestrial > Deep subsurface > Rock core/Sediment | place: Rifle...
GGGCGCTCCTCCCTTCGCCGGACCTCCTGCTACTGGACGAGCCGACCACCGGCCTCGACCCCGATTCGGTGCAGGCCCTCTGGTCGCACCTCCTCGAGATCAACGCGGCGGGCGCTACCGTCCTGCTGGCTACCAACGACGTGGCCGAGGCGGACCGTTACTGCCACACCGTGGCTTTCATTCACGGCGGCCGCGCCGTCGCGCAGGGGACGCCGGCGGAGCTCAAGGCCGGCCTCAAGCGCGACTCGGTGACGCTGGAAGCGCCGGGCCTCGGCGAGCCGGCCGTCGACAATCTTCGGTCATGGCCAGACGTGGGACGGCTCACCTGGACGCCGCCGGTCGTTCACGTCACCGTCGATTCGGCGTCCGCGTTCATCCCGCGGCTGTTCCAGGCGCTGGGCGAGGCCGTGCGCGGCGTCCGCGTGCGCGAGTCTACGCTGGAGGACGCTTACTTCGACATCGTCGGCGCGTCGGTCAGCGAGGAGCCACGGTGAGCGGGTTCGCTTCGGCCGCTATCGCCTGCCAGGCGCTCGTGCAGCGCGACGTGCGCGCGGTGCTGCGCTCGCGCTCACAGCTGTATTCGTCGCTGCTGATGCCCCTCGGGCTCCTGGCGATCCTGGGCGCCGGCGTGTCGGACGGGCTGGACCCGGCCGCCGTGCGGGACGGGGACTACGCCAGCTTCCTGGTGCCGGGAATAATCGTCATGACGGCGCTGTTCTCCTCAACCTTTTCCAGCGCCTCCTTCTACTACGACCGCGACTGGGGCGTGCTGAAGGTGCTGTTCGCATCTCCGCACTCGCCGCGCGTGATCCTGTTCGGCAAGTCGCTGGCGGGCATGCTGATCGGCTCGCTGCAGGCGCTGGCGGTGCTGCTGGTCGCCGCGCTCGTCCCGGCCATAGACCTGGACTGGCAGTACGGCGTCGTGCCGGGCGCCCTGCTGGCGGCGGCCGCGATTCTGCTGCTGGCCGTGTTCCTCAACGGCTTCGCTCAGGTAGTCGCCTCTCGCATCCGGACGATGCAGGGCTTCCACCTGGTGATGAACCTGGTGCTGTTCCCGCTGCTGTTCTTCTCCGGCGCTTTCTTCCCCCTGGACGAGCTGCCCGTGTGGTTGAAGGTGCTCGCCGTCGTCGACCCGCTGTCCTACGCCGTCGACGCCCTGCGCGCTGCCATCTACCTCGACGGTTCCGGCTACTTCGGCCTGGCGCTCGACTTCGCCGTACTGGCGACGCTGGGGCCGGCGATATTCGCCTGGGGCATTCGCCGCCAGCCGCAACTCGATTGGTGAGCCGCCACCGTCTCGCCCTGAGACTGCTCGCGGCCTTCACCGGCCTGGCCGTGTTGCTCGCCGCCGCCTGCGGTGGCGGCAGCGAGCCGGGCGACCGCTTCTCGCGCGCCGTCACCCTGGGCGAAGGCGATATCTTCCCGGCAATCGCCAACCACACGCTCGAGACAGGCGAGAACCGCCTGAGCCTGACCCTGATCGATCGCAACGACGAGCCGGTCCTCGATGCCGGCGTGCACCTTGCCTTCTTCGACCTCAACGGCGCCGACCCGGTCCTCAAGTCGGAGGCGGACGCCCGCTTCATCCCGGTCGAGCTCTCGTTCGTGGACGAGCAGTCAGGCGGCGAGAAGCGCAGCGCCGGCAGCGGCGGCGTGTACGTCGCCACGGTCAGCTTCGACCGGACGGGCCGCTGGGGCGTTGAGGTTACGGTCACGCGGGACGGCGACAGGCTGGAGCCGCTGCCGTTCCAGTTCGACGTGCTCGAAGAGACCCCGGAGCCGGACATCGGCGACCCGGCGCCGCCGAGCCGTCAGCTGACCGCGAAGGACGTGGACGACATCAGCGAGATCGACTCCTCGTTCCCGCCGCGGCCCCAGATGCACGACATCGCCATCGCCGATGCGCTCAAGAAGCGGAAGCCGCTGGTGATCGCCTTCGCCACGCCCGCCTTCTGCGAGTCGCGCACCTGCGGGCCGGTCATGGACGCCGTCATGGACCCGCTCTACGAGAAGTACAAACAGGAGGCGCTGTTCATCCACATCGAGCCGTATGAGCTGAAGGAGCTGCGGGAGGGGACCGGGCAGCTCCCCGTCGCGGCCACGGACGAGTGGGGGCTACAGACCGAGCCCTGGCTGTTCGTCGTGGACGCGCAGGGGAAGATCGCGGGCAAGTTCGAGGGCGTGACGGCAGCGGACGAGGTGGAGGCGGTGCTGCGGCGGGTGATGGGCTCGCCGTAGCTCATTGCCTTGACCCTAGCGAGCACTTGTGATAACCGTTGCAAGTGATTGTCGGGCCGCCGGGTATGGTCCGACACACTTGCCAGAATAGATGGATTTCCGTAGCAGCCCGTCCGCCCACCGGCACATGTCCGGCCGGTGTCTGATCCCGCAGTCGGGCCGCCATTCCCCGGATTAGGTGAGCGCATGGAGTACATCCAGACCGTCCTCGTCCAGATAGCGGCCGACAAGGCGGCGGAGGCGTCCCGGCCCGAGGGCCTCCTCGCCGAGCTCGACGAGCACCGCGATTACCTGCGGCAGCAGCCCGGCTTCCAGGACATGAGGGTGACGCGCTCCATCAACCCGGAAGGCAACGTCCTTCTCGTCGTGGAGACGCGCTGGGAGGACGGCGACAGCCTGGTCAGCTATGAGACCCGCGAGCCGACGGTGATGAGCATCGTCGACGGCTACGGTGACCTCACCGTGCCGAACACCCTCCAGGTCCTGGACATGGAGGCGCTCAGGAGCGAGACGACCCGCGGACCGGCAGCGATGGCGGCCGAGGCCAGCGAGCGCCTCGCCGTCCCTCTGCTCGTCCCGGCAGGCATCCTCGCCTTCATGTTGCTGGTGATCTACGGCCTATCGCGGATCTACCTGGAGGTGTCGAACGACGTGGCGACACCGCTGGCCGCCGGTATCGCGGCGGGCATTCTCGTCGTCGCCTGGTTCATCACCACCAACCGCAACCTGCAGCCCTGGCACATCGGCTCTGTAATCGTGCTGGCAGCGGCGTTGCTGGGCGGCGGCACGCTTTACGCGCTGGTCAACGAAGACGACGCGGCGGCCGGGCCCGAGCCCGGCGGCGCGACGCCAACGGCGGTGGCCTCTCCCACCCCCAGCGGCACGCCGGGCGGCGGCGGAACGGTTTTCGAAGTGAAGATGGTGCCCACCCTGAAATTCGACGTCACTGAGATGACCCTTCCGGCGAACACAGAGGTGACGGTGCGGGCGGACAACCAGGACGGCGGCGTGTTGCACAACTGGGCGGCTTACAACGACGACACCGCAGCCCAGGAGATCGCTATCACGGACATCTGCAGCGCGCCCTGCGTGAAAGAGGTGACCTTCACCACACCGGCGCCGGGAGACTACTTCTTCCGCTGCGACCTGCACCCGGCGCAGATGATCGGCACCCTCAAGGTGCAGTAGCCGCCGAACAGCTCGGCGGGCTCCGCCCCGCTTACTGCTTCGGCGTCAGGCCCAGCTGATCGAGCTCTTCCTGCACTTCGCCCCAGCGCGGCCCGCGAGACTGGGCCTCCTCACGCTCGTACCACTTGAAAAAGGCCACGGCCATGAACGACCAGAGGATCGCGCTCCCCGCCAGCTTCATCGTCAGGCCGGCGATCTGCTGGTCTTCCACAGCGGAGAGGCCCCATATGCGCGGCGCCTGCTCGTAGAAGCTGTACACGGGGCTGGTTGAAAACGTGATGAACGCGGCGATCACCGCGGGCAGCAGCGACTGCACGAACAGGTAGGCCATCTGTAGCGGGTAGGAGAGGCGGGGGAGCGAGGCCAGGGGGCTGAGGATAGGCCACCACATGAGCGTGGCCGAGCCCACAAGGCCTGCGTGTACGACGAAGTGGAACCAGTGCTCGCGCAGGGCGAGGTCCACCACCGAAGGCAGGTGCGTCAGCACCTGCAGCGCGTTGAACAGCGCGAAGGCGATGAGCGGGAGTGTGAGCACCCGCGCTACCGGCATCAACCGCGAGCGGTCAAGGAGCGCCTGCCACAACCAGCCGGGAGTCCCGGCAATGAGCAGCGGCGGCGCGACGAGCGTGAACAGCAGGTGCTGCGTCATGTGGACGCTCAGCAGGTACTCCTCCGAGAGGTCGTGCACGGGGGATCCGGCAGCGACGTAGAGGACGAGCACTCCCAACGAGAACAGTGCCATCTGCTGTCGCTTGACGCGCCCGGCGTCGGAGATGCGCTGGCGCAGGCCGGTCACCGCGTAGAGGTAGGCGCCTTCGAGCAGCACGACGAGGAGCACGACCTCCGGGTGGAGGTGCCAGTCCAGCCACTCGTAGCCGCCGATATTCTCGATGCCCACGGCCCAGCCTCCAGGCGCAGCGCGCGCCGCGCGTACCCCCGCCTACACCAACCCCGCGCCGAAGGTGGCAAGCACGACGACGAACACGGCCCCGGCGAGTATCAGGCCGCCGACGAACATCGTCGAGAACATCCGGTTATCGAAGCGCAGGTGCATGAACCACATGACCACCAGGCTGAACTTCAGCGCCGACAGCGCCAGCAGGATAGGCACCAACACATCGTCCAGCGCGTCGATGTAGTAGACGGCGACCTCGATCATCGTGACGATGAACAGCGCCGCGCCGATCTTGATGTACTCCACCGGGCCCGGGTGCGCACGCTCGCCCGGGGCGTGCGCGGCGGGCGGGTGGCGCACGGCCTCCTCGCGCCCTTCCTTGGTCCCCCGATAGTCCGCCAGCGTCATGCCTGCTCTCCCGTTCTCCCTACGGCTGGATCAGGTAAACCAGCGTGAAAATGACGATCCAGACGACATCTACGAAGTGCCAGTACAGCCCGGCGAGTTCAACGTGAAGGCTTTGCGCCTGGTTTAACCGGCCCCGGAAGGCCATCACCAGCAGCGACAGCAGTATGAGCACGCCAACCGTGACGTGCGCGCCGTGGAAGCCCGTGAGCACGAAGAAGGTTGTCCCGAACAGGTTGCTGCTCAACGAAAGGCCTTCGCGGTGGAACTCCGTGAACTCGAAGGCCTGGCCGCTGATGAACAGCATGCCCAGCAATGCCGTCGTCGCCAGCCAGACCCGCATGCCCCGCTGGTCGGCGCGCTGGATGGCGGCCAGCGCCAGCACCATGCTGACGCTGCTCATCAGCAGCACGAAGGCGCTGACGGACGTAAAGGGGATGTCGAACAGGCCCTCGTGCGTCACGCCATCGATGACGCAATCGGACGGGCAGGGCGCACCGATGCTCTGGTTCCGGTACAGCAGGTAGGCGGCGATCAGCGAGCCGAAGAACAGGCACTCGGAGGCCAGGAACAGCCACATGAGAAGCTTGCGGTTGTCCAGGCCCGTACTTGTCTCGAGCGCCGCGTCAGCCGTGGGTGCGTGTTGCAACAGTCTCCTCCGCCGGCTACTCGCTTGCCGGTTCCAGCGCCCAGCCGTACACGCCGACGACCAGCACCGCGGCGCCGGCAGCGACCAGTGCGTAGTCGTACATGAGGCCCAGAGCGACCATGGGCAACCCCAGCGCCGCGATCAGCGGGAAGAACGATGGCGAGGGCATATGGATAGCGTGATGTTCCCCCGCGGCGTGCTCTTCCTCAACGGCGGCGCCGGCAACGACGGGTATCGCCCGGCCGCTCTCGTCCTCTCTGTACTTGCGGTGCCAGAAGTCGTCACGCGCGCGCACTGTCGGGATCTCGGCGAAGTTGTAGGGCGGCGGCGGCGAGGGGATGGTCCACTCCAGCGTCCGGCCGTCCCAGGGGTCGGCGCCGGCCGGCCGCTTGTCCCGCATGCTCACAATGACGTTGACTATGAATGCCAGCACCGAGGCCGCGATGAGGAAGGCGCCCACGGTGGAGGTGAGGTTCCAGACGTCCCAGCCCATACCATCGGGGTAGGTGTAGATGCGGCGCGGCATGCCCAGCAGACCGCTGATCATCATCGGCTGGAAGGTGAGGTTGAAGCCGATGAACATCAGCCAGAAGTTTACCTGGCCCCAGCCTTCGTTCAGCAGCCGGCCGGTGAACTTCGGGTACCAGTAGTAGATACCGGCGAACAGGGCGAACATTGAGCCCCCGAACAGCACCTGATGGAAGTGAGCGACGACGTAATACGTGTCCTGCTGCTGGTAGTCTGACGGCACGATCGAGTGAGTGACACCCGTGAGGCCGCCGACTACGAACATGGCGATGAAGCCAACCGCAAACAGCAGCGGCGTCTTGATATTGATCGACCCGCCCCAGAGGGTGGCCATCCAGTTGAAAATCTTTATGCCCGTCGGTACGGCGATAAGAAGGGTGGAGATGCCGAACGCCGAGTTCGCCACGGTGCCGAGCCCCGTGGTGTACATGTGATGCGCCCACACACCCCAGCTCATGAAACCGATGGCGATCCCGGAGAACACCACGAACGGATAGCCGAACAGCGGCTTCCGGGAGAACGTGGGCAATACCTCCGAGACGATCCCCATAGCGGGCAGGATCAGGATGTACACCTCCGGGTGACCGAACAGCCAGAACATGTGCTGCCAGAGCAGCGGGCTGCCGCCTTCGGCGGGGTTGAAGAAGTTGGCTTCGAACAGCCGGTCGAACAGGAGCTCGAACAGTCCAACGGTGATCACAGGGAAGGCGAAGATGATCAGGAACGAGGTCACCATGGTCATCCAGACGAACAGCGGCATGCGGAACAGGCTCATTCCCGGCGCCCGCATGTTGAAGATGGTCACGAGGAAGTTGAAGCCGGAAGCCATGGAGGCGATACCCAGAATCTGCAGCCCCAGCGCCCAGAAGTCGATGGCGTGGCCCGGGGAGAACGTGGTGGACGTGAGGTTCGCGTAGCCGAACCAGCCGGCGTTGGGGGCCTCGCCGGCGATGAAGCTGGCGTTCATGAACAGGCCGCCGAACAGGAAGACCCAGTAGCTGAAGGCGTTTAGCCGCGGGAAGGCGACGTCCCGCGCGCCGATCATCAGCGGTACCAAGAGGTTGAAGAAGGCGGCGCTCAGGGGCATCACCACCAGGAAGACCATGGTGGTGCCGTGCATTGTGAACAGCTGGTTGTAGGTGTCGGCGTCCAGCACGCCCCCGTTCGGGGTGGCAAGCTGCAGGCGCAGCAGCAGCGCTTCGATGCCGCCGACGAGGAAGAAAGCGAAGGCCGTCACCCCGTACATCACGCCGATCCGCTTGTGATCGACGGTGGTGATCCAGCTCCAGATCCCGCGGTAGGTCGCGCCTTCCTCGCGCGCCATGCGCAGCGCTTCGACCATGGTGACGGCCCGTTGACCCATTGTTAGTCTCGCCATAGCCTACTCCCCGTACCGGCCAGCAACCGGCCCGCTCGTCCCCGGCGCGGCGGCCTCCTCCGAGAGCTGATCGTCGACCCATTGCTGGAAATCATCCATGTTCTCGTGCACCACGACGACGAAGCGCATCTCCGCGTGGGCCAGGCCGCAGAACTCCGCGCACTGCCCGGAGTACGTCCCCGGCTCCCGGGCGATGAGCCACATGCGGTTGTTCCTTCCCGGGATGGCATCCTTCTTGCCGGCCAGCTTGGGTACCCAGAAGCTGTGGATCACGTCCGCTGCCTGCAACTGGATGGCAATCTCCAGGTCCGGGGGAATGTGCATTTCCGGAGGCTCCTCCGGCGTCCCAAACACCGTCAGCACGTTACCCTGGGCATCCTTGTAGTCGGGGTACTGGAAGCTCCACACCCATTGCTGGCCCACGGCCGTCACCTTCAGCGCGTCAGCCGAAGGCGCCCGCCCCAGCTCCACGATGGAGGCCACAGTCGGTACCGCCAGCACCATGAGCAGCAGCGCCGGCGCGATCGTCCAGGCGAGTTCCAGCCGCGTGTTCCCGTGCACCTGCTTCGGCAGTTCGTCCGGCGAGCGTCGCCGGAAGCGAAGCAGGGCGACAACCAGCAGCCCTTCGACGAGGATGAGGATCACGACGGCCGGCCAGAGCACGAGGTTGAACAGGTCGCGCTGGTCGTCGGCCACGTCGCCGACGGGCGAGAAGGTGTTCTGGGGGTCTTTTGTATCGCAGCCAGCGAGCAGCAGCGCCAGCAGCACCAGCGCCAGCGTCAGGAGCAGTCGGAATCCCGGCTTTCGCACACTCATCAGTGTGTTGCTTCGTCGCTCGGTCGCGGGCCTTCTGCCGGCCCGCGACCCTCGTATAATCCTCCAGCGCCGTTCTCAAAGTCAACGACTGGCACCACTGTTCTCCGTGAAGTCAGGCCCGCCCGGCGCATGGCTAGACCCCGGCCAGGCCGTCTGCCGCGATAGCCACGAACAGCAGGGCAAGGTAAATGATCGAATAGCGGAACAGTGTCGAGGCTGCTTTCGCGGACGTGTCTCTGAGCAGGCGGAGCGAGTAGAAGATGAACAGCCCGCCCAGCGCCAGCGCCGCCGCCAGGTAGACGGCGCCGGTGGCGCCCGAGGCCGGAAGCAGCAGCGACGCGGCCACCAAGGCGACGGTGTGCAGAAGAATCTGCCGCCCCGTCTCCTCCCGGCCGACGACCGCCGGGAGCATGGGCACGTGCGCCCGCTGGTAGTCGAGGTTGTAGTTGAGCGCCAGCGCCCAGAAGTGCGGCGGCGTCCAGAAGAAGACGATCGCGAACATGCCAACGGCGGCGAGGCCTACCTCGCCGGTCACTGCCGCCCAGCCCACCACCGGCGGCACAGCGCCGGCGGCGCCGCCGATCACGATGTTCAGCGGCGTCGTCCGCTTTAGCAACAGGGTGTACACCACCACGTAGAAGGCGAAAGCGCCCAGAGTCAAGAAGGCGGCGAGGAGGTTCACGAACAGCTCGAGGACCAGGAACCCGGTACCGCCGAGGATGATCCCCATCACCGCCGCCCGTTCCGGCTCGATCCGGCCGGAGGGCACCGGCCGGCCGCGGGTGCGGGCCATGACGCCGTCGATGTCGCGGTCGAAGTAGCAGTTCATAGCGTTCGCGCCGCCGGCCGCAATCGCACCGCCCGCGAGTGTGGCCAGCACCAGCCAGGGCGAGGGCAAGCCGCCCTCGGCGAGGATCATGGCGGGTACGGTCGTGACCAGGAGCAGGACGATGATGCGCGGCTTCGTGAGGCTGAGGTAAGCGAGCGCCGTCTCGCGCCAGTCGCGCAGCCGGTTGCCGGCGATGGGGGCGGCTTCGCCTATCGCCATCTCAGCTCGCCCCCGCCGGGGCAGGCGCGGGAGTCTGGTCTCGCACGAAGTAGGCGCCGGCCGCCATCACCACCAGCGCCGACCAGAGGGCGGACGCGAGCGCCAGGTGCGCTACGGCAAGCACGGGCTTGAGTTCGGTCCATACGTTGGCGGCGCCGACCAGCACCTGGCCGGCGTAAAGCGCCAGGGTGGCCGCCCCGGCGAGCGCTACCACGCCCGGCCGCGCCTCGAAGCGCCATGCCTTGACGGCCGCCAGCACGATGATAATGCCGACGGCCCCCGCCGCGACGCGGTGAGCGAAGTGTATCTGCGCCAGCCTTCCACCCTCCGCGATGAGCTTTCCGTTGAACAGCGGCCAATCGCTGAAGGCCAGGCCGGCGCCGGAGCCGCGGACGTAGGCGCCGCTCAGGATGACCGCGTAGGCGGCGAGAGCGGCGACGACGGCGAGCGCCGGGAAGCCCTTGAGGCCGCGCAGCGAAGTCTCACCCGTAAACGACTGCCTGGCCACGACTATCAGGGAGCCGAGAAGGGCCAGCGCCACCCCCAGGTGGGCCGTGACCAGCTCGCCATCGAGCTCCGAGTTCACGGTGGCGCCGCCAAGCAGCACCTGGACTGCTAGCAGAAGGAGAGCGAGGTTAGCGGGCAGCAGCACGGCCGGGCGGTCTCGGTACCACTTCCAGGCGCCGATCGCCGTGCCCAGCACCATGAATCCTACGGTCATCGCGACGAGCCGGTGCGAGTACTCGATGAGCGCGGCACGTTCGAAGGGCGGGATGAGCTGCCCGTGGCAACGCGGCCAGTCCGGGCAGCCGAGCCCGGAATCGGTGACGCGGACCACGCCGCCCAGGATGATGAGACCATAGGTAGCGAGCACCGTCGCCAGCGCGAAGTAGGGGAAGCGGACCCACAGTCGCGCCGCGCGCCCGGTGGCGGCGCCGCCTCTGGTCCTCGCCGCCTCGGAGGCAATCGTCTTCAGCAAGCACTCACACCCTGGGTTAGCGTAGACATACGTTCATACGGAATGCAAGGGGATACAACGAGACCCGCCCCAGACACCTTGTACCTCGTATCACAAGCGAAAAGCCGGTGTCAAGCCGAACCCTCCGGCGTGAGCCGCCCCTTGCGCCGGCGACGCCGCTCATCCTTCGACAGGCTCAGGACGAACGGAGTGGAGACGCACCCTCACCTTAGCGGCCCCCGCTCATGGTTCGGCAGCTCACCACGAGCCGATTGCGGCGCGGGAACAGCCGGTACGGGCGCTGCGCCGCCTCACCAGCCTTGCGCTTGGCCGATAGGCTGATGGATACTCTCAACCGGACAGCGTAGGAGAGAGCAATGGCAGAGGAAAACCCCGAACCGCCGTCTAGCGAGCAGCCACAGAAGGCCGAGCAGCCGCCTGAAACGGACCACAAGCGGCAGGACGCCGTCGGGCGGGTTGCCGAGGCGCTGCAGCGCGGGCTGCCCCGGTTCGTGCTGCTCTCGAACAGTCCGCGGCCGACGCCGGGCCGGCCCGTGGCGTACGAGCCTCCTACCGTCCGCATGCGCAGCGAAGCCCGGGAGGCGGTCCACGACCGCGCCATCCAGGACATCGCCCGTGAGCGGTTCGGCTTTCCCACAGCAAAGCACCGGGACCTGAAGACCTACGTCAACCATCCCCGCCGCACGATGGGCGTGGAGATGCCGGGCGGCTACGTCGCCTACCCGGACATAGTCGTGGTCCAGCATCCCGAGAACTACACGAAGATCCTGGCGGCAATAGAGACGAACGAGACGGTGACCGAAGATGTCGCCCGGTACGAGTGGCTACCCTACGCGGAGCTG